>Ga0302319_10024181_pt1 | contig 10809 bp, 8 predicted proteins | sample Bog_T0_2_FD_203319 | JGI IMG/M metagenome (GOLD analysis project Ga0302319, IMG submission 203319) | Peat permafrost microbial communities from Stordalen Mire near Abisko, Sweden - Bog_T0_2 | ecosystem: Environmental > Terrestrial > Soil > Wetlands > Peat | place: Sweden: Abisko, Stordalen Mire... | reverse complement strand
GCGTCCAGGCCCAGCGAAAGTTCCTCGGCAATGGCCTGAATATTCGTTGCTTTGTCGTTCCAGTTGGCCTGGAAAACCGCAAAGTGATCCAGCTTCAGCAGCATCTCGGGGTGCTTTTCAAACGGCTCCCGCGCCACCTCGTCGGTGTTCTTTGACGAGACCGCCAGAACGATGCCTCGCTGCCGCAGGTCCAGCGCCAGCCGCTGCACGGCCAGGTGCGCTTCGCCCCGCGCATCGCCCTGCGCCACCTGGATGCCGTCCAGGCCGTCGTCTCCAATCACGCCGCCCCACACCGTATTGTCCAGGTCCAGAATCAACACCTTTTTGCTCTTGCCGCGCAGGGCCGCAATCGTCCGCCCCACGTGATCCGCATACAGCGGAATGAACGCATCCGAGAACGAAAACTTTCCCATGTTCCACAGTTGCGTGTCGTGCCAGTTGGCCAGGCCCACCGTCTCCGCCAGCCCGGCCACGTCCAGCAGCACATCGCCGGAACCGGCCACCATCCCGCACAGTTCGCGATTGATGCCGTCGATCAGGCTCCGCAGCGTGCCCGGCAGCGCGCGATCCAGGCTGCCGAACAACTCCTCCACGGGCGGGGCAAAGGTCTGAAAGATGCATACGGCATGCGAATTGGACTGGATTCCATTGCGAAGCGCCTGCAGGTAGCCGATCGCTCCCTGCACCGTGGCCGACGCCGCCTCCGCGTCGCCCAGTGAGAGCTTCAGCGGCAGCGCGCGAAAGTCCAGCGCCAACAGCACCCCATCCGGCTTCGAGCTGTTCACCTTCGAGTCCGGGGTCAGCGCTTCCTGCGCCACCTGGTCGTACGCCGGCTGGATCACCTCCAGCGCGATCCCGTGCCGGGCGGCCGTGGCCACCAGTGCCGGCACAATCATGTCGATCGTCGAGTTGCTCAGCACCGCCAGGCGAAACGGAACCAGCGGCTCCAGCCCCTTCCCCTCCGCCCGCGCCCGGTCCATCGCCTTGGTCAACTTCATCAGTTGGTTCAAGTCCAGCGCGTGCAGCGCCAGAGCCTGGAACTCCCGGCCCAGTGGCCCAGCGCAGGTTCCCAGCGATTTCAGCCGCTCCCCAAACTCCTTCGGTGCGGGGGGCAGCCACTGCAATTCTGTATAGAGCGATGTCATGTCCGAGTCTACCGTCCTCGTGTTCTTGCGCTTGAGCGATGCTTCGCTGCAATGGTCGCTGCAACGGCTCTGAAGATTCTCCCGCCAGAAGCCTTCGCTCCATCCAGGCTTCATCCTTCTGCGAGGGGAGCCATGCCGGGGCCTGTCCCTCTCTGCGGAGCTTCCCTCGCTCCGCCGCTCAACCCGATCGTTGCGGTGGGTCGCTGGCCCAGCAGCCCGTGGTGAAAGTCGGGTTTTGAAAGGGCACGGCCGAGGTACCGGGGTACCGGGGAACCCTCTGAGTCGGGGTCGGGGTCGCCGTGCCGCAAATAGCTGAAAATAAAACGATGGGCTTTAGCCCCTGAGGAATGTCTTTCAGCCATCTGGACCTTCACCACGGCCAGCTAGGCGCGCGCCTTGATCAGCGTCACCAGGTCGCCCACCTTCTCCAGCTTGCCAATCTCCGATGTCGAGAACTTGATCTTGAAGGCCTTTTCGATAGTGAGAATCAAGCGGATATGCGTCAGGCTGTCCCAGCCGTCCACATCCTTGGCGGTCAACTCGGGCGTGATCTTGATCGAATCGTCATCGAAAACGTCTTCGAAGATCCCCGCAAGCCGCTCATAAATCTGCGCTTCATCCATGGGTTCGATAGCCTCCCAGACACCCTGTTTGCTTGCTCATTCTAACATGCTGCAACAATGCGCCTTGCGCCCAAAAAGGCCAGAAACGCGCCCCGGAAGTGGGCCTGCTTCTGGCGGCGGAATCCGCGGGATTCGCTCCCGCGTCCCGTCCGCCACCAGCCCGCCGCGGCACCGCAACAGGGCCACGCTGCCGTGGCGCGTTCAACGTCGAGCGTCAAAGCAGGCGCGGAGGCCAGATCGGGCATCGGGAATGTCCTGGTCGAGAGATAGGCAACTACACAGAAACGCAACGGAATCGTCGAGAGCGGGGAAGCTCTTTGGTAGGGAAATGGTGGAGGCGGCGGGAGTCGAACCCGCGTCCGAAATCGCTGTCAGCCAGGAGAGTTCATGCTTTGTCCGCTTCCTTTTGGATTCGCTCCCGCAACTCAGAACGGACAAGATGCGGCGGAAACTAGTCCGATGATCTCGCTTGAACAACACGGACCGAGAAGCTCAAGCCAGCCCACTGTATGACGTCCGCTCACAGCCCGTAGGTAAAGCCGTGGAAGACGGCAGCTTAACTAATTAAGCTGCAAGTGCCAGATTATCGTTGGCAACTTTTGTTTTGCGAGCGATTACGGGTGCCCACACCCCGGCATGCCTCCTTAGCCGCATTCGATCCCGTCGAAACCGTGACGCCCCCCATAAGGTGCGAGCCGGGCCAACTGGCCGGTGCTGCATAACACCATTCTACGCCATTTCCCGTTTTCCAGCTTTGTGGCGCCGGCCGTTATCCCGGCGAATCCAGACCAGGCTGTCCACACCGCTCGTTATTCGGCCCGCAGCGATTTCATCGGATCGATAGAGGCGGCACGGTGCGCAGGAACGTAGCACGAGATGAACGCGACTGCGCCAAGGAAGAGAGATACGGCGGCGAAGGTGAGAGGATCCCCCGGTGTGATTCCGTAAAGCAGTCCAGCCAGCACGCGCGTGGCCGCGAACGACAGCGCCAGGCCAAGCACAATGCCGATCCCCGTCAGACGCATCCCTTGTTTCACAATCAGCCGCACCACGTCGAACCGGTCCGCACCCAGCGCCATCCGCACCCCAATCTCATTGGTGCGCTGGCTGACGGAGTACGACACCACGCCCGAAAGCCCGATGGTGGCAAGCAGAAGAGCCATCGACCCAAACACAGCCAGTAGCACTCCAGTCGTGTGCGCCGCAAAAAGCGGCAGCGCCATGTATTGCCCAATCGACTCCATTTCCATCGGCACAACATTCGGATCCAGGCTCTGAATCACGCCTCGAACCTCGCCTAGGACGGCCTCTTCGCCGCCCCCGGTCCGTACAACCAGATACTCCTGCGACTCAGAGCCCATCTGCCGGTACATGAAGTCCAGCGGTTCCTCGCCCAGGCTGCGGTACTTTCCGGTCTTCACCACACCAACAATCTCCATCGGTTCTTTGTCGACCTTTAAGTGCAGCCCGATCGGATTGCGCCCTGGCCAGAAGTGGTTCGCCATCGCTTGATTGATAATCAGGCCGTGCCAGCCGGGTTGGCTGTCTTCTGGTGAAAAATCGCGGCCGTTCAAGACCGGTATGCCCATGGTCTTGAAGAAATCCGGCGCAATATATGCCACCTGCACATGAATGCTGTCTTGCCCCGGTGGCGGCGCGAATCCGTCGATCTGCACCCCTTGAAGCGAACGGCTGGTACCCAGAGGCAGATAGTCTGAAAGGCTGGCGGAACTCACTCCAGGCAATGCGCGAACCCGCTCCAGAAGCTGCTGATAAAACTGGCTGTCCTGTGTTTCCGTGTAGCCAAGACTTCCGGGATCGAACTGCGCCACGGCGATGTTGTGCGTGCTGAAGCCGGGATCAATCGAGCGAGCGTTGAACAGGCTTCGCACGCAAAGTCCCGCACTGATCAGCAGCACCAGGCATACCGTGATCTGCGCAACCACAATGCTATTGCGCAGGCCCGACCGCCGAGGACCGGCAACCTGCCTTTCGTCCTTCAATGCAGGAAGAAGATCGCGGCGTGTGCTCCGCAACGCAGGAATCACGCCGAACGCAATCCCGCTCAAAAGCGAGGCCAGAAAAGCGAAGGCAAAAACACGCCAGTCCAGCGGCGCCTCAACAGAAATGGGTATGGTGGCTGGCTTCAGATTCAGCAGCGCCGGAATCGACCAGTATGCGACCAACAACCCACCGGCGCCCCCCATCATCGAGAGCAGAAGGCTTTCTGTCAGCGCCTGGCGAATAATTCTGAATCTGCTGGCGCCCAGCGCAGACCGGACCGCGAGTTCGCGTCGCCGCGTCGTCGCACGCGCCAGCACAAGATTCGCCGCATTGGCGCACGCAATCAGAAGCACCAGGCCCACCGCTGCCATCAGCAAACCGGTAAACGCAGCCACGTAGCCGCGAAACGGGCCTGGCACAAGCTGGATGGGGAAAGCACTTGCATCCATTACCGCCCCATTCGGGTCTGAGGAATGAGTTGAACGGGTCAGAACGGTCAGGTCTGCCTGCGCTTCATTTTTGAAAACTCCTGGCTTCAGACGGCCAATTCCAAAAAGCCAGAATGAAGTATCGCTCCCCATCCGGGCAGGATCGTGAATAAGGGTGGGCGTCATCGTAAGCGGAGCCCAGAAATCGGGCCGCGAACCGATGAGGATGCCCGTGAAGCTTGGCGGAGCTACGCCGACAACGGTATAGCTGGCTCCGTTGAAAACAAGCGTCCGCCCAAGGACCGAACGGTCAGCCGCAAGCTGGCGCTGCCAGAACGAGTAACTGATGACCGCCGTTGGCGAACCGGGGCCACCCTTATCTTCTTCATCCCGGAAAAAGCGCCCGATAGATGGCTCAACCCCGAGCACCGAAAAAAAATTGCTCGAAACAAGTTGGCCAAAGACCATTTGCCCCCGTCCGTCGTGACTCCAGCTCACGGTACGAGGATCCCCGTCAAACGCCGCAAATCCGGAAAGGGTATGGTTATGGTCGCGAATCAGCGCATATCCGGGATAACTGAACGGCATATATGCCTCAATTCCCGAGGCCTTCGCATTGTGCTCCATCACTTCCACTAGATGTCCGGCGTCCGCAACCGCGGGCGGCCTCAGCAGCAGCGCATTCACAAAGGTGAAAATCGTTGTAGTCGCGCCAAGGCCAAGAGTGAGCGAGAGGATCACCGTCATGGAAAAGCCGGGAGATTTCCTGAGCTGCCGCAGCGCATAGCGCACGTCGGCCCAGATGGATTCCACAGTCGGCCACTGCCACACCTCACGGCTCCGTTCTTCAAGAATTGTGCGATTCCCAAAGGCGCGCCGTGCCGCTTGCTCGGCTTCGCCTCGGCTCAGCCCCTCGCCCATCAACTGCTCGGCTCTCTCTTCCAGGTGGAGTTGCATCTCTTCGGCAAGTTCGCTGGAGAGACTCCGGCGGTGAAAAATGCGCGATAGCCAATTCATCGATGACTCCCCTCAATTTGCTGCTGGCTTGCCCGGATTGAGAACCAACGTGATGCCTGCGAACATGCGCTCGAAACTGGAGATCTCCTGTTCCAGATGCCGCCGGCCCGCGGCGGTGATCTGGTATGTTCTCACGCGGCGGTTGGTGGCAGAGACTCCCCAATCGGCCCGTACCAGTTTTGCTTTCAGCAGCCGCTGAAGCGCGGGATAGAGCGAGCCCTCTTCCACCTGGAGCAGGTTGTTCGATCTCTGCTGGATGTGCTGCACCAACGCGTAGCCGTGTGCGGGCTGGCGGCGAAGCGACTCGAGGATCATCATCTCGAGCGCTCCAGGGAAAAGATCGCGTGCTGTCGAATTCATCGTAGGCCTATTCCAACAAGGCATAGAGTAAACAAGTGTAGAGCGTCTTGTCAAGAAGACAAGCCCGGCCATTGGCCGGGTGCGTGCTCGGTCTGTACCCCCGAAGGCACACCCTCCTCCCTTGCTACTGTGAAACTGTGGAGGCACCGCACCGGGCTCTGTGCGCCCATGTTCACTCCAACGCCCCGGATGCTAGCTTGGCAAAGGGACTCGCGAAGAGTTCAAAGAGGAGGTCGCAGATGGTAGAGCAGGTGGTCCGGCTTACGGTGAACATGACCGTCAACGAGGGTCAACTCGACGCGTTCAAGAGCATCGCGCACACCATGACTGAGGGCAGCAAGGCAGAGCCCGGAACCATCGGCTACGAGTGGTTTGCCGCCGCGGACGGCAAGCGCTTCCGCCTGGTGGAGACCTACGTGAACGCCGCCGCCGTCGAAGCCCACTTCATGGGCCCGGTCGTGCAGCAATGGGTGCCGCAACTGGCTGCGGTCTGCGCGGTAGACGGTTTCGAGATCTACGGCGACCCAGGCCCGAAGGTGGCCGAAATGGCCGGCGCGATGGGCTCCGTGGTCTTTCAGTACTGGATCGGGATCGGCCGCTGACACCCGCAAGCAAGAAGCCCGGCTCAGGATGGCCGGGCTCTTCCCATCGCGCTGCAGCTCTTCCTACTGCTTTTCCAGGTCGATCGACTCGTACTGCCGCGCGGCAATCGCGGCGCGAATCTGCGCCACGCTCTTGCCCAGCTTCAGTTGGGAATATGTGAAGAAGGCCTCCTTCGCACAGGTCGAGCACTCGGTGCCATGCAGCCCCTCATAGCAGCTGCGCAGGCTGGTGTGGCCCAGCGCGCGGTCGCACCGGCAGTTGCACGGCAGTTGATACAGCACGTTGCCGATCTTGATGGCCTGCTGGTAGACATGCACCTGCCACGGATAGCGGAAGTTCTCGCCCGTCAGTTTCGCGCCGGAGAGAATCGGCGGCAACTGGCTCACCTTCAACGGAGCGGAAGGATGGTAAGCAGGCACATCTTCGGCCGGGTTCGACCACTGCGCATAGCTGATGGCGGTCAGGACAAAGACTCCAAGACCCAGTACCCAGCGGCGCTTCAACAGGATTTTCATCATTGGACCCCTGTGCGCCATTCTAGAGCAGAATCTGTTCTTCGGCGAACCCGCCAGCCAAAGTGCCGAGTCCCATTTTGGCGCAAAAAAGACGGCACGAACGGTCAAGCTGTTCGTGCCGGGAGGCCAGTGACGCAAACTACTTCCAGCCTTGAATGCGGCAAGCTCTACCGCGTTCCCGACTGGAATATATACACCATAGCATAGATTGGGTCGATGTCAAATACAAAAAACGAAATGTTTTTCTGCGAATTCCAAAGCCATCCTTTGTGTTCCGCCAGCATCTAAACAAATGCTAATCCCTGCAACCATGCACCAGGAGCGCCCGGAACCATGGACCTCGAATCGATGACAACACCTTTGGAATCTTCCACTTCTTCCGCTCGCCCGCCGGCCGTAGCCAAGCCCTCTGGCTGGCTCAAGGTGGGGGTCATCGCCGCGGCTTCAGCGCTCGCGGGAGGGGTTGCGGCTGCCTGGTGGTACCGGAAGACCCTCACCAAGCTCCGTCAGGCAGAAGGACGAACCTCCCATCCGGATTTCAGTATTTCCGGGGACGATCGGGTGGACGAGGCCTGATTTCCCCCGCCAATCTAGCCCATTTTCCCGTTTTCGATCTCGCCAGACAGCCCTCAGCCCAGCCGTTCGGCCGCAGCCGCCAAGGCGAAATCCTTCGCCGTCAGGCCCCCCGCGTCGTGCGTCACCAGCGCAAGCCGGACCCGGCTGTACCGGATGTCGATATTCGGATGGTGCCCCGCCTCCTCTGCCAGCTCCGCCACCTGGTTCACAAACCGCATCGCCGCGGGGAACCCATCAAAGACAAAAGTCCGCACCAGTTCGCCGGCCTCGATCTGCCAGGCGGGCAAAGCGCGGAGCTGAAGACTGACTTCTGCGGGGGATAGGGCGGACATTGTCTCTGCTCCGAAATCCTAGGGGGTGGGAACGTGCGCCAGGTCGAAGGTCGAGAACCGCCTGTTCTGCCCGGTAATCTCTGACCGCAGCTCGTGCCAAAGCTCATTGGGAATCTTCAGGAACACTTCCACTACCGAGGGGTCGAACTGCGTTCCGGAGAAGCGCAGAATCTCTTCGCGGGCCGCGTCAAAGCTGCGCGCCTTGCGGTAAGGCCGGTCGCTGGTGATGGCGTCCAGCGTGTCCGCCACGGCAAAGATCCGTGCGCCGATCGGAATCTCATTGCCGCGCAGGCCGTTGGGATAGCCGTTGCCGTCGTAGAACTCCTGATGCGAAAAGACAATCTCCGCCGCTTCTTTCAGAAAGGGAATCTTGCGCAGCATCTGGTAGCCGCGCGTGCAGTGCTCGCGCATGGCCTCCTGCTCTTCCGGAGAGAGCTTTCCGGGCTTCCGCAAAATCTCGTCGGGAATCGCCATCTTGCCGATGTCGTGCAGAAACGCGCCTCGCGCGATCACCTTGATCGCAGGCGGGCTGACGCCAATGGCCCGCGCCAGAGCAATCGTGTAGGCCGTCACCCGCTTGGAGTGTCCTTCGGTCTCTGAGTCTTTCAGATCGAGCGCATCGCCCAGCGCCTCCAGCGTCACATCGTAGGAGTGCTCCAGATCCTCCATCGCCTGGCGAAGCATTTCGGTCCGGGCACGCACCACCAGCTCCAGATTCTGCTGGTAATTGTGAGTCTCCTGCAACGCCGCCCGGTGTTCCAGGGCGCGCATCACCGTGTTCAGCAGATGGTCGCGCTCAAAGGGTTTCAGCAGATAGTCATAGGCGCCGCGGCGCATGGAGTCGATGGCCACGCTGATGTCGTGAATGGCCGTCACCATCACCACGGGAAGCTGCGGCTGCTGGCGGTGAATGCACTCCAGCACGGCAATCCCGTTGCCGTCCTGCATCACAATGTCGGTCAGCACCAGGTCAAACCCCTGATGTTCCATCAACTCAAGGGCTTCCCGGCCGCTGGCAGCCATTTGCACCGCATGTCCCTGGCGTTCCAGCGTTGCGCCAATCATCTGCCGCACGGGCGCTTCGTCATCCACCACCAGAATCCGTGCTGCGAGGGGCTTGGCGGGCACACCCCCGCCCGGCGCCGCAGCCGGATTCGCTGCGGTGCGCTCTGCTCCTGGACCTGTCAGTTTCGATGCCAAGCCTGAGCCTCCGTTGAGCCTTGCCAGTCAGCGCAAAATTGCCACGAACGTCTTCTCCTCAGTCCGACCCTCTCTGCCCGCCACGCGCAGAAGAGAAGATGCCTGCCCCAAATCATCCACGGAGCCCTCAACATCTTCAGTCATGAGAACGGATACATTTCAAAACGGCAAAAAGTTCCACAGATTGCCGCTCCCTTTAGAAAGACGATGAAAACGCACACTTTGGCCGCTGAAAACGGCAAAACGCGATGGAATTCCATCGCGACGTGCTCCGAGCTTGTTCCTGCCGGCCGCTCCGATCCTTGCTGCCCTGATTTCGGCTAGGAATACATTTCAAAGGTGGTGTTGAAACGCTACGCCCAAACTGCGATGGAGCGCAACAGAGTTTCGGGGAAACCACCAGTTCTTTGATGCGCCTGGCGTGCTCCCTGATGCGCGCCATCAAACAACAGCCCCATTCTATTCGACTATGCAGAAAATAGGCTCCATGGCAATGCAAGATCAAGAAAACTAAAGTAATGATTCCATGACTCTTATATAAACTGCACGCTTCCGCGCCGGCTTCCTTCGAAAGAAAATTGGCCGCCGCGCGGTTTTCGGCGCAACGGCTACGGTTCTATTCCTCGGTTTTTTTGCGCGCCTGCCGCGCTGCAACCCACCCCTCCAGGTTGACCTGGCGAGCGCGGCCCACCGCCAGCGCCCCGGCCGGCACCTCTTTGGTGATGCACGACCCCGCGCCAATGTAGGCTCCATCGCCCACCGTCACCGGCGCAACCAGCGTCGAGTCGCTGCCCACAAAGGCCTTCTCGCCAATCTTCGTCTTGTGCTTGTGAACGCCGTCGTAGTTGCAGGTAATCACGCCGGCCCCGATATTCGTGCCCGCGCCCACCTCCGCATCGCCCAGGTAGGTCAGGTGGCTGGCCTTGGCGCCCTTGCCCAGCTTGGCCTTCTTGGTCTCCACAAAGTTGCCGATGTGCGCGTCCTCGCCAATCTCGCTGCCCGGCCGCAGATGCGCAAACGGCCCAATGCGCGCCCCGTCGGCCACCGTGCTGTCGGCCAGCACGCAACTCTGCCTCACCAGCACGTCCCGGCCCAGCGTGCAGTTCTCGATCACCGTGTAAGACCGGATGGTGCAATCGCCGCCAATCTTCGTCCGTCCCCGCAACTGCACAAACGGCTCAATCACCGTGTCGGCTTCAATCTCCACCTCCGCGTCAATCGTGCAGGTCTCCGGACGGAAGATGGTTACGCCCTGCGCCATCAGCCGGTTGGCGGTGGCCGCGCGCAGCGTTGCGTCCAGCGCCACCAGCTCGGCAATGGTGTTTGCGCCCAGCAACTCGGCCACGCTGTCTGTCTTGAAGGCCACCACGCGCTCCCCGGCCGCGCTCAGCACGTGCGCCATGTCCGTCAGGTAGAGCTCGCCATGCGGATTGTCGGCGGTCAGCTTGCCCAGATGAGCCAGCAGCGGCGCGGTCTTGAAGGCGTACATGCCCATGTTCACTTCGCGCAATCCAAGTTGCTCCGGCTTCAGCATCTTCTGCTCCACAATCGCCACAACCTCCGGCGAGTCAGGCGTCTTGTGCAGCACGCGCCCATAGCCCGTAGGCTGCTCCGGCTCGGCGCTCACCAGCGTCATCGCCGCGCTCTCGGCCTGGTGAAACTGCCACAGGTCCGTCAAGTGCTCCGCCCGCACCAGCGGCACATCGCCCGACAGCACCAGGATGTTCTCGTATCCGGCAACGGCCTCGCGGGCGCACTGGATCGCGTGCCCCGTCCCGCGCTGCTCCGTCTGCTCTACAAACTGGATCCCTGTAGCCCCAACCGCCGCGCGCACCATCTCCGCCTGGTGGCCGATCACCGCGTAGATGTCCTCCGGCGCAACCAGCTGGGAAGCCGCAGCAATCACGTGCCCCAGCAGCGGCTTGCCGCCAACCTCATGCAGCACCTTGGGCCGCCGCGACTTCAACCGCGTCCCCTTGCCCGCCGCCATGATCACCACCGCCAGC
>Ga0302319_10024180_pt1 | contig 10809 bp, 12 predicted proteins | sample Bog_T0_2_FD_203319 | JGI IMG/M metagenome (GOLD analysis project Ga0302319, IMG submission 203319) | Peat permafrost microbial communities from Stordalen Mire near Abisko, Sweden - Bog_T0_2 | ecosystem: Environmental > Terrestrial > Soil > Wetlands > Peat | place: Sweden: Abisko, Stordalen Mire... | reverse complement strand
CATGGTCATCTTCAAGGGCGAACTCAAGGATAACACTGGAAAAGTAGTGATTCCCGCGGGCACGGAACAGAAACAAACGGATCCGGAACTCGAGAAGATGGACTACCTCGTGGAAGGAGTGAACGGAAGCACGAAGAGCTAAACTTGTTGGTTAGGGGCAATGAACGCTGCCTGCTATGCTTGCCGGTTTGGTCGCCAGGCAAGCGCAGGCAGCGTTCCTCCTTTCCAGCCCTTTCTTGATCTATCGCCGTCGATCCCCATGAGAAGACCCGCGTCGTTTGTCCATTGATTTGCGCCGTGGAAAGAACTCCTGCCATTCCTTCCGAAGAACTTGTGACCGACGCCATTCCTTCCGCTCGAAAGAGGCGGTCATTCATTCTGTTTTTGCTCCCGAAGCTCGAGCCCGTGGCGCTGCCTTTTGGCGCCATCGTCGTCTCGCTGATTCTGTTCGGAATCTTTTGCGCCTTCGATGGGGCCAACCCATTTGCCGTCTTTCACTCGATCTACCGGGGCGCGTTTGGAAGCTGGTTCGCATTCCAGAGCACGCTCGTGCGCGCGTCTCCGCTGATGCTTTGCGCGCTGGGCACGGCGATTCCCATTCGCCTCGGACTCATCGTGATCGGCAACGAGGGCGCATTTGTCATTGGCGGTCTCTGCGCGACGATCGTCGGGCTGAAGATGCCCGAGGCGTCCCCTGTCACGGTGCATATCGCGATGGCGGCCACGGGCTTGCTGGCCGGTGGTCTGTGGATCATGGCCGTCGGGGCGCTGAAACACTACCGTGGAGTGAATGAAACCATCTGCAGCCTGTTGTTGAACTACATCGCGATCGCGATTCTGAACCAGGCGGTGAACACCTGGATCAAGGACCCCAGCAGCCTGAACAAGCCTTCCAGCTTTCCCATTCCCGACGAACAAATGCTCCAGCCGATTGGCGAGACGAGCCTTCACTGGGGCATGATCTTTGGGCCGGTGGCCTGCCTGCTCGCCTGGTTCCTTTTGAAAGGGACCACCTTCGGATTCAAAGTCCGCACCATTGGCGCGAATCTCCGCGCCGCGCAGATCGCGGGCATTTCGGTGGGGCCCATCACGCTCATCGCATGCTTTCTTGCCGGCGCCGGCCCGGGTCTCGCGGGCATGGTGGAAGTGGCGGCGATTCAGGGAAGCGCCAACGAATCGCTCAACGCGGGCTACGGCTATGGCGGGATTCTCGTCGCCTTCCTGGCCCGGCAGAATCCCATCGGATGCATCCTTATTTCCATCCTGCTGGGGGGCTTGCTCGCCAGCGGGGGCATGCTTCAACGGAATCATCAGCTACCGGATGCCACGATCCTGGTTTTTCAAGGGATCGTGTTTCTTACCATCCTCTTCAGCGAAAGTCTCTATGGCCGCTGGAAATTCTTTCAGGAGCGCCAGACATGAGCGATTCGACGACTATCGGCTGGCTGGGTGTGCCGCTGGCGATCCTCGCGGGCGCCGTGCGGGGAGGCACCCCGTTTCTTTTCGTGAGCCTCGGAGAGTGCCTCACCGAAAAGAGCGGGAAGATCAACCTGGGCCTGGAAGGGGTGCTGATCATGGGCGCCATGAGCGCCTACGCCATCAGTTATAAGACCGGTTCGCCGTGGGTCGGTGTGCTGGTCGCGGGCTGCGCGGGCGCTGTGCTCGGCTTCATTCACGCCTGGCTGGCGCAGCGGCGCAATGTCAATGACATCGCGGTCGGCATTGCCATGATCATCTTTGGAAGTGGGATCGCGTTTTTTCTCGGGAAGCCATTTATTCAACCGCTGGCGCCGCAACTTCCCGGGATTGATTTTGGAGGGTGGACCACGAATCCCGCGTTGAAGGCGGCGTTGAGAATCTGCCCGCTCTTTTTCCTGGGCGTGGCTGCGGCATTCGTGATGAACTGGTTTTTCAAATCCACGCGCTGGGGAATGTTTGTCCGCGCCGTGGGGGACCGGCCCGAAGCCGCGCGCGCGATGGGAATCGGTGTCTGGAAAGTGCGGACCCTCAGCATCATGTGCGGGAGCTTTCTCGCCGGGATCGGCGGCGCGTATCTCTCACTTTTCTACCCGGGGAGCTGGACCGAGCGCGTTTCCGGCGGCCAGGGTTTCATGGCGGTGGCTCTCGTGATTTTCGCGCGCTGGAATCCGGTGCATTGCCTCTGGGCATCGCTCTTCTTTGGCGGCGCGCAGGCGCTCGGCCCCGCGCTTCAGTCGGTGGGCGTGAACGGTTACTACTATCTCTTCAATGCCTCCCCCTATTTCTTTACGCTTGCCGTGATGATTGCCACGTGCAGCAGTAAGCGAAGTCTCGCCGGACTGCCCGGCGCGCTTGGCAGCGGAACCTAAATCCTTATGACTTCCCTATGACTACAAGATACGTCGAAGCCGATCCTTATCCCTGGCCTTACAATGGCGATCTGCGCCCGGAGAATACCGTCTTTCTGGTCATCGATATGCAGACGGATTTCTGCGGGAAAGGCGGATACGTCGATAAGATGGGTTATGATCTCTCGCTCACGCGGGCGCCGATCGAGCCCATTCAGCGGGTCTTCGAAGCGGTGCGCGAGCAGGGCTTTCACGTCATGCATACGCGGGAAGGGCATCGTCCCGACCTTTCGGATTTGCCCGCCAACAAACAGTGGCGGAGCCGCCGCATCGGCGCCGGCATTGGCGATCCCGGACCCTGCGGACGCATTCTCACGCGCGGCGAGCCCGGTTGGGACATCATTCCCGAGCTGGCGCCCAAACCCGGCGAAGCCGTGATCGACAAACCCGGCAAGGGCTCATTTTACGGCACGGATCTCGATATGCTTCTGCGGCAGAAGGGAATCCAGAACGTCGTCCTCGCAGGCATCACCACGGACGTTTGCGTCCATACGACAATGCGTGAGGCCAATGATCGTGGATGGGAATGTCTCGTGCTCGCCGATTGCACCGGCGCGACCGACTACGGGAACCACCTGGCGGCCCTGAAGATGATCAAGATGCAGGGCGGCGTCTTCGGCGCCGTGGCGGATTCGGCGGCGTTTATCAACGCCATCGGATGACTGGCGAGAAGCTCTGCGTCATCACTTACTCCCCATGCTAAGCTCCAAACTGCACGAACCCCCGAGGTTGGAACTCGTCAATGTTTGGAAGCGGTTTGGCTCCTTCGTCGCGAACGAGAGCGTTTCGTTCAAAGTCGAGCCCGGCACATTTCACGCCCTGTTGGGTGAAAACGGGGCGGGCAAGAGCACCCTCGTCAAATGCATCATGGGTTACCATGCGGCCGACGAGGGAGATATTATCGTGGACGCTGCGTCCCGCGAGATCCGCAGCCCGCACGACGCCTTTAAACTCGGCATCGGCATGGTTTACCAGCACTTCACCGTCGTGCCCGCGATGACGGTCGCGGAAAATCTGCTTTTGGCGCGGCCCGATCTTCCGAAGGTGATTCGCTGGAAGGAGGAATTCGCCCGGCTGGAAGCATTCCTCGAAACCGCTCCCTTCCAGGTGGCTCTGCATTCGAGGATTTCGGACCTGGCCGCAGGGCAGAAACAGAAGGTCGAGATCCTGAAGCAACTCTATCTCAACAGCAAAATCCTGATCCTCGACGAGCCGACTTCCGTGCTGACTCCGCAGGAGGCTGACGAGGTGCTTGGGCGGCTGCGCAAAATGGTGGACGCCAGACAACTGAGCGTCCTGCTCATCACTCATAAGTTCCGTGAGGTGACCACCTATTGCGACGAAATCACGGTGCTCCGGAAAGGCCGGCAGGTGGGCGGTGGGAAGGTGAAAGACCTCACTCCCTCCCAAATGGCGGCGATGATGATGGGCGAGGAACGAAGCGGGAAGACCATCGAAAAATCCGCCCGGACGCCGGGTGAGATCAGGCTGGAATTGTCGGGGCTCTGCGCCAATCGAGACAACGGCCTCGTGGCGGTGGATGGAATCGATCTCGCGGTCAGGGCGGGGGAGATTGTCGGGATCGCAGGGATCTCGGGCAACGGCCAGCGCGAACTCGTGGAGGTGCTCGGCGGGCAGCGGCCGGCGACTGCGGGTGTCGTCCGGGTCGGTGGCGAACCGTTTCACATGACGCGCCGCGAAATGTTCGAGCGGAAGTTTTACATTCTGCCGGAAGAGCCGCTGCGCAATGCGTGCGCGCCGCAGATGAGCGTCTCGGAAAACATCGCGCTCCGCACATTCGATCGATCTCCGCTTTCCTGGGCGGGCTGGTTGCTGAACCCGGGAGCCATCCGCGAAAACGGGCGGAAATGGATCGCGAAATTCAGGGTAAACACTCCCGGTGAGAACGCCCCGATCGGCGCCCTTTCCGGCGGCAACGTGCAGCGTGCCGTGCTGGCGCGCGAAATGGGTCCGGGCGACGCCAGCGTTCTCGTCGTGGCCAATCCCTGCTTTGGACTCGATTTTGCCGCTGTGGACTTCATCCACTCGCAACTTCTGGAGGCGCGAAACCAGGGCGTCGCCGTTCTTCTCGTCTGCGAAGACCTGGACGAACTCCTCTCGCTTTCTGACCGCGTGGTGGTCATGGCGGGTGGCCGGCTGGTCTACGACAAGCCCGTCCAGGAAGCCGCCGTTCAGGAAATCGGCGAGAAAATGGCTGGACACTGAAGATGGAAAGAACACGGAGCGCGCGGGTTTTGCAAAATGAAAGGAGCAAGAAAACTCTCGCTCCCAACCATGGAGGCATTGATAGCATGGCCGGACTCGTGGAAACCAAAACCCTCCTTCAGCCTTCCCTTCCGTACATCCCGTCGCGTCTCGAAATGCACGACATCTTCGGCATCGCCAACCGCCAGGATCAGATTCCGTGGGAAGCCTTCGGGGACGGCGTGGAGATTTACCGCCTTTATGGCGACGGCCTCACGGGTCCGACGGCCGCGCTGCTTCGCTTTGAGAAGGCTGGCGAGGTTCCTTTGCACGAGCATGCCGGCTACGAGCACATCATCGTTCTCGCGGGATCGCAGCGGGATCACAAAGGCGCCGCGGTGGCCGGAACGCTGATCATCAATCCCCCCGGCACGCGCCACAGCGTGGTCGGAGAAGCCGGTTGCATCGTGCTGGCGATCTACGAAAAGCCGGTGCAATTCGTGGCGGATGTGGCCCCGGCTTCCATCGCCGCGACCGGAGGACCAGGCCTTTAGACGCCCTCTTAAGCGTCCCCTCGCTTGACCGCGTCGCGATAGGCGCGCCACCCGCCAAATTGCGTGATCTCCTTTTGGCCTTCGCACAGGATTTGTTCGGCGAGGACGCCGAGCGTCTCATCTCCGCTGGCGAGTTTCACCTTGCCGATGCACAGGCCCGGAGGCTCCTGCTGGAGAATTGCGCTCACTCCCGTCGCCGGGACGCGCCAGATTTCGACCGCCACGGACGTCCCGCCCGGGCCGATGCGGAACATGCCCGGGTGGCGATCCCCAATGGAAAAGAGGCGATAGGCCGGTTCCGTGCGATCCTCGCGCAGAAACTCCGCGCCGGCGGCGAGCATGTGGGGATTCAGTTCCAGGCCGCGCATGAGCGTGCCGTTTACTGCCAGCGAGATGAATGAAGTATCAGCCATAGAGCGCGCTCAGAGTAGGCGCATTTGGAAAAGCGCACCACGTATTTTCCCCGGAATCCACGGATCATCCCGCGTGCGCCGAAGCCCTTCGCCTTTCCACCAGGCGCTGCCATTTTTCCCCGAGGCGTCGAAGACCCGGATCAAGCGGAAGCTCGTTCATCCCGGCGGGTGTAAACCAGCGCAGTTCGTGGCTTTCGTCGCTGACGGTGGAAACGGCGTCTTCCGGCGCGATCAAGACATAGCGGACGTCGTAGTGAAAATGGGCCGGCTCGGCGCGGAACGCAGGAATGGCGTGGATATCCAGATCGAACGGTCGCGCGGAAGCGACGATCAGCCCTTCGACGCCCGATTCCTCGAGGGCTTCCTTTTGAGCCACCCGCAGCACGTCCTCATCTCCATCGCAATGTCCGCCGAATTGAAGCCAGCGGTCCAGCTTCCTGTGATGATGCAGGAGAGCCCGCGAACCGTCGGCGCTGACCACGAGCGCGCTTCCGGTGAAATGGGCGGGAAACGCGGTGCGATGAAAACACTCCGGCGCACTGTCCAGCAATTCGATCATCCGCCGCCGATGCGGCTCTTCATCGGGGCGTTGGGAAAGGTCGAGCGCCAGGAGTTGGGTATGAAATTCAGAGCGAGTCATGAAAAGGAGTGAATGAGGCGGAAGATTGCGGAATCCTCGTATCACAAGACGCTTCCCGGAGGGAATGTTGTTTGAGTGGGATTCGTCTCCGTGGGTTGCCACCTGATGGACGGGTCATTTGTCGGGAACGCCCGAAGTGCACAATCTTCTGGCACGGATAAAGCTTGCATAAGGGTTAGGCTTGCAGTAGTTTCTGTAAGCCGCGTGCGAATGCGAATTCCCCGTTCTCCGCTCGCCGCCATCGGCCTTCTGGTCTTGGCGTGGGGGATTCCCGCCCCTGGAACGGCGAAACCCCCGGAAGGTTGGCTGCTGGCGTTCGATGAGGAGTTCGACGGAAAACAGCTCGATCAGTCCAAATGGGGCACGACGATGTCCTTCATCGGAACCCGTGGGCCGCGCTTCCATAACGAAAGCTATCTCAGCTACACGCTCGACGAGAACGTCGTCTTTTCGGACGCTCATCTGCGGCTGCGCGTAGACCGGAAGACAATCGAGGGCACTGAGCCAGGCGGCGCCTTCGATTACACCCAGGGGCTGATCTCCACGGACGGGAAATTCTCGTTCACCTACGGATACATCGAAATCCGGGCGAAATATCCCGGCGGCAAAGGGCTGTGGCCGTGCTTCTGGCTGATGCCGCAAGACCAGCAATGGCCGCCGGAATTCGATATTGCCGAGTATTACGCCGGCCGGCACACGATGCACTACGGTCTGGCTCACGGCACGATTAAGGACACCGTCTGGGACAATGCCTACGATACTTCTCCAACGCTGGAGGGCGAATGGCACATCTATGCGCTCGAGTGGACGGCCGGCCGCGCGGTCTGGTTCGTGGACGGGGTTCGCCAGCAAACGGTCGAAGCCGATTATGTCCCTGCCAGTCCCATGTTTATCCTGCTCAGCAACAGCGTCAGCTCGCGTTTCGGTCCCTCCGGCATTCCGGACGAAAAGACGGTATTTCCGTGCGATCTGGAGGTGCAATACGTGCGTGTTTATCAGGCGCCGCCGCCCATTTCTCCAGTCTTGCCGGCGGCGCCGGCCATTGTGAAATCGGAAGCTTCCCCGGCTCCGGCGGCTTCGGCAGGGGGCATTGTGCCCGTGGCGGCGATCATTCCTGCGAGGTGAGCCTAAGTAAACCCCGCCCATTAGCCCTCCCATTGGGGAATTATGAAAATTTTTTTCGAACCAGTTGCATTACAGGCAAACGCTGATTAGCAATCCCGCATGTCCAATCAACCCTCCAACCCTCAGCAAGTCCTTCAACTCAAATACGACGACCTCACCGCGCGCTATGCAAACCATGCGCTGGTGAGCGTTGGCGCCGAGGAAGTGTATCTCGATTTCACTTCCGGCATCGTGGCCGATCGCCCCGGCGTTTCCGTCATGCCCATTCACACGCGCATCGCGATGACGCCCTCCGGCGTGGTCCGCCTGACTCAACTGCTTTCGCAGACGATCCAGAATTTCCAGGTCGTTCAGGTTCCGCCCCCACCCAGCCAACCGCCAACCCCCGTCGTTCCTCCGCCCCTGATTAGCGAATCCAAGTAAGTTCCCCGCGGTGAGAGCCGCGTGCATAAGCCCGAACCCGCTTCGAACGCCCTTGAAGGAAGACCCGCCCTAAGTGTCCGGTGTCATTCGCAATGCGTTCGTGCTCGGCGCCGGACTTGGCACGCGGCTCCGCCCTCTTACCGAGCGGCGGCCGAAGCCGCTCATCCCGGTCGCCAACCGGCCGCTCATCACCTACGCGTTCGATCATCTTCTCGGCAGCGGCGTTGAGAAGTTGATCGTCAATACGCATTGGCGGGCCGAATCGTATCATGCGTTTTTCCCCGATGCGTCGTATCGCGGCGCGCCCCTCGTTTTCCGTGAGGAGCGGCCCGAGATTCTGGAGACCGCGGGCGGGATCTGGAATGTGCGCGATCTCCTCGGCGAAGAGCCCTTTTTAGTCTATAACGGAGACATTCTCTGCGATCTGCCGTTGGATCCTGCCGTCCGCGCGCATTTCTCATGTGGGAATGAAGTGACGATGATTCTGCGTTCCCAAGGGGGTCCACTTCAGGTGGCCTTCGACGCGGAGCGCGGTCGCGTGACCGACATCGGCGGCCGCGTGGATTCATCGGCCGGCCCCCGTTTCCTTTTCACGGGAATCTATGTGGTGAATCCCGGTTTCATTCGGCGGATTCCACCCGGTGAAAAGCTCGGCGTCGTTCCCATTTTTTGCGATATGATCCGCGCGGGCGCTCCTCTTGGAGGAATCGTCATCGATGACGGTGAATGGCGGGATCTCGGCGCCCGCGGCCAGTATCTTGAAGCGCACGCGGCCCTGGCGCTGGCTGGCGGCGCCCCCTGGATCGATCCCAGCGCGCGGATTTCTCCCACTGCAAAAATCCGAGGCGCCACGGCTGTCGGCCCCGGAGCGCAGGTCGGGGAACACGCGAGTTTATGCGATTCTATTGTGTGGGAAGGCGCGGAAATAGCTTCAGGTACGATGCTTAACCATTGTATCGTCACCGATGGTCAGCTTGTGGAAGGCATCCACTCGCATACCGATTTCTGAATCACCCAGCTCCCAATCCCGCATCCTACACCTCGTGGTTTCTCACCTGATCGATCAGACAGTCAGCCGTTTTCCCGGCTTCACCCGCGGCGAGATCATCGTCCATCCTCTCGAAAAAGGAGGCTCTGACCGGAAATTTTACCGCATTGCCGTCAGCGATCAGCAATCGCTCATCCTGGCGAAATATGGGCGCCAGCGGGAGGAAAACCGCCACTACGTGGCCATCGCCCGTTTTCTGAGCGCCGTGGGAGTGCGCGTTCCGGAGATCTATTTTCACGATGACGAGGAAGGCCTGATCTGGATGGAAGATCTCGGAGATCGCGATCTCTGGAGCTATCGCGATGAGCTGTGGCCGGTGCGCCGCGCGTTGTATCAGGATGCGCTGGATCAGCTTCTCACACTCCATACCCAGGCTCACATCGCGACGCCCGCGGAACCGCCCCGCCTCCAGGCGGAATTCAACGCGGATCTCTACCGCTGGGAGCAGAACTATTTTCTGGAGAATTGCCTGGCGCGTCACTTTGGCCTCGATCCGAAGGAAATCGAAGCGAGGTGTGATCGCGGGCCTCTTCAGGCTATCGCGGAGCGTCTGGCGGCGCTTCCGCGTTGTTTTGTCCACCGGGATTTCCAATCGCAGAATATCGTCATCAAGGGCGAATCGGCTTATTTCATCGACTTTCAAGGAATGCGTCCGGGGCTGCCTCAATACGACCTCGCCTCGCTGTTTTACGACCCGTACGTGGGCCTGCCTCTTTCCGAACGTGCGGCGCTGCTGGATTACTATACCGCCGCTTTGGACGACCTGGGGCAGCCTCTGTGCGCTGATTTTTCCAGCGTCTATGACCTGTGCGCCATGCAACGGCTCATGCAGGCGCTAGGCGCCTACGGTTTCCTCGGGCACGTGAAGGAGCGCGAGCATTTTCTTACGCACATTCCCGTGGCGTTGCACTCGCTCCGGGAAGTCCTGGCCTCCATTCCAGGGCTCGATCGCCTGCGGGATTTGCTTTCGTCGCTGCCAGTTCAAAACGAATAGGCGAGGGCGAATAGACGCGTCGAACCGCCGATTCCCGGAATCGCATTGTCGCTGTGCAGGCAGGGAGCGATGGCGCGCTTCCCTCGACGATCGCTCAATAGTCGCGAGCCGTCTCGGCCACGGGCGGTCCCACTGGCTTCACGCCGTTATCCTGCCAGGAGCCATCCATCAGCGACCGGGTGTAGGGGCCATTGGGGACGGTTGGGGAGTAGAGATCCCGCCGATCCGCGAGGGTGTCAAACACGGGATGCGGAGGCCAGTCCATTGCCGCCCGTCGTGGCCCCGTATAGCAGCCAGAAAGGCCAAATGCCGCAAATGCGAGGAGCGCCAGGAGGGGAAGGGTGGATTTCACGGATGACATCGGAGCAAATTCGCGTCCGCATGTCAACCGCCGCGGATGGAACCCTGGAAGTCTTTTATTTCACCGCCTCCCACCGCCTTCAGAAGCGTGTTCAATCTCCGTTCAACTCGTGCTTCAACGCCGAGACGAACTCCTTGTGCGCCGGTGAACGGGGCCGGTTGCGCTTGGTGAGGACGCCCAGGGGGCGGGACATCTTCGTGCCTTCAAACTCCACGGCGACGAGCAGGCCGCTTTCAGCTTCCTGGCGCACGGTGTTGGCGGGCACGATGGAAACGCCGCTCTCGATCTCCACGGCGCGCTTCACCGTCTCGATATTATCGAACTCCATGGCGTGCTCGATTTCCACGGAGTGGTCGCGCAAATGGCGGTCGATGACCTTCCGCGTCGGCAGATCCGGCTCGAAAGCGATGAATTTCTCGCCGCTCAATTCTTCGAGCCGGATAGACTTCCTGGCAGCGAGGCGATGGTTGGGATGACAGATCAGCACCAGCCGATCTTCGCTAAACGTATCCGATTGCAGGCCATTGCGCTTCGCCGGATACGCCACCAGGCCGAGATCCACCTCGCCGCTGGTGACCTGGGAATACACCTGATGCGAGCGGCGGTATTCCACGTGCAATTCCACGGCGGGAAACTTCGCCCGGAACGCCTTGAGATAC
>Ga0302319_10024176_pt1 | contig 10810 bp, 8 predicted proteins | sample Bog_T0_2_FD_203319 | JGI IMG/M metagenome (GOLD analysis project Ga0302319, IMG submission 203319) | Peat permafrost microbial communities from Stordalen Mire near Abisko, Sweden - Bog_T0_2 | ecosystem: Environmental > Terrestrial > Soil > Wetlands > Peat | place: Sweden: Abisko, Stordalen Mire... | reverse complement strand
ACCCCGGCTATGGGGGCCGGCGCAAAATTCACGGGTCCGGGCCAATAAACCCCCCCCTCCACCCCGCCACCGGGGGGATCGCGTAAAATGCTGCTTCGTATCATCATGGCCGCCGCCATGCTGGCCATTCCGTACATCGCGCGCGCGCAAACGCTGCAAAACCTGAAAAACCCCGCGCCGGACGGCGCGCAACTCACCTTTCAGCTCACCGACGGCACGGTGCTCGCGCAGGGCTACAATAATTCCGATTTCTGGGTGCTGACGCCGGATAATACCGGCAGCTACGTGAACGGTTCCTGGAAACAGGTGGGCAGCCTGCAAAGCGGCTACACACCCTCCGCCATGGCGTCGCAGGTGCTGGCCGATGGCCGCGTGCTGATCGAAGGCGGCGAATACAACGCCAACCAGTTCGCGCTGACCAACCTCGGCGCGGTCTACGATCCGATCGCGCAAACCTGGACCCCGGTAAACCCGCCGAAAGGCTGGCAGAACATCGGCGATTCGCCCTCGGTGGTGCTGCCGAACGGCAACTTCCTGCTCGGCGACAAGCTCACCATGCGCGCCGCCGTGCTGAACCCGGCCACGATGACCTGGACCCCGGCGCAATTTCATAACAAGATCGATTTCAACGCCGAGGAAGGCTGGACGCTGATGCCGAACGGCACAGTGCTGACCGTGGACGTGCTGGCCAACCCGCAATCCGAAAGCTACACGCCGTCCAAAGGCCATTGGAAAGGCCTCGGCAGCACGAAGGCCGATCTGGCCGGGCCGCCCTGCTGCAAATGCTTCACCTACCCGCCGCATAATCACTACTACTGCCCGCCCGGCGAAGTAGGCCCCGCCGTTTTGCGGCCCGATGGCACGGTGTTCGCCACCGGTGCGATCGAAACCAACGCCAAGGCCGGCCACACCGCCATCTACACGCCCGGCAAAGGCTGGGCGGCCGGGCCGGATTTCCCCAACGGCGACGACGCCGGCGATAATTTCGCCACGCTGCTCACCGACGGCGATGTGTTGGTGCAAGGCACCAGCGGTCAGATTTACGACTTCAACGGCACCACCCTCACCGGCACCAGTCTTCTGGGTAACGGTAATTCACTGATGATCCTGCCCACCGGCCAAGTGCTCGTGGGCGGCCAGGCGGTGATCAACAGCACCGGCACCTACCAGGCCGCGTGGCAGCCGGCGATCGCGACCTATCCTGCCACCGTAACGCGCGGCTCGACGTATCCGATCAGCGGCACGCAATTCAACGGCCTGTCACAGGCCAATGGGTTCGGCGACGAGTTGCAAACGTCGACCAATTATCCGCTGGTACGCATCACCAACGTTGCCACCGCGCACGTATTCTACGCCCGCACGCATGGGCACAGCACGATGGGCGTCGCCACCGGCAGCACAACGGTTTCCACCAATTTCGATGTGGCCGCCGGCACGGAAACCGGGGCCAGTACTTTGGTGGTCGTCGCCAATGGCATTCCTTCGGCGCCGGTTTCGGTTACGGTGCAGTGAAGGAAGCGGTTCTTTTTTTTAAAAAAAGAACCAAAAAACTTTTACTCTGCGGCGGTGAACCCGGCCATTATGGCTTGCCAGTAGGCCGGGTTCTCGGCGCCCAGCACCCATACGTAGACGCTGGCGGCGGCGGCCTGCGCGGCGTACGTTGCCTTTAGCGTAATACTTTCCGCGTTTTCGTACCACACGATGTGGGGCGACGCATCCGACGCGGTATAGCTGAACCACGGCGACGACGACGCGGCATCCCATTGCGGCACGGCACCGGTCTTTGCAATCGGCTTGGGTATGGCGGCATAATCCACGCTTGTACCGGTACCCGCGGTCAGGTTCCAATCGTAGCCATAGGCCGGCATGCCCATGCTGATCCGTGACGCCGGCGCCACGCTCTCGGCATACCCGATGCACGCCGTCACCCAATCCAGGCCGGCCACCGGGCCGGGCGGTCCCCACGGTCCGTTCTCGTCATACGTCATTACCTGCAACGTATCGGCGATAGCGCCCAGCGCCGCGTAATCGTACGCGCCGGTATAAGGATCGGTTGGATCATCCACCGAAATTGCCGGCAGAGAAAGCATCAGCACCTTGCCTTCGCCATGCAACGAAGCCGCCAGCACCTGTGCGAAAGCCGTGTATTGTGCGCGATACGTGTTGGGAACGGCCTCGAAATCGAGATTGATGCCGGTGTAGCCTTGCGTTGCCAGCGTGGCCAGATTTTTTACCGCCGCGGTCTGCGCCTTGCCCGGCGTCAGCACCGCCTCGGCAATCGCCGGGTTGAAACCGGCATGCGTTGCGTTCGCCACCACGGCCAGCACGCCAATATTGTTCTGATTGGCCACCTGGAACACAATGGGCGGCAGCGTGCCCTTGATGCCGCCCTTGGCGTTCATGGTGAACTCGTCAGCCGCTACTGTGGCGAGCGTTGTCGCTTCCGCCTCCAGTGAGGCATTGGAGCGCGCCCCGTGGTAAGTGGTAATAGGCCATGGCAGCCGGACTGGCCGCGGCGTGACCATTGAGAAAGGAAAACGCCAGGAGCGCGACTGATCTTTGCATGGCGGGAGCGTGGCACGGATACGTCCGGGGCGCTACCGTAAGGCGAGGCAGCGCTTCTTTTTGAAAAAAGAAGCAAAAACTTTTGCGGCGCTGTCGCGGACTAGTCGGCGACAGCCGGGCAAAAGTTTTTTGGTTCTTTTTTCAAAAAAGAACCGCTTTCCTACTCCTCGAAAGCCGGCCGCCCCTCAAACCCGCCAGCCGCGCGCAAAGCATTCGCGTCCATCATATTGCCGTTCATCATAACGATATCGGTATGGCGCAAATCGCCGATCTTCGTGGAAGGATCGCCATCTACCAGCACCAGGTCGGCGTCCTTGCCCGCCTCGATCGATCCGGTGTGCGTGTCGGCACCCACCAAATGCGCGGTGGCGATGGTGGCGCTGGCCAGCGCTTCGGCCGGCGTGAAGCCAGCATCCACGTAAAGTTCCAGCTCACGCACAAGTTCCATGCCGCTGCCATCGGTGCCGGCCACGATTGGCACGCCGGCCTTGTGCAGCGCGGCCACCAGCGCACTGAGTTTGGCGAAGCTGGCGCGGTAATCGGCGCGCGTCAGGCCCGCCGGCACGCTGAAGCCACCCTGGCGAAAACCGCGCTCCACGGCCGGCGGCAACGTGCCGACAAAGGGCGCGTACGCTGGCGACAGATCGCCATTCTCGGGCACATAAAGACCTTCGGCAACCACCAGCGTGGGGTCCACCGTAATGTGCTGGCGCGCCATGCGGGCGATCAGCGATTTCATCGGCTCGGCGTTCAGATCCACATCCTTGGCGTAGCGGCCGGGGCCTTCGAACCGCGCCATGCCGTTGGAATGATTCACGACGTCATCCGGCATCGCCTGCATCATAACGAAGTAGATATGGGTTATTTCGTCGTAGCCGTCGTCAATCGCCTGTTCGGTGCGCATGCCGGCAGGCAGGTGGCCGTGCACATGCATGCCCAGACTATGCGCTTCGGCGGCCACCGGCTTCACCCAGGCCGGGTTGAAACTGCCGTAGATTTTGATCGCGATAAAACCATCCGCTTTGGCCTGGCGGACAATTTGCAATGCCTGGTCCAGCGAGGCGGCGGTGCGGCCCAGCTGGGCACTGTTCGGGCCCAGGCCATCGAGCAACAGCGACGGATAGATCCGCGGCATCAGCAACTGATCATGCGCGCGGCGCTGCGCCCGGGCTAACGTGAGGGCAACAACGCTGCCGGGATCGCGCGCCGAGGTCACGCCGAGGGACAGCAGCATCGGACCCTGCGCGTCATCACCGAAATGCATATGCGCGTCCCACAAGCCCGGAACGAGCGTTTTGCCGGCGCCGTCGATGATTGTGGCGCCCGCTGGCGCCTTGATATTTGCCGCTGGGCCGATGGCGGTAATGCGGCCCTTATCCACAACGATGGTTTGCGCGGTGGCGAAATGCGTGCCGTCCAGGAAGGCGCGCACGTTGGTGAAAGCCACCGGGCCCGCGGGGGTTTTTAGCAATTGGCGGTAGAGGACAGGCGAGCGCTTCGCCAACGCGTCGTCTTGCAGTTTTTGCAGCGCCGGTTGATCGGCCTCAAAACCCTGTTTGATATAAGACAGGCCGCCGACCAGGGCAAAGAACTTGCCATGCGAATCGAGCCAGACCGGCACGGGCTCGTTATAAAGCCCGGTGATGGCGTAGCAAGTGACTGTCTGGCGCGCGGCGCCCTGCCCCATCTGCGCCGTGGTCAGTGGATCCTCATGCGCTGCGCCCCCGGGGAGCATCGCGAGCGACCGGCCCGGCGCCGTGAGCAGCGCTTCGGCGATATCGGCCGTCAGGTCCATCGGGCCGCCGAAGGCCACGTACATCGCCGGGCTGGTGACGGATTTGCCGCCGGCATCGACTGGGCTTTTCCAGACCGCGCGACCTTTCACGAGGCTGAACGTTTCCGCCGCGTCGCCGTTGGGCGTGAAGCCGCGGATCGTCATGCGGTCCAGCAAACCGTCCTTCCCGCGATGGGCGGCGCTATCCTGCTCGAACACCTGGCCGCGCAGCAGCAGGCTTTCGCGGGCCATTTCGATCCCGCCTGGCGCCATCCAGCGCGTTGAATCACCGTGCTTTCCGGCGACGGACATGATGGTGAAATGCTGCGCATTGGGCGGCGGCTTGGCCAGATCGGCCAGCTTGGTTTGCGCGGCGGCCGGCGTGGCCAGAAGCAAGCTGGCGAAGATTATGCTTGGCCGCACGGGTGCCGTCCCACTCTTGTTTCGGGCAGCATGCCATCAATTCGGCGAAATGGAAACAACCTTGCGCGTGCAACAGCGCCTGAGCCAGACGATGCGTAGCCGCACGTGGCGCCTCTAGATACCGTGCGATTCGTCGCTGGTCAGGTCGTTGACAATCAGCCACTGGCCGCCGCGGTTCTGCATGATGGTCAATTCGTTGGTGTGCAGCACCGGCACGGCTTTGCCGGTAGTGCTATCAATTTGGTGGCTTGTGGACTCGGAACTGTCGACCACCGCAACACTGGGCGCCGGAAAGCTAATTGCATGAATGCTCAGCCTGCCGGGGGCGCCAGCACGGAAGTTGGCATCACCAAATATACGCGTCAGAAAACGGCGAAACGCCGGCTTGCCCGCCATCCGGACGCCGACGCTATTCACCCATTGGCAATCCGGCGCCATGACGCTCAAGACCTCATCGACGTCGAAAACGCGCCAGCCGTGGTCGTAATGGCCAAAGGCAGCTCGCACCGCCGTTTCGTTGGGCGTCTGCGCCAGCGCGGCGGCGCAGGCCGCGCTGGCCAGAACACAACCTAGTATCGGAGCTTTCATGTCCTGTCCCCCCGGTGCGGCAGGATGCCGGGGGTTTTCGGGCGGTGCAACAAGAAAGCAAGCGCTTCTTTCTGAAAAAAGAAGTAAAATTTTTGTTCTTTAAGTGCAAACGTTTCTTGGTTCCTCCTTTAAAAAGAACGCCTTCCTTACGGCAGCAACCCACACGACCGCAGCAGCGCGCCACTACGGAATATCAAAAACCCGGTTGCGATAATGCCTAAGCCGATCAACCCCCAGTGCAACGGGCCGCCCAGGCTGCCCGGGTCCGTTGCCATATGCGCGCCGTGGCTGGCCAGCGCGCCAGCCGCCACGTAGCCCAGCAACGCCGGCAGCGAGGCCAGCGTGCCGATCAGGTAATCCCGTGTGGAAACCTGCGTGAGTCCCAAAGCGTAGCTGGTGAACGCGAACGGCATGATCGGGGAAATCCGCAGCAGGCACACCAGGCGCCAGCCATCGCGCGCGATGGCGGCGTCGAGATCGCTGAGGCGGCCACCGGTGCGCGCCTGCAGCCGGCGGGTGATCCATGGCCGCAGCAGCGACCGCGCGAGCATGAATGCCACCCAGCCGCCACAAATGGTGCCGATGGCGGCAAGCGAAAATCCTACCGCCACGCCATAAACGCTACCGGCCGCAACGCCCAGCAGCGACGCCGGCACGACGCCAACGATGGCAACGATCGTTTGCGCCAGGGCGAACAGCGCCAGCCCCAGCGGGCCGGTATTACGCAATGCGTCGCTGCCCTGAGCCACCCAGCGCTGCACGTCAGGGAACCCGAGGCGCGCGGCGATGATGCAGCCAAGGATGACGGCGCCGGCGCCTAGGCCGACAATCAGGCGCAGGCGGCCGCCGGCTTCAGCTTGCGCCAGGACCGCTATGCTGTCGCTCACCGTGGCTCGTAGGACAGGTCCGCTGCGTCGAACGCCGGCAGCCGGTCACTTGCGCTTGGATCGAATAGCGGCGAGCGAACGATGCCGTGCCGGTCGAGCCACAACGCGGCCGCGGTTTGCAGCACGCCGAATCCGTAGGTCACGCTGCGCCGAAAATTGATGCTGGAGGCTTCCTCGAAATACCGAGTCGGGCAGGATATTTCGCCAATGTTGAACCCGGCACGGATTGCCTGCGCCAGCATCTGGTTGTCGAACACGAAATCATCCGAACATCGCTGTAGCGGCAGAGTTTCGAGCACCTTGCGGCTCCACGCCCGATATCCCGAGTGATACTCGGACAATTTTTGTGCGGCCAGCACGTTCTCCACGAACGTAAGCGCCCGGTTGGCAACGTATTTATACACCGGCATGCCGCCGGCCAACGCGCCCTTGCCGAGGATACGCGAGCCGATGACGACGTCGTAATGCCCCGACGCGATCATCGACGCCATCGCCGTGACCAGCCGCGGCGAATATTGATAATCGGGGTGCAGCATCACCACGATATCGGCGCCACGCGCCAGGGCCGCGCTGTAGCAGGTTTTCTGGTTAGCGCCGTAGCCGCGGTTGCGGTCATGCCGGATCGTATGCAGGCCCAGACGGCGCGAGAGCGACGTTGTTTCGTCCTTGCTAAAATCGTCCGTCAGGATGATTTCATCGACCACGTCGCGTGGAATTTCTGCGATCGTCCGTTCCAGCGTTTGCGCCGCGTTGTAGGCGGGCAGAACCACGGTAACCTGTCGTCCCAATAACACCGCAAAATCCTCGACTATTAATGCGTACGCGCATGCCCGAGGGCGCGCCGCCGCACGTGCCACCGCCGTCTAAAGCCAAAGCCGATGGTGGTAAGCTTCGCTCCATGGCGGCGGCGTGAGGCGGATCAACTTCCTGTGACGCAGCGCGCCAAGGCCGTTACCGAACGTTCTGCAACAGCTTTGGGCCAGGTGCATGCCGGGCAGCACTATCTGCACATCACCCTGCACATCACCCTCTGGCAATGGTTGCAGAGCCTGGTATAAATTACAACTCCAGATTGTGGCACGCACCTGCGCTCATCGCGGCGAACGGCGCACATGATAAGGAACTTGGTGATCGGCCCGACCACACAGCGCCAGGGCGCCGCCCCGGTCCAAACTGACGCGCTCAGCCTGCCCCGCCCAACCTGGCGCACCATGCTCGCCATCGGCGCGGACCCCGCCGCTTCGCGCCCGCTGAAGCTCGCAATGTTCGCCGCCTGGCTGGCCCTCGCCGTTCTGCTGACGGCGCGCCACGCCTATTGGCGCGACGAGGTGCGCGCGCTGTCCCTGGCGTTGAGCGGCCCGGGGCTCTCCGGTATGTTCCGCGCCATTCATGGAGAAGGCCACCCCTTCGTCTGGTACGCGCTGCTGCGCGCCGCACATGTCGTTACGGGCAACGCGATGGCGCTCCCCGTCGTGGCGCTCGCCGTCGCGGCTGCCACGATGCTGCTGCTCGTGCTGCGCGGACCGTTCGCCTGGTGGATCGTGGCGCTGCTGCTGGCAAGCGATTTCGCGCTGCACGAATATTCGGTCATGGCGCGCAATTACGGCATCAGCGTGCTGCTCATGTTCCTGTTGGCCGAATGTTATCCGCGGCGCCTCGCCTACGGCATGCTGCCAGGTTGCCTGCTTTTCCTGCTGGCCAACACGAACGCGCACTCGGTGCTGCTGGCCGGCGCGTACCTGCTGTTCTGGTTCTTCGAACTGATCCGCGGGCAGGGCCTGCGCTGGAGCACCGCCTGGCGCGATTTCGCCATCGCCACGATCATCGCCGCCGCCGGCGTCGTTATATGCCTGGCCACGCTGTACCCGCCGGCCAACGACGCCGCCGCCATCAGCAGCCAGGCCGTCACGCCGCGCGCGCTGGCCGAGGCGCTGCTGCTGCCAGGCGGCAATTTCGGCGAATTGCTGCTCGACATGCCACGGCGCGCCGCGAAATATCTGCCATGGCTGCACCCGGCCATGCTGCTGGCCACCTCGGCGCTGCTGTTTGGCGCCACCGCCGGGTTGCTGCGACGGCCGGGCGCGCTGCTTGCCGCGCTCGCTTCGTTGCTGGCGTTCTCGCTGTTTTTCACCGTCGTTTACACCGGCTATTACCGGCACGACGGACTCTGGCTGTACTTCGTGATTTCACTCTACTGGATCATGCTGGTGCGCGGCGATGCAGCACCATCCTGGCCGCAGTCATGGCGTACCGCCGCTTCGCTGCCGGCACTCGGCACGCTGTGCCTGGTGGCGCTGCTCGCGCTGCAGGTGCCGCGCGGCGCTTATGCGGCCGCCAGCCTGGTGCTGCCGCAGCGGCCGGACAGCCGGTCACGCGACCTGGCGCAGTTTATCGAAACGCACCCGGCGCTGCACCGCGCAACGCTGCTCAGCGATCAGGACTACATGCTCGAGCCGCTGCCGCGCTACGTGCCGAACCAACTCTATTTCCTGCACGAGCAGCGCCTGGGGCGGGTGGTGAAGTTTACGCTGCACGCAAGGCTTTCGGTGAGCCTTGGCGACATGGTGGCGGCAGCAGGCGCCTTACGCGAGCAAACCGGCCAGCCAGTGCTAATGCTGATGACACAGGAGCCGGACCCGGCGGCGCCGGCACACACTTATCGCAGCGGCTATCACTGGGTGTTCGAAACCACGCCGGAACAGGTGCGTGAATTCCTGGCGGTTACGCATCGCGTGGCGCGGTTTGGGCCGGCGGTTACGGACGAGACCTATACTGTGTATGAACTGGACTAAAGTCAGAAAGTAGTTCTTTTTTGAAAAAAAGAACCAAAAACTTTTAACACGGCTGTCGCCTTCCAGTCCGCGACAGCCGTGTTAAAAGTTTTTGCTGCTTTTTCAAATAGAAGTGCTTTACTCCACGCCCGATCACCACCAGGCACGCCGCCGAAACCGCAATAATCTCCGGCTCCACCGCCAGCCGGAACCGCATGTTTTCACCCGCATCGGCAATGTTGAACATCACCACGCCGTAGGCCACCGTCCAACCCAGGATCGCTGTTCCCGCAGGCAGAAAACCAGGCAGACCGCGCCGCCGGCGCCACAGATCAATCAGCACCAGCAGCGGCAGCAGCAGATGCACGCAGACGATCGACACCGCATCCAGCGGCGCCAGGCTGATTGTGCCGAACGCAGCCGGGCGCGACACGGTCGGCGGGCCCAGCGCCGGGCCAGTGGTCATTTCGATGCGTTGCTTTTCATGAAAACCACGTGTCAGCAGGCCCGGAAAATCCTGCCGCGGCCGGTCAACCACGAATGGGTCGGCGAACATGACGCCATAATTCCCAATACGCTCCCAGAACAGCGGATACAGATCCGCAAGGCGAAGCAGGAAACGCCCGGGGTAGGCCACGGCGTAGCGCAGCACGGCGCGGCGGTATTGCGCGGATGTGAAGCTGGCCGCGCGCGTGTTCAGAAACGCGATCTGGCCCAGCCGCGCCTGTGCCGCCGCATCCTGCGCCTGCACCTTGGCGGGTTTGCCAGCCTCGCCGTAATTGGCGAGCGGCCAGGGGCAGTCCCGCAGCGAGGCCACGAACCAATCCTTGTAGGCGCCAGGTGGCGCGGCCTTGATAAAATCACAGAGTTGCTGGCGCTGCTTGTCCACCGCCAGGCCCATGGCCGCGCTATAGCCGCCCCAGCTCGAGGTTTCCAGCGTCAGGTGCCCATACACCGCTGCGTTCTTTAGCGCCCATCCGCCTTGCAGCAACAGCACCGGCGCCAAATAGGCCACCAGCGCGCGGCCACGCCAACGCGGCAACGCGGCCAGCAGGGGAACGAACGAAAAATAACTCAACGACGATCGAGTCAGCGCCGCCAGCGCCGCGCACAGGCCGGCCATCCCGGCTTGCCGGCTGTCATGCGCCGCGCCGCGCAGGCACGCGCTGCAGCACAACGCCACCAGCAGCATCCCGAGGTTTTCGTAAAACGCCTGGCCATAAAAAGTGTTTTCAAGAATCAGTAAATCGGTCGAGAGCATGAACCACAGCGCCAGAAAGAACCCGGCAACCCAGCTTCCCGTCACCCGCGCAACCAGATCGTTGAGCACACAAGCCGTCCAGATCGTGATTCCCGCCTGCAGGCCAAACAGCAACTCGGTAAACCCAACCGGCCAAGTCGTGATGGCCAGCGCTGCCTTGACAATGAAATGCGGCAGCGGTGGCGTTTGCTGCAGCAGCCAGATGCCGCTCCAGAAATGCTGGCGGTACACTTGCAGCGGATACAGTTGCAGCAAAGCCAGATCATTCGCGTGCGCGGCCGCCACGTGCAGAATGTCTTCACGGAACCGGATGAAAACCACCGTGCGATGCACTATGCCGATCAGCAATAGCAAAATCCACGGCCTGGCGCCGATAGAAACGAGCGCAGCAAGGCAAGCAAGCAAGCGCTTCTTTTTGAAAAAAGAAGCAAAAACTTTTGCGAGTTGGGACATGCGGTGGAGCAGATCGACACCTTAATGGGAAAAGTTTTTTGGTTCTTTTTTCCAAAAAAGAACCGCTTCCTTACTTAACGCCGCACAT
>Ga0302319_10024175_pt1 | contig 10810 bp, 11 predicted proteins | sample Bog_T0_2_FD_203319 | JGI IMG/M metagenome (GOLD analysis project Ga0302319, IMG submission 203319) | Peat permafrost microbial communities from Stordalen Mire near Abisko, Sweden - Bog_T0_2 | ecosystem: Environmental > Terrestrial > Soil > Wetlands > Peat | place: Sweden: Abisko, Stordalen Mire... | reverse complement strand
ATTGATGCTTGAAAACGGGGTAGGTGCGAAATTGGTTGTGTTATCCGAGGAATCATAAACCCACGCGGCGGTCGAGGCCTTGGCATCAAGAGCGTCTTCCGCGGTGAAGCGCATGCCGGAAGGACCCGCTGTAACATCTCCGACATAACTCGGACCGCAAACGATAAGTGAGTCGTCCCGGGAATGGACGAACCATGTGTGGTCAGCCAACTCTGTGTTCACGGCCAGCACGCGGAGTTTCTTGTCGCCTACCGCCAGTTCGTAGACGCGCGGTTCCATTGCAAGAAATGCGACGGTCAATCCGTAGCTATTTGGATTGGAGGCATTACTTGTCCAGCCCGAGACGCCGGGCGTAATCTTCTGACCTTGGGCGGCGGTTACTGTAAATTGTACCTGGCCGGAGTCTCCGGTGGGACCGTAGAGAACCAGGGTGGTTATTCCGCCCTGGCGGACAAGGCCCAGTATTCGCGCGGCGCTGGATTCAATTTTGAAAGTATTGGTGAGTGGAAAATCTCGGACCAATCCGACGACGTCGCCCGCGTCCAGCTTCATCTCGTTTCCGTTTGAGAGCTTGGCCGTTGCTGGAACGGTCAATGGATTGTCCAGAAACAGAAGTGTCCCGGATGGTCCGGTTCGGGCGGCAATCGTAACGCCCGCCGCTTCATTTTTGTAAGTCGCGGACGAATCGTCGCAGTTTTCCAGAATCGACTCGAAACTGGTGGCAAAGAGGGCGACCCGTTTATAGCGGTAGTAAATGTTCCGCAGATCGCCTGCCTGTCCGACTGCGCCACTATAGTCATAACTGGCAGCGGTTTCTTCATTATTCCAATTCGCGAAGTTAGTTCCTCCGTGGAACATATAAATATTGAAACCGTTTCCGCCGTTTTCAAGGAATCGCCATGCGGCACGGGAATAATGGGTCAGGGTGCCGCCCGGTTTCGGATCAAGCGAGCCGTACCAGTTATACCAACCGGACCAATACTCGGTTGAATACCAAGGATTCGGCCGGTTTGCGCTGCTGATAGGCTGTTTTGGAGCGGGATCGCCTCCATGGTTCATACCGCTGAAAAATGTCGGCACGGCGATACCCAAGGCGCGGGCCTTTGCCAGAAGATGAGCGAAGCAGGGATCGCCATGGCTTGCGCCCCATCCGCGGGGATCTTCATTCTCCAACTGCACCATGATCACCGGGCCGCCGCGTTGGATTTGGCGAGAGGCGACGATGGGAAGAATATGGTCGTACCATCGATCGACATAATTAAGGAAAAGGGGGTCGTTAGTGCGGACGCACATGGGCGGTTTGAAACGCAGCCACATGGGATAACCGCCATTTTCCCACTCGGCGCAGACATACGGACCAACGCGCACCGTGGCGTAGAGACCGAGCTCGTGAGCGAGATCGAGAAATGCGCCAAGGTCCTTGTCTCCGGTAAAATCGAACTTTCCCTCCTGGATCTCGTGGAAATTCCAAAAAGTATATAACTCGATACAGTTGAATCCGGAGCGCTTGATCCGGAGCAAACGGTCGCGCCAGAGTGCGCGGGGAACGCGCGCGTATTCGACGGAGGCGGAAAGGATGAAAGTGCGCTGACCGTTAATCAGGAAACCGCGATTGTCGAAGTTGATCGCGGTACTGGCGGCGGGTTCCGGCGGATAGAAATTCTGGGCGTCGCCGGCGGTGATTAAAAATGCCAGGAGGCCGATGGAGGAAAGGAGGCGAGAAAAAGGAAGGATGTTCAAGTGCAGGGTGAGTAGGGTGTTTATTTGCCATTTTCGGTCCGACCCGCGGATTGGCAAGCTCATCCCGGCCCAACCACCGCGGGGAGAGGGCGCTATTGCCAAAACGAATCAACTTGACTACGGATGCTGCATGCAGGTCGAAAAATTGAAATATATCATCTGGGCAAAAGACATGGATCGAGCGGTGCGATTTTATTGCGAGGTCTTCGACGCGCAGATAGTGCGCCAGTCGGATGTCATGGCCGAGGTCGAGATCGCGGGATCGCTCCTGGGCATCCATGGAGGGGGTGAAGGCAAACGAACCTGGACTGGATTGAGCTTTCAGGTTGGCGATCTCTTCGGCGCCTGTGATGTGCTCAGGAACGCCGGCGGGCTTGTGCTCCGAGAACCGGAGGACACCCCGGAGGAACCGGCGCATCTTGCAATGTGCGCGGACCCGGAAGGCAACGAGATCATGCTTACCCGGCAGCGGCGGAATTAGACGCGCTGGTTATATAGAAAGCACATCTGTCCCGCGCTGGACCGGGAGTTCGAGCGTGAAGGTGGCGCCGTGGCCCGAGCCATCGCTGTGGACGGCCAGGGAACCGCCAATTTCTTTGGCCGTATTGGCGGAGTTGTGGAGCCCGAATCCATGGCCATTTTTCTTCGTCGTGAAGCCGTGGGTGAAGATGCGGTTGAGGTTTTCGGCGGGAATGCCGATGCCGTTGTCAATGACCTGAATCCGCACCCGTCCGTCGGAATTAGTCACTCGCACTGTAACTTGTTTATCCGTGCGGGACGAAGCGTCGCACGCGGACCGGGCATTGCTCATTAAGTTGACCAGTATTTGCAATACCTTGTGTTTCTCGGTGGTAATGGCGGGCACCCCCGGCTGGAACTCCCGCACCAATCGCACACAGTGGTGCTGGAAGGTGTCGACGTTCATGCGGAGCGCGTCTTCCACTAACTCGGTCACCTTCAACGTCTCGGTCAGGCCAGAGACGCACGCGTAGCTCTGGTGCATGGACACAATGTCCTTGATATGATCGACATTCTTTTGGAGCGCCGTGACTTCCTTGACCTGGGCGGCCTGAAGGTCGGAGAGCAATCCTGCCAGCTTGGAGAGAAAGTCCATCACCTTCGGTCCGCGTTGGTCATTGGTAAAGAATTCCCCGAGGCCGGCGCCCTGCTCCCGCAGCAGCGCGATTACGCGGTCCAGATCGGCAACCGGCGCCGAACGGACATGATCCTGGAGGACATTGGCGGAGATATTCACGCTATTGAGCACGTTGCCAACGTTATGCAGCACCCCCGTCGCGACCTCGGCCATGCCGGCCTGGCGGGAGATATCGACAAATTCAGCTTCGAGGACCTTCCGCGTGGTAATGTCCTGTTTAACGGCGATGAAGTGGGTAATCCCGCCGTGATCGTCCGTCATCGGAGTGATGGTCATTTCCTCGTTATAGAGGGTGCCATCCTTCCGCCGATTGACGAGTTCCTCGTGCCAGACTTTGCCAGCGGTAACGGTTTCCCAGAGGTTCTTATAGAAAGCTTTGCCATGTTTCCCGGATTTCAGCACACGGGGAGTGTTGCCGATTACTTCCGCAACGCTGTAACCGGTCAAGGTGGCAAAGGCTGTATTGGCCCACTCGATCACCCCTTTGTTATCGGTGATGACAATGGCGTTCGCCGCCGCTTCAAGAGCACCGATTTGCAAACGCAGACGCGCTTCATCGCTCTCGCGATTGGCTCTATGGTGAATGGCCGTAAGTGCCATGGAAATCTCCTGACAAACCTGGATCAGAAGGTTTATTTCGTTGTTATCAAAGAAATTAGAGTGCGGCGCATAGGCTTGAAACGATCCCCACACTTTCCCCGCAATATGGAGGGGGAATGCGGCGATATATTGCAACCCGAACTGCCGCGCGCGGTCGCGCCATGGAGCCGTGCGGGCATCGTGAAACATGTCTTCGATAACTGAGACCCGGTTTTCGCGAATGGCCGTACCTACCGCCCCGTTTCCTGCCGGCTCCTCGCGCGCCGATATGAATATGCCATCGAGGTACGCGGTTAAGCCGGCCTTGGCCACGACGTCGACCGATCCATCCGGCGAAACACTGCCAATCCATGCGAGTTTAAAAAGCCCTTCTTCCACGGCGAGCCGGCAAATTTCAGCCAGAAGTTTCTCCTGTTCGGGGATGTGGATTATCGCGTGGTTGACACCGCCAAGGATTGCCTTCAGGCGATTGAGTTGAGCGATTCGCTTTTCCGCCTCGTTACGTTCAGCGATTTCCCGGCGCAAGGTTTCGTTCAACCTGTCCAGTTCCTCGGTTCGCTGGCGCAGTTCCTTCTCCGCCCGCTTGCGCTCGGTGATGTCGCGGACCACAGCCAGCATGTAATCGCGATTCAATCTGATGTAGCGGACATTGACCTCCACCGGTACGGTCGAGCCATCCTTTCGCCGGTGCCGGCTTTCCGCGATTCTGAACCCCGTCAATCGTATTTCCTCCAGACCTTCCTGCCATAACTCCTCGGTGACCATGGTAGTCGAGATGTCCATTACTCTCATGGAAAGTAATTCTTCCCGGCTGTAGCCCAGCCGCTCGCAAGTTGTTTGATTGACGTCGAGGAGTCGCCCAGTTTCCGGATCAATCACCTCAATCCCATCATTCGACTGGTCAATCAGGAGCCGGAACAGTTCCGGCGATCCCTCCGCACGCATCGGTGTCACCTCCAGCCCATGCGCGCCAACCGCGTCATTCATCGAAACGGTCTGGCAAAGAGAATAGTCATCCCTTGGGGCTTCGAAGTCGCCGCGACTGTTACCGGCGATGGATTCGTGCGTATACATGCGCACTCTCTACACGCAGACGACACGCCCTTGCCTGCACAGGCGAATCGGTAAATTGAAGACGGGTAATTATGTACGAAATGAAGACCCTGCCGGAATTGGCAGGCACGCAGCCGGATTTCCAAAAAGACGCTCGGCGCCGGAATCCGGGAAAGCATTCGATAGCCAGGTACTGAGGTCACACAAAGCGCGACGGCCCTCAGCGGTATCCAGAACTCGACATCCTCCTCGATCGGCGCCACCTCGTCCTCCGGCAACAGGCTCAACGTAGTGGCCTGAGAGCCTGTTGAATAAGCCAGGCGGGCAGGGCCGCACTCTGTGGAATGTAGGGCGCTGAATCCCGATCACCATCGTTTGCATACCGTGTGGTAATTCATGGTTTGACAAACATCCGAGAGGCTTCTACGGTGCGAAATCGAAAAGAACCCCACCGGCAATCACACTCGATTACCGAAATTGAATTCCGAGAATTATATGAAAACCCCATGCTCTTTCCTGTTTCGCGGTGCGCTCCTTGCAGCCGCCGCAGCTTGCTCCGCAACCTTTCTTACGGGCTCCGCGCATGCCGCGGATTACGTATGGACAAACTACGTTTCCGATATTCCGGGCGCCGCCTTGTGGACCGATTATGACTTGGTGAATCCCTGGGGGATTGTCCCAGGCCCCGCTGGCAATATCTGGACCTGCGACAATGGGACCGGCCTCCTGACCCGCTACGACCATAAAGATGGGGAGCCGCTCAATACCGGAACCGGCGGCCCGGGCGTCTACCCGGCCATACCGATCACATCCTCGTCGGCGAACGTCGCGATCAACGGCACCAATGCGATTTCATCGCCCACTGGAATCAGACTCAATGATCTGGCCGTCTCGACAACAGGCACAGGTCATGGCTTTGTCGATCCAAACACCGGAACCGAGGCCTGGCTGCTGATAGCCAGCAAAGACGGGGCCGTCTCCACGTACAGCCCGATCCAGACCGGAACCGCGCTGTCATTTACCGGAACGGCGGCGATAGTGATCGACAATTCGCAGAAAAGCGGCAGCAACCTCACAGGCGCGGTGTACACGGGACTGGCGCTTACCGCCACGGGCACCGAAGTTGCCCCCACTACGGGCGCTAACGCGGGAACCGAAACCAGGCATCTTTACGTAGCCAATTTCCACACGGGGTTGGTCGAGGTTTATAACAAGAGTTTTACCCTGGTAACCAAATTCTCGGACCCGCAAATCACGGGGACCGGCTCGAGTCCTGTACTCCCGACCGCGCCAGCCGCCGCGGCCAGCGGGACGGCCTGGGCTCCGTATAATATCAAGGCGATCGCGATCCCTGGCCAGCATCACAATGTTAACCGTTATATATTCGTGACGTTCGCTGCCCAGAATGCGGCCAAAAATGATGTTGTGACCGGCCCCGGAGCAGGCTTCATCGATGTGTTCGATACCGCGGGCACTTTCCTGCTGCGGTTCGCAAGCGGGGGAGATCTCAATACGCCCTGGGGTATCGCCTATGCCCGTAAAGCTTTCGGCAAAGCCGAAGACGAAAGCGTATCGCCGCCCAGAGAGGTTAGTGTCAAGAATGCGCTGCTTGTCGGCAATTACGGGGATGGTACGATCCATGCCTACGCGCTCTCTTCACTCGGGACGGATATTGAAAGCCAGACCACGGAAGGCTCTATCGGTGTCCTGGAAGCCATTACCGGCTCCGATCTGCAATTCGATGGCCTCCGGGGTCTCCATTTCGGACGACCGGAGACTGCCAAGCAGATTGCGGCTGATCCCGACGACTTGAACGAAGATGGCGGCCACCTGTTCTTCAGTGCCGAATTCACTGAAGGTAGCGGCGGGCTCGGAGGTGTAATCGAACCCCATGGCGGGCCGGGGTTGTAGGACGCTCTAAGTTCCACGTGTAGCGATTCGCAGAAGGGGATTCCTCCCGCCGGGGGAATCCCCTTTTGTTACGTTTGCGTTGTCAATAAAGGGCCGGAGGGGCAGAAGCGGGCGGAGCCTCCTCGCGGGGGTGCGCGTCGCAGCCTGGAGCAGTTAAGAGTACCCCATAGCCGCCAATGGCTTTTCAGTCGTTTGCGTCCTTTCCTGCCAAAATCGCGGCTGCTTTATTAGCGAAAAACGCCTTTTCGCAGGGCTAATTTTTCCCTCCAAAAAATTTAGTTACAAAACTATTGACACCTGAGTGCGCGCTCCAACCCCAACAACCTCCGAAAAGTCAACAGAAATAAAAGTCATAGGTAGAGCACCACTTTCACTCCTCATGATGGAGTTATGCAACAGCCCATCATTTGCCGCCGAAAGCGTTCCATCCATCGGCTGGCTTCGATCCATTCGCCGGCCGAGATCCATCGGGTAAAGTCGGCGCTCGGCATCCTCGCAATCGGCGCGCTGGCCTTCTTCCAGCCCGCCTGCGGCACCCTTGGCTCCACGCAGCGCGGCGCGCTGCTTGTCGGCGCCGAAAGCCTCGCCAACATAGCCGGAACAGCCGCCGCCACTTACTACGGCGGGCCCGCTGCCGGCCGCCTCGCCAGCGCCGGCTTGAGCGCCCTGGGCAGCGTTCTCCAGGGTTACGTCGGCGCCGCCATTCCCGCCTCCGTCGTAGAGGCCACCCCCGGCGTAGCCAATGTCGGCGCCGCCGTCGCCGCCGTCATCGCCCCCGATCACGCCGTCAGCCAGGCCGATGTAAACACCGTTGATCAGGCCGCGAAGATCGAGTCGACGCTCAATCTAACGCCCTCGCACTGACCTCCACCTCATCCACTCCATCCATGTCTCTACTCAAACCGATCTTATTCGCCTATCTCCGCCACGCACTTACCGCGGCCGCCGGGTACCTCCTGGCTCACGGGCTTATCGACCAGGCGGGCGGCCAGGTGCTCGCCAGCGCGGGCCTGGCGCTCGCCGGGCTCGCCTGGACCACCCTCCAGAAGCTCGCCGTCTATTACGCGCTTCAGAACTCGACCCTTAACCCAGGCGCGGGCCAGCAGCTCGCCGCTCAAACGCATGCGAGATAACTTCGTCTCTTCCCTCAACTTTGTCCTGGCGCACGAGTGCGTTTACGCCCCCGGCCATTACAATGACCTCAACTTTGTTGTCTGCGAGGATGTCCCCGGGGACGCCGGCGGATGCACAAAATTTGGAATCGATGCCGCGAGCCACCCGGGCGTCAACATCCCGGATCTCACCCTGGCTCGTGCGACCTCGCTCTACCACGACGGCGAATGGACGCAATGCTCGGGCGACAGCCTCCCGGCAGGCATCGACACTGCCGTCTTCGATTGCGCCGTCAACAACGGCGTCCGCACTTCAATCATCCTCTTGCAACGCTCCATCCTCGCCTGCGGCGCCTATAAGCTCGAAGTCGACGGATTGCTCGGTCCGGCCACATTGGAAGCCGTGGAAACCGTCTGCGCGACAGCGAAATGGGGCCTGATCGAACACCTTCTCGAACTCCGCCGCGACCATTACGCGAACATCGTTTCGCAACACCCTGGCGACGCCAAATTCATCCCCGGCTGGCTCAATCGAGTAAACGACCTCGAACACTTCCTGAAGGACGAAGCCTCTGTCTCTTGAACTTGAACATGAACCCTTCCTATTCATCCGCCAATCTGCCCGGCATCGATGCCGACCCCCGCGCGGCTCACCGAGCCGCCGCTACAACGCAAGCGATCGAGTCTCTTCGGCTCGAAGCGGTGACAGTGTGCGTCGGTTTCGACGACTTACTCGATGTTACTCTGGCACTGAATCATCCCCACCTCGACACACTCATTGTCGTCACCTCCCATGCGGACCGCCCCACGCAAGCCGTCGCCCGCAAGTACGGAGCCATCTGCGTCCAGACAGACCTCTTCACCAAGAACGGGCGCAACTTCAACAAAGGCGCAGCCATCAACGCCGGCTTCAGCCGCTTCCAGTATCATGGCTGGCGCCTTCATCTGGACGCCGATATCGCCCTGCCGGATAACTTCCGCCGCATCCTGTTCAATCACACGGTTCTCGACCGTGATTGCATCTACGGGTGCGACCGCGTGGACGTGATCGGCCGTCAGGCCATCGAAAGCCGCAATGCGGCCCCGCAGCATCAGCATGGCTTCCTCCTGGCGGCGCAACCGCCGCGGCCCCTCTCGGCGCGGTACGTGGATACCTTGCGCGGTTATGTCCCCATCGGCTTCTTCCAACTCTGGCATTGCTCGACCCAAAAGGATTACCCATACGGAATCGGGACGGCAGCGCATGATGATGTCGCATTCGCCGACCAATGGCCTGCGCCCTACCGGCGCCATTTGCCCACAGTCATCTGTCACCACCTCTGCGCGGCGCCGCCGCAACTGGGGGAGAATTGGGACGGCCACCGGAACCAGCCAAGAATAACCGCGGAGAACGCATAGATATGATCCCTTTACTTGATTCTTCTTTGAGTTCTTTGTGCTCTCTTCGGTTACTCCTCTCCGAAATTCCCATTTCCGCGCCCGAGTTATTCTCCTTTCTCGGATGCGCGCTCTTCGGAGTAAGCGTGTACGCGCTCCTGCTGCATATCCAGGTGGACCGCAAGAAACTCGCTGCCGGCACGCCCGAGAACATCGTCAAGCCCTCGCCCTTGATCGTAAAGGAAGCCGACGAATATGTCACCGCCGAGGCATGCGGATCCGCCATGTTCGTTCTATCCCGGCGGGTCGAAGTCCTGGAAAGAAAGTTCAGCGAAATCCGCGACGAAATGAAAAAGGACTCAAACCGGCTGAGCATCGAGGGCGAGCAGCGGAGCCGCCGCCTCCACGAGAGAATCGAAGCCGTAAGTCAATCCCTGGGCCACGACATCAAGAACCTCCCCGCGCAACTATTCGAAATGATGCGCAATGCCAAAGGAACTTTTGGAAATGATTAAACCACGGATGGACACGGATGAACACGGATCAAAGAGAGGGGATCGAATTGATGCCCAGCCTGGCGCCCAATTCTTATCCGTGTTCATCCGTGTCCATCCGCGGTTCCAATTTTTCACTCTATGAGATCAACTAACATCCGCAAAGCAATCCTCGACATCCTCGAACGCGCCCAACCCTACGCGCTCCCCGAGTCGCAGCTCGCTATCGAACTAAACGGCGTTATCCGGCCGCCCGCCGGCAAGGCCGAGTTGGACGACGAACTCCTTTTCCTCCATGTCCGCGCCTATATCGCCACCGTTCCCGACCCCCTCGATGACAACCTTGTCAAATGGGCCATCACCGAAGCCGGCAGAACCATGCTCCGCCAGTAAGTCACAATGATTTCTTCCAAACAAAGGTCCAGAGCTTCAAAGATCGGCAACCTCGCGCCCGAGCAGCAGGCGGCTGTCTTTGCGCACTGCGAGGGGAGCACGCTCGATGAGAGCGTTCGGTGGCTTCTGGCCAATTACAATCTCAAGATCGAGAGATCCTGTCTCGCCGAATGGCTGCGCGCCCGGCGCGCGCAGCGCTCCCTTGCAATCTCGGCGCGAAAGATCCGTCCGGATTCCAAACTTGGCATGCTCGAACCCGCGCAACGCGACGCCGTTTTTTTGCATTGCGAACACATTACCCAGAAAGAGGGAGTTCTCTGGATCAAGGAACAATTCAATGTCGATCTCAGTGCCAGCGCACTCGGCATTTGGCTGCAAAAGCGCAGGATCGACGCGAACTTCGCCCTTCATCTCGAATCGATTCGCGATGACAACGAGCGCGCCAGTCTTGTCGCGGAGGTTTTCGGCGCCGCCGCCACACTTACCAAGGCAAACTGCGTCCTGATCGCACAAGCCGTTTTCGAGGAATTCCGAAAACCGGCCGCCGAGCGCGATGAAAAGCGCCTTTCCCAGTACATGAACCTTGCGCTCAAGGGCCGTACTGTCGACTTGGCCTACGATCGTCTTTACATCGATTGCGCCAAAAAGGCCTCCAAACACGCCGCGGAGATACAGAAAATCAACGACGGCGAGGGCGACGAAACGGAGAAAATTGAAGAAGTTATGAGGCTGCTGTTTGGAGAAGAGCCCGAAAATACAACGTTTGAGGGGGCCGGGAGCGCCGCTTCGCCATGTCCGCCCAAGGAAGGAGAGGACGAATGATTATCGATCCATTCTTTCGGCAGCCGATGACCGGTAGGGGGCGCGCCGCCAGCCGCGCAGCGCTCCTGAATCTTCGCAAATACCAGCAGCCGGTCTTTTGGTGTTCGCTGGGAATGCTCGTGGTGCATTGGAGCCGCCAGATCGGCAAGAGC
>Ga0302319_10024174_pt1 | contig 10810 bp, 4 predicted proteins | sample Bog_T0_2_FD_203319 | JGI IMG/M metagenome (GOLD analysis project Ga0302319, IMG submission 203319) | Peat permafrost microbial communities from Stordalen Mire near Abisko, Sweden - Bog_T0_2 | ecosystem: Environmental > Terrestrial > Soil > Wetlands > Peat | place: Sweden: Abisko, Stordalen Mire... | reverse complement strand
TTGCAGACGGTACTCTTCGCCGCGTAGAATCTGTAAAGGCCCATATTCACTGGGCCGGAGTGACGATACTCTGGAGCGTTATCATAGGCGTCCTTTTGTTGGCCGCTATCTGGCTGTACCATCTGGCCACCCCGGATAAGATCCATTTTCTGACAACTGCTCAGGTCGGCAACATACAGACCATCCTGCTCTCTGTGGTGGGGTCTTCATTCGCTACACAGGCTGGAAGGAGTTGGCTAAACCCTTCTGGAGATAAAGACAACTCAAACCAATAATCCTAATGTGGCATTTCTTGCTACCCTGTCACGGCTCTCTCAGTGTACACTCAGCCAAGTATGTTAGTATCCTTAGCTGTGGATCCTCTGTACACTGTATACAGGCAATGTACAAGATTCCAGGGTGTGCCGGTGGTCTGCCAATCCATCCCATTGGCTGTTGTTATTGTAAATGCGGTGTCAAGCGACTCCTCGCATTGGGCATTGTTGGCTCAGGCGAGGGGACAGCAAGAGAGGCGCGGTCAGAAGCTAAGCCGCCCGCCCAGTTGGATGATGCGAGCAAAGCCGAGCGTGGTGCTGACGTTGCCCAGCGATTGTGCATTCTGGTTGACTGCCTGGCCGGCAACGTACCCGTTGATCGTCGGGGTGCTGTTAACGCCGGTTGCGGTGAGGCCCAGAGTGTTGCTGGGTTCCGCGAACAGCGGCGTGTTGAAGGCGTTCAGCGCCTCGGCACGGAACTGGAACCTCACCCGCTCCGTAATGCGGAAATCCTTGAAGACGGAGAGGTTGGTGTTGTCGTAGCCCGGATCGCGGCAGGGGAGACTACGGGGCGTGTTGCCGTAGGTGTAGGGTGCCGCAGCAGTGAAGGCGGTGGGATTGACATAGGGCGCAATGGTAAGCCCGCTGCCGTAGTTGCCCAGGTGCCTCTGCGGATGGCCGGCCTGGCAGGCGGCGTAGATACTGCCCGTCAGGTTAGGACGTTGCTCCGTTCCCCCAACGCCGGTAGTGCCGTAGGTGCTCGAGCTGAAGTCGGTCTGGGTGATCATGAGAGGCACGCCGTTCTGGATGACCCACTCATCGTTGACCTGCCAGCCGCCCACCAGTTCGTCCACCAGGCGGTTGCTGCTGCCGAGAAACTTCTTGCCGCGGCCGAAGGGCAGATCATACGTGATGGCCGCGGTGTAGCGGTTGGGAATGCTGTTGATGGAGCGGGCATACTCGGCGCGCTGATTATAGAAGTCCTGCGGGCCCGCCGGGGGACTGTAGACCTGCGAGCCGGTGCTGTAGATGTTGTCCCAGTTTGCCGCCCACGTGTATGTTGCGAGGACGGTGAGGCCCTTGCTGGTGCGTTTCTCCGCCTTGACTACCAGCGAGTTGTAGTTGGAGTAGCCCGTCGAGACCAGCTCATAGATAGAGCCGAACTGCGGGAATGGCAGCAGGAGCTGACCCTGCGCCACGGTCGACGTGGAGACCACGCCGGTGGCGGGCAGGCCGCCAATAGTGGTGGCGTAGTAGGGATTGGCGACCTTGGTGGCCAGGTTCGTCCCGGCCTTGCTGCCACCCGGAGCGTACTGGGCCATGACCGCGTCCGGTATCTGGTTAATGTTCGCGTAGTTCGCGAAGTTGCGGGCGTGCGCCCCGTAGTAGCCCACCTTGACCAGAACGTCGTGGGGCATTTGCTGCTCGACATCCAGCGAGTACTGCTCCACCAACGGGAAGTGCTTCCGGTAGCTCTGCAGGCCGGTGGTGAAGGTGTAGGTGGAACTGCCGGTGAACGAACTGCCGATGTTGGTCAGGGGTCCCAAGCTGCTGCCCGTGGGCAACAGAACGCCGCCCGGGAACGGATTGGTCAGATACGCATTGGGGCCCGCCGCGACCGCCGTAGTGGCATTGGCCTGCGCCAAGGTCGTGGTCTGGGAGTAGCCTGCCGTCGCCGCAGCGATACCGACCGGCGAGTAGAACATACCGAAGCCGGCGTGAATGACCGTCTTCGACGTGGGCGCGTAGGAGACGCCCAACCGCGGGGAGAACTTGGTATGGCTGTTCGCGCAGCAGTGGATAGGAGCGCCGTTGACGCCGGCGAACTGCACACCACCCTGAACAGTCACTGGTCCATTGACGCCGGTGTATGTCGTTGTGCCGGTCTGACTGAACCCGACGTTGTAGCGGTTGGTCTTCTCCGATTGCCCCAACTCGTACTCATAGCGGAGACCGAGGTTGAAGGTCAGCTTGTCGTTGAGCCGGATGTCGTCCTGACCGAAGAGCGCGTTGTAGCCGATCTTGTTGATGAAGACGCCGGAGTTGAGGGTCAGCGTGGCCGCATCCGGAATTCCCATGATGAGGTCAGCAATGGAACCGGGGCTGTTTGAGTTGGAGGCACCAGTGGAATCGCTGTACTGTCCGTTGAACGTGAAGGACCCGTTTCCACCCGAGGTGGGGTTGGTATACACATCGAAGGCACGGAACGCATAGCCTGCCTTGATCGTCTGGCGGCCGAGCGTCTTGGTGGCCACTGTGTCCACGTTATGCGAGGCATAGACAGTCGGACCACTGTTGGCGGCACCGATGGAAGCCGCCGTGCTGTTGGTCAAGCTGCTGAGCGTGATGCTGGGAAAGGTAGGCGACTGCAACAGACTGGAGAACGCCGGCGAGAAGCCGGTTCCGCCAAAGCCGGTAGCAGGGTTGAAACCGGTGGAGTACTGGAAGCTGGCGCTGAAGTAGCGGTTCTGGCCGTACGCCACGGTGAGCAACGTGGTCGGATTAATGGTGACGGTGTTGTTGATGGCAGTTGCGTCCGTATAGCGCAGCAGCTTTGTACTGTTCGCGTAGGGCACAATGAGCGGGTTGCCGCTGGGCTCCTGAATCGCAGAATGAATGTAAGAGATGGAGGCGGTGTACCACGGCGCGAAGGTATGCTCCAGCTTGCCGGTGTACGTATCGTCGCGGCTCTTGAAGCTGATGCCGTTGTTGGTGAAGTTGGCACCCGCGCCGTACAGCCCGGTCGAGGTGGGCGTGGGGAACTGGTTTACGGTATACAGGCCGAGTTTGTTGATGTCGGCTGTCGGAATGATGTTCTTGCCGGTTTCCGTCAGGAAGGAGGCCCGCGGGGAGGTCGTGGGGTCATACACAATGAAGCAGGTCCCGCCGGCAGCGCCGGTGGTGCCCGCGCAGCTCGTCAAGCTGCCGTTGGCTGGGGCATACGCAGAGAAGTCGCCGTTGCGCTCAGCAGCAGCCGGTGTGTAATACGACGTGGTGACGCCGCTGAGCGGCTGGCCCTGGCGATAGCCAGCCTCATCGATCCAGAAGAAGGTGTCATTGAGCCAGTGCGGCTTCTTCATCCCGTTGGGGACTAGCGGGCCGCCGAAGCCGCCTTCATAGATGTAGGTGGTATCGCTGGGCGTGGGGGTGTTGAGCGCGGGAGTTGCGGTCCCGGTGTAGATCGTGTCGTACCACAGGTTGCTGGACCAGCCGGTCTGGCGGGTCTCGCCATACAGGACGCCATGGTACTGCGAAGAGCCGGACTTGATGGTGGAGGCGAAGATACCGCCGCCGGAGCGGCCGATCTCGGCGTCGTAGGTGTTGGTTTGGATCTTGGCGTCCTGTACGGACTCAATGGTGGGGATGAAGGTCACGCCGCCCGAGGAGGTGGAGATGGGAATGCCGTCGACGACGTAGCTGTTGGAGTTGGAGGGCGCGCCGGCGAGCGATACCTGCGAGCTGCCTGTCTGGTCCTCTGCGCGGACGTAACGCGGGTCTCCGAGCAGGACGACGTTGGCGTCAAAGGCCTCCAGCATGAACGGATTGCGGCCGAGCAGGGGCTGGTCGGTGATTTGCTGCTCGGTAAAGACCTGACCGCCGGAGGCAGTGGCGGTGTTGAGCACGAGGGAGTCGGCTGTGACCTCGACGGTCTCCGTGGCGGCGCCAATCTGGAGCGTGGCGTCGACGGTGGCTATGCCGCCGATGTTGACGACGTTTCCGGCGGTCTGGGAGGATTTGAAGCCGGGCATCTCTACGCTGACCTTGTAGCTGCCGGGGTCGACGCCGCCGAACACATAGATTCCGGTGCCGTTGGTCACGTCCGAACGGGTGAGGCCGGTGGCCTCATTGGTGAGCGTCACTTTGGCGCCGCGCAACGCTCCTCCCTGGGGGTCCTTCACCTCACCACGGACGCTGCCGAAGGTCTGTTGTGCGAACAGGGTAGGCGCACTGAACAGCAGAAGAAGCGCGGCGGTCAGCAGCCAGCGGTACACAGGGATCCGGGGTGTGGCGACAGGGGTCTTGTGGATCGGCATCGGGTACATCCTCCAGGTTCGTTCCTATAGCGACTGCATGAAGACAAAGCCCTCCCAGCGCCGCCGGAGGACCGGCAACGGAGAACGGGGCGCGTTGCGGCCCCGGAAGCTTATAACGATTCACGGCCCTGGTCGGAGCACGTGTCCTGCTGTACGGCAAATGCCCGGCTGGTTCGCTCCATCTCGCCCTGCGGCGTGACTGCGCAACAGCGGTCCTGCAACAGCAGCTTCTAGTGCGATTACTAGCCCGGGGTGCGCTGATTGGGCACTTCGGGTGGACTTCGCCCGCGTCCGGCAACATTCGATTGCCGTTGGCGAAGGTGCGAAGTGAGGTGTAGGTAATTACCTCAAACATTACAGGGATGTAACCCGTGCGTCAACAGCTATCGGCAAGCGTTCTCCACAGGCCCCTCGTGCATCCCGGGCGCAGAGACAGCAAAGCCCCGGCGAACCGGGGCTTGCTGTTGTCGCGAGAATGGTGAGGCCTAGCCGCGGTGCAGCTCGGTCGGGACGTGGTATTCGGGCCGGTAGAGCTCGGCAGAGCCGCCAACGGCGGTGGGGTTCGTCACCGGCATCTTGTCCATGCACTTGACGAACGCGGTCTGGAACTTCTCCATCTCCGGCTTGGTGCCGACGGTGACGCGCACGTAGGTGGGCAGTGCCGCCCAGGTGCGGCCGATGGCAACCTTCTCCTTCAGCATGTCGACCTGGAAGTCGCGGCCCGGACGGTTGACGTCCACCATGAAGAAGTTGGCCTGCGATCCCGGGATGACCTTGTAGCCCTGCTTGGTGAGGAACTCGACCGTCTCCGCACGGATGTCCGTATTGATCTTCTTGCGGGTGGGGACCAGTTCCTTGTCCTGTAGACTGGCCCGTGCCGCTGCCGCGCTGGTGATAGAGATGCTCGCCAGGCTGCGCGCAGGAGGAGCGACCTTGCTGAACGCGGCCAGACGCTCCGGATGGGCGATGACCACGCCGGCGCGGAGTCCCGCCATGCCGTAGATCTTGGAGAAGGTGCGCGTCACCATCAGGTCGGGGTTGGACATGACCAGAGGAATGACCGACTCGTCGTTGGAGAAGTGGAAGTAGGCCTCATCGACGATGACCACCGACCCCTTGGGCTTGTTGGCCAGCAGCCACACGATGTCCGCGCGGGGCGTCATGGTGCCGGTTGGGTTGTTGGGGTTCACGATGTAGTAGGCACCCGGCGAAGGATGAGCGGCGAGCATCGCCTTCACGTCATGCGCGTAGGTGGGGGTCAGCTTGACCGGGAACTTCGGCGCACCCATGGCATCCGCAGCGCGCGGTCCCTGCTCATAACTAGGGTCGGCGTAGACCAGCGGCTTGTCGGGGCCGAGGTTGGACATCAGCGCGAGATCCAGCGGGCCGCCGGAGCCGGGGAACAGCGCCACGTAGCCCGGCTTGCCAGGGGACGCCACGGGAAGGTCGAAGAGGCTGGAGAAGACCTTGACGGTCTCCATGCTCTCTTCCTGGTGATAGCGTCCACCCATGGCGGCCGTTGTTCCAATGGCTGAGAGCGCCACGGATGCGGGGCCGAGGGGGTTCTCGTTGGAGCTGATGATGACCGTGTCGGGCGGAAGCTGACGCATCTCGCCCATGTCATTGCCGTAGCCGCGACGCGTGGTGGGAGTGGGCCCGGGCGCAGCCGCAGCCACCTGCTGGCCGTAGGCCAAAGCGGAGGGTAGTGCTGCCGCAGCCGCGCTGGCTGCTCCCAGGGTGCGCAGGAACGACCGGCGCGACACCCCATTGATGTAGCCTTGAAGATTGGTTTCCATGAAATTCTCCTCGGTTGAAACTAGATTCTTGTTGCATGCGGCGATGAGGCAAAAGCGATGCGGCAAAAAAGAAGTTCTGTAAGCCGGCCCGTGAATACACGGGGACTAGGGCAACCGACCAGAGCAAGCCGATGCGAAGCAAATGTGAGAAAAAATCTGTTAGCTGAGCTGTAGACGGCGACAACCGGCGACAACGTTACAATAAATGTAGCGTTAAACCCAGCGGAAGAGGGGCTGCCCGTAAGAATTATTTACCCTGAGGAAATCCCGAATCGGTCCGCGGGAGTAAATGGCGGGCGGCGACCTTCTCAAATGCCTCTATCTGGAACTGCACCCAAGCCGCATCGCGATCAAGCTCCTGCGCCATCCATTCAGCGACCCTGGGCGCGGCGCGCAGCGCGGCCCGGGCATCCAGCAGCAGAGCGCGTGTGCGGCGGGAGAGAACATCGTCCACGGTGCGGGCCATTTCCTTCCGCACGGCATAGACCACTGAACCGCTCGCATACGGCAGCGCGTGATCGAGGGGCTCGTTCGTGTCTGTGTCACGAAGAGCGTCCTGAACCAGTTCCTTCGCGTCCGCTCCGTATTCGGCTAGAAAAGTATCTTCCCGCGAGTCCAGCGCGCCCCCCGAGGCAGGCGCTCCGTGCAGTTGCAGCGTGGCGGTGACCGAGTGGCGCGGCTCCAGCATCCCCCGGCGCACGGCGAAGTTCAGGGTGTCCTCCGCCATGCGGCGATAGGTCGTCCACTTGCCGCCCGCAACGGTAATCAGGCCGGTCGGCGATGCATCGATGTGGTGCTCGCGAGAGAGCTTGGAGGTGGTGTTCTCCTTGCCGGTGACCAGCGGGCGCAGGCCGGAGAAGACGGAGAGGATGTCCTTGCGCGCGATGGGCGCCCGAAGATACGGAGCGATATGCCGGAGCAGGTAGTCGATCTCGTCCTGGTCGAAGCCGGGTTCCATCTCGCTGGTCGAGACGGCAACCTCTGTTGTGCCGATCAGGACGATGCCCTGCCAGGGAATCGCGAAGATGACGCGGCCGTCCTCCGTTTTGGGAACCATGATGGCCATACTTCCGCGCAGGAAATGCGAGGACACCACGATGTGCGTTCCCCGGCTGACGGAAAGCAGCGGCGGTCGCGCGGGCTCATCCAGCCTGCGCGTCTCATCCGTGAAGATGCCGGTGGCGTTGATGACGATGCGGGCGGAGACGCTTACCTCTTCCCCGCTCTCCACATCGCGGACGACAGCGCCGGCGATGCGACGGTCTGGATTATCGTCATACAGGAAGCGTACGCAACGGGCGTAGTTCAGCACAGCGGCCCCATGGTCGATGGCCGTGCGTGCCAGCGCCAGCGCAAAGCGGGCGTCGTTGAACTGCGCATCATGATACAAAACGCAGCCACTGAGATCCTCCGCAGCCAGGTCCGGCACCAGATCTTTGGCAGCGCGCTGCCCCAGAATGCGCGTGGGCCCCATGCTGCTGGAGCCAGAGAGCAGATTGTAGAGGTAAAGCCCAACTCCATAGAACGGCAACTGCCAGCCGTGGCTGGCCGGTAGGACGGTGGGCAACGAATGAACCAGGTGGGGCGCGATATGCCGCATCACCGCGCGTTCGTGCAGCGCCTCCCGGACGAGGTGGATCTGTCCGCTGGCGAGATAGCGCACGCCCCCATGCACCAGCTTGGTGGAGCGGCTGGATGTCGCCTGCGCAAAATCGCCCGCCTCCACCAGCGCGGTGCGGTGTCCACGTGTCGCGGCGTCCACGGCGATGCCCAGGCCAGTGGCGCCGCCACCCACCACCAGCACATCGAACGCTGCGTTCAGCGCTTGGAAGGACCGGGCTCGTTCGGCGTTGGCAGACGAGGACAAGGGAAGGTACTCCTGAGCGAACCAGAGTAACCGGCCGGCGGCCTTACCCGCCTGCCCGTGCTCAATTTGGCAGTGGGTAAGTTTCCAGTGGGCCGACGAAACGGGAGTCTTCGCGGCGACAAAAGAGTTTCCCTCGCTCGCTAGAATATGGTCGAGTAGTGAATCGTCACGGAGGGAAAGTTGTCTTGGTTAGAGTCTTGATGATGGACGTTGATGGCGTCCTCGTTCATGGACGGGCGGAGGATAGTCGCCATTGGTCAACTTCGCTAGAGGCAGACCTGGGCTTGCCACTTGACATTTTGCAGCGGGAATTTTTCGATGTGCATTGGGAAGATGTGGTGCTGGGACGTGTCATGCTGGCGGACTCCTTGTCACCTGTCCTCGACAAGATCGCTCCTCATATCAAGCCCGAACAGTTGATCGTGTACTGGTTCGAGCGGGATTCATGTCTTAACCGTGAGTTGCTGCAAGAGCTAATCACCATTCGTTCCGCGGGGATTCCAATCTACCTGGCCACGAATCAAGAACATATGAGAGCGCAACACCTCATGCAGACTCTCGGATTGGCCGAATATGTGGACGGCATTCACTATTCTGCGCACCTTGGCGCCAAGAAGCCTAGCCGCGATTTTTCTGACAGGGTCGCTTCGACGATGACTGTCCCAGCCTGTGAGCTACTTCTTGTCGATGACACTCTGGACAACATAAGATCCGCCGTGACAGCAGGCTGGCAGGCGCTCCACTGGGCAGGGGAAAAGTCTCTGACGGCAACATTGGGGAAGCTACAGAGACAGGAAAAGTCTGTTCTGTCTGATGGCGACGGAATAACCCGGCAATGAGATCAAGCTGCTTTCGATGGTCGATCGCTCGAGAGGATACGCATCCCCACTCTCAGTGCCTGCTACATCGCCAATGCACTCAATTTCCCGATAGCTCCTTGGTGGCGGTCTTCAGCACCTCTACCTCGCGCTCGATCGCCGCCGCGGTGCGGGCAATCTGCTCGTCGACGATGGGCCACTCTTTCTGCTCGATGGCCTCACGCACGGCGGGCAGGGTCTTGACGCCGTAGCCGGTGTAGAAGCCGGGTGCGTATGCCATGTTCTGGAACCATGGCCGGTTGGGCAGGCCTGCGGGATCGAGCAGCGCGCGCTGCGTCAACAACAGCTCTGTATTCACGGCCGTGTTGCCGGCCGCGCTGGCGGTGAAGGCCTTGTCATACTTTGCAGCAGCGGCTGTCAGGTCGTCCGACGCCTGGTCGAGCGGAGCGAAGTTCAGGTACGGTGGCACCTTCTCCATCGGCGGCGGCACGCTGACCTTCTTCGGATCAGCAGCTGCCTTGTACACGCCCTCCGCGATGTCCATGTTGCGCTGCTTGATCTGCGCGCGTTCTGTGTCAGCGAGCTTCTTCACCTCGGTCACATAGTTCTTGAACGTGTCCGCCTCATCCGCGAACTGGTACGGGATCACGTCGGCATCCGCCATACGCAGCATCATAGTGCCGGCGGTCTGCGCCAGGGCCTTGCCGTAGGCGAAGTCCGTGTCAGAGAAGTGCGTGTACCAGTAGAAGTCGTCGTAGATGGAGTGGTACTGTCCGCCGCCCTCATCCTCGCCGCCATACCCCAGGTTGGCGCTGGGAATGCCGAGGTGATGAATGAAGACGGTGTAATCCGAGCCGGAACCGAGCGCCGCGATGCGCGTATCCGGCCGCGCGCGGTCCTCGGGTGACGGTGCTTCGCCACCGCGCCCGCTGCGCAGCCGGTCGGCCAGCCGCACCCGCTGCCACACCGGCATGTGGGTCTCAGGGTCTTCTACGTCCTTCACCACGCTGTTAATAAAGTTCTCCAGCGAGTGCGACCCCTCCGCGCGAAAGAAGCCGCGGCCGTTGCCGTCGGAGTTGAAGTACGCCACCGCGTGCTCCTTCAGCTCATTGGCGTGGAACTCCGCCCACTCGGTCGAGCCCAGCAGTGCCGGCTCTTCGCCGTCCCAGAAGCAATAGATGATGGTGCGCTGGGGCTTCCATCCCTGCTTGAGCAGTTCGCCCAGCGCGCGCGCCTCTTCCAGCTCCGGGCTGGCGCCGCTGATGGGATCGCCCGCGCCGTTCACCCAGCCGTCATGATGGTTGCCGCGGATTACCCACTGGTCCGGGAAGGTCGTGCCGGGAATCGTCGCCACCACGTCATACAGCGGCTTGCGGTCCCAGTTGAAGGAGACCGCGAAGTGCGCCATCACCTTGCTCGGCCCGGTCATGTAGGTGATCGGCAAGCCGCCGCGCCACGCGTCCGGCACCACCTGCCCGCCCAGCGCTTTCAGGAACGGCGTCGCGTCCGCGTAGGAGATGGGCATCACCGGAATCTTGGTGATGGTCTGCACCTGGTCCAGCGGAATGAGCTTCACGCCAGGCCTGGCACCGATGCCTGGCGTCTGCGGGTCACCCGGGTACACGGGCATATCCATCACGCTGCCCCGCTGCACACCGTCGGGCGGACGCATCGGGCCCTCGGGATACGTGCCGCCGCGCGCGTAGCCGTCGTCCTTGGGGTCAGAGAAGATCAGGCAGCCCACCGCGCCGTGCTGCGCCGCCAGCTTGGGCTTGATGCCGCGCCACGTCTGTCCATAGCGCGCCAGCACAATCGCGCCCTTCACGGAGACGCCCATGCGCTCCAGCTCTTCATAATCCGCCGGAGCGCCATAGTTCACATACACCAGCGGTGCCGTTACATCGCCGTCGCGTGAGTATGCGTTGTAGGTCGGCAACTGCTCGGACTTCTGGTTGGAGGTGGGATCAATGGCCAGCACCGGCTCATCCAGCTTGGCGGTGAACTTGGTGGGGCCCAGCAGCTCCAGCTTGCGCGACTTCGG
>Ga0302319_10024170_pt1 | contig 10811 bp, 3 predicted proteins | sample Bog_T0_2_FD_203319 | JGI IMG/M metagenome (GOLD analysis project Ga0302319, IMG submission 203319) | Peat permafrost microbial communities from Stordalen Mire near Abisko, Sweden - Bog_T0_2 | ecosystem: Environmental > Terrestrial > Soil > Wetlands > Peat | place: Sweden: Abisko, Stordalen Mire... | reverse complement strand
CCCGTCGTCCTCTTCCGCCGCCAGGCCATCCTCCTCCGCTTCCGCCCCGAGGACGGCCTCCACATCCGCGTCCGCGGCAAAGTCACCGTCTACGAGCAGCGCGGCCAGCTCCAGCTCGTCGCCGACACCCTCGAACCCGTCGGCGCAGGCTCCCTCCAGCTCGCCTTCGAGCAGCTCCGCGACCGCCTCAAAGCCGAGGGCCTCTTCGACGAAGACCGCAAACAGCCCCTCCCCGCCTTCCCCCGCACCGTCGCCATCGTCACTTCGCCCACCGGCGCCGTCATCCGCGACTTCCTTTCGATCGCCAACCGCCGCCACTCCCCCCTCAACGTCCTCATCGTCCCAGTAGCCGTTCAGGGCGAAGCCGCCCCCGCCGAAATCGAATCCGCACTCGCCCTCATCAACTTCTACGAACTCGCGGATCTCATCGTCCTCGCCCGCGGCGGAGGGTCGCTGGAAGATCTCGCCGCCTTCAACTCCGAATGCGTCGCCCGCGCCATCGCCGCCTCCCGCCTCCCCGTCGTCTCCGCCATCGGCCACGAAACCGACTTCACCATCGCCGATTTCGTCGCCGACCTCCGCGCCCCCACCCCCTCCGCCGCCGCCGAGCTCATCACCGAAGCCCAGCACCGCATCGGCGACCACCTCGCCGACCTCCGCCGCCGCCTCGACCGCGCCGCCCGCTTCCAGCTCCTCCAGTTTCGCGAAGCTCTCTCCGGCCCAGCTCTCGCCCGCGCCGGTCAGCGCCTCTCCACCCGCGTCCACCGCCACCAGCAGCGCCTCGACGAGCTAACCTTCCGCCTCGAGTCCGCGATGACCGAAACCCTCCGCGACCATCGCGAGTCCGCCGCCCGCCACTCCGCCGCCCTCCTCAGTCACGACCCCCGGCACCGCATCGCCCACGCCCGCGCCGCGCTCTCCGGCTGGACCTCCCGCCTCGCGCACGCCCTCGACCGCTCCCGCGGCCTCTCTGGAGCGCAAATCCATCACCTTGAAAATCGCCTCTACCGCTCCGCCCAGGTCCACCTCGCCGTCCGGCGCTCCGCCTGGCACAGCCTCCATGGCCAGCTCCATTCGCTTTCCCCACTCGCCGTCCTCGACCGCGGCTACGCCCTCGTCCAGAACCAATCCGGCGCCCTCGTCCGCTCCGTCGCCCAGCTTACGGCCGGCCAAACTCTCTTAACCCGCCTCGCCGACGGCCAGTTCACCAGCCAAATCAAGGCCATCGCCCCCGCCATCATCGAATCAAAGGATAAAATCACCCCACCATGAGACAGCTCTTCGGTACAGACGGAATCCGCGGCATCGCCGGCACCGCCCCCCTCGACCCCACCACCATATACGCCGTCGGCCTCGCCCTCGCTCACTCGCTCCGCCCTCAATCCATCATCCCCCGCGTCCTGCTCGGCCGCGACACCCGCGAGTCCAGCCCGTGGATCGCCGCCATGCTCGCCGCGGGCCTGCGCGCCGGAGGCGCCGAAGTCGCCTCCGCCGGCATCGTCCCCACCCCCGCTGTCGCCTTCCTCACCCACACCCACAAGTTCCAGGCCGGCGCGGTCATCTCCGCCAGCCACAACCCCTGGCAAGACAACGGCATCAAGCTCTTCGGCCCAGACGGCTTCAAACTCCCCGACAACGTCGAACTCCAAATCGAAGAAGTCATCTTCCGCCACGCCCTCTCGACCACCGCCCCCGACCCCACCACCCTCCCGCCAGTGGAAGACCAGCCCGAATACGCCCAACAATATATAGATTTCCTCCTCGCCGCCGTCCCCGGCCTCAAGCTCACCAGCCAGCGCATCTTAGTCGATTGCGCAAACGGCGCGGCCGCCCCCATCGCCCCCACTCTCTTCGCGGCACTCGGCGGCAGCGTAACCCTCCTCAACACCACCCCCAATGGCCGCAACATCAACGACCAATGCGGCGCCCTCCACCCCAAAACCATCGCCGCCGAAGTCGCCCGTCAGGGCGCGCAACTCGGCATCACCTTCGACGGCGACGCCGACCGCTGCCTCCTCTCCGGCGCAAACAACAACGTCATCAACGGCGACGCCATCCTCCTCATCGCCGCAAGAGACCTCGCGCAGCGGGGGGTCCTCACCGGCAACCTGGTCGTCGCCACCACCATGTCCAACATGGGCCTCGAAGCCGCCCTCCGCCGCTCCGGCATCCAAATGCTCCGCGCCCCGGTCGGCGACCGCTACGTCCTCGAACAAATGCTCGCCCACCGCGCGGCCCTCGGCGGCGAACAATCCGGCCACATCCTCCTCCCTCACCTCGCCACCACCGGCGACGGCCTCCTCACCGCCCTCGTCGTCCTCGACCTCATCGCCCGCACCGGCAAATCCATTGAAGAGCTCACCGCCGACCTAAAAGTCTTCCCCCAAATCATCGTCAACATCCAGGTCCGCGAAAAAAAGCCCCTCCTCGAAATCCCCTCCGTAGCCCAAGCCATCCAGGCCGCCGAAACCGCCCTCGCCACCTCCGGCCGCGTAGTCATCCGCTACTCAGGAACAGAAGCCCTCGCAAGAGTCATGATCGAAGCCGAAGAAGAATCCCAAATGCGCCACCACGCCGAAACCATAGCAAACGCCATCCGCGCAGAATTAGGCGTCTGACGAAAGGCGCCCCACCCGCCAGCAGAGACACGAACGCCTGAGTCTCAGTTGACGGTAAGGGTCGCTGGGTTACTGGCGACCTTGCCGAGGGAGTTGGAGACGATCACCGTGAAGACCGCGCCATTGTCCACGGAACTCGGCTTCTGCAGGGTGTAGCTCGGACCGGTTGCCCCGGTAATGTCGGCACCGTTTCTTTGCCACTGATAGGTCAGAGCGGCCGAGCCCGCGCCAGTAACCGTGAAGGTGACCGTTTGACCTGTTGCGACAGCAATGTCGTATGGCTGGACGGCGATGGAGGCCGCGACGGAGGTTCCTGAAATAGCCGGCGGAGCTTCCGAAGCACAACCTGCGAAGTTGCAGCCAACTTTCACACCCAATGTCATTTCGGTGGCGCCGGGGGCGCTGGGATTGTTGTCGGATGCTTCGCATATCGTTCCTTGTTGAAATATTGGAACCAATTCGCGATTGTCGACGATTCGAGTGGTTCCACAAGGCGTGTTCAGATCGGTATAAATCTCCCCGGTACTGTTGATGTCCGGAATCGTGTTGTTGTGGACATAGTTGTCGTTGGGCGCGGTACCTCCGTCACTGGAGTAGTTCAGGAAAATGGTATCGAACTGGTTGTTCCAAAAGATATTCTGATCGACTTCCAATCCGCCGCTATCCTCATCCAGATAAACGCCGCTCATCCCGGCCGAGAAGTAGGCGAGGCCTGGATAATGCGTTTCGGTATCATGAAACCAATTGTTGTGAATCTTAGTCCCCGCAGCCGACAGTCCGCCTAAGTAAATCTGTCCACCGTCGCGAGACACCATCATCGCATCAAAGAAGTTGTTATAGGAGATATCCTCACTGGTGCCGGCGAGATAGTCCAGGCCGAACCTGGCGACGCTTCCGATGGTGTTGTTCTGGATTTCGTTTCCCCCTCCAGCTTGAAATGTAAGGGTAATACCGGAACCGCAATTGGCCGCATAGTCGACGAACCGAATCAGGTTATTCCGGATGGTGTTGTTGCTCCCGGAAAGCGCAACGCCGTTTCCGGCGCTAAAGGCGATCGTGCTGTTCTCGAGAAGGTTTCCCGTGCCGTCGATGACGATGCCGCTTGTGGACGTTTGGTCATACCAATAGGAATGGGGATACCCGGGCTCATCGGGTAAATCTGTAAATTGTGAGAGATATTGCGCATTGATTCCATTCAAAGTGTCCTTTGCGCTCGAAGCACTCATGTTGATTGCGCTGGCGATCAGGTTGACATACTGGATCGTCACGTTTGATCGGCCACTCAAGTCGAATGCGTATTGCCGCCGTTTAGCCGAAACATCGAGTGAAGTCGGGTTCCCATTATCTGGAGCCCAGAAATAAAGGACCGCTTCCGTTGGGTCGTAATACCACTCACCGGGTGCGTCCAGCGCGCCAAGAATGCGATAGAGGTAATAGTACCCACCAGCTTGAACCTGGATTTGGGGTGGGTAGTCTGCGCCGTCGGGAATAAAGTCAAGCTGGCCCAGCGACGAAGTTGTCACCGTTCCCGTTTGAGGGTCCCAGGCATCTATGCCGCTCCAAATGTGAATTTTCGCGCCCGTCCAGTCGATGTGCGGCAAATTGGGGTCAACAAGTTCGGTCGTCGTTGTTCCGGCCCCTGCAGTAGCCCAATTCACATGAAAGAGATCATTGCCGTTGGGCCACCGGGCTTCGGTCATCATCTGGCCACCGACGAAGATCTGGTTAGTATCTCCCGCGCTGAGCGCAACGCTCGCCTTATAGATTGAACCTTTATAAATGGACCAGCCGGTTACAGGGTCGGAGCCGTCCACGATGACGGGCTCGCCGTCATAGGAAGTAATTGTGATTCCAGAGTTGGGTGTTACGGTTTCGCGGTAGGTTCCGGCGCGAATGGCGCAGATCGCTCCGCTGGAGACCGTAGTAGCGCACTTCTGGATGGTGAGATAAGGTTCGGCGAAAGTGCCTGGATTTGTGTCACTGCCATGGGGCGCAACGAAACTCACGTTCTCCGGAATGCTGCCATCGATCGTGAAGATGGCCGCCGCGGAAGTTCCGCCACCGGGAGACGGATTGACGACAGTTACCAGCGCACGGCCCGCGAATGCGATATCCGAAGCGGGGATGGCTGCCTTGAGCTGGGTTGAACTGACATAGAAGGTCGAGAGTGGAGGCTGGCCGTAACTGCCGTTCCACTGGATCGTTGAGCCGGGCAGGAAATTGCTGCCGTCGACCGTCAGAGTGAATCCGTCGCCGCCGGCGGACGCGGAGGAGGGAAGGATCGACACTCCGGACGGTACCGGTGTAACTACGACAAAGGGCGCTTCCGCGGATGCGCCGCCGCCGAGCGGTGGGTTCAGCACCGTGATGACGGCTTTTTGGCCGGATGCAATATCCGCGGCGGTAATGTTCGAAGTGAGTCGGGTCTTGTCGATGAAAGAGGTTGTCCGCGTGTTTCCGTTCCATTGGATTTGCGCGCCGGGGACAAAGTCGGTCCCGCCGACGGTGAGGGTGAAAGCTTTGCCGCCGGCGGTGGCGGACTTGGGATAAAACGAAGAAATCGCAGGGACGGGGTTGACGATGGAAGTCGATGTTACCCTGGCAGAGGCGGATTTTGAAAGGTCAGCGGCCGATGCTGCGGTAACGATGATCGGCCCGGTAGCTCCGGACGGTGAAATGAGGCCAGAATCCGAGATAGAACCTGCGGAGGAAGACCATTGGACGACGTTGGTGAAGAATCCGGTTCCCTCGACCGTGGCAGTGCATTGGTCGGTGCCGGTGAAGTAGACGAGCGATGCATTGCAGGAAGTCTTAACGGAATCGATCGTGTAGAAGCTGGGCGGATAGATGGAGAGATCGAAATAATTGAGCGAAGAATGGCCTGCCTGGTCGGCGAGGCTGAGTTCGAATAGATATTGGCCCGATTCGGTGGGCGTTCCGCTTATGGTGCCGTTGGATGCCAGAGAAAGGCCCGGGGGAAGGTCATAGCCCGGCAGGAGTTTCCACGTGAGGTCTCCTTTTCCGCCGGACGCGGTAAGCTGGGTGCCATAGGGAACGTGTAAGTCGCCGTAAGGCAGATAATACTCGCTCGGGCTCAGCGGTGTTACTCCCAGGTTGAATTGCTGCACCGCGTAGTTTGTTGGGTTGGAGCTGTCGGCGGCCTTGATGGAGAAGACGAAATTGCCCGCGGTGGTGAGTTTGCCGGTCAACTCTCCGTTGGAGGTGAGGTTGATCCCCGGCGGGAGCTTCCCGGCTACCACCGACCAGAGGTAGCCGGGGGCGCAGCAGACGGAGATCTGATTGGTGTAGGCGGAGCCCACGACCCAGCCCCCTCCAAGCTGGTAGTAGCTATCGATCTGAACTGCGCCTGAGCCCGCGCCGGCGATGGAGAAGTAATCGTTGAGGGTGAGCGCATTCCCGGCGGTGTCGGCGAATTGCAGAGTTTCGAAGAAGTCGGTTCCGCTCTCTGAGGGTGTGCCGCTCACGGAAAAGCTGGAATCATTCAAACCCAATCCGGAGGGCGCATAGCCGCTGGCCTTAAGCGAGTACTCGGATGATCCTCCGAGGACGCGCAGTTTGCTGGAGTAAGGCACGGCGAGCTTCCCGTTGGCCAGGCCTGTGGAAAGTTGAAGCCTGGATACCCGAAGTGGAAAGGTGTTGGTCGTGGAGACGCCTGTGGCATCCGTGACCGTTATTTTTACGCTGTATTCGCCGGCTGCTGTGGGGGTGCCCCAGAGTTCGGCGTCTCCAGGAGTAATCCAACTGTCGGTGGCGCCGTGGCTGGTCGAATGCACGGTCATTCCCGGCGGCAGCCCGGTTGCCGTCCAGGCAAAAGGCGCAGTGCCGCCGGACTCGGCGTTGACCCCATTGCCGCATTGAACGCCGATCGTGCAATCGTCAAAGAACTCGCCGGGGCTGTAGGGAGACAAGTACGGAAGCGCGGGCGGCGTTGCGACGATATCGATCGTCATTGGTTTCGAGTAGAAATGATGTTCGGAATCCGTCGCGGTCACCACGATCCCTGTTCGGCCTGGACCGCCGGCAGGCGTGCCGGAAATCAACCCGGAGGAATTCATCGACAGTCCCGCTGGCAGCCCGCTGGCGGAGAAAGTATAAGTCCCAGACCCTCCCTTGGCCTGAATGGAGGTCTTGAATGGAGTGTTTTGCTTGGCATTGGGCAAAATTGCGGAGGTCGGAATTTCGATGGCGTATACGTTCAGGCTCACGCTTCGATAGACCGTCGTGGTGCCGCTGGTGAGGCTGAAGCTAATGGAATAGTTGCCGGCCGCGGTCGGCGTCCCGGTGAGAACACCTGTGGAAACGAGCTCAAGGCCGGGAGGAAGCTTGGACGTTGGCGCCCACTTGACCGGACCGGTGGCGTTGAGCGCGGTAAGAGAATAGGAGTAAGGAGTATTGAGGAAAGCGTCGGGAAGGTTGTAAAGGTCCTGGACGCAGAGGGATGTGACCTCAAGTGTGTCATCCTGGGTAGCGCTCTGGCTCCCGCTGGTCACCTGCACTGTGAAGCGGTAGGCGCCGGCCGTGGTCGCGATTCCGACCAGTCCGGCGGAGGCGCTGGCCGGGAACCAGGTGTCGGGGTCCTTGCGCAGGGCCATGCCCGGAGGCAGTGATCCGCTGACGATCTTCCAGGTGTAGGGTTGGCTGCCGCCGAGGGCGGTGAGGGGAATCTCGACCTGACCGATGCTGTAGGTGCCGTAGTCTGGGCCCTGGGAGAACGAGAGCGTGGAAGTCTCCGCAACGGGGTTGGCGTAGGCACCCGGGAGGATGCCGAAGATGATCGCGGCCAAGAGCCGGAGCGCTCGTGTTCTGTCCACGCAGACTCGCCGGCGATCCTTAACTGGCAAGAGAGGTCGAACGGATTGCCTGCAATCTCCGATCAAGGACGCAATTTGGCTTGGCCCCATGATTCACGAAACCTTCCGGGTGAGGTTCGGTTAAGAGGTGGAGAAGAGCAGAGGGAAACTCCGCCTTGCGCAACTCCGCCGTGATGGATGGCCGAATTATACTGCGGCGGTTGGCGGAGAATGCCTGTTTTTTCGCTTTGGAGCGGGGTAATCGTCGATGGAAATCAAGAATTCCTGAACTCAGTTTTGGAAACGGAGAGAACCACATATGCCGGCCGCCAAATCTGTGCGCGGCACCAACCCCTACCGCTCCGGGGCTCGCGGGTGGCCCACCCCGTCAAGCCCCACAATCTCAGCACCACCGCTAAACCCAACAAAAAAAACACGAAGCTCGAAAAACGCCCAGCCAACCTTGCAGGCAATTATCCCCCAAAAGCGCACAATAGAGGTAACCAACCAGAGAGCAAATTCCATGGAAGAAAACCGCCGAAAAATCGTCGCAACCGCCAAACAATCGCCGGAAGCCGACGGAACGCCGCGGCGCCCGCGCCAAAACGCCCAAAAGAATGCACGGAAGCGCACAAAAACCGCCAGGTAACCACCTCGCAACCTCAACCAAATCAACGACATAGAAGGAATTTCCCACAAGAAACACACTGCCCTCTTCTTTTAAGGAAGAAAAGGATGAAACGCGGCTTCGCCAAGGAGACTTCAGGGCCAATCATCGATTTCCTTTTCCGGGAGCCGTCCGGTAAGATGGGCCCAGAACCGCCTCAAAATCGAGCCCCAAAAGGACCAGATGCCGCTGATCCTCTTCACGCTCACCATGTTCGCGAGCGCATCCCTCCTCTTTCTCGTCGAGCCCATGCTCGCCAAGATGACCCTCCCCCTCCTCGGCGGCTCCCCGGCTGTCTGGAACACCTGCCTCGTCTTCTTCCAGACCATCCTCCTCCTTGGTTACCTCTACGCCCACGCCTCCACGCGCTGGCTCGGCCGCCGCAAGCAAGTCTTTTTCCACCTCGTCCTCACCCTGCTTCCCTTCGCCGTTCTTCCCCTCAGTATCCCGCGAGCCTGGCAGCCGCCCACTCAATCCAGCCCCGTCCTCTGGACCCTCGGCATGTTGACGGTTGTCGTCGGCCTTCCCTTCTTCGTCCTCTCCAGTTCCGCCCCCATCCTGCAGCGCTGGTTCGCCCAATCCGGCCACCGGTCGGCCCATGATCCCTACTTTCTCTACGCCGCCAGCAACGCCGGCTCCCTTATCGGCCTACTCGCTTACCCACTCCTCCTCGAACCCACCCTCCGCCTCAGCCGTCAAAGCGGCCTTTGGAGCTACGGCTACCTTGTCTTCGTCCTCCTCACCGCCCTCTGCGCAGCCCAGGCTTGGCGGCCCAAGCCGGCATTTCTCTCCACCGAGGCGCCCATCGATGCGGAACCACCCCCCACCTGGCCCCGCCGCCTCCGTTGGATCGCCCTCGCCTTCGTCCCCTCCAGCCTCATGATGGGCGTCAATACCGAACTCACCACCGACGTTCCCGCGATCCCGCTCCTTTGGGTCATGCCCCTCGCCATCTATCTCCTCAGCTTCATCCTCGTCTTCGCCACCCGCCCACCCAACTCGCACAAATGGCTTGTCCGCCGCCTGCCGCTGCTGATCCTCTTTTCGCTCTACCCCATCCTCTCCAAATCCCACCTTCCCCTCCCGCTGCTTTTTCCGCTTTCCATGGCCACGCTCTTCGCCGTCGCCATGGTCTGCCACGGAGAACTCGCTCAGAGCCGCCCCGGCGCGGCCCGGCTCACCGAGTTCTACCTCTGGATCTCCCTCGGTGGCGTTCTCGGCGGCCTTTTCAACGCCCTCCTCGCCCCGGTCCTCTTCTCCACCGTCGCCGAATTCCCCCTCGTCCTCGTCTTCGCCGCCCTCCTCCGCCCCGCCATCGACCTCCTGCCTCTCACTCCAGTGAAAGCCGCCAGCGCCCGCCGCAACGACTGGCTCCTGCCCCTCGCTCTCGGCCTTTGCACCGTCGCCGCCATCGCCCTGGTCAACCACTTCCAGCTCGCCACCAATCTCTCCGCTCAAATCCTCCTCTTCGGCTACTCCCTGCTCGCCTGCATGGCATTCGGCAAGCGCCCCCTCCGCTTCGCCGCCGGCCTCGCCGCCCTGCTTCTGGCTTTCTCCCTCTATTCCGGCGCGTACGGCAAATCCCTCTACACCGGACGCAGCTTCTTCGGCGTCCTCCGTGTCGCCAACAGTCCATCCGGCAAGCTCCGCTACCTCTTCCACGGTGCAATCATCCACGGCATCCAAACCCTCGACGCTCAAAGCAACCCCACCGGGCCCGCAAGCCGCGATCCCCTCGCGTATTACACACGCTCCGGCCCCGCCGGCAGCGTAATACACGCCTTCGAAGCTAAATCCCTCCACTCTCCCAGCAACGAACCCCGCCAACCAAGCTGGGCCGTCGTCGGGCTCGGCGCAGGCGCCATGGCCTGTTACCTCCAGCCCGGTGAGTCCCTCACCTTCTACGAAATCGACCCCGCCGTCGAACGCATCGCAAGAGACCCGAAGTACTTCACCTTCCTCAGCCAATGCGCCCCCACCGCGCCCATCCTTCTCGGCGATGCCCGCCTCCGCATGAAAGCCGCCCCCGACGCATCCTACGACCTCATCGTCCTCGACGCCTTCAGCGGCGACACCATCCCCATGCACCTGATGACCCGCGAAGCCCTCAGGCTTTACCTGAGCAAACTCGCCCCCGGCGGCATCCTCGCCTTCCACATCAGCAACAGCCACCTGCGCCTCGCGCCCATCTTCGCCGCGCTCGCCCAGGACGCCAATCTCGTCTGCCGCATCGACGACGATACCGCCCTCACCCACGCCGAGTTCGACGCCGGCAAAAGCGCATCGCAATGGATGGTCATGACCCGCACCCCAGCCGACCTCGGTGCCCTCGCCACCGACCCGCGCTGGACTTCCGTCAGCATCCCTCCCGGCACCCAGGTCTGGACCGACGATTATTCCAATCTCCTCCGCATCATCAAGTGGAACTAGGCTAAATTTCTCCCGTCTTTTGCCGATAAGTTGAGTTGGCGAGTAAGGCTCCAGCCCAACCGCCGCATTCCTCGAGTGGGGGTCGCTATGGCGGCGCTGATTCACGTCATTTATGCAAGCATCGCCACGGAGGAATTCACCTTCACCCAACTCACCGGCCTGCTCCACAAGGCGCGCGAAGCCAACGCCCAAACCGGCTTGACCGGCATGCTTCTTTATTCTGAGACCGACCGCAGCTTCTTCCAGGTCCTCGAGGGCGAGCCGGAGGCGGTAGACCGGCTCTAC
>Ga0302319_10024168_pt1 | contig 10812 bp, 9 predicted proteins | sample Bog_T0_2_FD_203319 | JGI IMG/M metagenome (GOLD analysis project Ga0302319, IMG submission 203319) | Peat permafrost microbial communities from Stordalen Mire near Abisko, Sweden - Bog_T0_2 | ecosystem: Environmental > Terrestrial > Soil > Wetlands > Peat | place: Sweden: Abisko, Stordalen Mire... | reverse complement strand
GGGCAGGAGAAGCATCGCAAGGGATTTGAGCCGATGCTGGAGGAAGTGGCGTTTGTTGCGCAGAACGATTTGGAAGGGCTGCGCGCGGCGGTGACGGACAATACTTGCGCGATTGTGCTGGAGCCGATTTTTGGCGAGGGCGGAATCTATGAGTGCTCGGTGGAGTTCTTGCAGGAGTGCCGCGCGACGGCGGACCGGCATAAGGCGGCGCTGATTTTCGATGAGATTCAGTGCGGGCTGGGGCGGACGGGGACGATGTTTGCGTTTCAAACGTTTGGAGTGACTCCGGACATTGTGGCGATTGCGAAGCCGATTGCGGCGGGGCTGCCGCTGGGCGCGTTTCTGGCGAAGGAGGAATTTGCTTCGGCAATTTCTCCGGGGCAGCATGGGACTACGTTTGGCGGGGGTCCGTTGGCTTGCCGGGTGGCTTTGGAATTTTTGTCGATTGTGGAAGATGAGAAGCTTTTGGAGAACGTGAATCGCGTGGGAGCTTTTTTGCAGTCGGAGTTGAAGATTGTCGCGGAGAAGAGCGCGGCGGCGAAGGAAGTGCGCGGGCGGGGATTTATCCAGGGGATCAATTTGGCGATTCCGGCGCGGCCGATCGTGGATGCGGCGCTGGCGGAGGGCGTGCTGTTGAATTCCACGCACGATACTGTGGTGAGGTTTTTGCCTCCTTATTTGTTGCAGGAGAAGCATGTGGATAAGGGGATTCGAGTGCTGAAGAAATTGTTGCGGAAGAAGAGGAAAGCGGCGTAAGGGTTGGCGTCCGAGAAAACCCTCAACCACGAAGGACACGAAGTAACACGAAGGTCTGACGGTTTACTCGACAACATCGGCGTCGAGGACGCGCTCTTGTTCCAGGTAATGCGAGACGGCGTATTGGGCCAGGAGTGGCGTGAGGAGCTTGATTTCGGCGCCGATCCAGGCGCCTTTGGGGTATGGGTTCCGGCTCGCTTCGCTTGGCGGCATGGCTGTGGCCACATGGCTTGGGGAAAGTCCGCCGCTGCCGAATTGGGGGCCGAAGGCGGCGGATTGGATTTGATCGAAGGGCTGGATGTCGCGCCAGGCTTGGTCGGCTATGGTGCCGGAGACGTCGATTTTTAATCTCACTGTCGGCATAAATCAAAATCTTTAACACAGAGGGCACGGGGTCACACAGGGTAAACCCTGCCCTAGCTGTGGGGGAACCATTGGTAGAGCATGAAGTAAACGATCACGCCGGTTACGCTGACGTACATCCAGAGCGGGTAGGTCCAGCGGGCGATGGCGCGGTGGCGGTCATATTTGGCGCGCAGGCCGCGGCTTAGCGTGATGATGACCATAGGCACGATCACGATGGCCAGGGTGACATGCGGGATGAGGATGATGAGATAAATTACGTGCCAAAAGTGGTCGCCGAGAAAACGGATATCGCCGACGTGATAGTGAAAATCCAGGTAGCAGGCCAGGAAAAGTGCAGAGGAGACTACGGCGGCGATCATGCAGGCGCGATGGGCGGCGATTCTGTGGCGCGCGATCATGTAGCGGCCGGTTAGCAGCAGTACGGCGCTGGCTCCGTTCAGGCTTGCAATGAGGGCGGGGAAGTAGGCGTATTCTTCAGCGATCATAGTTTAGGGTCAGGTTTTGTCGAATAGGTTTCGTCGATCATACGTTCGCAATCAGACTGTGTCGATCACTTTGTCGATCATCCTTTGAAGATCAAGCGGCGGGCCTGGTGGAGCGGCGGTTGGCCATCAGGAATGCCAGCGAAAACATTACCAGAGAAAACAGAAGCAGGGTAGCGATGGAAGACGGCAGCGGGAATGGCGTCTCCATAGCGGGATATAGCAGGGCGCGCAGAGCTTCGACGCCGTAGGTGAGCGGGTTCATGTACATGACGACGCGAATCCAGCCAGAGGCGCGGGTGATGGGGAACATTGCGCCGGAGAGCAGCCACAGCGGAATGAGAAACAAATTGATGATGCCGTGGAAGGCGGCGGTGGAATCCATGGGCCAGGCGATGGCGAAGCCGAGCGCGGTGAGCGCGAACGAAACCAGGAAGACCACAACTGCGACCAGCAAAACCTGCGGCACCTTGAGGTGAATGCCGGCGAAGGGCGCGAAGAGGAGGAAGATCATTCCCTGGATGGCGGCGAGCGTGGTGCCGCCCAAAACTTTGCCGAGCACGATGGCCGAGCGCGGCACAGGGGCGACCATCACGGAGAGCAGGAAGCCTTCTTTGCGGTCTTCGATGAGCGACATCATGGCGAAGATGGAGGTGAAGAGGACGATCATGATGAGGGCGCCGGGATAAAAGTAGTCGAGGTAATTTTGTTGGCCGGGGCCTCCGCCGGAGCGGAAGGAAGTGCCGAAGCCGGAGCCGATCACGATCCAGAAAACGAGCGGAGATGCGAGGACGCCGACCACGCGCGACTTTTGGCGGTAGAAGCGTACGATTTCGCGCCACCACAGAGTAAAGGCGGGCAGCAGGATGCCGGCGGAAGCGGGGGCAACAGTTCTCGACAGAACGGCAGTTTGAGTGGCCACGAAGTTAGCTCGCTTTCGCTGCGGGAGTTTTGGCCGGAGGCGTGCCTTTCTTCTTGCCGATGATGCCATCGTCGCGCATTTCCCAATACGCATTCAGCCCAAACGTCCCCGAAAGCGTGAGCAAAATCAAGGTCATGAACAAGCCGTCGACGGTGGTAATCATTCCGTTCATCAGAGTCCACACCACGCCCAGTAATGGAAGGATGGCAAGCAACAGAGAAAGAGGAAGGTTGATAGAACGCATATTACCTCCTGCTGTGAGTTTCTGCGCTGGTGAGCGCGTCGTTTTGTTCGGTCCAGAATTTGTGGCCGGTGCGGCGGATGAAAACGTCTTCCAGCGCGGGCTTGCTTACCGAGAGCGCTTCGATTTCTCCCGGGAAGGCTTCGACGACTTCGGTGACAAAGCGGTGCGCGCCCTGGCGTTCGATGCGGACTTGATTTTCCAGCACCGTGGTTTGCCCATGGAAGCGGGCGCGGATGCGTTCGGCGAGCAATCCGGCGTCGTGGGCGGCCTCGAAGAGGATAACGTCGCCACCGATTTCGCTCTTTAACTCGGCGGGCGTGCCCAGGGCGACGAGATTCCCTTCGTTCATAATAGCGAGGCGGTCGCAGCGCTCGGCCTCTTCCATAAGATGCGTGGTGACGAGGACGGAGACGTGTTCCTCGTCGCGCAGCATGGCGAGATACTGCCAGAGATCGCGGCGCGCGCCGGGATCGAGTCCGGTGGTGGGTTCGTCGAGCAGGAGCACGCCGGGATGATGCAGCAATCCTTTGGCGAGTTCGATGCGGCGCTGCATGCCTCCGGAAAAAGTTTCGACCAGTTCTTTGGCGCGATCGGCCAGGCCTACGCGCGAGAGAATTTCCCGGATGCGCTTTTTCAGCGCTGCGCCGCGCAGGCCATAGAGATGGCCTTGATGCCAGAGGTTTTCGTAGGCGGTGAGTTTTAGGTCGACGCTTTGCGCCTGGAAGACTACGCCGATTTGCCGCCGCAGACGGGCGGGGTCTTGCGCGGCGTCGCAGCCCAGGATGGTGGCGCGGCCGGCGGTGGGAAGCATCAGTGTGGAAAGGATCCGGAACAGGGTCGTCTTGCCGCTGCCGTTGGGGCCGAGCAGGCCGAATAATTCCGCGGGGCGCACGTCGAAGGAAACGCCGTTCAGGGCAGTGCGGTCGCCGTAGCGATGAATAATGTTGTCAACGGAAATGACGGGTCGAACGGAAGGATGGGTGGCTTCCGGAGCGGCATCAACCATGGTGGAGACTTTCGAGACCAAAGGGCTTTCCTGTGTCAAGTAACAGTTTACGACGAGATGGGGTTCGGCAGCACTAGAAAGAGCAGTGGCCGCGGAAAGGACGATTGCTTACGCGGCCGAAGCATCGCTCTGTGGCTGGGTTACGCGCTCTTCGAAGGCCACCGGAACATTGCGCCAAACCTGAATCGCCAGGACCACCGTGGTCGCCAACAGCAGCGCTCCGACGGCAACGTGCGCGACAGTGGCTACGACCATAGGCAGTTCGGGTTGCACCGCGCTTCGGCCCCAGGCGACACGGGTCAAGAATGCAGTGAAGCCGAGGCAGAGTTGAGTGATCAAGAGCGACAGCATCACGATGGCGGGCCGGCGGACGTCGGCGATATTGGAATACACCGAGAGGGCGCGAATTGAGGTCCAGGCCAGCACGAAGGCGACAATCACGGCATGGACGACGTGCGGCCACCAGCTCATGCCGTGGTGGCGAAACATCCCGCCAAGGATGAGTTGCACGTAAAGCACGAAGATGGAGAGCAGAGTGAGCGTGAATAGGCTGGGGCGGCGCTGGTCGAACTCGACGCGCGGTTGCTCTTCGACAAATTTGCGTCCGGTGAAGAGTGCGATAGCGACGGCAATACAGAAAAAAGTTTGCGCCACTGTGGCGTGGGCGGTGGAGATCCACGGCGGCTGGAACAGCAGCACAGTGAGCCCGCCGAGAGTGGCTTGGGCAATGACGGTGCAGAATGCGCCGACGCCGAGCCAACGCAGCCAGCGGCGTTTTTCCACCAGCAAGGTCCAGATGGCGATCGCGAGGGTGAGCGTGACCAGTGTGCCGGCCACCATGCGGTGGCTCCATTCGTAGCGCACGCCGCCGACGAAATGCGGAACCTTCACCAGGTAGCCGAACGAGGTGGGCCAGTCGGGGACGGACAGGCCGGCATCGTTGCTGGTGACCAGTGCGCCGGCGGTGATGACCACGAAGGCCGCGCATGCCGTGAATACTGCGAAGGCATGGTGGGCGCGGTTGTAGTTTGCCGGCACAGAGTTCAGAACGGTTCCCCTTGGTCAGCCGGCATGAGAGAGTCCCGGCGACGATGCACAGTCGATTTTATCAGACAGGAGAGCGTCGCTTATAGAGGCTGGACTGGGCTAGGGAAGGCACGGATGAAGCGTGCCTTCCCGTCCGAGTTCGGTGCCGCTGCACCCCGGACGAGGGTGTCCGGGGCTCCATCAACACGGTTATTCGGCCGCGGGTTTGAAGCTTTGGTCAACGGTCTTTGTGTCTTTCGGGCCGACCGTTATCTTTTGGTCTTGCTCGCCCAGTTTTTCTTGCACGAAGGCGATGGTGTAGTCGCCGGGGGGCAGGCCCTTGATTTCATATTTGCCGGCCTTGTCGGTCACAGCGTAGAACGGGCTCTTGACCACGTTGATGTACATCTTCATCCACGGGTGCTGATTGCACTTGACCGGGAGCATGATTTCTTCGCGGGCAAAACTTTTCTCGAGCGGCGCGGCCGACGGCGGCTGCGATTCATTCCACTCGCGGTTGTCTTTCGGCGTGGGATGAATGTTGTGCGTGGTCATGTCGTCGTTCTTGATCTGCACGGTCTGGCCGGCCATCACGCCCAGCACATGAGGATGATACTTGCAGCCGCTCTGGTCCAAGACGACCTCATCCTTGGGGACCTCGAAGGTGCGGCTGCCGAGACCGTCTTTCACATAGACGAAGACGTTGGCCAGATTGCCGTTGTCAACAACAACATTCTCAGATTCGTTCATGCCTTTGCAGGCTGGATCCTGGCTCATGTCGATTTTCGCCGCCTTGGGGGCTGGGCCATCGAACTTCACCGTGCCGTTTATGGTTGCGACCGTCGCAGGATCGATGGGGGCGGCCATGGGCGTAGGCGCGGCGGTCTGCGACATGTTGTTGCTGGATTGCTCCGTATTCGATTGCTTGTTGCAGGCGAGGGTCAGCAGGAGGGCGCATAGGGCTAGAGCGCCGAGTGGAATCATCCAAAATGCTTTTTTATTCATGATGTCCTTCTTCCTTTTCGTTAGTAGTCGATGCAAAAGTACTTGTCATCCCGAGCGCAGCGAGGGATCTTGGTTTCTGCCTGCCGCGACCGGTTTGCCGCTGCGGACAAACAACAAGGTCCTTCGCTGCGCTCGGAATGACAACTCGTAACTTCTTCAGCGAACCCGCTATTTTACCGCGATCCGCCGCTGGCTGCTTGATGCGGCTCGATGGCGGCTTGCCGTCGATTGGTCTTTCTTATGGGCTGCACTGCCGCTTTCGCATGGGGCATGGAGGCAGCCACTTTTCGTTGCTCCTCCGGCGTCAACTGGAAGATGTAATCGGTGAGCAGCTTGCGATGATCGCCTTCATAGCCCTGGAACGACGGCGGCGTGGGACCGGCGAAGACCCACTGATTATTCTGCTGCTTGAACAAACCTGAGGGCATGGAAGTGCCGGGGCTGACCGCCTGCGGATCGGTGATCCAGCGCTCCACCCAGTCGGGCTTCAAACGTTCTTTCGCCAGAAGGAAGTTGGGCGCCGTCGCGATCTTGTCGTGCGAGGGATCACCGGTGGCGTGGCACTTCAGGCACGGCGCGGCGCTGCTCGAGAACAGGCTGCGCGCCATGTCGTTTTCTTTCGCCGTCAGCACTGGCACCTGCTCCGGAATGTAGGGCAGCGGCTGCTGCGACAGCGCCTGGAAGAAGCGCACCAACTTGCGCAGTTCGTTGTCGGAGAACGAGAACGTGGGCATGCGGACTTTCAAGTAGGGGCGCACACCATTGCGATTAGTGTCGGTCGTGCTGAGCGCGGGATTCGACAGGAATTTGCGCAGCCATTCGGGATCGACGCGCGCCCCTTCGGTCAAAAGTTTCGGCGGCAACTGTTCTTGATTGTCCTGATATTCCTTCAATCCCATCAGAATTGTCTGCTGGCCGGGGATGAACTGATGACAACCCATGCAGTTGTATTTCTTGATGATCCACCAGCCCTCTTGAATGTCGTGGCGCGCGTCGCCGGGTTTGTATTGATAGCTTGCGGGCAGGGAAGTCTCTTCGCTGCCCATCAGGAAGGTGGTGAGATCGAGGACCTGTTCCTTGGTGAGGTGCAGGTTGGGCATGCGCAGGGCTTCGGTTTCGCCCTTCACTTTGCCCTGATCGTAAATCTCGGGCTCGGCGAGTTTGTGTTCGAAGAAGCCCTTGTGGTCGTACCAGGGTTCGGTGGCGGGGCCGTCGGGCAGGCGCGCCAGATCTTCCTTGTTTTTGATAGGCTCGGCTTCTTTGCCGCCGCGCTGGGCGGTCTCGGTGAAGAGCGCGAAGTCGAGACGTTCGATGGGCTTGCTGCCTTCGTAGGTGAGTTCGGTGCCGATGCGGCCTTCGTCTTCGAAGCCGGCGATTTCGTGGCAACCGGAGCAGCCGAAGTGACGCACCCACTTCTTGCCTTCGTCTTTCAGCTTGGGGTCGTCCATGAACGAGGCCTCGGTGTAAGCGGACGGCTCCTGCTTTTTCTGCGTCATCAAGTAGGTGGCGATGTCTTCCGCATCTTCGGGAGCGAGGCGCAGGCTGGGCATCACCGTCATGTTCTGCACCTGCAGTTCGTGGCCGTCGTTGGGGCACTTGCTGTGGTCGAGGTCGAATTGGTAAGGCAGACCTTTTTTCGCGTAGTCTTCGGGGCCGATATCTTTTTTCTCGTACGGGCAATAGGGGCGAGTGCGCTCGCGGGCGTTGTGAATCCAGCGCACGAGGTAATCGTAATTCGCTTTCTCGCCGACGCGGGTCAGGTTCGCGGCGAAGGTGCCGCCTTGCATCTGGTCGCCTTCGCCGATGGAGTGGCAGGCCAGGCAGCCACGGGTCTCAAACAATTCTTTGCCGCGGGCGGCGTTGCCGGGCTTGCGTTTGGGAAGAGGATCGGTGAATCCCGATTGCCAGATGTAGGCCGAGATCGCCTGAATCTGATGATCGTTCAGGCGGAAGTTCGGCATCTTGGTGGTGGGACGGAAGTCACTCGGCTTCTTCAGCCACACGGGAATCCAATTCTTGTTCAGCTTCAGCCGCACGTCCTTCAGGTTCGGCCCGACTTTCTTCTGGTCTTGCATCAGGCTGTGCGACTGGTAATCGAGTTGCTGTAAACGCCCGTCCAGCTTGCTGTTTGCCACTCGCAAGTCGACCGCCTGCGTGTTCAGCTGATTGGCTTCTTCGTTCGACTCGGCCGCGTCGGCCTGCTTCATCAGATAGGCGGTCTGTTTGATGTTGTCTATTTTCTGGTTCTCGATTTGCTTAATCTGCTGGCTGATCGCGTTCAGGTCTTCGGGTTCTTTGTCATAACCTTCGTAGCGATGGCAGCCCATGCAACCGCGCTGGCGGAAGAGGTCTTTGCCATTGTTGATGGTGTTCCATTGCACGTCGCCGCTGGCGAGGACCATGTCGGCGGCGTGGCAATTCTGGCATCCAGCTTGCGAATTTTCTTTGGGAAACAGCGGCCACAGCCAGTGTTCGTAATTGCCGTGCGCCTTTTCCACGCTGGTGGTGGCGCGGCCGTTGCCTTGATGGCAGGGCGAGCAGCCGAATTTTTCCGGATCGTGAATGGCCAGCAACTCAGGCTGGGTATGGCTGCTCAAGGCGTTGGCGTATTCGTCCGGTTTTTTCTCGCCCTTCGGAGTCATCTCCGCGGCAGTGATTCGGATGGGCTCGCGCTCGTTCATGTGACAGGATTCGCAGCGGTCGACGATATTGGCGTCGGCCACGTTGATCTGCACAATGGCTGGGACCCATTCGGTGGCGCGGCGCTTCAGGCCGTCGATCTGCTGCGGCGTGAGGTCGACCATGTGGTCGGTGATGTATTCATCCATCTTCGCCTTGGCTGCGGTGACCGGCTTCAGGACGTCGCCCAGTTCGAGACTTAGTTTTGTGCGCTCGTCTCGGATCTCGTTGTATTTTTCTTCGAGCTGAGGAAATGTATAGGACTGCTTGCTGCCATCGGGAAATTTAACCGTCGCCTGTTCGGCTTTGTATTTGTCAATTTCTTCTTGCTTGCTGGCTTTGGAGGAGGCGCTGGTGCTGGTTTCCAGTTCGTAAGTAAGCGCGTTGACGTAGGCGCGGCGGTCGGTGAAGACGCTCTGCACGGCCAGCAGGCGGGCGCTGGCGTCATCGAGCTTGCGGCGCGCTTCTTCGGCTTGCGCTTTTGAATCCTGATAAGCCTTTTCGTAATTTTGCTTGAGCGCGAGGTAATCGGGATTTTTCTCGACGTCAGTTTCTGACGTAGAAGACTTGGAACGCGCGGTGTCCAGAAACGTGGGATAGCGATCTTTCCAGTGCGCCTGGGTCGCTTTCCACGGACGCTGGCCCCAGGCCTCGTCCCACAAGGCCCAGAACAATGTCGCCATCAGAATCACGGTCGCGATCAGATAATAGGCCGCGTACGATTTGCTTGTGATCGGGTCCTGCTCGGGACTAGGTTGTTCAGGCACCGCTTCCTCCGGAAACCGTCGTTAGGAACCGTCGTTAGTCGCTGGTCGTTAGTCGTTCGCGATTCATCGTTAGCTATGCGGCGGTGCTTGGGTTGGCCAACGACTAACGACCAACGACCAGCGATCTTCTTCACACATTAAACCAGGGCGTAATCCACACGTACTTGATGTGCCACAACAGGCGCAGGCCCATCTTCAGGGGCAATGCGACCATGCTTAACAAAAGAAATTGCGTGATGCCGAATTGCAGCAGGCCCATGCGCTTGAAATCTTTTCCCATGTAGCGCCGGAAGAGCGAGTAGACGAGGAATCCGCCGAGCAGGTAATAGCCGCCCACCACCACCGCGCCAAAAATAATTTTCGCAAAGTTCGAAGTGATGCCAAAAATATCCGGCAGGTCGCGGTTCACTTCGTAGATCAGGCGGTTGTGGTCCCAGGTTTGCCCCGGCCAGAACCACTGCCAGCCGGGCCCTCTTATAAATGTTCCGATGATGATCATCGCGATCCAGAGAATGATGAAGCCGAACAAAAATGCGCTGATGGAAAATTTGCGCTGCTTCCAGGTGTAATAGCCGCTGCCCAGAGGGTTCGTGTCGATGTAGGGAATTACCATGAGGCCTACGATGATCATGGTGGGCATGACTACGCCGGCGATCCAGGGGTCGAAATAGACGAGCATCTCCTGCAGCCCGAGGAAATACCACGGGGCCTTCGCCGGATTCATGGTTAAGTTGGGATTGGCGGGCTCTTCCAGCGGCGCGTTCAGCGTGATCGACCAGACCATCAGAATAATGGTGACGATGATGGCGGCGAGAAATTCGACGCGCAGCAGGAAGGGCCACACGTGAACTTCTTTTTGCCAGCCCGCTTTGAAGGGCCAGGTCTTGCGGTGATGCGTCTTGGCCATGGCGGGATCGGCTTCGAGCTGCGCGATTAACTGGTCGTTGGCATGCGCCTGCTTCCACGCCAGATAAATGTAGAAGCACAGCAGCGGGATTAAGCCGACGATCGGCACGTTGTCTGGAGCCGAGCAGATTTCCCAAAGTTGTCGCCAGTCCATAAGATTTTCCTTGTTACTCTCCCGCCGCTTTCGGGCCTCTTCTTGGTTTGTCTCCTTCGGCTTCCAGCATTACTGGGGCCGGGCCGGAAATCCCGCCGTCTTTTCGCACGCGCCAGAAGTGCACGATCATCAGGATCGACGCGACGATGGGGATGCCGATGCAGTGCCAGATGTAGGAGCGCAGCAAAGCGTTGGCATCGACGATCGAGCCGCCGAGCAGCCCGAAGCGCACATCGTTATAAGGAGTCATGCCCAGCATGGAGCCAAACGGGCCTTCGTGGCCCAGCAGCGGCGTAGCGCGCGCCATGTTCGTGCCCACGGTGACTGCCCAGAAACCGAGCTGATCGTCCGGCAGCAAATATCCGGTGAACGAGAGCAACAGAGTGAATACCAGCAACAGCACGCCGATGTTCCAGTTAAATTCGCGCGGCTTCTTGTACGAGCCGGTGAGAAAGACGCGGAACATGTGCAGCCACACGCCGATGACCATCAAGTGAGC
>Ga0302319_10024159_pt1 | contig 10814 bp, 8 predicted proteins | sample Bog_T0_2_FD_203319 | JGI IMG/M metagenome (GOLD analysis project Ga0302319, IMG submission 203319) | Peat permafrost microbial communities from Stordalen Mire near Abisko, Sweden - Bog_T0_2 | ecosystem: Environmental > Terrestrial > Soil > Wetlands > Peat | place: Sweden: Abisko, Stordalen Mire... | reverse complement strand
ACAGATTTTTAGCAACACAGCCAAAATTGCCACCACGGCTTTGCAAGCCTACAACGTTGCAAACCAGCAATACCAGCTCGCGCACGAGATGATTCTCGCGCCAACCCTGCTTTACTCGCGATTCTTGTCTCCCACGACCGACTTGATGATGATGCAGCAGATTTCAAACACCTATGGCAATTCGTCGGGTTGGGTCAACTCCGCAAACAACGGGAATGGAGCGGCAGCCGCATACCAGCAGGCCAGCGTGCCGCGAACGCCCAACATGATTCCAGGCTACAGCAGTTCAAGCATCGCCGGGCAGCAGCAGATTGCGGCCCAGGGAGCAACCATTGACATCGGCGATTCAGTCCTGACCACCAACCTGCAAGCACTGGGTACTATTCGAGCCAATCAAGCAGCCAGGCAAACCGACATCGCCAACCTTGAAGCTGCGACGCAAAGCCAGGACGCATCGCAGCAGACCATCATGGCCGAACTCCAACGGATCAACCAGGTCCTTCTATTGCAACTGCGAACTCAACAGGACGCGAACCAGATTAACGCCAACCTTGCCTTGCAGCAGGTCGTCGCACAGAAACAGCAGCAGGACGCGATGAAATCGGTTTTCCGCGACTCGGCAGGATACGAAAGCTACTACAACGCCAACGTGGCCACAACCAACAGCGGTGCGGCGAATCTCCTCACGCAGGCCTACTGAAGGGACATGGCGAGAAACACAATTCACCCAAAGCAAGAGGTGCGGAATGAACAATGGTCTCTTCGACTTTATCTCTCAGGCGTGCGTGACGCTTTCAGCTACGGCGGCACCTTCGATTACCGCGATGGGAGTCCACATTGTCCTGTCGCTGGCAACGATCATGTTGGTCTGGTTCGGCGTTCAAGAGGCCCTTGCCTCGGCACATGGCGGGGCCGGGTTCAGCATGGGGAGGTTCCTCAACCTCTTTATGCTTCTCACTTTCGCCTATGCGATGGTGAACTATTATGACAGCGCCATCCCCGGACTCGGTTTTTCCATCAAGGGATTTATCGACGGCGGCACAGCCAATCTTGTGAGCGTCATTGGGGCCGATGGCGCCACAACCATGCTGGACGAAATCCATACGGCATCGGCGAAAACTGGTCCGGCGATGCTGACCAGCATGATGTCCCCGTATTACTCCCTTGTGTACTTCGTCGTGCAATTTCTCCTGGGTGTTCTGGCGGCGGTAGTCTCTGCGATTCTGGCCTATGGAGCGATTGCGTCCACCATCATTGGACTGCTTGGGCCACTTTTTATCCCGTTTCTCGTCTTTGACAAGCTCGATTGGCTGTTCTGGGGATGGCTCAAAGCTTATCTCGGATTCAGCTTTTACAAGGTCGTTGCCGCAGCGACGATGAATGTCCTCTCCCATGTTTTGACGAACTACTATGTCCAAGTCGGCCAGAGCGTATCGGACCCCGCGACGATTGTCCAAGCATTGCCGCTTCTCATCCTTCTTGTGCTTGTCAACGTCTATATTCTCTTCAAGATTCCGGCCATGACGCAGAGCCTATTCGGCGGTCACACAGGCGGTCATGATGGCGGGATGGGTGTCGCAATGATGGCGATACGGGCCGCTCTGTAAACCGCAACAAGAGAGACGAGGTCAGAGATGAGTGTAGCAACGAAAGCCACTCCGGAAATCACTCGCGCTGCGGAACGCTACCTGGAACAGTATGGCGATCCGCTGGTCATGAATACCTATCTAAAGGTGACGATCCTCGTGCTAGCAGTCGTCACTCTTACGCTGGCAGCGCTTGTGTTCAGAAGCCAGAAAGCTCTCGCAGATATGCACCCGATGATCGTGAGGATTGACGATGTGGGCCAGGCGGAAGCGATCGACTATCGTAACTTCCAATACCGTCCCCAGGAGGCGGAGAACAAATATTATCTTTCGCGCTGGGCGGAGCTCTACTTCAGCCGCAATCGCTTCACTATCGAGCGGGACCAGACGAACTCGCTCTACTTCCTGAATGGCGACGTTCAGCGTGCCGTCATAGAGCAGGAACGCAAGGACAACATCATCCAGACTTACATCAAGGAGAGCACGCTCCCGTATGTCGATGTAGAGGTGAAGAACATCGTCCTTGACGATCTCCGGCAGTCTCCCTATTCGGCCCGGATTGAGTTTGAGAAGGTATACACCAATCCTGCGGATCACACCGAACTCAAACGGGAACGATGGACAGCCAGCGTCACTTACGTCTTCCGGGAGACCGTGAAGAATAAAGAACTGCCGGTGAACCCTCTTGGGTTGGCTATCGTGCGCTTCCGAGTAGACCAGGCGTTCAGCTAGAGATTCATCAAGCATTCCAGAGGCTTTTTTATGTCCATCCATGCTGCCAATCCGGCTGCTCCACCCTACCTGTCCGTGTGCATGGTTGAGCGAGCCTTCGATAGCCTTGCAGCGTGCAACGGCGGACACCGAGCACGACGACTTCAGCCCACAGAATCCGGCGATTGACGCCCAAGAGGTTTCCAGAATGAGCTTCGAGTTGATCCTTCCATTCCTTCGTCCGATAGAGCCGCTATTGCTGGATGACAGCATCAGCGAAATCATGGGCAATCCGGATTCTTCCTGGTGGTACGAGCGGGATGGCGTCATGCACCGGGACGAAACCATTTCGTTCGACGCCGGCAAACTGCGCACCGGCCTCGAAGTTGTCGCTAATCGGCTGGGGAAAAAGCTGGACGAGGATAATCCTGTCCTCAACGCGCAGCTCCCGGACGGCAGCCGCCTTGCGGCGGTCATCCCCCCGGTGTCGCGGCCCTCTCCGGCGCTGGTCATCCGCAAGTTTTCCAGCCGTAAGTTTACTGTCGAAGACCTCATCTCTCGCGGCACGCTTACGCGGCCTCTCGCGGAGTTCCTTGCGGAACAGATTCGCAGCGGAAAGACGCTACTCGTCAGCGGCGGAACCGGAACCGGAAAGACGACGTTGCTCAATATACTCGGTCAGGCGATCCCTGACTATGAGCGCATCGTCATCATCGAAGACACCTCGGAGCTTCGTATTCAGAAACCGAACGTTCTGGCCGTCGAATGCCAGACCGATACCTACAAGGCATCCGTAACTTTTGACGATCTATTGAAGTCCGCTTTGCGATGGCGCCCCGACCGCATCATCCTGGGCGAAGTGCGCGGCGCGGAGGCTCGCACTTTGCTCGATTCATTCAACACCGGCCACTCAGGATCGCTGGCCACAATCCATGCCAACTCCGCGGTCAAAGCCCTTCGACGCTTCGCGAATCTTGTGATGCGAAGCCACCAGCAGGCAACCTATGAGGACGTAGAGGCTGAGATCGGCGAAGCCGTCAACTTCATCGTCCATGTTGAGCGTCAGCCAGGACGCCGCGCCGTCCGCGAAGTGTTGCGCTTGGATGGCTATGACCGGCAGACGCAGGAGTTTCGTTTCGAGATGGTATACGGCGGCGTGGATAGCTCCATCAAGAGAGAGCTCACCCTTGCGTAACCCATGCGAAATTGCCGGCGAGTTTCTCGCCCGATGGTTTGGGGCGGAGGATACCTTTGCTCTACTCCTGCGCCATGTCGATCCATCCCGTACCCGGCAGCGGATCGTCCGTCAGAATGACACCCTCAACTCGAACTATCTCGGTTGGCTCGCATATGAGAACGCTCATGGGGCCAATGTCTATTTCTCTGTCAACCCGCTTCTCTCCGGTGCGAAGAAGCGGACTAAGAATGCCGTTGCTGAGGCGCGAGCGCTGTTCTTGGATTTGGACGAGGATGGCGACCGGAAGATGGCCGCCATTCGGGCTTCAGACACCGTGCCGCAGCCCTCGTTTATCATTCGCACTTCGCCTCGCAAGTTTCAGATCCTCTGGCGCGTGCATGGCCTCTCTATTCCAAAGCAGGAGGCTATGCTTAAAACCCTGGCCACGACCTTTGGCGGCGACCGCGCTTGTACTGACTGCGCGCGGGTGCTTCGCCTGCCGGGATTCTTCAATCGGAAATATGCTCCGGCCTGTCCGGTCACTCTCGCGAGTGACAGCATTTCTGCCATCTATTCCCCGGAAGATTTCAGGTTGGACATGCCATTGGTTGCCCTGGCTGATTCCGGCAGCGCGAATGTGCATCGTTCGCTGGGAAGCGGGACTCAATCGGAGAACGATTGGGCGTGGGTGATGGCCCAGCTTGCAGCCGGAGTTCCCGCCAATCAGATAGTACCGGAGCTTATTGGTCTTCGCTGCGATAAGCCAAATCCGGTGTACTATGCGCGCCGGACCGTGGATGTTGCCAGTGCCGTGCTTTGGGCGCGCAAAGGCATCTCTTCCGAAGCCATCATCCGCGAGCTTGAAACACACAATCAATTGCTCTCAAAAGACGGTGCCGCAGAGATCGCGGCTACGGCTTCAAGGTTCGTTCAGAGAATGTAAATCACTCACCCAAGGAGAACCAATATGCCATTGCTAGAGATCACACAAACCCGACAGATCAGCGCTTCCGTCCGGCTTGATGGAGCCACGGCAACACAGGTCGATCAATACGCCGCCTTCATTCATGCGTCCGCAGATGATGTCGTGGACAAGGCGCTCAACTATGTTTTTTCGAAGGACCGCGATTTTCAGGACTTCCTAAAGACTCCGCAATCCAACAAGGTCACCTCCACGCTTCGTATCCGTAAGGTCCCAGTGAACGAAGCGCCGGAACAGCCTGCGAAGAAGCCCATCGCCGGGGTGAAGCCAACGGAATCTGTGCAGGTATCGAAGGCATGATCCTCCATTCAATTGTGGGGTGGAATGGGCAAGGTGCTTCGCACCGGGTGATTATTGACACTCCACCCCTCCAAGGGTCGTGCTGGGTGTACCCACGGATACTTGGACCCGCCCATGTTGTTACAACCACTTAGGGCCGTCAGGTGTCCGTGGGGACACTGGGGGACACCTAAGGACACCGGACTGGAAAGAGAATCTTTATGCCACTTCTAAGCGAAGATCAACTTGCCGCCGAAGCAGAAAAGCGCGGGACCTATCGGCTGGTCGGCGTCACAACAAAACTCAGTCCGCGTGAAGTGGCGGATGTTGAGCGCCTGGCTAAACGGCGCGGCCAGCAACGCGGCGAACTCATTAGGCGGCTCATTCTTGACGAGCTATCACGCGACGGCGGCGAGCCGACCGCCAGTGCGGAGCTGAGCGAAATCGTTGGGCTTCGACTCATGCTGATGAATGTCCTGAAGCCACTCGCCGCCGGACAGAAGCTCACTCCTGAAGTCTTCGATGGGATCATGACGGAAGTGAAAAAGCGCAAGAAATCGGTGGCCATCGAAGCGCGGCAGGAAGCGGAGCGTGCGTGATGGCAACAACCCACTGGGGCCGCAAAGAAACGATCATCTTCCCGCCGCATTCGCCGATCTACAGCTATGGCGCGGTGTTCCTCGCGTTCGTGCTGAGCGGCTGCTTTGTATACCTTCGTTTCAGTTTCGGCCAGACTCCTCTACAGCAGTTCTACACGCCGATATATGCTCGCAGCGCCGCCGGAGGCGCCTTCAACAAGACCGACAAGTATCAGTTGCTCGATGCCGCCGGTGTTAGCGCCGGAGTCGAGGTTGCGTCCGACGCGGATGTGCAGGCGGGTAAAACTTTGGCCTCCGGAGGCAAGCAAATTCCGCTTGCACTCTCCGCCGCGGCTCAGGCCCGCGGGCTCGATGTTCTCTATCGCGGACCCGTGCAAAAGTATGTTGACGCCCGCCTGCACACGTACCTGCAGAATGCCGTGTACGGAGGCGAACAGCTTAGGGACATCTACAAAATGCCGTTGTTGTTCGGCCTCCTTTCTCTGATGGTGCAACTTCCGTTTTCCATCTCGAAAGACATCACGCGCCGGAAGGAATTGAAGTACGGCCGGCGACTCAAAGGACCGGTCATGCTCACGCCGAGGGAGTTCAACAAGACCGTACTCGGGGACGGAATCGGCTTCAAAACTACCGAAGCAAAAGAGATGATGCGGATACCGCTTCAGGCCGAGGCGCAGCACATCGAGCTAATGGGCGACACTGGCGCGGGGAAGACGACGCTCATCATGCAGATCCTCCGGCAAATTCAAGGCCGGGGCCACGCGGCCATCGTCTACGACCCGGCCTGCGAGTTCATCCAGCGCTTCTATGATGCGAAGCGCGGGGACATCGTATTGAACCCACTCGACGACCGTTGCCCCTATTGGGGGCCGTCGGAAGAGCTGCGGCGCAGGGCCGAGGCGAAGGCGATTGCGGCCTCTCTCTACCAGCCGACCAGCGACAAGAAGGGTGAGTTTTTCACCGAGACTCCCCAGAAAATCTTTGCCCATCTCCTCACCAAAGGGCCGACGCCGGAGCAATTGGTTGCGTGGCTCTCGAACCCATCAGAGATTGACCAGCGTGTGCGCGGGACGGAGATGGAAGCCATGATTGCGAAGGGCGCGCAGCAGCAGCGCAACGGCGTCCTTGCTTCGCTTGGACTGGTAGCGGACAGCCTTCGGATGCTGCCGACCAGGGAACAGGCAGGCAATAGAACATGGAGCGCCACGGAGTGGGCCGAGACCCGCGCCGGCTGGATATTCATCACGTCTAGCGCAACCGAACGGGAGGCGTTGCGTCCGCTGCACAGCCTTTGGATCGATCTTTTGGTGATGCGGCTCTTGACCGCGCCGCAGGAAAACCAGACACCCGTCTGGTTTGTACTGGACGAACTGGCGAGCTTGCAGCGCCTTCCCCAATTACACACCGCTATTACTGAGAACCGGAAAAGCAGGAATCCGCTTGTGCTTGGCTTCCAAGGAAAGGCGCAACTTGAGGTGATCTACGGTCATCTTGCCGAGGTCATGCTGTCTCAGCCTGCAACCAAAATCTTTCTCAAGACGACGGAGCCGAAGGCGGCAGAGTGGGTCAGCAATGCGATTGGAAAGGTTGAAATCGAGCGCATGAAAGAGACGCACTTCGACGGCTCTCGGTCTGGCAGAAACTTCAGCGTGGATCGTCAGGTAGAACCGCTCGTGATGGATTCGGAAATCTCCGGGCTGGAGAATCGCCACGCCTTTCTCAAGCTGGGAAACAACGTGGCCCGCTTCCACTTCGAGTACATGGACCTGCCGCTGACTACTCCCGGTTTTGTGCCGCGCAAGGACGGCGAGGACGAACTGCCCTTCGATCCGAAGACACTGGCGCCTAGGAATTCTGAAAGCCAAGAGCCGGTGATCGACCTTGAAGCCGAGCCACCGAGCGCGGCGACGATTGCTCGGCGGCAGCCGGAAGAGGATGACGACGAGGCCGAGCAATTGCAGCTTGACGAACCCAGCGAAGAGGAGCTTGTCCTGGTCCCTTTGGCCCCCGGAATCCCGGAAGATACAGTCCAGGCCGATGGCGATCAAGAGCCACAATCCTCGTTTCCGTTTCAGCAATAGAGAGGCCGTATGCTTACCATCTCCAAGCCCCTCAGTTCCGGCCAGGCGCAGACTTACCATGCAAAAGAGTTCATGTCTGCCGAGCAGAACTATTGGAAGCAGGGCGATGCGATTCTGGGAGAATGGCAAGGGCACATGGCCGGAAAGTACGGCCTTGCGGGAGCAATCGACTCACAGCATTTTGCGCGGCTCAGTGAAGGCCAGGACCCGCATTCTGGCGAACAACTGGTGCGCCATCGGACCGGGCAGGAGTACACGACGGCTGATGGAACCACCGTCAAGCCGGTGGAGCATCGAGCCGGTTGGGACGCTACGTTCTCAGCTCCAAAATCGGTTTCACTGACCGCACTTGTCGGAGGCGACGACCGTGTTCGTGCAGCTCATCGGGAAGCCGTGACCATCGCGCTCACGGAGTTAGAGCGGTATACGCAGGCGCGAATCGGCGGCAACAATCCCGCCGAGACCACCGGCAAATTCATTGCCGCGAAGTTCGAGCATGACACCGCGCGCCCGGTCGATGGGTACGCCGCACCGCAACTCCACACCCATGCGGTAATCTTCAATATGACAGAGCGGGCAGACGGCGCCACTCGCGCGATTCAGCCGCAAAGCTACTTCGATAGCCAACAGTTTGCAACCGCTGTCTACCAATCGGAGCTGACCTTCCGGCTTCGCAATCTCGGCTATCAGATCGAGGCCGGCAAGAGCGGCGCGCCCGACATAAAGGGCTACACGCCTGAATACCTTGAGGCATCCAGCCCGCGCCGCCAGCAGATCGAGGAGGCCGTCGCAAAGAGCGGCTTCAGCGGCCCGGAAGCCGCACAGATTGCCGCCCACAACACACGCGACAAAAAGGATATTCTCTCGTCTTCCGAGGTACTCGCAGCTCATCTGAAAATCGCGGCAGACTTTGGCAACCAGGCCGACCGCGTTGTCGCAGAGGCCAGGGAGCGCGCCGCAACATTGCAGCAAAATCAGTTGCCGGATTCGCGTGTGCGGGCGCAGGAAGCTGTCTCCTTTGCCAAGGACCGCGGCTCCGAACGTGAGGCCGTCACCGACGAACGAGAGATCATGCGTGACGCCTTGCGGCGCGGCATGGGCGACCTCACGTACGCCCAGGTGCGAGAAAACTTTGACCAGCGGCACAACACCGGTGAGTTCAAAATCGCGCCCGGACAGAAGCACGAAACGGGACGGCAGTTCACCACTCGGGAGACCATTGCGGCGGAACTTGCGACCGTCGGCCACATGCAACGCGGACAGAATACCGTCGCGCCGATCATGCCGAAAGAAGCGGCCACGGCTCACGCGACCACCCGGGAGTTCCTCAATCCAGCACAGTGCAGAGCCATCGAAGAAGTGTTGAACAGTCACGACCGTGTACACGGATTGCAAGGGCTCGCCGGGACCGGCAAGACCACCACATTGGAAGCGATCCGGGAGGGCGCGGAGCGCAACGGTTACGCGGTCGAAGGCCTCGCTCCTACCAGCCGCGCAGCAGCTCAACTGCGCGGCGCGGGCATCTCCGCAGGCACACTGCAAGCTTTCGTTGCCCGTGGTGGTCAAGACCAGCTCAGTGGCGATCCAAGCAGCCGCCACCTCTACATGGTCGATGAATCCAGTCTTGCCAGCACCCGACAAATGCAGGCGTTCATGGAGAAGATCGGGCCGCAAGATCGAGTGCTCCTGATCGGTGATACACGCCAGCATCAGAGCGTCGATGCTGGGAAGCCCTTCGAGCAGATGCAGCAGGCCGGGATGCAAACCTCACAGCTTGACCAGATCATGCGCCAGAAAGATCCTGAGTTGCTTCGAGCGGTCGAACACCTATCGAAAAACGAGACCATAATCGGACTTTCGCTCTTGCAACAGCAGGGCCGCGTCACCGAGATATCAGACGACTCCCAGCGCATTGAGGCCATTGCGAAGGATTACGTCGCCAAGCCTGAGAACACGCTGGTCGTCTCGCCCGACAACGCCAGCCGCCAGGAAATCAACAATGCGATCCGCACTGAATTGCAGGCTTCGGGCATCGTCTCCAAAGAGAATCACAGCATGAATGTACTTACGCCGCGATCCGATATGACCAGCGTTGATCGAAGCTGGGCAGCTCGATACCAGCCCGACGACGTTCTGTATTACACGCGGGGCAGCAAGGAACACGGCATTGAAAAGGGTAGCTACGCAACCGTGGTCTCTGCCAACCACAAAGAGAACCAAATCACGGTCCAAAGGCCGGACGGTCAACAGGCCACCTACGATCCAAAGCGATTGCAAGGCATTGCGGCTTACCGCGAGACTGACCACGATTTTGCGCAGGGCGACCGCATCCAGTTCACTGCCAACAACCGCGAGCTTGCCGTTTCAAACCGCGACATGGGGACCATCGAGCGGATCGACGCCAATCAAGTCAGCGTAAAAATGGACGGCGCAAAAGAGCGCACCGTCGCTTTCAGCACCGCGCAAATGCGGCACTTCGATCATGGCTACGCCGTGACCTCGCACAGTTCCCAGGGTCTCACAACAGATCGGGTATTGGTGAATATGGATACGAAGGTCCACCCGGAACTCATCAACACCCGCTTCGCCTACGTCTCCGTTTCCCGCGCTTCCGAGGACGTGCGGATTTACACCAACGACGTTGCTGTCCTGAGTGAACGCCTCAGTACCAACGTTACAAAGACCTCAGCCGTGGAAATTCAAAAAGCCCAGGTCGAACCAATCCACAGCCAGCAAACCCAGGCAAAGGAGCCACCGATGACCAACAGCAGAGAGCATTCTCAAGAGGAAATTCGTCGTCAGAGTATTGCCGAGACGATTAGTCGTGCACCTGAAACCATCAGCACCGCTGCCGACATCGAGCACCGGCACAATGCTCCAATTCAAGCAGCCCTGCCAAAGGAAGCGTCAGAATACGAGTGGAAGCGCGAGAGCGGCGAAGTCCAGAGCTACCAGCACACCCAAGCGGGAACCTGGCTTCACATCGACCCGCAAGGCCAGTTTTACGACCGGCAAGCGCAGCCGATCACGCGAGAAGCTGCTCTTGAGCAAACGGGCAATCTGCCGTCCCATTCTCTGAGAGAAAGTGCCCAAGCGCAGTCTGTAATCGTCAACAACGGCGACCTGGGTATCGGACTCTAGTTTGGAGCCGAAGCCCAAAACGCGCGATTCGAATTACCTCTCACCGTTGCCGAATACGCGAATGAAGTCAGGGCCCCCCTCGCACCAATGCTCTAGCAGTAGTGTACGGAGATCCATGAGAGAAAATGAATCTGACCGCTTATCACGCGAGTATCTTAGCTCATGAGCTGACGAAACGACCCAGTTCGGACAACGTGGATCGCTTTGACTTAGGAGATATTCGGACTGGATTTACTCCTTTTCAAATCCGCTATTGCT
>Ga0302319_10024157_pt1 | contig 10815 bp, 4 predicted proteins | sample Bog_T0_2_FD_203319 | JGI IMG/M metagenome (GOLD analysis project Ga0302319, IMG submission 203319) | Peat permafrost microbial communities from Stordalen Mire near Abisko, Sweden - Bog_T0_2 | ecosystem: Environmental > Terrestrial > Soil > Wetlands > Peat | place: Sweden: Abisko, Stordalen Mire... | reverse complement strand
GCCGCGAGATCGACGGGCAGCCGGCGCGGGGTGATGACCGCGTTGGCCCGGCCGTTGTCGGGTGCAACGACGAAGTTTTCGCTGTAGTTCGCAGCACCGGGATCCGGCGCGAAGCCGCCTCGATAAGGGACGGCGTTGCTCGTCTGGGCCGCTGTCGGTTCGACTGGCGGACCGAAATGCTCGTCATCCATCCAGCCTGATGGACCGCCATCGGTGGCTCTCCAGAGCCAGATGTCGGCATAGCCGCCGTTGGTGTAATGCAGGCCGCGGCCGGTCATGGTCGACGGCGCATCGGCTATCGGATGCGGGCTGGCGTGGAAGGTCCGGTCGCCCGCCAGAATCAAATCCGCCGTCGTCAGCAGCACCGAAAACTTGTCGTCGCTATAGTCGTGCTCGTCGCCGGTCTCATAACCGTTGTGCAGCAGGTGCCAGCCGTCAATTTCCTTCATCAGCGGCAATTGCTTCAGCGAACGCGTCGGGTCCTGCCATGTGAACAGGAAATAGGCCCACGACCCGTCGTGCACCGCGCGAATGTCGACCCGGGTTTCTCCCTTGCCATCGAAATTGCCGCCCTGGTTGGTCACCACGGAAAACGGCTCGATATTGCGCCAGGCGCGGTCGGAGGTGTCGCCGTCGAGGACGGGGGCGTCGGACTTGTCGATACGATGGATTTCCAGGGTGTCGACCGACATTCGGTCGGCTGCCACGATGACCGAGACGCCGGTGATGGCGACGGCTGCGGCGACCATGAGTGGATTGGACTGCAAGGTCGGGTGTCGTCGGGTCGACGCGTTCTTGCGTGCGGCGCTGCCTTGGGTGCGCGCGATCGGATCCCGTGACGCGCGTGGATCACGCACCAAACCGTCTCGCCGCCGTACCGGCTGCGCCGACGCCGCCGGCACACCGGCTCCCGGTTGCAGCAGTGCCGATTGCTCCACCAACAGCGTCATCAGTTCGACGGCATCCAGCGCCGGCTGCGGCGCCGTCAAGTTCATGGGCCTGACGATGCGGAGCAGTTGCGACACGCCACCAACCGCAAAGTGCATCAAGACGTGGAGCCCGGCGAAGCCGAGGATCGCCCACATCGCGTACCAGTGAACCGTCATGACATCGTTGTTGGCGAAAACGCCAAAATAAAGAAGCCCCCCGCTGCCGATCAACGTCAGCATGGTGATGAAGAAAATCCAGTACAGGAAGATGTTGACGGCGCTGCCCCGGCTCGGCCCGCGGCTGAAAAGCCCGCGGAGCCTGATCTTGTCCAGCCGGACCCGGCGCCCGAGACCGGACAGCGCCAGATAGGTCGGATATGCGAACATCACCGCGACCAGCACTATGGCCGCCTGCATGTGCGCGGTCCATACATGCTTGCTAGGCAGCACGGCATCGAACATATTGATCCAGCTGCGTTCGGGCGCCTCGGTCGCGATCCGCAATCCGCTGAGGACCGAGACGCCGAGCGTGCCGACCAGCACCCAGTGCAGGATAATCGTTCCGTAATCGGTCCTGCGGCGCCTCATCCGCGGCAGCTGCCGTCTGCAAGGCGATTGATTCTGGCTCGCGCAAAATCTCGCCGAAAGCTGTTATCGCTGCCAAACAAAAGACCCGTCCCCAAATCGCGCTTCGCTGAAATCAGCGAGGTTGTCCTCTCTTGTGCGGCTTGCCGCATCCCCGGTGGATAATTCAAACAGCAAGACCGGGCTGGATTGAATTATCCGGCTGGCTTCCAGCATCCCCGGATGCGAGACCTGTCGGGAAGTCAAGCCGGTCCGGCTTTATCCGCGCACGTGGTGCGGGTGCTGATGCGCATGGAGAGCCTGCAAATGGCGTCCGGCTAACGCCGTCAAGTCGGTCGCTGTGAGTGTCCCGGCGGCCTGATGATGAGCGTGAACCATTTTTTCCCCTCGTTCAGCTGCTGTTCGGATAAGTGGCGTTTTGTTCCCGTGCTGAAGAATTGTTTAACTTCGTGGCGCCAATTAGCCGACAACGCGGCCAATGAGCGCAGAAGCAAGGTGATAGCCGGACGAATTCATGATGTTCGAGTTCGCCTAACCGTTGGGCGCGGGCCTGCTTTCCGGGCGCAATGATGATTTCGACGATTAAGCTGCGTCGTCGCTCGGCTTCGGTTTGCCGCGCACCGGTCCGGGCAGCGGTGTCGCACAGATAATTATGTATACATTTGGGCCGGGCCCGCGGCGGAGCGCGGTCGACAGAATCGACGCTCGTCGCATTGTCGCCGGAAAATGGTCCGGATCGCCTGTCAGGAACGCGGTGTCGCCGGTTGCGACCGTGCCTTGAGGGGGATCTGAACTGCATGAGTATGGCTCAGAGTCACGCGCGTAAATTGCCGTCCTCCGGGATAGCAAGCTTCCTGTCCCCGGAGGGGCCCGATGATCTGGTGGGACTGCGGCTGCGCGAGAGTGCGCGGCGCATGGGCGGCATCGCCGTATTCAGCGGCGTGATCAATATTCTGATGTTGTCGGGTTCGCTCTATATGTTGCAGGTTTACGACCGGGTGATACCGAGCCGGAACCTGGCGACCCTGGCGGGCCTCTCGTTGATGGTGCTGGTCGCCTATATTGCGCAAGGATATTTTGATGCACTGCGCTCGCGCATGTTGTGCCGGGTGGCGACGATGTTCGACGCCGGCTTGCAGGAATCGATCCACACCGCGCTTGCCACTCTGCCGCTTCGCGGCGTCAAACCCGTGCTGTTGCAGCAACCCTTGCGCGATCTGGACCAGGTGCGCGCCTTCATGTCGAGCATGGGGCCGACGGCGTTCCTGGACATGCCCTGGATTCCGATCTTCCTGATCGGATTGTTCATGTTTCATCCGTTGATCGGTTTGACGGCCGTGATCGGCACCGCGACCATCATTGCGATGACGCTGGTGACTGAGCGGCTTTCGAAGGGTGCGGCGAAGGCTGCGATGGAGAGCAGCGCGCAGCGCCAGGTTCTTGCGGATGCGACCCAACGCAACGCCGAGGTCATTCGCGCACTTGGTATGATGGATCGTTTCACCGTGCGCTGGTCGCAGGCCAATGAGCGTTATTTGCGGGAGAATGTCCGCGCGACCGACGTGGCCGCCAATCTCGGCTCGGGTGCAAAGGTGCTGCGCTTCATGCTGCAATCGGCGATGCTCGGCATGGGGGCGTTTCTCGTCGTCTCCGACAAGGGCTCGGGCGGCATCATGATTGCCTCGTCGATCCTGATGGGCCGCGCTCTGGCGCCCGTAGAGGTCGCGCTCGGCACCTGGAAACAGCTGATCGCCGCGCGTCAGAGCCTGATCCGCCTGCGCGAAATCTGCAAGGTGACCGCCAAGCCTCCCGCGCCTCCGGTAGTGTTGCCGCGTCCCAGCCGCGAGTTTTCGGTGCAGGATCTCGCGGTCGCCGCGCCCGGTACGTCAAGGTCGCTGGTATCGAACATCAGCTTTACCCTCCCGGCCGGTACCGGACTGGCCCTGCTCGGCGCAAGCGCATCGGGAAAGACCTCGCTCTCGAAGGCGCTGGTCGGAATCTGGGCGAGCCAGCAAGGGGTGGTGCGGCTCGACGGCGCCGCGCTCGACCAATGGTCGAACGAGGATTTGGGCCGCTACATCGGCTATCTGCCCCAGGATGTCGCGCTGTTCGATGGCACCGTCGCCGAAAATATCTGTCGGTTCGATCAGGAGGCCACCTCCGATGCGATTTTGAAAGCTGCGCACATCGCTGGTGTCCATGACATTATTCTGCGTCTGCCCGAGGGTTATTCGACGCGCATCGGCGAGGGCGGTATGTCGCTGTCGGCCGGGCAGCGGCAGAGAGTAGGACTGGCGCGAGCGGTGTTCGGCGATCCGTTCCTGATCGTGCTCGATGAACCCAACGCCAATCTGGACTCCGAAGGCGAGAATGCCTTGACCCGCGCCATCGCGATTCTGCGTCAACAGAAATGCATCGTGGTTGTCATATCGCATCGTCCCAGCGCGCTGGCCGCGTTGAACATGGCGATGGTGCTCTACGAGGGTAAGTCGATCGCGTTCGGGCCATGCGAAGAGATATTTGCGCGTGTTCGCAATCCGTCAGCTCAGGTTGCCGGACCATCACAGGGTACTTCGGCTCCGCAGGTGACCGCGGCTCCGCAGGTCGGACAGGCCCCGCGGGTCGAACAGGCCCCGCAAGTTGTGCCCGCTCCGCTGGTCGCGGCAGCGCCGCAACGGGCCGCGGCTTCGCTGGCCGCTCCAGCGCAGCAGATTGAAGCGATGCAGCGGGTCTCAGCGGCGGTACGCGCCGCGGCGCCGCCGCGAGCATCCGCGCAACAGGCTGCCGCGGTGCCAAACGTCAAAACCACGCGCCGCGCTCCCATTGCCCAGGGTGTCCAGTCATGAAACCGCGAGACCAGCAGCAATTTGACGGCGAGGCCGAGGCATGGCTCGACGAGCCGCAAGTGCAGCCCGCAGGCCCGCAAGGCACCGCGCTGATTCTCGAACTGCAGCGCCTCCGGCAAGCCTTCGACGAGAGCCCCGATGACCTACGTGCAGCACAGCCGCGACATCCGTCCCGGGAGCGTCCGTCTCGAGAGCAGGTTCTGCCGCCCGGAACCAAGCGAAAGCGCCAGCGGAAGCGGAAAAGTACGCTGGGGCGGGCCATTGATGTCTGTCTTGAGCAGTTTGGATTGAACGCGCCGCTGCCCAGCGATACGCGCCGGCGCGAGCCGGATCTCGCGCTGCCCCCGCGCCAGCCGCGACTTGTGACGGTCGAACCGCGCCCGCGGGATGGCGTGGTCAGCCCGGTTCGGCCGCCTTCCAAGGCCGGCAACAACCGTAGTCCGACCGCACGCAATCGTGCTCCGGCGCCGGTCAACCATCCAGCCGCGTCCGTCAACCGTCAACCCGCGCCGGTTAAGCGTCAGTTGGCAAATTCCCCTGCGCCGCGGGCCAATCTCCCCGCGCGCGTCCAACCGGTGCAGCACGGCACCGCGATCGGCCGCTTCATTGGCCGCAGCCGTGATTCGCTGATCAACGGCGTCGCCTTTCTGGTCGACCGCGACGCGCTGGCTGACAACGATAACATGCCGGGTGAAAGCCTGACCTCGCGGACCGGACGCGCCTTCCAGAAAGAGTTACGGACCGGGCTTAGGGTTCTCATCCTCGCCTTGGTGTTCGGCGGCGGCTGGCTCACACTGGTGCCCCTGTCGGGCGCGATCGTGGTGCAGGGAACGCTGGTGGTTCAATCGAACGTCAAGACCATCCAGCATCCGACCGGCGGAGTGGTTGCTGAGATTGCGGTCCACAATGGCATGCGGGTGAGCGCCGGTGACCTGCTGCTAAGGCTTGACGCGACGCAGGCGCAGGCCAATCTGCAGACGGTGAGCAAGCAACTGGATGAAGGACGGATGCGGATTGCGCGGCTATCCGCTGAGCGCGACGGACTGCCGGAACTTGCAGTTCCGGCAGAATTGGCCGGGCGCCTGGACAATAGCGACGTAAAGGATCTGCTGGCATCCGAAGAATCGCTGTTCAAAGCCCGGAGCAATGCGTTTCACAGCCAGAAGGACCTCTTGCAGAGCCGCGTCGCGCAACTCGGCGAGCAGATTTCCGGTCTGGAAGCCCAGGTCGAGTCCAAGGGAAAAGAACTCGAGTTGATTACCAGTGAATTGGCGGGCGTCCAGGAACTTTACGACAAGCGACTGGTGCCGCTGACGCGGTTGAATACCTTGCAGCGCGACCGCGCCCGGATCGAAGGCGAACGCGGGCAATTGACGTCGACGATCGCCGAGACCAAGTCAAAGGTCGGCGAGGCGCAGCTTCAGATCGTCAAGCAGGATCAGGACTTTCGTACCGAGGTGGTGAAGGAGCTCAGCGAAACCGAGGGTAAGGTAGCCGAAATGGTGCAGAAAGCCGTCTCGGCGAAGGACGTTATCGACCGCATAGAACTGCGCGCGCCGACGTCGGGACTGGTGCATCAGCTGGCCGCCCATACCATCGGGGGTGTCATCAAGGCCGGCGACACGGTCATGGAAATCGTTCCCGATTCCGACGACCTGCAGATCGAAGCGAAGCTCGATCCCAAGGATATCGATCAGGTACACACCGGCCAGACGGCATTCGTCCGCTTCTCCGCCTTCAATGCACGTACGACGCCGCAGGTCATCGGCGAGGTGTCCTATCTGTCGGCCGACACCAGCAAAGATCAAATGGGCGCCCAGCCGTTCTATACGGTCAGGGTGACGCTGTCCGATGAAGAACGTCACAAGCTGGAGGGCGGCCAGCTGGTCTCGGGCATGCCCGCCGAGGTCTTCATGCAGACGGGTAGCCGGACCATGCTAAGCTACCTGTTCAAGCCGATCATGGAGCAACTCGGGCGCGCTTTCACGGAGCGGTGAGCGTTGGCCTGTTGCGAACCACGGTCCGATCGCCGCGGCGGTCGGCTGCCCGTTTATCTGCGTCCGCATCGCTCGCGGTCGGTCGCACGGTCGCAGGCGCACGGCCTTGCGGATTGCCCTGGCGGGCGCATAGAGCGTTCTGCGCTCAGCTGTCGCGGCGGCTCGCCTGGGTGGCGATGGCCGCGGCAGCGGTCCGATTCTCGACCCCGAGCTTGGCGTAGATCTGCTCGAGATGCTTGTCCACCGTCCTCGGGCTGAGCCCGAGGATCTGGGCGATGTCGCGGTTGGTCTTGCCCTTCGACAGCCAAGACAGCACTTCGCCCTCGCGGCTGGTCAGTCCGAGTTCGATCGAGAATTCCGCGGGCAGATTGGTGCTCGACTCTTTCGCCAGCCGCAGCAGGAATTCATTCGGCGCCAGTTTGCCCATGTACTGCAGACGCAATTGCTCGCTTTCCAGGAACGACGCCATCGCCGGCGTCTTCGTGCCGGCCTTGCCCTTCTGCGCCTGTTCGAGCCACTGCAGCATGGGCTCGGGCAACGCCAGTTCACCATTGGGGTCCGGTGCGAGATTCACCGACAGTAGTTTTTGCGCCTGCGGCGTCGCCCAAATGATCTTGCCCTGCCGGTTGACGGCGAGCAAAAACCGTCCGGAAACGTCGAGCGCGGCGCGGGCGCTCTGGGTCAGCCTCGCATTAGCCAGGTGAACCCTGATCCGCGCCAGCATCTCCTCGATCACGATCGGTTTGGTCACATAGTCGACGCCGCCGGCTTCGAGGCCGTGAACGATGTGCTCGGTCTCCGCCAGCCCGGTCATGAAGATCACCGGTACATTGCTGAGACCGGCGTCGCGCTTCAGTCGCCGGCAGGTCTCGAAACCATCGATTCCCGGCATCACGGCGTCGAGCAGGATGATGTCGGGCGTGATCTGGTCGACGATCCGCATCGCGGCCGCGCCATCCATTGCGACCATCACCGTCATGCCGGCGCCGTCGAGCGCATCGGTCAATAGCCGCAGCGTTTCCGGCGAGTCATCGACGACGAGCGCGACGTCGCGCTTCTTTTGTTCAGTGATCATAGCTGTAAAGCGTCTTCAGGGTTGCCATGTACTGATCGAGGTCGAAGCGGTCGATCAGCGACCGCATGTGCGAAACGAAGTCGGCGTGTTCGGGATGATCGGCTCCGATCTCATCGAGTTTGACCTGGATGGCGCGGATGTAGCCCAATTGCCCGAGGCCGATCAGTTCTTCGACATGGTTGACCGGCGGCCGCGAGCCGCTCGCGGGTTGCCAGGAAGGCGCGATCACCTGGTGAGTTTGATATTGCCATTCCAGCTTGAGCAGCTGGCGGATCAATTCCAGGAGTCGCGGGATATCGATCGGCTTCATCAGATAGCCGTCGTGAAATGGCTGCGCCAGCGGGGCGCCATGGGCCTCCAGTGCGCTGGCCGAGACCATCAGGATCCGGGCCTGATGGTGACCGGTCGATCGCAGCGTCTCCGCCACCGTCCAGCCATCCATGCCCGACATCGAAATATCCAAGAGGAACAAATCGGGGCGGCAATGCTGGGCCAGTGCCAGGCAGCCGGGACCGTCCGGCGCGCTTAGAAGGATAAAGCCGAGCGGCGCCAGCACCTCGCGCAAGAGATCGCGATGCACCGGATCGTCGTCGGTGATGAGGATCGTTTTGCGCGGCCCATGGTAGCCGAAAACGGGAGCATCGACCGGCGCGATCCGCCTGGGATTGGTGACCTCCGACAGCAGCATTTTGACGCGGAACGTGCTGCCGGCTCCGACCGTGCTGGCAACCTGGATGTCGCCGCCCATCACGCCCGCGAGCAAACGGCTGATGGTGAGGCCGAGACCGGTGCCGGTCTGCGGCTGCGAGATTCCCAACGCGCCGCGCTCGAACGGCGCGAAAATACGTTCAAGATCGCCTGGCTGGATGCCGGGACCGGTGTCGATCACCTCGAATTCCGCGACCGGACTGCGGTAGTGAACGATGAACTGCACGCTGCCGCGTTGCGTGAACTTGATGGCGTTCGACAACAGGTTGATCAGGACCTGGCGCAAGCGCTTCTCGTCGGCATAGACAACGACCGGCAGGAACGGCGGGCGCTTGAACGCGAAATCGATGCCCTTGGCGGCGGCCTGCAGCCGGAACATGCCGACCAGCTGATCGAGGAACTCGCTGAGGCGGACCTCGTCCCGCGACAGATATAGCCTGCCGGCTTCGATCTTCGAAATGTCGAGGATGCCGTCGATCAGCCCCGACAGGTGGTCGGCGCTGCGGCGAACCACGCGGACCTGATCGCGCGGCTTGGCGAGCAGGCTGTCATCCTGCTCCAGCAATTGGGCATAGCCGCTGATGGCGTTGAGCGGCGAGCGCAATTCATGACTCAATCCCACCACATAGCGGCTCTTGGCGAGATTGGCGGATTCGGCGACTTCCTTGGCGCGCTGCAACTCGGCGTCGGTGCGCTTGTGGGCATCGATTTCCTGGATCAGGAGCGTGGTCTGTCGCCTGGTTTCCGCTTCCGCCGCGCGCCGGCTCTGCTGCGCCAGCACGAACAGCCAGGCCACGACGCCGATAATGATCGTGAGCGCGAAGAACACCTTCCAGAGCACGTCGGACAGCTGCAAATTGTCGCCGTGAAGCGTCGCCGAGGTCTGCAGGTAGATCATGCTCAGCGTCAATCCGACCAGCCCGGCGGATACGGCGAACACGCCGAGATAGTGTCCAAGCTGCGAGTTGATCCGCGCATAGATCGGCTGCGGCAGCAGCTTGGCGAGGGTTTCCGAGACCTGCGTCTGGATCCTTGCGTGCGGCTTGCAGAGATCGTGGCAGCGGGCATCGAGCGAACAGCACAGCGAGCAGATCGGGCCGGCATAGGCCGGGCACGACGCTGTGTCCTCGGGCTCGAAGGAATGCTCACAGATGCAGCACTGGATGGCTTCCATGTTCTGCCAGCTGCGCTTCGGCTTTCGCGCGATGTAATATTTTCCGTCGGTCGCCCAGGCGATCAGCGGCGCCGAAACGAAGGCTGCGATCAGCGCGACAAAGGGCGACAGCGCCTTCGCGGTCGGCCCGAACACGCCATAGAACGCGCTGATCGAGACCACGGTGGCGATCGTCATGGCGCCGACGCCGACCGGATTGATGTCGTAGAGATGTGCCCGCTTGAACTCCATGTGCTGCGGACGCAGGCCGAGCGGCCGGTTGATGACGAGATCGGCCACTAGCGAGCCGACCCAGGCGATCGCGACGTTGGAATAGAGCGCCAACGTCTGCTCCAGTGCCTTGTAAACGCCGATCTCCATCAGCAGGAGCGCGACCAGCACGTTGAAGACCAGCCAGACCACGCGGCCGGGGTGGCTATGGGTCAGTCGGGAAAAGAAATTCGACCAGGCGATCGAGCCGGCATAGGCGTTGGTGACGTTGATTTTCAGCTGCGATAGAATCACGAAGGCGCCCGCCAGCGTCAAGGCCATTTCCGGCTGCGGCAGCACATAGCGAAAGGCTTCGAGATACATATGCGCGGGTTCTGCGGCGTGCTCGGCGGAGACGCCATGGCTCAGCGCAAAATAGGCCAGGAACGAGCCGGCCAATAACTTCAGCGCGCCGAGGATGATCCAGCCCGGGCCGGCGCTGAGCAGCGCGATCCACCATGAGGTCTTCGAGGTTCGCCGGTCGCGCGGCAAAAAGCGCAGGAAGTCGACCTGTTCGCCGATCTGCGCCACCAAAGCGAATACCACCGAGGCGGCGGTGCCGAACAGCAGCAGATCGAGATGGCCTGCAGGGTCGCCGTGCTCGCCGGGGAATTTGGTCCACTCCGAAAACGAATGCGGATTGGCGTAGGCGATCGCGGCGAAAGGCAGAATGTGAAGAATGATCCACAGCGGCTGGGTCCACAACTGGAATCGGCTGATCAGCGTGATGCCGTAGGTGACCAGCGGGATGATCACGACGGCGCTGATCAGATAGCCGATCGGACGTGGAATGCCGAAGCACAGTTCCAGCGCGGTGGCGAGAATCACCGCCTCGATCGCGAAGAAGATAAAGGTGAAGGAGGCGTAGATCAGTGAGGTGATGGTCGAACCGATATAACCGAAGCCGGCGCCGCGGGTCAGAAGATCGATGTCGATGCCGCATTTGGCGGCATGATAGGCGATCGGCAGACCGCAGCAGAAGATGATGACGCTGACGACGAGGATCGCCGCGGTCGAATTGGTGACACCGTAATTCAGCGTGATGGTGCCACCGATGGCTTCCAGCGCGAGGAACGAGATCGCGCCCAGCGCGGTGTTGGCAACCCTTGCGGCGGACCAGCGCCGCGCGCTCTTGGCGGTGAAGCGCAGCGCGTAATCTTCCAGCGTCTGGTTGGCGACCCATTGATTATACTGGCGCCTGACGCGGTCTATGCGCTGTCGCCCTGCCACTGTGCACTCCTGAACCCCGAGC
>Ga0302319_10024155_pt1 | contig 10816 bp, 6 predicted proteins | sample Bog_T0_2_FD_203319 | JGI IMG/M metagenome (GOLD analysis project Ga0302319, IMG submission 203319) | Peat permafrost microbial communities from Stordalen Mire near Abisko, Sweden - Bog_T0_2 | ecosystem: Environmental > Terrestrial > Soil > Wetlands > Peat | place: Sweden: Abisko, Stordalen Mire... | reverse complement strand
TGACTTAAGGGTACCCGCGACACCCGGGAGAGAGGATGGCCCACGGGCATCGCTATTGCGATGGATTTCTCGATCGCGCACTTTGCATGGGTGCACACGGGTGCGTTGCCGTTCCGGGCAAAGTGGAGGTTTGAGCTTCCATGTCCATCGAAACCGAGAAGGGGGTTGATGTCGACTCGCTAGGGCAGTTTTCGTCGGTCAATGGGCGTTGATTAGATACGGCTGCAACGGCATCGACGGAGAATCGAGAGCACCCGTTGTTTAACACTTGTCGAATGAAAATCCTCGATTAGTACTCGAGTGGCGACACTTCATGAAAAGTCGCCGAGTCGCTTAACATGGACTCTTGAACCAAGCATAAAGAGCGGGCTGCCGGGATGGAGCATTACCCATGGCGATGAACGCGGTTCTCCGTGCGATGATTTGTGCGGCTGCATTTTTCTTCGCCTCTTCTAGCAGCCTGCTGGCTGACGGGCCGCCGAAGAATCCCCAGGACATCTATGGACCGCGCGTTCAGCCGGCGACCAAAGACGTATTTCGCTACACCGCGCATCGACGGTCGAGCGCCAGTGTCGATGCGCTTCGCTACTGGAATCAGTTGGCCGTCGATGCGACAGGCTTGGACCATACGCCGGTTGCTGCGGGCGAAGAGCGCGTCTATGGCGAGCAACTCGGCCCGACTCGCTCCAGTCGCGCGATGGCCATCGTCCATGTGGCCATGTTCGAGGCGGTCAATTCGATCTTGGGCGGCTATCGCAGCTACCTCGGCTTGCCTCACACCTCGGATCCCGCGTCCATCGATGCTGCCATTGCGACGTCCGCTCACGACACACTAAGCGCTTTATTCCCGTCGCAAAAGCCGAGCTTTGACGTTCTGTACGCCCAAGACCTCAACCGGATTCCCGCCAAGGACGGCGCGATGAGGGATCGCGGGATCGCGGTCGGTCATCTCGCGGCTGCAGGGATATTGGCGCTGCGCGCCAACGATGGTTCGGCGGTGCCGGATCCGAAACTGGGAACGGAGTGGGTCACGAGCAACCAGCCGGGCCGTTGGCGCCAAGACCCGATCGCCCTCTCGCCGATCGCGCTCGGCGCTCATTGGGGCGAGGTTCAGCCCTTTGTCATTCGTTCGGCGACTCAGTTCTTGGCGCCGCCGCCGCCGGCGCTCGCCAGCCCGGAATACACCGCGGCCTACGATGAGGTCAAATCGCTCGGCGGCGACGGCATCCATACGCCGACCCAGCGGACCGCGGAACAGACGTACATCGGTATCTATTGGGCCTACGACGGTACGCCGAGCTTGTGCGCCCCGCCGCGTCTGTACAACGAGATTACGACTGAAATCAGTAAAAGCAATTCCAGTGTCAGCGCCATGGCGCGCCTGTTCGCATTAGTGAATGTGGCCATGGCGGACTCGGCGATTTCGCTCTGGAAATCGAAGTATTTGTACGATTTCTGGCGCCCGGTGACCGGCATACGCGAATCTGACCAAGGCACGGGTCCTACCGGCGAAGGCGACGGAAATTCGCAAACCAAGGGAGACCCTACTTTCTGGCCTTTGGGTGCACCTGCGAGCAACCTGTCCGGGGTAAACTTCACACCGCCCTTTCCGAGCTATCCTTCTGGACATGCCGGTTTTGGCGGCGCGCTGTTCGAAACTCTGCGCCGCTTTTACGGCACTGATCGGATCGCGTTCAGCTTTACTTCCGATGAATTCGACGGTGAGACACGTGGCAGCGATGGAACCATTAGGCCTCTCGAGCCTCGCAGCTTCGCGTCACTGTCGCAGGCCGAGGAAGAGAACGGCCAGAGCCGCATTTATCTTGGCATTCATTGGCAGTTCGACAAGACCGAAGGCATCAGAATGGGTCAGCGGGTTGCAGACTATGTATTCGACAATGCATTTCAACCCACCCAGGATCATTGACGCCCTTGATCCAATGCGCGGCAGGCCCCGCCGTTCACAGGGCGGGGTCAAGAGGCGGGCTGTGGCCGTGCGTGGTCGCAAGACTACGACGCAACCAGCCTCTGTGAAGCAGGAACCCGCCGAAGCGACTATGTACGAGAGAGCTCATGCATAGCGCCGTAGGAACCTCCGCCGTTCACGGCGGGGAGGACGTCAATGAACGCACCGATGACGTACGCGTGGGTCTGATCGGGTACGGCTACTCGGGCAAAACCTTTCATGCACCTCTGATCTCCGCGACGCCGGGTCTGGCATTGAGTGCAGTGGCATCACGCGACTGCGCGAAGGTGCGCGCAGACTTTGCAAACCTTCGAGTGATCGACAATCCTGGCGATTTGATTCGCTCAAGCGACATCGACGTGGTGGTGATCGCGACCCCAAACGACAGTCATGCGCCGCTCGCGCGCCAGGCGCTCGCCGCCGGGAAGCATGTCGTCGTGGATAAGCCCTTTACGCTAACCTTGGCCGAAGCACGCGAACTGAGGGATCTGGCCGTTGAGCAGCAGCGGCTGCTCGCGGTGTTTCAGAACCGACGCTGGGACAGCGATTATTTGAGCATCCGTCGCGCGCTCGCCGAGCAGTTGCTCGGCGAGGTCACGCACTTCGAATCGCATTTCGATCGCTTCCGTCCCGAAGTGCGCCGCCGCTGGCGTGAAGGATCCGGCCCCGGCAGCGGCATTTGGTTCGACTTAGGACCGCACCTTGTCGATCAGGCACTGCAATTGTTCGGCCTACCTGACTGCTTGACGGCCAATTTCGCGCGGCAGCGTGCGGGAGCCGAATCCGATGACTGGGCTCATGTGGTGCTCGACTATGGCAGTCGACGCGTGATCTTGCATACGGGCATGCTCACGGCCGGCGGAGTGCATCGTTTTCTCCTGCACGGCAGCCAGGGCAGCTTGCTCAAACACAGAGCCGATCAACAAGAGGCGCAGCTGCTGGCGGGCATCAAGCCAACAAACCCCGATTGGGGCGCAGACCCCGACGATCTCGTGTTCTTTGACGGCACCCGCGGCGAACGGCGCATACCCGCAGTGCGGGGTGATCAGCGGGAATTCTATACCGGGATCGCCGCCGCGCTGCGTGGATCGGGACCCAACCCGGTGCCGGCGGCGCAAATTATCGCCGTCGTCGCCGTGATCGAGGCAGCGATACTTGCCGCGGTGAGCGGTCAACGCGCGAAGCTCTATCTCACGCAGGACGAGAGAGATATCTGGAATTAGCCGTTGCTCGCCCGCAGCCGATTGTCAGGCAGCTTGCGATACCACGGGGCGTTTTACCTGTCGCTGCAAGTCGGCGCATGCCGCATCGCTAATTTCATCGGTCCAAACCCGAAATACCTGCAGAAACGCCTGACCGAAGGCGGTGCTGATCGCGACGTCAGCGGCATCGCGGCCGCGGGCAATCGTCAATCGCCCAATGCGGCGCGCGTTGTTTCGAGGGTCGAATGAATGCCAGGCTCCATGCAAAAACACTTCCATGCTGCCGGCGAAGTCCATCGGCGCATCGACGGCCGGCACTCCGATATCGCCGAGGTAGCTGGTGGCGTAGCGCGCCGGAATGTTAATCGCGCGGCACAGTGAAATCGCGAGGTGGGCCATGTCGCGGCACACGCCTTGGCGTTCACGGAAGGTTTCGAGCGCGGTCTTGGTGCACCTCGCATACTGGTAGCCGAAAGTGACGTAGTCATTCACAAAGTCGCAAATTGCCTGGACCCGAGACCACCCGGGTGGCAAGTGTCCGAACAACCGCAACGCCTCAGGAGCCAGAAGGTCGCTTTCGCAGTAGCGGCTTGGCAGCAAGTAAATCAGCGCGTCGTGGGGCAAAGCACTGACAGCAGTTTCCGGGGCATCCGCATAGGCCGGCTCCGCGACTCCGGAATCCTCGAAGACTCCGTCGGCGGTGATTCGAATCGTGCCGGCCGGCACCTCCAGACGCGAGCACGGATTGCCAAAGCCGTCTCGATAGCACGTGACGGGCACCTCAGGCGTGGTCCAAATGCGGTCGGCGATCAACATACGTTGCGTTGCACTCGGCTGAGACTGCACCATCAGGATCATCGGTGTCGCGAGCGGGCAGTAATAGGCGAGTTCGTAACCGAATCGAATCTTCATTTGCAAATTTCTCCGACAGATGGAAATGCCAATATTTTTGACGAGCGTACCTTATGCACGGCAACGCCCGTAGAGCACTCTTCGCGAGCTTATTCTCTTGTAGGATTTCGCTGAACACGACGCCAGCTTTAAGCGTTCGGCGTTTCCAGCACTGAGCGGATTTTTGTGGCGAGCGCGTCGAGTGTAAAAGGCTTGCCGATCATATCCACACCCGGATCCAGGACGCCGTTATGCACAATTGCGTTTCGCGTATAACCCGTCGTGAATAGAATTTTCAAATCCGGGCGTCGGCGCCGAACTTCGTCGACGAGCTTTGCGCCATTGACGTCGGGCATCACCACGTCGGTAAACAGCAGCATGATCTCCGGGTGCGCGTCGAGGAGGCGAAGTGCGCCCACCGCACCTTCGGCCTCCAGCACGCGATAGCCAAGCTCATTCAGCGCGTCGACGCTGAAGCGTCGTACCGCAGTCTCGTCTTCGACCACGAGTATCACTTCGCGCGCGTCACCGAGCGGCAATGATCGATCGAAATCCGGTGCATCGGCGCTGCCCGCCGAGGCGCCGACGAGTCGCGGCAAGTAGATTTTTATTGTCGTCCCTTGGCCCATCTCAGAATAGATCTTGACGTGGCCACCGGACTGCTTGACGAAGCCGTATACCTGGCTCAAACCGAGCCCGGTGCCTTTGCCAACCGCTTTGGTCGTAAAAAACGGATCAAAGGCCTTGTCGATTACTTCCCGCGACATGCCCGAACCCGTGTCGGTGACCGCGATCAACACGTATTGACCGGCGACCGTCCCCGGGTGTCCGGATGCGTAGCGATCATCAAGATGAGCGTTTTGGGTTTCAATGGTGAGCCGCCCGCCCTCCGGCATGGCATCCCGCGAATTGAGCGCCAAGTTGAGGACGATGTTTTCCAACTGGTTCGGATCAGCGAAGCTGCGCCACAAACCGCCCGCTAACACCGTCTCCAGGCGAATCTCCGCACCAATCGAATGGCGCAACAGATCGGACATTCCCGCCACCACCTTGTTGACGTCGACAGCCTCAGGTTGCAAAGGCTGCTGACGGGAAAACGCCAACAGCCTTTGGGTTAAGAGCGATGCGCGCCGCGCGCCGTCTGCGGCGGCCTCGAGATATCGTTGGGCGCGCGCATCGCCGCCGGCCAGCCTGCGTCCAAGCAGTTCCAAGGAGCCGACCACCACGGCGAGCATGTTGTTGAAGTCGTGAGCGATGCCGCCGGTCAGTTGACCCACTGCCTCCATCTTTTGACTTTGTCGAAGGGCTTCCTGTGCGGCCAAGAGCTCGACAGCGGCTTGCTTCTCAGCGGTGATGTGCCGCCCGGTGGCGTAGATCAATCCGTTCTCAACCGAGGCAATCCATGAGATCCAGCGAAAGCTGCCGTCTTTGTGTACATGCCGGGATTCAAAAACGGGCAACGGCGTGTGCCGCGCCTGTTGAAATGCCTGCTCACTCGCCTGCTGATCCTCGGCATGCACGAAGCGTAAATGCTGCTTGCCGACGAGCTCCGATGGCCGCCATCCCAAGATTTCGGTCCAGGCGGGGTTGGCAGCGCGGATGATGCCATGTTGATCGATCACGCCCAGCAGGTCCCGCGAGGTCTGCCATAGCCGGTCGCGCTCGGCGGCTTGCTCCGTGACGCGCTGCTCTAAAGTGGCGTTGAGCGCCGCCAGCGCGCGCGATACCTGCCGCTCGTCTTCGATGTCGGTATTCGTCCCGATCCAACGCTCGATCGTGCCGCTACGGGTTCGGATCGGAATCGCCCGGGCAAGGTGCCAACGATAAATCCCATCGAAGCGTCGCAAGCGAAATTCGGTTTGGTAGGTCTCGCCGGACGCAAGCGCCGCCGACCAGCGATCTGCCGCCACTGCTCGGTCGTCCGGGTGGACAAGATCGACCCAGCCCGCACCGTCCAAGGAACCGTGCCCTCGCCCGCTGTACTCGTACACGCGGTCGTTGAACCAGTTGAGTCTTCCGTCCGCCAGCGAGGCCCAGACGTGATTGGGCATTGCTTGCGCGAAGGTGCGAAATTCGGCCTCGCTCCTCGCGAGCTCGGCCTCGGCCGCCTTACGCTCGGTGATGTCGATGAACGTGCAAATGGCGCCGCGATGAACGTCGCCGCGAAAAATGGGCGTGACCCAGTATTCCACCGGAAACGCATCGCCGTTCAATCGAAAGAAGTACTCATGATCCACATGCGCGGACTTGGCGGTCTTTGCGCAAACATAAATCGGACATTCGTCCTTGGGGTACGGCGCGCCGTTTGGGTGACTGTGGTGAATGAGGTCATGCAACTTGCGGCCGATGACATCGCCCTCGCTTGCGAAACCCAGCACTTTGAGAAACGCTTGATTGCAAAGAGTCGTTTGACCCTGCCCATCGACGGCATAGAACGCTTCGCCGGATGACTTCAAAATCTCGTCGAGGAAGCTGCGATTCTCCTGCAGCGCTTCCTCAATTCGCTTGCGCTCCGAAATGTCGACCGTGGCGCCTGGGAATCGCACTGCCTTACCGTGGGCGTAGTGCGGCCGCCCGCGCGCGAAAACCCAGACGATCTCGCCGTTACGCTTCAGTAAGCGATATTCGGAGCTGAAGTCGCTGTGCGACTCGATGCTGCGCACAATCTCCGCGTTAACCCGCTCCCGATCCTCCGGATGGATTCCGTGTACGAAGGCACTGACCGGAACGCCCTCGGCCGCCAGGGCCGGATCAACGGAATACAGTTCAGCGAACCTGGAATTTGCCACCACCCGATCGTTGACGATATCCCAGTCCCACGTGCCGATACCGCCTCCGGCCTCCAAGGCGAGCTGATAGCGCTCCTCGCTCACCCGCTGAGCCTCCTGTTCGGCGACGCGGCTGGTGATCTCCACCGCGGTCACCAAGATGCCGCCGACGCCGTTCGCGGCAGTCGGGTCTTCGATGGCACTGTAGCCCAACGTGAAATGCGCATCCTCCCAGGTCGATCCGCGGCGCTGGATGCGCAGCAGCATGTCGTCGGCGAAGATTGCCGGCGCTTGTGCGCTTAAGATGGCGCGATGGGCCGGTTCGATTTGCTCCCATACTTCCGCCCACGCTTCTCTGGCGGGTCGCCCGAGAGCCCAGGGATGCTTGTCGCCCAAGATCGGGCGGTAGGCATCGTTATAGAGCAAGACGAATTCAGATCCCCAGCGAAGCGCCATGGGGAAGGCGGACGCCAACATCATCCCGACTGCGAGCTTCAGTGCCGGCGACCAGCCACTGGCGGCGCCAAGCGGCGTCGCCGACCAGTCGGTTGTTTCGAACAATTGCGACATTCCGCCGGTGGCCGTGCTCCACCCGGGCGGCGGCCTAAATCCGTCATCTGCCATGTTTCGTTCCGATCGCGGCGCGCGCGGGGCGAGGCACAGGTTAACGGATTTTCGTCCCCTGGATCATTGCGCCCTCCGCCCAGCTGTGGCGTCGAACAAGGAAGTATAAATCACGTGAGGTGAGTTTCGTTATCGTTTGTTTTAGTTGCATTACTCTGCCGCAAGGCTAGGGCGAGCCATGGATCTGGGTATTGAACAGGTACTGGCTGGCGAAGTCGGTCGACTCGCCGGCTTTTTTCCCCGTCACCGGCAGCAAGCGGGCGGACAGCGGCTTGTGCCATTTGAAGGCCAGAGAGGCAACGTCCCCAAGGATACTTGCCAGCTGAGTCTCGCCAATGTCACCGGGATAAGGGATCGTGTCCAAGCCGGTCCCGCATACCGCTGAATATGCGAGCAACGAGTCGGTCGTGATGCTGCCCTCGCCCCATCGACGCGCAATCAATTTATCTTCCAAGACCGGCACCATCAAGCCCGAGTAGCCGATTTGTTTGACTGGCACCGCCTTGACCGCCGTGGTGATGACCAAGGCCGCGGTCAGCGTACCGCTCGAGCCGAACTTGGCGCCGCTATACGTCTCCATCGCCGCGCCGATCGAGACATCGCCGAGCGGCGCCGGTGTCGGATCCACGCCCATGAATGTCCAGCCGCTCGCGGCCGCCACTTGGGTCCCGACCGCCTCCCCGACCTTGGCGTGCACGGTCAACTCACGGGTGAGCGCCGCTACTGATTCTTCGAAATGTCCATGGGTTCGCGCGAATACCGCTTGCACCACGTTGGCCGACTCGAATCCGATCGAGAACTGCCGCCCCGCGCCGGTGTGATACGTGCCTGGATAGAAAGGCCCGAGCGGCTTGAGCATCGCGGTCGCAGTGAACAGAAAATTTCCCTGGCTGCGCGGGCTGTGTTCCGCGACGTAGTGAATCAAAGTCGCCGTTTCGCGCACGGTCTTCCAATGAATGCCGTCCTCGTCGGCGAGTATCGCGCTCGCGTTGAGATTCGGTAATGTCGACAGCACCCGCGCCAACAGGCGCATGGTTTTCGGATCGTCCGAGTCCTTGAGCATCCCCGGTCCCACATTGGGCATGAATTTCTCTCGTGCCGAGAGCTCGTCAAAACGTTTGAGATAGGCGAGCGCTTGTTCATCGGTTTTGCCCTGCACAAGCTCAGCGAGCGGCTGGGTAACGATTCGCACCGTTTCCACTTCGTAGCCGCGTCGCTCGAACTCTGACTTGGCGTCTCTCAGGACTTTTAGCGCCTCGCCGACCTCGGCCTCGAATGGGTCGCTCAGGCGCACAAACGCCGTAATGGTTCGGACCTTCGGCCGCGTTGCCGGGATCTCTTGGGCCACGCAGTCGCAGATGAGAACGAGCGTCAGGAGGGCCGACAGCACGCTGCAACTTGTTCGAATCATAGAGACGCTCCCTAAACAACCGCGCGATCATATAGTTTGCGGCTCGACTCGACCCGCCTGCCGACCGTCCAAAACAAAAAAATAGTTCCCAGGTCCGTTCCGGCACGAGAGTTGCTCACGGCTGCGCTGCCGCCGCTCAGTACGGTCGAACGGCGCCGAGATGAGCGATTTGTTCGAACCACTGGAAGCGCCACACCGCATTCACGCCGGCGCGGTCGAAACCAACATGATCCTGCATCTGCAACCACACCTTGTGAACATGAACAACGCGCGGAAACTTCGTGTCGCGGGCGATCGGCATCAAAACCGACAACGCGGCGTTTCGCCTCGAAGGCACCACGGCAATCGGATGGCAGACGCCGGATCTGAATGAAGCGAGAGCATGCGGTGATGCAACACGTGCAGGCCTCGGTAAAGAACTCATCGAGCGCGCCGCCACGGGGCTCGCGGCCGACGTCGCGCTACTGAAAGAATAACCTTGCGAAGTTTCGTGTAACGACATTCCTGTTGGCTAAGCAATCGTGCGTCGCTCGACAAATCGCGCATGCCAAATCCCGTCGATGCTTTAGTTCAGTGCAGTGACTCGCGCCTCGTGCGCGAGTTCGGTGCAACGCCGCTGTCGCACGACACGGTTCTTGTCGAAGCGACACCTCGCGCGCGCGCCGACAGTTTTTTTCCCGATGTTGCGCGACCGCCACGCGCTTGACACGCCGAGGGTGCCTGATAGCATCGAGACGCATTGCAAAGATTAATAATTATCGGGATGAGGTGAACTCTTGGCATTTAGGATTCGTGCGTCAATCTTTTTGTGGTGCGCAATCGTCGCCACCTATCACTCCGCGCATGCCGACCCAAGCCCCGCTGCGGAAGCCGCTACCGTAAATTCCTCAGGCGAACTCGACGAAATCGTGGTGAACGGCGTCAAGCGCGGCGACCTGATCATGCCCACTACCGTCAAGTCCGGCTCCGCTTTCGGGCTTGATTTGAGCGTCATGGATACCCCGCGCAACAATACGGTGTTGTCCAAAGCGCAACTCGACGCTCTCGACGTGCAGAATCCTGGTGGGTTCTCCTCCCTGACCGCGAGCGCCTATTCGGACGCCTCGTTCGGCCAGCCGAACGTACCGCGTATCCGCGGTCAGTTCGCCGACGTGTTCTACAATGGGATGCGCGACAGTTTCACCCTCAACGGCTACGGCGCGCCGATCAGCTTCAACATGGTGGATTCCATCGACATCATCAAGGGGCCAGCCAGCGTCCAAGGCGGGGCCGGACCGGGTGTGGGCGGTTCCATCGACATGACCACCAAAATGCCGTCCATGACCACATTCGCGACGACCGCGTCGCTTGAGGCGGACACTCATCAGAAGCGTATTTTGAGCTTGGATGTGGGTGGACCACTCACCCAGACTCTGGCCGGACGTCTGAGCTTCACGAGCAACGATAGCGGCAGTTACTACTACGACATGTTCTTCCATCAGCAGTCGCTGTATGGCGCCCTGCTCTTCCAGCCGACATCCAACTACAAAATCGCAATCAATGCCGACATCACCGATACGCGCTATCGGGAGAACGACGGTATCAACCGGGTGAACCAAGGCCTCATCGACAACAGCACCTATCTCACCGGCGCACCGCCACTCAGCAGTGTCACGGGCTTTGGCACGGAGGTGGATCTGACTGGCACCACGCGGCTGAACCCTCGCACGCTCATCGATGAGCCGGACGGCACCGGCGCGCACGCCGTGCACGCCATGCTGCAGATCGTTCAGACCTGGACCTTGAGCGATAACTTCTCAATCGCGAACAACACGTTCTACGATTACATCAACCGCTACAACCAGACCGAGGACTACTACGCCGACACGGCCGAAAGCAGTTTCACCCTCGAGAACAAGACCGATTTTAAGGGAAAGTTTGCTCTCGGCCCGGTAAGCAACGAGTTCGATGCGGG
>Ga0302319_10024154_pt1 | contig 10816 bp, 7 predicted proteins | sample Bog_T0_2_FD_203319 | JGI IMG/M metagenome (GOLD analysis project Ga0302319, IMG submission 203319) | Peat permafrost microbial communities from Stordalen Mire near Abisko, Sweden - Bog_T0_2 | ecosystem: Environmental > Terrestrial > Soil > Wetlands > Peat | place: Sweden: Abisko, Stordalen Mire... | reverse complement strand
CCCGCGCGCACGAAAAGCGGTGTCCGCAATTCCTGAGAAAGCGCTTTCAGTTGAAGACTAACCGCCCCCGGCGAGACATGAAGCATCTCGGCCGTGCGAGTCACGGTGGAGTGTTCCATCACCGCCAGAAAAACTTCGAGTTGCCGGAGGTCCATCGAGAGCGATTGTATCAGGAGCTACCATCGTTTAGTTTTGCTCAACGATTTGTTTCAACCTTTGAGATATCTTCTGGAATCGGGTTTCGCTATACTCCGTTACGAATCTGTTTCGCTCAGGAGTCCACCATGAAGTTATTTATCCGCCCCACGCAGGCGCGGACTTTGAATTTCGATACTCGCAATAACACCGTTTCCGCCACGATCGCGGGTAGTTCCGCATCGCAGGCACCCTTCAACAATTTCCGAAAGCTCGGACTGCTGGCCTCAACTCTGTTTTGCCTCCTTTTCGCGGCCAACGGCCTTTATGCACAAGCCGTCGCCGTTGCCGAAGTCTCGGGTGAAGTGACCGATCCCACCGCCAAAGTCATCGCCGGCGCTCAGATCACGATAACCGATACCGATACGAAATCGGCGCACGCTGCAACGACGGATGCAGGCGGGCACTACGTAGTTTCCAATCTGCCTCCTGGCCCCTATTCGCTGGACGTCAAAGCTCCGGGGTTTAAGGACTACCGGCAATCGGGCATTACGCTCGAAGTCGCCCACAACATCGCGATTAACGTTGCGATGACAGTCGGCGCGGTTACCGAAACGATTGAAGTGACCGCCAACGCGGCGATGGTGGAAACCAAGGACAGCGCGATCGCGCAGGTCATGGACGAAGCCAAGATCACGGAATTGCCCCTGAACGGCCGCAACCTGACTCAGTTGCTGACCCTCACCGGCGGCGGCACTTCCGCTCCCGCGGGCGATCTCACGGGCAGCAAGAACATTCAGGGTTCGAACGGCTCCGGCACCTTCTCGGTGGCGGGCGGCCAGGCGAACGGCGTGAACTACCTGCTCGACGGCGGCGATAACAACGACTCGTTCAGCAACGTGAACCTGCCGATTCCCTTCCCGGATGCCGTGCAGGAATTCAGCGTGCAGACCAACGCTCTCCAGGCCCAGTTCGGCCTCCATCCGGGCGGCGTGGTCAACGTGGTAACGAAGTCCGGCACCGACTCCTTCCACGGCGATCTGTTCGAATTCCTCCGCAACTACGAACTCAACGCGCGTCCCAAAGGCCTCACCACGCTGGCGGGTTCCGTGCTGCAGTCGCAGCGCGACTCACTCAAGCGCAATCAGTTCGGCGGCACGGCGGGCGGCAAGATCATCAAGAACAAGCTCTTCTTTTTCGGCGGCTATCAGAAGACCACTCAGCGCAGCAATCCTTCGGATACCACGGCACACACTCCTACGGCGCTCACATTGGCGGGCAACTTCTCCATTGAAGACGCCACCACATCGGCCGGCGGATGTCAATCGAAGGCCAACGCTCTGAAGGATCCGGCCGATCCAACGGGAAAAACCACATTCGCAGGCAACATCGTTCCGCAGTCCCGCATGGATCCCGCGGGGATGAAGTTGCTCAGCAGCTATATTCCCGTTTCCACCGATACCTGCGGGCTGTACCTCTACGGACAACCGGCGAACAATCCGGACTGGCAGTATGTCGGCCGCGTAGATTACAACAAGAGTGAAAAGAACCAGATGTTCGTCAGGTACTACATTTACAACTACACCGCCGAGGCCTTCTTCGACGGCAAGAACGCGCTGACCACGGGTCCCAATCCCGGCAACCGCGATGAAACGAACACCCTGACGCTGGGTGATACTTACACGTTCAGCCCTACTCAGGTAAACTCGTTTCACATCACGTTCGACCGTCGCGCCGACAATCGCGGCTCCGCGCCGAACCTCTTCGGACCTCAGGCGCTCGGCATGAAGCTCAACGACAACATGCCGGATAACTACATTCAGATCACCGTCGGCAATTACTTCAACGTCGCCTGCGGAACCTGCGCTCCGGGTTACTTCAACGTCAACAACTTCCAGTTGTCGGACGACTTCCAGTTTACGCTGGGTAAACACCAGATCTCCTACGGTTTCGACGGACGCAGGGAACAGTTCAACGAGACCGCCAACCAGCAGTCCAACGGTCAGTGGACATTCAGCGGCGGCAGCACAACCGGCTATTCCGGCGACAACCTGGCCGACCTGGAAATGGGTCACCTGTCCGCATGGAATCAGGGCAACGCACTGTCGGACTACCTCCGCCAGACCGTCATCGGCATGTACGTCCAGGATAGCTGGCGCGCCGCAGCCCATCTGACGATTAACGCCGGCATCCGCTGGGAACCGGATATGCCCGCCAGCGACAAACAGTGCCGCGGCAATCAGTTCAATCTGGCCGACTACATTGCCGGCATCCACAGCGCGCAGTATCCGCAGGCGCCAGCCGGACTGCTGTTCGGCAAAGACCAGCCGAACGGCTGCAGGTTCTCCAATACGCATCTGCTTGCCAGTTCCCCACGTCTCGGACTCGTGTGGGATCCCACGGGCAAGGGAACTCAGACCATTCGGGCCGCGTTTGGCCTGATGCACGATTCCACCGAGTTGTTCTACCCGGAACGCTGGACCACGAACCCGCCGTATGCCTCTCAGATCAATGGCCAGAGCAACCTTCTCGCCACGGCGCCTTTTTCGAATCCCTGGAACGGTTACGTGTCACCGACCGGTGTCCCGGGCGACCCCTTCCCGGGCGCGACGTTATTCCCCAGTTCCGGAGCGTACGTAACGGTACCGCCGAACGTTCACGATACCTATATGATGCAGTGGAACCTGAGCTACCAGAAGCAGTTTGCAAAGAACTGGCTGGCCACGGCTACCTACATCGGCAACCGAACCAACCACATTCTGGGCGCCAACGACATCAACTCGCCGGTTTACGCCGCCGGGGCCACCACAGCGAACGAACAGGCGCGGCGTCCTCTTACCCTTCTCAATCCGACGCAGGGTGCATACTACAGCACCATCATTCAGACCGACGACGGCGTGACTTCCAGCTACAACGGTTTGCTCCTGAAAGCGGATCATCGCTTCTCGCAGCACTTCAGCATGCTGGTGAACTACACGTGGTCGCATTGCATCAGCACCTACGACTTCGGCGGCGAACTGGCGGGCAACGATTACCAGAACCCCAACAACCGCGCCGGCGAAAAGGCCGATTGCAACTATGATCGCCGTCATACGTTCAACACTTCGATGGTCGCAACAACGGGCGCCGGCCTGATGCACGGAGCTGTTGCCGCCATCACCGGCGGCTGGCAGATCGCTCCGCTCATCAGCCTCTACACGGGCCAGCCGCTGACAGTCACAACCGGCTCAGACGTTTCGCTCACGGGCGAAAGCGCGGATCGTCCGAACATCGTTTCGGGAACATCCCTCAACGTCGGCGGTGGTCTCAACAACTGGTTCAACACGGCGGCCTTCGCCGGCGGCTGTACCACGGCCGCCTATGTCGGAAGCATATACTGTGTACCGCTCGGCCAGTTTGGCGACGCGGCGCGCGACATACTCCACGGACCGGGAACGATCCAGTGGGATATGTCGGCTACCCGGCGGTTCCGCATTTCCGAGCGCTTTAAGATGGAGTTCCGCTCGGACTTCTTCAACATCATGAATCACGCTAACTGGGGTAATCCGGCAACCGGACTGACCAGCGCGACGTTCGGCCAGATCACCAGCTTCGGCTCGCCCCGATTGATTCAGGCGAACCTGAAGTTGTTCTTCTAGTAGAGCTTTCAGCGATCGGCTGTCAGCTTTCAGCCGGTTAGGAAAAAGGCCCGGGATCGTGAAGATCCCGGGCCTTTTTGTCGTTTTTCACTGAAAGCGGAGCGGCATGGCGCCGCTCCAACGCCGACCCATGAGGATACCCGTTGGTGCAGGTGCAGGTAACGCCTTGGTTGCTGAAAGGAGTACCGCTGCAGCGTGTGGCCCTCGGGAGACCCCGGCTATCGCCGGGGGTCCAGTCGCCCTCGGCGATGTGCCAACAAAGAATGCCGCTCTTACTCCGCCGTCTTGCCTAAGCGGAATCCGAAGTAATCCCGCGCGTTCCGGAACGAAATGTCGCCCACCAGTTTCCCCAGTAGTCCCGTATCGTTCGGCAGCAAACCGCGTCGAACGTCTTCCCCCATCATGCGACAGAGCAGACGCCGGAAGTAATCGTGTCGCGGATAGGAAAGGAAACTTCGCGAATCCGTTACCATTCCCACCAGCTTCGAAAGAAGTCCCATCGTCGACAACATCCGCATCTGAGCTTCCATGCCATCCAGCTGATCGAGGAACCACCATGCCGAACCCCACTGCATCTTGCCCGCCACGCTGCCATCCTGATAGTTGCCGATGAGTGTCGCGAACACCGGATTGTCCGCCGGGTTCACGTTATAAATAATTGTCTTCGCCAGCTGATTCGTCTCATCCAGGCTATCGAGGAAACGCGCCAGCGGACGAGCCTGATCGAAATCGCCGATCGAGTCGAAACCCGTATCGGGTCCCAGTAAACGCCGCAGCCGGGTATTCGTGTTCCGCAGCGCGCCCAGGTGAAACTGCTGCGCCCAGCCGCGCGCATGATCGAGCAGCGCCAGACGATACAACAATGCGGAGCGGAACATCGCAGCCTCGGCCGGCTCCACCGATTTCCCCGCTCTTAATTTGTCGAAGCACGCCGAACACCCGGCATCGGTGAACGGCTCGGCTTCCATGCGGTCCAGGCCGTGATCGGATGCCCGGCAACCCAGTTCGTGAAACGCAGTGTGACGCGATTCGAGCGCGGCAAGCAAGCCGGGCCAGTTCGAAACAGTCGTCTTCGCGGTCTTCTCCAGACGGTCGATCCAGGCATTCCACGCGGGAACGTCGGCAACGGCGAACGCCTTATCCGGCCGCCATGTCGGATAGACACAGGTATCGGGATTCGTGCGCGCGGCAAGCTGAGCGTGCGCTTCGAGCGCATCCGCCGGATCGTCCGTTGTGCACACAACGGCTACGCGAAACTTCCGCAGGATCGATTGCGTCGTCAGGTCTTCGTCGCGCAATTGCCGATTGCACTCGTCGAAAACCGCTCTCGCGGTCGAACCCGAAAGCGGCGTGGTCACTCCGAACGGACGTTTCAGTTCCATCGCCGTCCAGTGATAGAGCGGATTGCAGAGAGTCTCCGGCACGGTGCGCGCCCAGGCTTCGAATTTCTCCCAGTCGGAAGCGTCGCCTGTGCAGAAGCGTTCATCCACTCCGTTAGCCCGCATCGCGCGCCACTTGTAATGATCGCCTTCGAGCCAGATTTCCGTGATCGAACGGAACCGATGGTTGGTCGCGATCAGTTCCGGCGAAAGATGGCAATGATAATCGATGATCGGAAGATCTTTCGCGACCTCGTAATAAAGACGTTTGGCGACTTCCGTTTCCAGCAGGAAGTCTTCATGGGGAAATGGTTGCATGAGATTAGGGGTTACTGATTTACTCCGCTGGCAAGGAAACCGCCATCGACAACTAGAACCTCGCCGTTCACAAAACTGGCCGCTTCGGACGACAAGAACACCGCCGCGCCCGCAAGTTCCTCCACATTGCCGAAGCGCTTCAGCGGCGTGCGCATTTTCAGTTCGCGCCCGCGTTCGGTGCCATCGAGCAGTTGCTGATTGAGCGCCGTCCGAAATACGCCCGGCGCGATGGCGTTCACATTTACGCCACGCGAACCCCACTCCACGGCCAGTGCCCGCGTTAATCCCGCAACGCCGGATTTGCTCGCCGCATACGCCGCCACTTCGAACAACGCCACAAACGAATTCAGCGACGCAATGTTCACAATCCTTCCCCAGCCCTGCGCCAGCATCGGGGGCGCAAAAACCTGGGCCGCACGCAATGTGCCGGTGAGATTGGTGTCGATGATCGACGCCCATTCTTCTTCGGGAAGATCGAGTACCGGCGTGCGCTTGATGCGCCCGGCCGAATTGATCATGATGTCGATGTGGCCAAACTCTTTGAGAATCGCATCGCGGGCCGCTTCGAGCGAAGCCCGGTCGGAAACGTCGCCCGCCAGACGCAGGCTCCGGCGCCCCTGCTTTTCGATCTCGGCCGCAACCGGTTCGGCAGCCTCCGCCCGGCGCGAAAACGCCACTACGTCCGCGCCCGCTTCGGCGAGTCCGATCGCCATGACCTTGCCGATCCCGGAAGTACCGCCGATCACGACAGCTACCTTGCCGGTAAGGTCTAGTGATTTCAACATTTTGGATTGTTCCTCATGGCCCTGTAGGGGATACTTTTATTATCCCTCAAAGTTAGCGTTTCCGCCTTAGAAAACGTATGTTTTCGAGCAGAAAAATACAGGCAAAAAACATCAGGGAAAGATGAGCCAGATGACGCTCGCTGCGCGAAGAAACGGCCCCTCCTACAGGCGTCCCGAATGCCCCGGCCATCGACCGTTTTGGCCCGGGCGCTTAAGCGATTGGGGGCAGTGGCCGATCAGGCGCTTTCGTTGGCAAGCCGGTTGAAAACCGGATCGTGTCGACCGGCGTTTCATTCTGATCGGCTCGCAGGTGGTCTAAGCACCCTTCGCATCTCACCCGAACAACCCACTCCCACCCTCCGCGCTACAATCAACGTTTATGTTCCAGGGAATCGAACACCTCGCCATCGCCTCACCCAATCCGGAGAAACTTGCGCAGTGGTACGCCGATCATCTCGGCTTCCACATTAACTATTCCTATGCGGGCAACTACTTCGTGCGCGCCGCGAACGGCGCCATGATCGAAATCATCCCGGCCGCCAACTCTCTGCAGGCGCCCCAGGTTCTGGCCAACAATAAGGACGCGGGCTTCCGCCACCTCGCCATCGCTATCGACGATTTCGACGCCGGCGTGGCTCATCTTCGGGAGAAAGGTGTGACCATGATCGGCGAACCCTTTGAAACTCAGGGCAACCGCCTGGCGTTCTTCAATGACGCCGACGGCAATCTCGTTCACCTGATCAAGCGTCCCGCGCCCCTGCCGTAGAAGCGGCGCTGCCGTCGTTCGCCGTCGCCGCAATCGGGACATCCATCTTGCTCAAGCGCGTTTTCAAGGCCTTCCACTACCGCGATTTCCGCATCCTCTGGATGGGCGCCTGCACGTCCAGCATCGGAACGTGGATGCAGGAAATCGCGCAGAACTGGCTGGTGCTCGAAATTACGAAATCGCCCCGAATGGTGCTGATCGACGCGTTTCTGGGAGATATTCCGATCTTCCTCTTTTCGCTCGTCGGCGGTGTGCTGGCCGATCGCATCGACCGGCGCTTCATTCTGATCGGTTCGCAGGTGGTTCAGATGATCTCCGCCGCCCTGATGGCGATTCTCTATGCAACCGGTCATTTGCGCGGCAACGGCGTATACATCATCTTCTTTCTTTCCTTCGTCGTCGGCACGGCGCAGTCGTTCGGCGGACCGGCCTATTCCGCTCTCGTGCCCAGTCTTGTGACTAAGGAAGACGTGCCGAACGCAATCGCGCTGAACTCGATACAGTTTAATCTGGCCCGTGTCATCGGCCCGGTGATCGGCGGATTGGCGATGAAATTCGGGGGCCCGCAATGGTGCTTCGGTCTGAATGCGGCCTCGTTTCTGGCTGTAATCGTCTCGCTGCTCAGCCTGCACGTCAACTTCAGCCCGCCACGCACGGGCGAATCCGTGCTCACCAGCATGAAGCAGGGCTTCCGATTCATAGGTACGCACGTGGCCATGGTGCCGCTGATTCTGCTGGCGTTCTGCATGACGTTCCTGGCGTTCCCAATGATCCCGCTGCTATCGGTGTTCGCGAAAATCGTCTTTGCGCGCGGTATCGACACCTACACGATGTTCCTGGTGGCTTCGGGCTGCGGTTCCATCATCGGGGCACTCGCGGTTGCATGGATGGGCGACATCAGGAACAAAGGCCGTGTTGCTCTGGCCGCCCTGGTCGCGCTCGGTGTGGCGATTGCCGGATTCGCCCAATCCCCCTCCATCTTATTGAGTTGCGTGATGTTGTTTATTTCGGGCGCCCTCCTGATGTGCGTGTTTGCAATGGTTTCGTCGCTCGTTCAGCTGATCACGCCCAACGATATGCGCGGCCGCGTCATGAGCGTTTACATGATGGCTTTCCGCGGCGGCATGCCCTTCGGCGAACTCTCCACCGGATGGCTTGTACCCCTGTTCACTGCCCCAATCGTCTTAGCTGTAAATGGTCTTGTGCTGGCGTTGATCGGCGTGTACTATCTGGTGGTCCAGCGCAAAGTGGCCGAACTGTAGATAAGGGCTTAATCAATAATTGAATATGCGAACCCTACCGGCAATGTTGGTGTTGCCACTGTTGTGTGCGGCATCATTGGCAGCCGCCGATGACCTGATCGCCCTGCGCGACCATCAGAATCGTCCTGTACTCGAAGCGCGTGCCAACGCCCTTCAGGCAGCCGCCGAGAAGAAGCCCAACGACGCGGAAGCATGGTATCGCGGCGCCATCGCCTGGTCTTATGCCGCCGAAGTCGCCATGGAGGCGGGCGATAAGGGCGGCTCCAAACGCTTTGCCGAGGCCGGCGTCTCGCTCGCCGATAAGGCTATCTCAATTAACGGTAACAACGCCGAATATTACCGGATTCTGGGCACTCTCTGCGGCCAGATCATTCCAGCCAACCCCCTCGCCGGCATTCTGGTCTATGGCAAGAAGGCGAAGGAAGCGCTCGATAAGGCCGTCGCCATGGACCCCAAATCCGCCCAGGCCTTTCTCGCTCACGGAGTGGGTTACTACTACTTGCCGAACAACTTCGGCGGCGGCCCCGAAAATGCGATTAAGGATTTCCAGCGCGCCATCGCGCTCGACCCCAAATCGGCGGAGGCATATCTGTGGCTCGGTATCGCACTGCGCAAAGAAAACCAGAACGCGAAAGCGCACGAGGCGCTGGTAAAATCCCTGTCTCTGGACCCCGACCGTAACTGGACCAAACAGCAGTTGGCCAAGACCCCGGAAAAATGACTCTCAGCCCAGGCGTGAAACAAATTCGTCAACGGTAATCTGAGCCTGCCTGAGAATATTCTTCAACGTTCCGGGTGCTACCGAGGAATGCAGAGGCACTGGCACGCGCGCCTCGCGCCGACTCAAACGCACATGTGAACCAATCTGCACTCAATCCCAATCCGCCACCTTCCTTATACTGAGGACAATGCCCTCCGCCCGCCGATCGGCCTTCGTCCACCGCGCGCTGGCCCTCACCCTCGTTCTCCGCATCGTCTACTCCCTACTCGCCGCATTCTTCATACGGATTCCGCTCGATCACGACGCTGCCCTCGCCACCACCAACGCCACATGGACCCTCTACACTCCCGCCGACGGTTGGCGCTACCTCCTCCTCGGGCCCTGGCAACGCTACGACGCGCTCTGGTACGACCACATCGCCACCGCCGGCTATGATCGCGCCAAAGCCACCGTCTTCTACCCGCTCTATCCGATTCTGATGCGAACGCTTCACGCGCTGCTGCCCTTCGCGCCCACTATCCTTTGCGGTCTGCTGATCTCCACCGTCGCCGCATTCTTTGTGTTTTGGGGCCTGCAGGAACTCGCAGACGACGAATCCCGGAAAACCGCGGCGCTGCGCGGCCTCCTGCTTTTCGCCCTCTGGCCCACCGGCTTCATCCTGTTCGCGGGATATGCCGAAGCCCTGTTGCTCGCTCTCATGGTCTGGAGCATCTGGTTCGGGCGTCGCAACCAGTGGTGGCTCGCCGGCTTCTTAGGTCTCCTCGCGGGACTCACAAAAGCGACGGGCTGCCTTGTCGCGATTCCGCTCCTGCTGTGCGCCTGGCGAACCAACCGCAACTACAGATCCGCGCCCGCGCTCCTGCCGGCATTCGCGTATCCGCTCTACCAGCTATGGCTGCACCGGTCCGGCTTCCCCGCTTCCACGGAGGTCTATCGACAGGACTGGCACACAACCGTCTCCATGCCGTGGATTACGCTGATCGACGGCTTCCGGCAGTTCCATGCCGAGCCCGGATGGGTACTCGGCGCCAGTCTCGTCGCCACACTCCTCGTACTCGCCGGTAGTTTCTTCCTGCGCCGCGAACTGGCGCTATTCTGCTGGGCCGTGATCGCGTTCTTCCTGCTGAAGCATACCGATCCCATCATGCAAAGCAGCATGCGCTACTCGATGATCGCCTTCCCCGTCTTCATCGCCGCCGGACGTTTTACACATCTCATCACCGTTCCGCTCACCACGTTTTTCCTGTTGCTCAACGTAGCGTGCCTCTTCCTGGTCGTCCACTGGGGCCTGATTATCTAATCCCGGCGGGCCACGTCAAAGCGTGTCCCGTCGCGTCAGCAACCGGCGTCGATTCTTCGCCATTTTGCGACCAGCAGCGATGTGCCTCCGAGCGCGAACAGAGTCCACGTGGATGGCTCGGGAGTCTGATTCGGCAGGAGTAGCGGACTCCCGGCGTCATTGGTAAACGCGATGAAGTGCGGGCTGTTCAGGCCGGTGCTGGCGAAGACGGAACCAACGCCCCCCGGCGTGAACTCCTCAATCGTATTATCACCAGTGTTCGCCACGTAGAGATTGCCCGCGCTGTCGAAGGCCAGGCCCCGGGCTCCGTTCAGGCCGGTGCTGGCGAAGAGCGACTCAACGCCGCCCGGAGCGATCTTCTCGATGGTGTCATCGCCGTTGTCTACCACAAAGAGGTTGCCCGCACTGTCAAAGGCCAGGCAGATGGGACCATTCAGGCCGCTGGCAAAAACCGAACCTGCGCCCCCCGGCGTGAACTTCTCGATCGTATTGTCGCCGGCGTTCGCGACGTA
>Ga0302319_10024153_pt1 | contig 10817 bp, 9 predicted proteins | sample Bog_T0_2_FD_203319 | JGI IMG/M metagenome (GOLD analysis project Ga0302319, IMG submission 203319) | Peat permafrost microbial communities from Stordalen Mire near Abisko, Sweden - Bog_T0_2 | ecosystem: Environmental > Terrestrial > Soil > Wetlands > Peat | place: Sweden: Abisko, Stordalen Mire... | reverse complement strand
CCTTCATAGCCGGGCGCCAGATCCCAGCCTCGCTCTGCTCCGTAAAAAGCGATGGGAGACTGGAACGGCTGGCCTTGCTCTTCGAAGATGAACCCTCGGCCATGTGCGCCGGAACCGACGTAATATGTCAGCGCCTTGCTGCCTTCGATGGTGGTTCCGTCTGCCATTTGCTTGCGGTAGTGGAGTTGCGGTTTGCCATCCAGCGAAGTGAATGAGTAAGTGACTTTGGCGTTGGCTGCGACCACTTGTCCCGAGGGCAAATGCAGATCGGCAGCGCGGCCGCTAGCTTGCGCCATGGCTGTCTGCGCGTAGCTCTTGGCGATGTCGGCATGGCAGACCGCGCAGGCTTTACTGCCGATGTACCCTTGGCCGTGCGCGCTCAGAGCCATCGCAAGCACGACAAGCGAGACTTTACACACCGCGCTTGTCTCCCCACAGATCGACATGCAGGCGCGGGCTGAAGCGGTAGCCACGTTCCTTGCAGATCTCGGCGATCCAAAGGCCGCGCCGGCGGATGGTTTCGGCGTTGGTGCCTTCGGGCATGAGCAGCACTTTGGCCGGCGGGGCTTGCAGCGCTTGGCGCATCTCTTCGAGTTCCGCTAGGTCTTGCGGATCGGCAATCACGAACTTCAATTGATAGTCGTAGGCGGCGATGAGTTCTTTTAAGACAGCAGGCTGCCAGCGCAGCCGGTCATGCTGTTGCGCCCAGCGGCCACCGTCGCGTTCGAAGGGAGTCGAGTTCTTGAGCTTTGGGCTGATGCTCATCAAGTCACAGGCCACGGGAGCGTTCACCGTGCCGGCGGTTTCGATGGTGATGTGCAGGCCGCGTTTGCGAAACCGTTCGGTGAGTTCGACGACCTGAGGCGCGATCATGGGTTCGCCACCGGTAACGACGACGTGGCCGGCATGAAAGGAATTGACGGTTTCGACAATTTGGTCGAGTGTCCAATCGCCACCTTCGGGCGACCACGAAGTGAACGGCGTATCGCACCAGACGCAGCGCAGATTGCAGCCGGAGGTTCGCACGAAGACGGACGGCACGCCGACGAGCGTTCCTTCGCCTTGGATGGAATAGAAAATTTCTGAGATTTTCACGGTACAGCCAGTGGATCTACAACACCGGCTTCTTCGAAGCCTTTGCGGCGCAGAATACAGGAGTCGCAACGGCCACAGGCGCGGCCTTCGGGTGACGGGTCGTAACAGCTATGGGTCAGTTTCAGATCCACGCCAAGGGCGACGGCTTTCCTCACGATGTCGGCTTTGGTCATCTGAATGAGGGGTGTATGGATCTTTATATGGGTGGCGCCTTCGATGCCGGCTTTGGTGGCCAGATTCGCCATATTTTCAAAGGCGGCAATGAACTCGGGCCGGCAATCGGGATAGCCCGAGTAGTCAATCGCGTTGACGCCGATGAAGATGCTGGCGGCGCCGGTGACTTCGGCATAGGCGAGCGCGAAGGAAAGAAAAATGGTGTTGCGCGCGGGAACGTATGTGATGGGGATGCCGCCGGACATCTGGGATTCGTCGCGATCTTTGGGGACGGCGAGGTCGGCGGTGAGAGCGGAGCCGCCGAAGGTGCGCAGGTCGAATTGTGCCACACGATGTTCGGTGGCGCCGAGCTGGCGGGCGATGTTGGCGGCGGCTTGCATTTCGACGTGATGGCGCTGGCCGTAATCGAAAGATAAGCAGTAACAGGCAAAGCCCTCTTTCAGGGCGATGGCCAGGCAAGTGGAGGAATCAAGCCCGCCGCTGAGAAGGCAAATGGCGCGTGGTGGAGAAGAGGGAGTCAAGTTTCAGTATCGCGCGTGCGAACCACGGTGACGTTGAGTTTGCCCCGGCTCAAGCGCACCGAGAGATCTTCACCGGGGCCGGTTTCCGATGACGAACGCAGCACCTCGCCTTGCGGATTTTGCACAATGGCGTAGCCCCGGCTCAGAACCGTGAGCGGGCTTAATTGGCGCAGGTGCAGATCTAAAGATTCGAAACGGCGACGCGATTGCCAGAGGCGCTCTTTCATGGCGCGCTGCATCCGTTCGTGCAAGGTCTGGCCGTGGTGCTTACCGTGGGCAAGGCGCAGGCGCAAGTCATTGGCTTGGAGACGGCGGTTCACTTCGACGAAGCGTTTGGTGCGGGTTTCGATGGCTGTGCGAAGACTGCGGCGCAGGGCGAATTCCAACTCATCGACACGTTGGGAACGGCGCGTGATGGCGCGGTGCATGACGGTGGCTGCGCGGTCGACCCCGCGTTCGTGCAAAGCGCGAGCGCACAGGGCGAGGCGGTAGCGCAGAGCTTGCAGCATCTTGACGTTTTGCGCGGCGATTTGTTCGAGCAAGCTATCGCGCGTGCAAATGATGAGTTCGGCGGCGGCCGAGGGCGTGGGGGCCCGGAGGTCGGCTACAAAATCGGCGATCGTGAAATCGGTTTCGTGGCCAATGGCAGAGACGACGGGCACTTTCGAGGCCGCGATGGCGCGCGCGACGGCTTCTTCGTTGAAGGTCCACAAGTCTTCGAGAGACCCGCCGCCCCGGGCGAGGATGACGACATCGGCCCATGCGTATTGGCTGAAATATGCCAGACCCGCGCAGACCTGCTGGACGGCGCCTTCTCCCTGCACCTGGGCCGGGAAGACGCGGATGTTGAGGCCGGGGAAGCGGCGTTCGAGGATCTGCAGAATGTCGCGAATGACCGCGCCGGCGATGGAGGTGACGATGCCCACGCGCTTAGGGAGGGCGGGCAGCGGGCGTTTGCGTTCGGCGGCGAAGAGTCCTTCGGCATTGAGTTTCTTCTTGAGTTGTTCAAAGGCGATTTGCAGCGCGCCGGCGCCTTGCGGTTCGAGCAGTTCCACGATGAACTGGTATTCGCCGCGCGCTTCGTACACCTCGAGATTGCCACGGGCCAGGACCCGCATGCCGTCTTGCGGGCGGAATTTGACAAAACGCGCGGCCCCTTTGAAAAGCGCGCATTTGATCTGGCTTTGGGCGTCTTTCAGCGAGAAATAAACGTGACCGCTGGCCGCCGGGCGACAGTTCGAGATTTCGCCTTCGACCCAAATCGCGCGGAACTTGTCTTCGAGCAAGTTTTGTACGGCCGCGTTGAGCTCGCTGACGGCATAGATTCGCCGCTCAAAGCTGAGGGGGAAGGCGAGTTGGGAGGTGGTGGGGGGCATGGGGCGAGTTAAGAATTTAGAATACAGGATTTAGAAGGCTGCGTTTCGCTTTTTAGGATGTATTGGTTTCAGCTCGATCAATTCTCTCCTCAGATTTTCCCCAACTATACCGATCAGTACTTTTAACAGGTAGCCCGGAGTGTGCCGGGTTACGGAAGAATTCATGAAATACGTACTGGGCAGGTCCTCGATTAAGCTTTTTCTAGTTCTCTGTACCGCTGGTGTGCTCAGCGCGCAGATAGTCCCCCGGGATCGAATCACTGAGCCCATCGACGAAAGCGTCCGACTCACTTTGCCCGGCAACGTACATCCGCTTGTGGCGCAGGCAACTACATCCGCGCCGGCAGACTTCGCTACTCCCATGGAGCATATGGTTTTGCATTTGCAGGCTAGTGCGGAGCAGGAGGCGCAACTGGAGACGTTGCTTGCGCAGCAGAGCGACCCGAAGTCGCCCAAGTATCGTCACTTCTTAACTCCGCAAGAGTTTGCCGCGCAATATGGCGCTTCTGCTTCCGATATCGCGAAGGTGACGGGCTGGCTGCAGAGCCACGGCTTCAGCGTGGAAGAGGTTCCGGCCGGCAATCGAGCCATTATCTTCAGTGGGAACGCGTCGCAAGTCAGCGATGCCTTCACCACCGAAATGCGGCAATACAACGTCAATGGTGTTCAACATCTGGCCAATGCCAGCGACCCGCAGATTCCGGCGGTCTTAACCGGCATTGTGGGCGGAGTTTTAAAACTGCATGATTTCCGCTACCAGCCGCATTCGGTGAAAGGCGCGGCTGTCGCTACCGTTCAGGGGATCGGTTCCATGTTCAATCTGGCGGCTAGCTTGCATATTCTGGCTCCGGCCGATTACTACACGATTTACGACATCAATCCGCTCTTGAGCGCCGGTATTACGGGCGCTGGACAAAGCATCGCGGTGCTGGCTCGCTCCGATATTTATCTGACCGATGTACAAGGGTTCCGCAGCATGTTCGGTTTGAAGGCAAACGATCCGCAATTTATTGTGACGAATAGCGATCCTGGGCAAGTGAATGGCGACAATCTGGAAACGACGCTGGATACGGAATGGGCGGGGGCGGTGGCGCCCAATGCCAGCATCAAGGTGATTATCTCGTCGTCTTCCGGATCATCGGATGGGATTGATTTATCGGCTACTTATGCGGTGAACAAGAACGTTGCTCCGATTATCAGCTTGAGCTACGGCGGCTGCGAAGCCAGCATGGGCAGCACGGAATTGGCATTTTATAATTCGCTCTGGAAACAGGCGGCGGCGCAGGGCCAGACCGTACTGGTTGCGGCGGGCGATTCCGGGGCGGCGGGTTGCGACAGTTCGAGCGCGGCCAAGGCGGTGAACGGCAAGGCCGTGAATGGACTATGCTCGTCTCCCTATGCGACTTGCGTGGGCGGAAGCGAATTTGTGGAAGGAAGCAATCCAGGGCAATACTGGTTGGCGGCCAATAACTCCACTACGTTAGCTTCGGTGCTGAGCTATGTTCCGGAAACCACCTGGAATGAAAGCGGTGGGAGTCTGGCGGCGGGCGGAGGCGGAGCCAGCTCTGTTTACACAAAGCCGGCTTGGCAGGCGGGAGCGGGCGTACCGGCGGATGGAAAGCGCGATGTGCCGGACGTTTCATTGACGGCGGCGCTTCATGATGGCTACACGGTGGTGCAGGGCGGGGAAATGGGCTATATTTTCCCTGTGGGCGGCACATCCGCTTCGACCCCTTCGTTTGCCGGCCTGATCGCGCTGGTCAACCAGAAGTACAATGCTTCCCAGGGTTGCATTAATCCGGTGCTGTATCCGCTCGCTGCAAAGCAGGCGGCAGGCGGCGCGGCAATTTTCCATGACATCACTACCGGCAACAACTCCGTGCCTGGCTTGACTGGATTTACAGCCGGAGCGGGGTATGACCAGGCCACCGGACTAGGATCTGTCGACGCCAGTTTATTAGTTAACCATTGGAACGATGCTGCGGCCCCAACCGGATCACTGACGATTTCCACCTACGCGGCCAGCGTGTCACAAGGACAAACGAGCACTGCATCCGTTAAGACGACGACAAGTGGCATCAGTTCGGCCGTGGCCTTGACGGTGTCGGGTATGCCCACTGGAATAACAGCGAGTTTTTCGCCCGCTACGATTGCGTCGCCCGGTTCGGGCAGCACCACTTTGAACATTGCGGCTACCGCGACTGCGACTCCCGGTGTGTACACGCTAACGGTAACCGGAACCGCCGGTTCGCAAACTGTGAAGTCCAGCTTCACCTTAACGGTACTGGCGCCTTCTTTCGGGCTGGCCGTGCCGACCACAGCGCTTGGTATGCAGAACGGCCAAACCATTACCGCGATTGTGGGCGTCACTCCGCAGAATGGCTTCAGTGGGACGGTGACTCTGGGCACAAGCGGTTTGCCCGCCGGCGTCACAGCCACGTTTTCGCCCGCCACACTGAGCGGGTCGAAGGCAGCCACCAGCGTGATGAGTATTGTGGCCGCCAAGTCAGCCCACGGCGGATTTTACGGCTTCAACGTGACTGCTACGAGCGGATCTAGCAGCCAAACTGGGTCGCTGAATCTGGCGGTGAATGTGGTGCCGAGCTGCACAATGGTGTTCACGCCTAGCAGCATTACCGTGGCGCCAGGCGGCAGCACCACGGTTGCTCTGACCTGCCCATCGGCCGGCTCTGCTATCAGTATGAGTGCGTTTAGCGTGCCGTCCGGCGTCACCGCCACTTTGTCTGCGGCAACGCTGGGCGTGAACCAGACGGTGACCATGACAGTGAGCGCGGCCAGCAGCGCCGTACAGGGATCGTCCGTCATGGGAATCATGGCCACCGAAGCAAATGGCGCGCTGCAAGAACCCAACGTCGCGATTACGGTGAGCGGCCCTAATTCAGCGCTGACGCTGAACCCGTCCACCATTACGCTCTCGCCCGGCGGTTCAGCGACGGTCGGCGTCTCGTGGTCGCCCACGGGCTTTTCCAATGCGAACGTTGCGGTCGGAGGCCGGCCGCAGGGGGTGAGCGTCAGCTTCGGTCCGGTTTCGGGCTCCAGCACGTCCCTGACGTTCTCAGCCTCGTCGGCCGCGGTGAACGGAAAATATACGATTTTGCTGCAAGGCATGAGCGGAGTGATGATGCGAACCGCCACGCTGAACGTGGTGATTGCGCCCCAACCCGCCTGTACTCTGGCTACGAATCCAGCTTCGATCAGCGTTATGACGGGTGGTTCGGCTACCGTTCCGATGAGCTGCGCGGTGACGCAGGGATCCTTCAGTGCCCCCCTCAGCCTGTCGGTGGCCGCGTCTGGCGTGACAGGAATTACGGTGCAAGCTCCGGGCACCTTGACCGCAGGATCGTCAGCGAGTTTCACGATTGCCAGCGCGAGCACAGTCAAGGCAGGAACCTACCAAGTGCAGGTGACCGCTTCCGGCAGTGGATTTACGAAGACGATCACCGTGCCATTGACCGTGGCCGCGCCACCGGTTTGCACTTTGGCCGCCGTACCTTCCTCCATCAGCGTGACGCTGGGTCAATCCACCACGACAAAGCTATCTTGTGCCATCACGCAGGGATCGTTTAGCGCACCATTGAGCCTGGCCCTGGCGGGCGTTCCTACTGGTGTGACCACACAATTGAGCCCGGCCACGCTCACGGCGGGTTCGACGACGACGCTTACCCTAAGTGCCGCGAGTACGGCAAATGCGGGAACAACCAACCTGAGTCTGACGGCAGCCGGCAGCGGCTTCACGCAGACCATCACGGTTCCAGTGACGCTCACCGCGCCCCCAGCCTTTGCACTAACTCCAGCGCAAACCACCCTTACTCTGAAGGCCGGGTCCACTGGTCAAATCAGTTTGTCGAGCCAGCTTTCCGGAGCCTTTAATGCCGCTATCTCGCTCACCTGTACGGGTCTTCCCACGGGAGTGACGGCATCCTTTTCAAAAGCCAGCTTGGCCGCGCCGGGTAGCGGCACCTCCGTCGTCACGTTCACGGCAACCAGTGCTACCGCGGCGGGGACTTACAAAGTCAACGCAGTGGGAACCGGCGGTGGTATGACTCAGTCTGAAGCAATTACACTCACCATTACGAAGTAGCTCTAAGACCATATTATGAAGCTCTTCTTGTTAAGCTCCATCCTCCTCAGTGCGCACATCGCGTCTGCCTATGAGTACACTTTGCAGTTCACTCCGCCTGGCGGAGCTCGTGGTGTGGCTGTAATCGGCTACGCATTCGTGAAAAACACGGTTGTCGGCGATTGTAGTTATTACATCTCTACTTCAGGCTCAGGACGCGGCAGCCACGGAAGCACGACCTACTACTACAACACCTGCAGTTGGGATCCCTTCGGCAACCTGCTGAGCATCACCGCCTAGCCGTCAGGCCCTCCGCTTGCGCCCCCGGTCATTTCTCAAACCGGTACGGAAATTGTTTACGGGGTCAGCGGCACCAATAGCACGGGCATGGACACCCGCGGCTTAGGTTTCGTAAACACTCCCTCGGCGCATTACTCGTGGACCGGCAGCGGCGGGTATGCGGTGATTCCGGATGCAGTCACAACCATTACAGCCACACTGACTAGCGACGGCGACTTTCCTCTGCAACTCACCAAGGCGAACGTGGTTGCCAACGTTTCAGGCTCATCCACCCCGAGCGCAGGAACTGCCAGCGTCTCGGCAACTACCTGTGCGACTTCGGTGCCGGTGGGAACGACGTGTACCGTCACAGTTAACTATAAGCCAACCGCCATCCGATGCGTAGGTTCGCCCTACGGTTATGCGTACACGAACATTGACCTCTCGCTGGTGACGAACACCGGCCAACGAACAGACTTTACCGAAGGGTTCACCGTCACTGGCGTTAAAGTCTGCGATGACTAGCGCCAAGTTTCAATAAAACACAATCATATAAAGATTTGTTTGTCGGGCCATAGGACCTGAACCTGATATCGTGGCCGCGCATGGCGCCGCCCTAGGCAAGCGTTTAAGCTTTTGTGCCGGTAGTGCGTCCTGAGCCGCCGCCGCCGCTCCAGGTGCCGCTGAGTTTTTCGGCGTTGGCTTTGAGTTCGATATCGTATTCCTCGCCTTGATAGGGGACTTTGAATTTCAAGACGCCGTCGGTATACGAGAAATCTTTGGCGGGGATTTCGTTGTCACCGGCGGCGAGGGCAGCCACCAGTTTGCCGTCCGTTTCTTTGAGGACCAACGTCCACTGTACGGAATCGCCTTCGGTTTCGGAGGTCATGTTCCATTTACCGAGAAGGGGCTTGTAGTCCTGGCTGAGCGCGAGGGCGGCGGTGGCGAGAAAACTCAGTAAGCATAGGGCGAGGAAGCGATGTAATCGTTTGTGAATCATAGTCTCTATTATGCGATTTTTGGATTGGGCCGGGATAACGGCGAACCCTCGAATTCGCCCTTGTCCATGGTCATCACATTCTATCGAAGAGATTGCGCGGACACCCAGCGATCGACGCGCGCTTCGAGAATATCCAGGGGCAGGTTACCGCCACTGAGGATTTCATCGTGAAAGGCGCGGATATCAAAGCGCGAACCCAACCGCTGCTTGGCGCGCTCACGCAGTTCGCGGATTTTGAGTTGACCGATCTTGTAGCCGAGCGCCTGGGCGGGCCAGGCGATGTAACGGTCAATTTCGGCCTGAATCGTAGGTTCGTCCGCCGCGCCGCTCTGGCGAAAATAGGCGACTGCCTGATCGCGGCTCCAACCTTCGGAATGAATGCCAGGATCAACGACGAGACGAACGGCGCGCACGAGCTCGGTGGAGAGGCGGCCGAAGTCAGAGACGTGATCCTGAAAAAAGCCGATTTCCTTGCCCAACGCCTCGGCATAAACGGCCCAGCCTTCGGCATAGGCGTTGTTGATGAGATGGAGGCGGAAAGCCGGCAGACCTTGCAATTGCTGTTGAATGGAAATCTGCATGTGGTGGCCAGGGACACCTTCGTGATAGGCGATGGCTTCGTCGGAGAGCAAGGAACGGTGAGAGAAATTGGCGGTGGCTACCACCACGCGGCCCGGCCGCTTGCCGTCGGGCGTGCCCGGAACATAGTGAGTGGCGTTGCCAGGCTGAGAGTCGGGAATGGCTTCGACGGTGACGGGAGTTTTCGGAAGCAATCCAAAGAGCTCAGGCAGACGCGGCTGCATTTGCGCTATGTAATGGCGGAAATCATCGACTATTTGTTCGGCGGATTGCGGAATATATTTGGGATTTGCTTTGATGGCGGCGCGGTAAGTTTGCAGATCGCTATAACCTTCCTGGTGAGCGAGATCTGTCATTAGCTGAGTGATGCGCGCGACCTCGCGGAGGCCGAGAGCATGCACTTCGGCAGGTGACATATTCGTGGTGGTTTGTTTGCGAATGGCGTTCCGGTAGCGCGCAACTCCGTCGGGCAGGCTACTGAGGCCGATCGCGATGCGCCCTTGGGGAGCGTATTCTTTCGCTACAAAATCGGCGAAACGGCGATAGGCGGGCAAGACGTCGTTGTTCACTGTCTGCGTGATGGCTTCGGCGAGACGCTTTTGATCTGGCGCGGAGATGGTGCTCGGAAAATGTTTCGTCGGCTCTAGAAATGGGTTTTCTTTAATGGTGCCTTCACACTGGGCCGGCACTTGCTCCAGGAGAAATTTGGGCGGCAGCAAGCCGTCCCTCATGCCTTGGCGAAGCACTTCGATGGTTTCGTCGAAGGCGCGCGGGACTTGCTGGAGGCGGCCGAGGTAATCCTCATAATGTTTCACAGTATCGAGCGGCACGGCATGCGGGAGGTCGGCGATATCGTTATGGACGCCTGCCATTTGCGAGAGCGGCATCTCATAGGTCTTGAGATGGAAATCTGTGATGCGCTGCTCCAGAACGTGCAGCAGCAGGTCATGGGAGATGCGGTCTTGTTCCGGGAAACCGGCGGTGGAGATGGCTGCGAGCTTGGCGTGAAATGCCACATCGCTCCCGTTTTGTTGAGCGGCGGCGGCGAGAGAGAGGTGGTCGAGCTGCGCATTGTAGCGGTCATCGCCGTAAGCGGTGGCGGTTTCGGGAGACAGCTTGAGGTCGTCTTCAAACTGGGCGCGAAAGAGATCGTTTTGCGCGGCCAGACGGAGTTGGAGGGAGGAGGGTAGTGGTTGTGTGAACAGCAAGCACAGCAAGGCAGAGGAGATAGCTCTTAGTAGCATGGCGACTCTTTCAGACTACGGTATGGCGGTCTTTGTTCCGGCATCGCCAAAATAGCGATTTGCTATTGGCTGAAAAAGAATATAGGCAAATACGAAGAGCAGCAGAACGTGCACCGCGAACTGGGGCAGGGAATGGAAGGCGCTTAACACGACATGGAAAGCGATCCAAGCCATGGCGAGCCAGCGGGCCCAATTGCGGGCGCGAAGGATGTACGCGCCAGCGGCAACCGCGATTAGGCTGACGAGAGAGATCCAAACGCTGTCGTATGGGAATGGCTGGTGCGGCTTGAACTGGATGAGATGGGAGGCAAGGCCGAACACACCGGTGACCAGGTAAAGGCAGCCGACGGCGAGCACGGAGAGTGGACGTTTGTTCATGGCGCGCGGCGTGATCCCGTTTCAGGATAGCGAATAGATTTATGCGGAAGCTTCGTGGGTAGTTAAGTGCGCCCAAGAAACGCACTACAA
>Ga0302319_10024148_pt1 | contig 10818 bp, 9 predicted proteins | sample Bog_T0_2_FD_203319 | JGI IMG/M metagenome (GOLD analysis project Ga0302319, IMG submission 203319) | Peat permafrost microbial communities from Stordalen Mire near Abisko, Sweden - Bog_T0_2 | ecosystem: Environmental > Terrestrial > Soil > Wetlands > Peat | place: Sweden: Abisko, Stordalen Mire... | reverse complement strand
GATTTCGGCCGCCAGCAGATCCATGATGATCCCATCTTTATCGGTGGTCCACACCGTTCCATCCCGGCGCAGGAAACTGGCCCCGGCGCTTTCTTCGCCGCCGAAGCAGAACGTGCCTTCGAAGAGCCCTTCGGCAAAGTACTTGAACCCCACCGGCACTTCGGCTAGTTGGCGATCGAGCGACTTAACAACCATGTCGATAAGGCTGCTGCTGACTAGCGTCTTTCCCACCCACGCGGTCTCTGCCCACACAGGCCGGTGCCCCAGCAAGTACTGAATGGCGACTGCCAAATAGTGGTTGGGATTCATTAAACCCTGGTTGGGCGTGACGATACCGTGCCGGTCTGAATCCGGATCGTTGCCGAACGCCAACTGGTAGTCGTGGCGCAGGTCCACGAGCTTAGCCATGGCGTACGGGCTGGAACAATCCATGCGGATCTTCCCGTCGTGATCGACCGTCATAAAAGCAAATTGCGGGTCGATGATCTGATTCACCACCGTCACGTTCAGTCCGTAAATATCGGTGATCGGCGACCAATACGGCAACGAAGCGCCACCTAGCGGATCGATCCCCAGCTTCAGACCGGCGGAGCGAATTGAATCCATGTCGATCACATGCCCAAGATCGGCCACATAAGGCATGACGAAATCGTAGAAGTGGGTGTGACAGGAGTGCAGCGCCGATTCATAGGAGACACGCTTTACTTCGCGGTTGCCGGCGCGCAGCAGTTCATTGGCCCGGTTCTGAACCCAGCCGGTGATATCGGATTCGGCGGGTCCGCCGTTGGGCGGGTTGTACTTGAATCCGCCGTCGGATGGAGGATTGTGGGAGGGCGTAATGACGATCCCGTCGCCTTGGTCATCCGAGTGGCCGCGGTTCCAGGTCAGAATGGCGTGAGAGATGACGGGCGTAGGTGTAACGCCGTCCTGGTCCTGGATGAAGACATCGATATCGTTTGCTGCCAGCACCTCGAGCGCGGTGCGCTGCGCCGGCTCCGAGAGCGCGTGGGTGTCTTTACCCATGTAGAGCGGTCCGCGAATTTTCCGCGAGTGGCGGAATTCGCAAATCGCCTGGGAGATGGCCAGGATATGGGCCTCGTTGAAGCTGCCCTGCGAAGAAGTTCCGCGGTGTCCGCTAGTGCCGAAGCTGACTAACTGCCGTGGATCGGAGAGTTCTGGCTTTCGGTCGTAGTAATCGCCGGTGAGTTTTTGAACGTCGATGAGCAATTCGGCTGGCGCGGGTTTGCCAGCAAGAGGTGAGATCGCCATGCACTCTCATTATGATGGAGTGCGGGATGATGGGGCGCCGGTGCTTTTGTAGGTTAGACTGCGATGGCCTCTTGCAGGACCGGCTGCGTCTCAGGAGCCTGGGGAGACTCGGCAGTGCGTGGCTTCCGAATGATGGACAGGGCAGGTTCCCGCGGCACGCCTAGCGACAGGTCGACCGAGAAAGTAGAGCCTTGGCCGACTGCGCTGACAACTCGAACCTCAGAGCCCATCAATCGAGCCAATTGTTGGGATAACGCCAAACCTAAGCCCATGCCCGAATAACGGCGGGTGGGTCCCGATTCACTCTGGCGGAAAGGCTGGAAGATTGCATCGAGGTGGCCCGGCGGAATTCCAATTCCCGTGTCCCGAACCGATACTGAGACGCTCAGCCGTTGTTCGTCCTTAGCCAGCACCCTGGCGCAAACTTCCACTTCACCTTGGCTGGTGTACTTAATTGCATTAGTAATCAGATACGCCAGTAATTGCCTTATTCGGAATTCATCCCCGATAACCACCTGGGGAAGATCGGGATCGACATTCTCGATAAGAACGAGCCCTTTCGCGCTGCCCTGCGGTGAGAACTCCCCGGTCAGGTCAGCCATGGTCCCACGAAGATCAAACTCCGCTTCCTCTAACGCAACCTGGTTGGCCATTAAAGCTGAATATTCGAGCGTCGCGTTGATTACCAGCAAAACATTCTGAGCGCTTAGATGGGAGTCCAGTGCGTACTCTCGTTGGTCGCTGCTAAGATCGGTTTCAAGCAACAAGTCCAAATTGCCCAAAATGCCCGTTAGCGGAGTACGAATTTCATAGCTCAAACTTGCCAGGAATTGGGATTTTAGCTCCCCTATTTCGTCCGCTGCTCTGTCATCAACACCCACTAATTTCTGAATCGGCAAACCCAGGAGTCAGCTTTAGCGAAATTGATACTTAGCACTGATTATTTAATTATCGTCAAATATCCCGCTCAGTACGTCGAAACCCCTATGCTCATCGCCCCCTGTTTTCATAGGGGCCAGCTCTCTACGCATTTTCTCTAACGTCATGCTTTGGACGATCACCCTTCCAGGCCCGGTGAGGGTAGCGAGGAATAGTCCTTCGCCGCCAAACAGGGCTGTTTTGATACCACCGACCAGTTGAATGTCGTAACCCACACTCTCATCGAAGGCTACGATACAGCCGCTGTCGATTTGGAGAACTTCACCCGGTTTGAGAGTGAATTCGACAAAATCTCCACCGGCGTGAATAAATAACGCGCCTGGACCAGTCAATTTTTCGAGAATAAATCCTTCTCCACCGAAAAATCCGGCGCGGAGTTTGCGAACCAATGCCAAATTTAATTGAACGCTCGGCTGCGCAAATAGGAAGCTGTCCCGTTGGACCAGTACGGTTTGGTTTGCCCCCAGTTCAAACACCTGGATCTTGCCCGGATAACTGCCGGCGAACCCGACTTCGCCATCCGATAGCGCCCGGAAATAGGTGAGAAACAGCGATTCGCCCATCAGTTTGCGCTTCACCGCTCCCCAGATCTTCTCCCCAATCGAACTGCCGCTCATGCGAGTGTCCCACTGGACATTCGGAGTCTTGTAAATCATCCTTCCGGCCTCGGCGTAAACTTCCTGTCCCGCCTTTAGGTGCAGGCGTACCATCTGGAGATTATCGCCCTGAATGTCGTACTCCAGTTTGGGAACTGCCGCCGTGGCGGGTGGCGTGTAAGGAACTGCCCCACTATTTGCGGGCAAACCACAGTTGGGACAGAATCGAGCGTCGTCGGCAAGGCCAGTACCACAATTTGTGCAGAATGCCATGGCGTTCATCTTACAACGGCCAAACTTTAAAGCAGTTGACGAGCGCCTGATTCATACGTATGATTTAAACATACGTATGATTGAAAATTCGGTCGGCACCAAGGACCGTCTCCTTGATGCAGCCGAGAAGCTATTTGCGGAATCCGGCATCGACGCGGTGTCGCTAAGAACCATCACCAGCGAGGCTGGCGTGAATTTGGCGGCGGTGAACTATCACTTTCAATCCAAGGAAGCTCTTGCCATGGCTGTAGTCGAACGGCGGTTCGGGCCTATCAATCGCGAGCGCCTGCGCATGCTCGATGAATTTGAGGCATCGGCTGCCGGCAATCCTGTTCCGGTGCCCCAGCTAGTGGAAGCGTTCGTCGCCCCTGTCTTGGCCTTAAAGGAAGGCCCAGCGAGCGCGTTTGTACCCCTTATGGCGCGAATTTACAGCGAGCAAAGAGCATTCGCGGAACGTATTTTTCGCGACCAACTGTTTCCGGTCGCCCAGCGCTTTCATGCGGCCTTTGAACGATCGCTGCCGCATCTACCGCCGGCGGAGATCCTGTGGCGCATTCAATTTCTGGCAGGCGCCATGGTTCACGCGATCCGCATGCCCATCAAACTGACTGGGATCACACCCGATTGGACCGAGCCGTCCGATGCTCGCCGATTGGCGCCGTTAATGATTACATTTTTTACGGCAGCGTTTGAAGCGCCCGCCACGGAGATTCCCGATGCAGCAGCCCAGTAGCGTAGGCCTTTGGCCAGCCTTCTTGACTTTGTTTGCCTTTCCTCTAAGCGCCCAGCTCGAAACGCGTCCGCCCGTGCTGCAGCTAAGCTTGAAGCAGGCCGTCCAAATCGCACTGGCGCCGGAAGGCAACACGCGGGTCCAACTGGCGGAAGAATCATTGAAGCAAGCTGAAGCGCAAGCGAGCGAATCGCGAGCGGCCTTGCTGCCCGACCTGGAGAGCTATGTCACCGAAGAAGCTCAGACGCGCAATTTGAAGGCGTTGGGTATCAATTTCAATTTCCCCGCTTACCTTGGTTTCAGCTTGCCCGCGCTAGTTGGTTACGACGTCTTCGACGCCCGCGCCACCGTGAACCAGAACATTTTCGACTTTGCTTCCATCCGCCGTTTCCAAGCCTCCAAGGTCACTGTCCAAGCGATCAAAGCCGACCGCGAAGGCACCCACAATCAGGTAACGGATCAAGTGGCGCGCGCTTACCTGACCGGCGTTCGCGCCGTGGCGGGACTCGAGACGGCACAGGCTAACGTCGACCTGTCTGAGGCTCTTCTAAAACTGGCGCGACATCAGAAAGAAGCCGGCACTGGGACCGGCATCGAGGTCACTCGGGCGCAAGTACAGTTGGCGAACGACCGGCAGCACCTCCTGGTGGCTCAAAACGATGTCGACCGCGCGCAACTCGATTTGCTAAAAGTCCTGGGAATCCGCCTGGACAGTCCGGTCGAATTAACAGACAAACTGTCCTACGTGGCAGTGGAAGCGATGGACGAAGCCAAGGCCATCGAGACCGCTCGTAAAACGCGAGCTGAATTGCAGGCCCAGCAGCATCGCGAGGATTCGGCCCGGCTCAGCTATAGCTCGGTGAAGTGGGAACGTCTGCCGTCGGTCGGCGGCTTTGCGGATTATGGCAGCATCGGCACAGGAATCGGCGACGCAGTTGCGACCCATACCTACGGCGTTACTGTGCGTGTACCGCTATTCGACGGCGGACGGCGCGATGCACGGCGCGTGGAAAGCGCGTCTCTCTACAAGCAGGAACGGATCCGAACCGCGGACCTGAAAGACCAAGTGGAACTGGATGTACGTCTCGCGCTCGATAGCCTGCGCTCCGCTGACGATCAGGTAAAGGTGTCCGAAGAAGGGCTGCATCTTTCCGAGAACGAATTAGCGCAAGCGCGGCGCCGTTATGAAGCCGGCGTTACGAATAGCGTGGAAGTCACCGACGCGCAGACCCGCTTGGATCGCGCGCGCGATAACCGCATTACCGCGCTCTATAACTACAACCTGGCGCGCATCGACTTGGCAACGGCGATGGGCACCATCCAGAGCATGATTCAATGAGGACCCGATGAAACGTAAAATCCTGATTCCGATTCTGCTGGTGGCGGTAGGCCTGGGCGTTACGGTTCTGCTGCGGTCTGGCTGGCTGCATCGCGAAGATCCCAACCACATTCATGTGTCGGGGAATATCGAACTGACGGAGGTGGACATCTCCTTCAAGGTTCCCGGCAAGCTGGTGCAACGGACTGTTGACGAAGGCGATTTCGTCAAGAAGGGGCAACTGATTGCCCGCATCGATCGCGACCAGATGGACCGCCAAAAGGCCCGCGACGTCGCCGGCGTCAGCTCAGCCGGCTTCCAAATGGACCAGTCGCGGACCGCGATCGCTTACCAGGAGGCCAGCCTCGAAGCGGACATCGAGCTAAAACGCGCGGAACTGAAAGCGGCGCAAGCACACTTGGATGAACTGGTGGCGGGTTCGCGTCCCCAGGAGATCCAGGAAGCGCGAGCTTCCGTGTCCGACACCCAGGCGCAATACGAGCAAGCCAAGCTCGACTGGGATCGGGCGCAAACTCTCTTCAAAAACGACGACATTTCGAAGTCGCAGTTCGATCAGTTCCGGGCGCGTTTCGACAGCACGCAGGCGATGCTGAAGCAGGCTCAGGAGCGGCTGGCCTTATCCGTGGAAGGACCGCGCAAAGAGCAGATCGATTATGCTCGCGCCCAGGTGGCGCAGGCGCAGGCTGCTTTGAAACTCAGCGAAGCCAACCGTCTGGAAGTGAAGCGCCGCAAGGAAGACCTGTCGGAGCGGCGCGCGGACATGGACCGCGCCCAGCAGCAAGTGGCGATCACCAACACGCAGATCAACGACACCGAAGTGTTCTCGCCGGTAGATGGCGTGGTGCTGGTAAAGGCGGCCGAGGTGGGCGAGGTGCTGGCGGCTGGGACTACGGTGGTGACCATCGGAGACATCCAGCATCCGTGGCTCCGCGCTTACATCGGCGAACGGGACTTGGGCCGCGTGAAAATCGGCTCGAAAGCCAAAGTTACGTCCGATTCGTTTCCCGGGAAAGCCTATTGGGGCCGGGTGACCTTCATCTCGTCCGAAGCAGAGTTCACGCCCAAGCAGATTCAGACCCAGGAAGAGCGCGTAAAGTTGGTCTATCGGATTAAGATCGAGGTCGACAATCCGAATAACGAACTAAAATCCAACATGCCGGTGGAAGCCGAGATCGAATTGTGATCCGCGCCGTCAATCTGACGCGGCGATTCGGCAGCCTGACCGCCGTCGACCATCTGAACATCGACGTCGCGGAAGGCGAGATCTTTGGCTTGGTGGGTCCGGACGGGGCGGGGAAGACCACGACGCTCCGCCTGCTCTGCGGGTTGATGGATCCAACCGAAGGCGAGGCCTGGGTCGCCGGCCATAATGTCGCGCGCGAAGTAGACGCGGTGAAGGATGTGATCGGCTACATGGCGCAGCGCTTCGGCCTGTATGGCGATTTGACCGTGGAAGAGAACATGATCTTCTACGCGGATCTGTTCGCCATCTCGAAGCAGGAGCGCGGCGGCCTGATGAAGCAGTTGCTGCAGATGACGCGCATGGAGCCGTTTCGCGATCGCCCGGCGGCTAAGCTTTCGGGCGGCATGAAACAGAAGCTGGCGTTGATGTGTACGCTGCTGCATCACCCGAAAATCCTCTTCCTGGATGAACCAACGAATGGCGTGGACCCGGTTTCGCGGCGCGATTTCTGGGCCATCCTGTATCAACTCGTTCGCGACGGACTGACGCTCTTTGTGACTACCGCGTACCTGGACGAGGCCGAACGCTGCAACCGCGTGGGGCTGATGAGCAAGGGTAAACTGATTCGCTGCGATTCGCCCAAAGCCTTGCGTACGCAGTTGGAAGATGTGTGTTTCGAAGTGGTGACGTCGGATCAGCAGGTGGCTCGCGAGGTATTGGCGGCACAGCCTGGCGTACTGAGTATCGAACCGTCGGGCGCTACGTTGCACCTGTTCTTGACACCAGGCGCGACTTCAACGGAGCGCCTCCAATCGGCCTTGCAATCGCGCGGCGTGACGACGCAACAGTTTCAGCAGATCGTGCCGTCGCTCGAAGACGTCTTCATCGACCTGATCGGAAAGTCGGAGGCGAAAAGTGGATAACGCGGTCGAAATCAGGAACCTGGTAAAACGTTTCGGCGATTTCGTAGCCGTAGACAACGTGAACTTGACCGTCGCCAAAGGCGAGATTTTCGGCTTTCTGGGACCGAACGGAGCCGGCAAATCTACCACCATCCGCATGCTTTGCGGCCTTCTGGAGCCCACTTCCGGCGAAGCCACCGTCGGCGGACGCGACGTCAAGACGCAATCCGAAGCCATCAAAGAGCACATCGGCTACATGTCGCAGAAATTTTCCCTCTATGACGACCTGACCGTGGAAGAGAACATCGACTTCTTCGCGGGTATCTACGGTGTCCCCAATACAAAGCTCGTGGGCCGCAAAAGCTATGTACTGAAGATGGCGGCCATCGAGGATCGGCGCACCACCATGACCCGGCTGCTTCCGGGCGGGCTGAAGCAGCGGCTGGCGCTAGGTTGCGCCATCCTGCACGAACCGCCGATTCTGTTCTTAGACGAGCCGACCTCCGGCGTGGACCCGATTGCCCGGCGCAATTTCTGGGATCTGATCTACCAGCTTTCCGCCGCCGGGCAGACTATTTTCGTCAGCACTCATTACATGGACGAAGCCGAGTATTGTCATCGCATCGCCCTGATGTATCGCGGTAAGGTGATCGCGCTGGGCACTCCGGCCGAACTGAAGGAATCGCTCCAAACGCATCATATTCTTCACCTGGAAGTGTCCGACGTTCTGGGCAGCATGAAAGTGCTGGAGAAAATGGAGGGTATCTCCGATGTCGCAGTGTTTGGCGGCGGATTGCATGTTACCGTGCTCGACGCGGCCAAAGCCATACCGCAAATTCGAAGCTCTCTCGAAGCTGCGGGCTTTGAAGTTCCCGAACTGGAGCGAATCACACCATCCATGGAAGATGTCTTTGTGGCCATGATCGAGGAAGAAGAAAGGAAGGCCGCATGAACTTTCGCCGCCTGCGCGCTATCGCTCGCAAGGAGTTCCTGCATGTCTTGCGCGACGTCCGTAGTCTGATCCTGGCGCTGGCATTGCCGCTGGTGATGCTGCTGTTGTTCGGCTACGCTTTAACTCTGGACGTGGATCGCATCCCGGCTTATGTTTACGATCAGGACCGCACGCCGCAAAGCCGGGAGCTGATCGACCAGTTTCGCGGTTCGCGCTATTTCCAGATCACCGGCGCGGTGCAGGACTACCGCCCCATCGAACAGATGGTGGACCGCAGTAAAATCCTGATCGGCATTGTGGTTCCGCGTAACTACTCACGCGATCTGCTGGCGGGAAAAGAGACTGACGTACAAATTCTGCTCGATGGCAGCGATTCCAATACCGCGTCCATTGCGCTCGGTTACGCTGACGCGATCATCCAGAGTTATTCCGCGCAGCTGCGCTCGAATGCCCAAATGCGTCTCGGAGGGCAGGCGATGAAGATACCCGTGAACACCGAAGTGCGGGTCTGGTATAACAGCGATCTGAAATCGAAAAACTACATAGTGCCGGGGCTGATCGCAGTCAGCATGATGATCATCGCTTCGTTGCTGACCTCGCTGACGATTGCGCGTGAATGGGAGAATGGCACGCTGGAACAACTGCTTTCGACTCCAGTGCGTCCCATGGAACTCGTGCTGGGGAAGCTGCTGGCCTACTTCGCGATCGGTCTGTTGGACATGCTGATCTGTCTGTTCCTGGGAGTTGTGGTGTTCCAGGTTCCGCTTCGCGGCAGCATCCCATTCCTGTTCCTGAGTAGTTGCGTCTTCCTGTTTGGAGCGCTATGCACGGGTGTCTTGATTTCAGCCGCTACCCGATCTCAGCTCATTGCCTACCAATTGAGCTTGCTGACATCGTTTCTGCCGGCCTTTCTGTTATCGGGCTTTATCTATTCCATAACCAACATGCCGCGCATCATTCAAGTGATTAGCTCTATAGTCCCGGCGCGCTACTTCATTCGCATCGTTACGTCCGTTTTCCTGAAGGGCGTGGGTATCGAAGTGCTTTACGGTGAGTTGCTGATTTTGCTACTCTACGCGACCATCGTGTTTATCGGCGCCTCCCGCAAAATGAGGCAGAAACTGGCCTGACATGAGAAGACGAATCCTGGAAATCGTGAGAAAAGAATTCCGGCAGGTGTTGCGCGAACCGCGCACCCGAGCCATGTTGTTCATGCCGCCGATGATCCAGTTGCTGGTATTCGGCTTCGCCGTGAATCTCGACGTCGAGCATGCACGCCTGGCTTGGATGGATCAGGACCACACCGAGGAAAGCCGCGATCTGCTGGCCGGATTCCAAGGCTCGGGACGCTTTGAAGTGGTCGCGACGCCCGCCACCGACGCGGAGGTTCGCAATCTGCTCGACAAGGGGCAAGTAGACCTGGTGGTCCGGGTGCTGCCCAATTTTGCGCGCGATACCAAGCGCGGTCGGACCACCGCCGTGCAAGTGCTGATCGACGGTACGAATTCGAATACGGCGTCCATCGTTTCCGAGTATGCGTCGCAAATCATTGCCAATTATTCCGGCAAGATTCTGAATCAACAGAATGCGGACAAGTTGGTGGCGCGCAGCATACCGGGACCCATGCATGCCGGCATTCCCAATCTGCAGTCGCAGAACCGCGTCTGGTTCAATGCCGACCTGCGTAGCCGCAACTACTTCGTGCCGGGTGTGGTAGTGAATATCATCGCTCTGATAACACTGAGTCTCACTTCCATGGCCATTGTGCGGGAGAAAGAAGTGGGAACTATGGAGCAACTAATGGTGTCGCCGATCCGGCCCATCGAATTGATGCTGGGCAAGACTCTGCCGTTCGCGATGATCGGGCTGGCGGACATGGTGCTGGTGGTGGTCGCGGCGGTATTGATTTTTAGAGTCCCGTTTCGAGGCAGCGTCCTGCTGCTGTTCGCCGCGTCCGCGCTATTTCTGCTGACTTCCTTGGGAGCGGGGTTGTTCATTTCCACGATTTCGAGGACGCAGCAACAGGCCATGATGACCACGTTCCTGTTCTTTCAGCCGGCGTTCCTGCTCAGCGGCTTCGCATTCCCGATCCGCAATATGCCGGATTTTATTCAGCCGCTCACGTATTTAAATCCCGTGCGCTATTTCATGGAAATTGTGCGCGGGATCTTCCTAAGAGGGAGTGGTGCGGATGTATTGTGGCCGCAGATGCTGGCGCTGGCGGTATTTGGAGTGTCGATTTTGACGCTGAGTGCGCTGCGGTTCCACAAACGGTTGGAATAGCAAAAGTCAGCCTAAAAACAATACTGTTCGCCTAACACATCGAACGGTCTAAACTCCACCCTGCGGAGAAGGCTGCGGAACCGGGCTACGCGGCTTGGACCGCAATGGACTCGGCGATCGCGGTTGGCTCTGGAACGGTTTCGCCGTGCAAGCGCATGCCTTCGATGTGAAACTCGATAGCTTCCGCGATCAGACGGCGCGTGTCGTCCAGGGTATTGCCTGTGGTCACGCAGCCTGGAAGGTCTGGAACATAGGCCGCCCAGTTGTTTGGCGTCTTTTCAAAAACGACAGCATACCTTTTCATTTCAGCCCCGCCTTCTTCAGTATCGAGTTCAGCGTGCCCGCCGGCATG
>Ga0302319_10024144_pt1 | contig 10820 bp, 7 predicted proteins | sample Bog_T0_2_FD_203319 | JGI IMG/M metagenome (GOLD analysis project Ga0302319, IMG submission 203319) | Peat permafrost microbial communities from Stordalen Mire near Abisko, Sweden - Bog_T0_2 | ecosystem: Environmental > Terrestrial > Soil > Wetlands > Peat | place: Sweden: Abisko, Stordalen Mire... | reverse complement strand
CTTGCCGGGCCGATGACAGGACTGCTGGTGCAGCCGATAATCGGGTCGATGAGCGACCGGACGTGGAACCGGCTTGGGCGCAGGCGGCCTTACTTCCTGACGGGGGCGATTCTGTCGAGCGCTGCGCTATTCTTCATGCCGGACGCGCCGGCGCTGTGGGTGGCGGCGACCATGCTGTGGGTGCTGGATGCGTCGATCAATATCTCGATGGAGCCGTTCCGGGCGTTTGTGGCGGATAAGCTGCCGGCGGAGCAGCGGACCACGGGGTTTGTGATGCAGAGCTTCTTTATCGGGATCGGCGCGGCGGTGGCCAATGCGCTGCCGTCGATCCTGGACCACTTCGGCGTCACCGGGAACGCGCCGAATGGAGTGCCGCTGACGGTGCTGTACGCATTCAAGCTGGGGGCGGCGGTATTTCTACTGGGCGTGCTCTGGACCGTCTGCACGTCGCGCGAGTATCCGCCGGAGGATATGGAGGCTTTCCTGCGGAAGAAGGCGGCGCACCTTGGGTTTCGCGTCGATCCGAAGTTCCTGGGGGTGGGGGCGACGGCCGGGGCGCTGCTGGGGATGAGCCGTGGGTTGCTGGTGGATCACAATCTGACCATCTGGCATGTGCTGGCGGGGCTGGTGGTGGGCGGCGCGATAGGGGCTGTGCTGAGCGGTCCCGAGGTGGGGAGCGCGCTGCGGGAGATGCCGGGGACGATGAAACGGCTGGCGGTCGTGCAGTTCTTTACCTGGATGGGGCTGTTCTGCATGTGGATGTTCTTCACGCTCGCGACGGCGCAGCAGGTTTTCGGGACGCTGGATTCGACATCGCCGGCATTCGACAAGGGGACGGCGTTCGGCGGGCAGACGTTCGCGTGGTACTCGATAGTGTGCTTCCTCGTGGCGTTCGTCCTGCCGCCGCTGGCGCGGGTGACGAGCCGGCGGACCGTACACTCGATAGCGCTGGTGGCGGGCGGGGCGAGCCTCCTGGCGACGGGGTTTATCCACGACAGGATGCTGTGGCAATGCACGATGATCGGGGTAGGGCTTGCGTGGGCGTCGATTCTCTCGATGCCGTACGCGATTTTATCCGGGGCGATACCGGCGGCGCGGACGGGGGTTTACATGGGCATTTTCAACTTCTTCATCGTCATCCCGGAGATACTGGCGTCGCTGACGTTGCAGCCGATCGTGGGGAAGCTGTTCCATAACGATCCGGTGAAAGTGGTGATGCTGGGGGGAGGCTCGCTGCTGGTGGCGGCGGTGCTGACGCAATTCGTGACCGAGAGGGCGGAGAATCCGGAGGCGCTGGCGGAGATCGTGGAGGGCGAGGGGATGATGGAGACGATCACGCCGGCGGAGCCGGCGCCGGAGGGGCGGTAGCGCGGGCAAACAAGGCAGGGCCTACCCCGCCGACTCGCCCGCAGCCTCCTCGACATTCGGCATGTGCTCCTCGCAGGGCGCGAAGGTGACGCCGGGGGGGGCTTTTGTGCCGCCGTCGTTGTTGGGGCCGAAGTACTTGTTAGCGCAATCCGGGCAGACGCTGTGGGAGAAAGTGGCCTGGGAATGCTGCTCGACGAATTGCTCGACGCGCATCCAGTAGCCGGTGTCATCGCGGACGTTCTTGCACCATGCGCAGATGGGGAGGAGGCCGGTGAGGGTCTTGATGGTGGTGACGGCCTCCTGGAGGTCGCGTGTCAATTGCTCGCGCTCGCGCTCCATGCGGCTCTTGTAGAGAGACATCTCGATATTGGTGCGCAACTGGCGCTCCTCGAAGGGCTTGAGCAGGTAGGCGAAGGGCTCGGATATCTTGGCCTGCTCGAGGACGGCTTCGTCGGAGTTCGCGGTCAAAAAAATCACGGGGAGACTTAGCTCGATGCGGACGAGGTGGGCGGCCTGGATGCCGTTCATGGGCCCCTTGAGCATGATATCCATGAGGATGAGGTCGGGCTTCGTGCTGCGCGCGAGGTCGAGGGCCTCGGCGCCGGTGGTGCCCCAGCCGGCGACGGTATAGCCGAGCGTCTCGAGGCGATCCTGGATGTCCGCGGCGACGATGGCCTCGTCCTCGATCACGAGGATCCGGGACGGGGATTCTTCAATCAAATCTGTCATGAGTTGGCTTGGGATTTGAAGTATAGCCGAAATTGGGTGCCGATTCCATTCGATATCTCGAGGCGGGCGCGCATCTGCTTGCTGAGGATGCGGACGAGGCGCAAGCCGAGCGAGGTCGCCTTGTCAAAGTTGAACTTTTCCGGGAAGCCGACGCCGTTGTCCGAGACCATGAGCACGTAGTCGCCCATCTCGGACTTCGTGAGGCGGACGCCGATCTCGCCGACAGCGCGGCCGGCGAATGCGTATTTGAGGCTGTTGGTCACGAGCTCGTTGGTGATCAAGCCGACGGGGATGGCGGTATCGAGGTCGAGCGAGACGGGGTCCACGTGCAGGCGGGTCTCGACGCGGGTGCGTGTTGTGCGATGCGCGGAGAGAACCATGTTTAACAGGCTGCGCATGTATTCAGGAAAATCGATCTGCGCAAGATCGTTCGACTGGTAGAGTTGCTCGTGGATGAGGGCCATGGACTTGATGCGGTCGCGGCTCTCCTCAAAGATGTGCAGCGAGGCGGGGTCGCTGATGTAGGATGCCTGCAACTGGAGGAGGCTGGAGACGATCTGGAGGTTGTTCTTCACCCGGTGATGAATTTCCTTGAGGAGAACTTCCTTCTCCTCGAGTGAGGCCTTGACGCGGGCGGCGGCTTCCTTTTGCTCCGACATATCGCGGATGATCGTGGAGAGGAACTCGACCGAGCCGGAGGGGGACTTGTGGGCGAGGATCAATTCCGACGCGGGAACGTCGGGGCCATTGCGGGAGATCACGGCGGTCTCCCCCTGCCATGCGCCCTCGATCATCGCGACGGGGAGGCCCTCGAGGGCGACGAGGTCGGCAGCCCACGTGGGGTGGACATCCGGGAGGCGCAGGCCTGTGAGGGGCTCGTCCGGGGCGAGGCCGAGGAGGTCGCGGCCGGCGCTGTTGATGTAGAAGAATTGTCCAAACTTGTCGGCCATGCCGACCATGTCGGTGGTGGCCTCGAGGATGGCGCGGAAGCGCTCGGTGGTTTCCTGGGAGCGGGCGGCCTCGGTAATGTCCTCGGCGACGTAGCAATAGCGGGGCTGGCCGGCGGCGGAGCGGCCGAGGAAGGAGACAGTGGCGGCGAATTCGCGGTCCAGGCCGCCGACATTGCGCCGCTGGCGCAGGCGCATGGGCTGGCGGCGGAGCTCGCTCTCGCGGAATTTTTCGAGCCATGGCTCGATTTCCTCTTCCGTCCAGCCCATCTCGCGGACGGTGCGCCCGGCGGCGGGCAATGTGCCGCCGCCCATGAAGGCGGAGGCGGCGGAGGCGTTGACCGAGACGAAGAAGATGTCGTCGCGCATGAGCTCCACGATGCCCATCATCATCGGGGCGCTCTGGAAGAAGGCGCGGAGAGTGGACTCGCTCTCGAGCAGGACGCGGGCTATGCGGTCGCGCTCGGCCACTTCCTTGCCGAGCTCCTCGTTGCGGCGGCTAAGCTCGGCGGTGCGGTCGCGGATGCCGGTCTCGAGCTCCTCCTGGGTCTCGCGGAGCTTGATCTCGGCCTCCTTGCGGCCGGTGATGTCCGTGATGCAGCCGATGTAGCCGGTGAGGGTGTCGCCCTGGATTTGCGGGGCGAATTGAGCCAGCACCCATGTCACCGTGCCGTCGGCGTGGGCGAATCTAAATTCCAGGTCGCGCACCTCGCCGCGGCCGCACCAACTCTCCTGCACACGGCCCCGGTCCATGGGGTGGACGGCGGCGAGCCAACCCTGGCCCATGGCCTTTGCAGCCGGGATGGCGGCGATGTCGCACCATTTTTCATTCACGAGGATCACCTGCCTCTCCGCGTCCATCCGGATGATGCCGACGGGGGCGATGGCGGTGAGCTGGCGGTAGCGCCCCTCGCTCTCCGCAAGCTCTGCGGTGCGGGCGGCGACGCGCCCCTCGAGTGTCTCGTTAAGGGATTTCACCTCTGCCTCGGCGTTCCGGCGCCGCGCGACCATCGAACCCGCGGCGAGGATGCTGATCTGCATCACGCACAGGAATATCTGCAAATGAAGGAGCGCATGCGCCGGCCCCGATTCGACCGCGGAGAATGCGCCCGCGCCGCGCGCCTGCCCGACCGCCGCGATGCATGCGAGGAGCACCGTGCCCGCCGTAAGCGTCCGCACCGAGAGCCGCATCGTGCCCCAGAGCAATATCGGGAACGCAAGGTAGGGATAGTGCGGCTGCGCGTACCGCAGCGGCATGCCCCCGAATGCCACCCCGCCCGCAACGGCCAGCACCACGAAGAAAAATGCCGCCTCAGCCCGCTCCCATTTGCCGCGGGCGGGGTCGATCTCCTCACGGGTTCCCCACGCGAGCACCAGCGGCGTGAAGATCAAGAGCCCGACAAGATTCGAGCCCCACCAGAAGAGCGCCATTGGCATCCCTGTCCAACCACTATCTCCCATGGCAGTTCCGGCCATCATCGTCGAGCTTGCCCCGACCGCGGCGCACAACATGCAACCGCCGAAAAGAAGAAAAGCGTCCCGCGCCCTCTGCAACCGCGGCCTTCCGCCGAACACCCTCCTCAGCGCCCAGTTGCCCACGCCCGCCTGAAGCAAATTGCACCCCGCATACACCAGCGCATGGAGCGGCGGATGATCCGAGACCAGCGCCTGCGCGCCGACGCTGGCCAGCACCGCGGCGATGCAAAATAGAAGCGACTCCCCCGGCCCCGCCACAAGCAATGCTCCAAGCATCAGCCCGCATGTGGGCCACAGCGCCGCCATGTGCCCCGGGCCAATGTCGATCCAGACCGTCGCGGCCCTGCCCGCCAGATACACCGCAAAGAAGATCAGCGCCCGGATGCACATGGAGGGGCGAGTGCATTTTTCTTCTTCTATGAGACCGGATGAAGACATGGGAACCTGTTCCGAAGCGCATGTTTCATTCCAAATGCGAAAAACTCGCAAATTTGCGTCGCATTGGCCTTTTTGGCGGTCAGATCCGGGAATGGGGCGTTGCGAGCCCGCGAGAAAACGCGCATTGCGAATCGCGGTCAGGAGGAATTAAAGTGCGACAGACGGGCCGGATCAGGAGTTTATCACCCCCAAGGACATGCATAAGGTATTTATCGGCCTCGACATCGGCGGCACCAAAATCATCGCCGCCGCCACGGACGATAACGGTCATATCCTGCGGCGCGAGCGGGCAGGAACTCCGCTCTCTTACGACGAAGGCCTGGCCCTGATCCATGAGATGATAGCCAAAGTCGCGGATGGCGCGGAGATCGCGGCAATCGGGGCGGGCGCGGGAGGTCCGCTGAATTGGCAGACCGGCGTAGTCTCGCCGCTGAATCAGCCGGAGTGGCGGGATATCCCCCTGACCGCGATCATGGAGGAGCGGTACGGCTGTGCGTTCAGCGTGGATGTGGATACCAATCTCGCGGCGCTGGCCGAGTACCATCATGCCCTGGAAAAGGTCCCGCGGTTTTTCTACCTCACAGTCAGCACGGGTGTGGGCGGGGGGATGATAGTCGATGGGGAAATCTACCGGGGGATGCACGGCGAGCACCCGGAGGTGGGCCACCAATCGGTACCGTACCGCCTGGCCGACGAGCGGACCGTCGCGTGCCCGTGCGGGAGCAACGGATGCCTTGAGGCGTTGATCTCGGGCGGTGGGATCCGGCGGCTGTACCGGAAGCCGCCGGAGGAATTGTCTGGCGCGGAATGGGAGGAGGTGGCGTGGAACCTGGGGCAGGGCTTGCGCAATCTTGCCGTAATATGTCTGCCGGATGTGATAGTGGTGGGGGGCGGCGTGACTTACGGCGCGCGCGAGACCATGCTGGCGCCCGCGATCCAGGTCATGCGCGATCACCTCAAGATCGTCCCGCACCCGAAAGTGGTCGCGAGCGAAATGGGCGAGCAGAATGTCCTGGGTGGCGCGATACTCCTCGCCCAGCGGAGCGTTAAACCCGAAAACCGAAGTTGATCGGGGCGAGCTGACGCAATCTGCTGGCCGCGAAGGCCATTCGTCAGAGATCACCGTATCTTTGGATACGCTGATCTCTTCCTCATGTCCTATCGGCTCGGCATCCTGCGTCATCTCATCCCCTCCAACATCGGATTTCGGGTTAAATTGCCGTGACCTTCGCCGGGCTTTCCGGGTGGACTGGTTTATGGCTATTGCTCGAAAACGCGGGGGCGCGAATGACCTGGGCAAATTTTCCGTTTATTTACGGGGCTGAAATACGATTGTCATACTGCCGTGTCAGAAGAGCAGCCCGCAATGAACTGGCTGGCATTCCTTCACGTTTATTTCGCGATGTTATGCGCGATCACCGGCGCTTGTCTGGTTTACCTCGCATGGCTGGTCTGGCCACGCCCATGAGCGCCAGGTTGCAAGGTGTCGGGCCAAATTCGCGGACTCGCCAATCCGCGCGCGCGCGTTAAACTCGCTGGCGTATGAAAACGCGATTGTTCCATGACACGGGGCGGCCCGTCTCGGAAGTTGGCCTCGGGTGCTGGCAACTTGGGGGCGCGGATTGGGGAGCGATCAGCGATGCGGGGGCGATGGAAATTCTCAATGCGGCGGCGGACGCCGGCGTAACCTTCCTTGACACGGCGGATGTGTATGGCAACGGGCGGAGCGAGACATTGATCGGGCGATTTCTCCGGGAAAGGGGGGGGTCGTTCTTCGTGGCGACCAAGCTGGGGCGCACCGGCGCACTTTACCCGGACCATTACAGCGAGGCGGGGGTGAGGGCGGCGGTAGAGGCGTCGTTAAAGAGGCTCCAGCTCGATACGGTCGATCTCGCGCAACTGCATTGCGTGCCGCCGCGCGCGCTGCGGGATGGGGAGGTCTTTGACTGGCTGCGCGCGCTGAAGGCGGAAGGGAAAATCCACGACTTCGGAGCCAGCGTCGAGTCATGCGAGGAGGCGGAAATCTGCCTCGAGCAGGAGGGGCTGGCCTCGCTCCAGATCATCTTCAATGTCTTCCGCCAGAAGCCCGCGGACGCATTCTTTGCCACGGCCCTCGCAAAGCGCGTGGCGCTGATCGTCCGGCTCCCGCTGGCGAGCGGGCTGCTGAGCGGGAAGATGGGGAAGGAAACCCATTTCGCGGAAAATGATCACCGCAATTACAACCGGGACGGCCAGCAATTCAACGTGGGCGAGACCTTTGCCGGGTTGCGGTATGAGAAAGGGGTCGAACTCGCGGACCGGTTGAAAAGCTACGTCCCGGAGGGGTACACCATGGCGCAGATGGCGCAGCGGTGGATTCTCGATTTCCCAGAGGTGACAGTGATCATCCCGGGGGCAAGCCGGCCGGATCAAGCGCATGCCAATGCCGCCGTCTCGAATCTGCCGCCGTTAAGCGAGGAGCTTCACGCAAGGCTCCGGGAATTCTATGAAAACGAAGTTGCGCGGCATATTCGCGGTCCGTATTGATTGGCCCCCATGAAATACCGGATTCTCCTCCCAGCCCTTCTCGCCGCGCTCGCCATTCCCGCCTTCGTCCACGCCGACGACGATGAGGCGGCGGAACTCAAGGAACAGCCCGCCGCCGTGCAAAAGACCGCGCACGAGGAGGTAGGCAAGAATGAGATCGAGGAGGTCGAGCCCTCATACGAGGAAGGCCAGCACGCCACGGAAGTGGAATATACGGAGAACGGCAAGAAGATGGCGGTCGTCATCGCGAAGGATGGGACCCTGATCCAAAAGGAGCACCGGATGTCGCCGTCCGAAGCGCCTGACGCGATCCAGAAAGCGGTTGCCGCGTTTTATCCGGACGCAAAGATCACGCACCTCAAGGAAGTGACGCGAAAAGAGGCGACCTTTTTCGAAATCTCAGTCCGGGGCGGCGGTAAATCCCACCAGCTGAAACTCGACGCCTCGGGGAATGCTGTAAAATAGGGTGGATAATAACCGGGACCGCCCTTTGACCCATTTCGAGCCCAAAAAAGGCCGCAAATCCCGCTGTTTGTGACGATATCGAGACATTTCGTTTAATTTTCGATAAAAAGTTGTTGAACAGGTTGTGGAAATTATGCATTCTCAACTGACTGACGCACGACGGGTCCAGCGCCGACAAAATCCGAACTGGATGAATTTCGGCAAAAAAGGCAAAGGCGAAAGCCGGAGCGCGTTGCATGTGATAAAGCACACCGGACCGACCCGTACGAAGGTAGATTTGAAATAGCTTTCCCACGATAACCCGGATTGGCGCCGAAAATCGCCGCCGGGCCGGGGCACGGACTTAAACCGACACCCCCACGAAAGCGCCGGCAGCTCGATGCAGCCGGCGCTTTCCAATTTCAAAAGCAGTTTAGGAGCGCTTTCGGTTTATTTTGTCGCATGCTCTGAGGCGGCGCTCTCAGAATCATTGCGACAAAATAAACCGAAAGCGCTCTAGAAAATGCTCCAGGCGGGACGCGGCCATGGCGAATCGATTCCCGCCAACCGCGCGCGGGAGGAGGGGTTCTTAAACCCGAAAACCGAAGTTGATCGGGGCGATCTGACGCAATCTGCTGGCCGCGAAGGCCATTCGTCAGAGATCACCGTATCTTTGGATACGCTGATCTCTTCCTCATGTCCTATCGGCGCAGCATCCTGCGTCATCTCATCCCCTCCAACATCGGATTTCGGGTTAAATGCTCGCGCCGTTAACGCCAGCGGCCATTTCCTCGAGATGCGACCCTGGCTCGACCCCGGCCTCGCGATCCTCGGCGGCGCGCTGCTCGGTGCTCTTGTGATGATGCTCGGGATAGAGGTCGCGGAGAAGCTGGATATTGCCGTTGTAATCCTCGACCAAAGCGGAGGAGCTCTCGACCCAGTCGCCGGAATTGTAATAGTCGATCTCGCCGATCTTCCTGATTACGGGCCAGTGGATGTGGCCGCAGACGACGCCGCTGACCTTGTAATCCGAGGCGTACCGGACCACGGATTCCTCGAATTTACCGACGAAAGAGACGGCGTTTTTGATCCTTTGCTTGGCATAGGAGCTCAGGGACCAATAGCCCATGCCGAAACGGCGCCGGAACCAATTCAAGGGCCGGTTGATCCTGAGCAGGGACTCGTATCCGATATCGCCGACAAACGCGAGCCAGCGCATGTTCTGGACGACGGTATCCAGCTCATGCCCGTGCATCACCAGAAGTCGCCGGCCATCCGCGGTGACGTGGATGTCGTTTTTCTTCATCGTGATGGCGCCGTAGATGCCGAGGAAACCCGCGAGGAACTCGTCATGGTTGCCCGGGATGTAGATGATCTTCGTGCCTTTGCGGCCTTTTCTCAGGACCTTCTGGATTACGTCGCTGTGCTCCTGCGGCCAATAAATGCCCCGGCGGAGTTTCCATCCGTCGATGAAATCGCCGACGACATAAAGGGTTTCGAATTCGTAGTCCCGAAGGAAATCGAGGAGGGCGCCGGCGTTGCTGCCCTTGGTGCCGAGATGCACGTCGGAAATCCAGCCTGTGCGGAATCTTTGGCTCACGCAGAGTGACTAAACGGCACAGGTAGTGGTTGTGTCAAAGGCGGACCGCGATATGTGGTGTTATTTTACACGGCTGTAACAATCAAATCGCTAAAGGACCTTTTCCAGGCGGCCGCATAAGGTCTTAAGGACCTTGATGCGGGTGTGCCACTTGTAATTCGCGGCCACGAGGTGCCATGGGGCATGGCGCGTGGAGGTGCGGGCGAACATATCCTCAGCGCTGAGGTTGTGGGCCTCCCATTTCTCCCGGTTCCGCCAATCCTCTTCATTGATCTTCCAAGCCTTGGCGGGGTCGGCTTCGCGTTTCTTGAAACGCTCGAGCTGCTGATCCTTCGAGATGTGGAGATAGAGTTTCACGATGATGCAGCCGCCGTGAAAAAGCGTCTCCTCGAAGGCGTTGATCTCGTCATAGGCGCGGCGCCACTCCTCGCGGGTGGCAAATCCCTCGACGCGCTCGACGAGGACGCGCCCGTACCATGACCTGTCGAAGATGGCCATTTCGCCCTCGGCGGGAATTTTGTTCCAGAAGCGCCACATGTAGTGGTGGCGGTATTCCTCCGCGGTGGGCTTGACCACCGAGTAAACGCGGAGCGTGCGTGGATCGAGCTTCTCGACCAGGCGCTTGATGGCGCCTCCCTTGCCGGCGGCGTCGGGCCCCTCGAAGACGATCATGAGCGTGTGCCTGCCGCTGGCGAGCTTGCGCTGGAGGGCGAGGAACTGGAGCTGAAGCTCGCGAAGCTGGGACTTGTATTCCTTCTCCTCGACCGACTGCTCCTGGTCGAGGCGATCCAGCAGGCCGCGGGCTTCGTGGAGTGGCAACGGAGCGCTGATCTTCATGCTGGACCAGAATGGCTGCCCGGAAAACGGCGGGGGGTAAAGCGGAATCAGTTCGCTAGGTGGATTTCTGTCGCCCCATGCCGGGGCTTGACGCGCTCCGGGCGCTATACCGGGGGGCTTGCGCCACTGGCTAATTTCTGGCTGGCCCCGGGCCAATGGGATGGCGTGGATTGAAAAGGGTGCTTAAGGGGTTGAAAAGGGTTCTTACGCAGGTTGAAAAGGGTGCTTAGGGGGGTGAAATGGGTCTATTTAACGAGGCTGGTTGGTTCTCCGGGCCAATGAGAGCGGCGCGCTGTAAATAGGGTTCTTATTTAAACCGAAAGCGCTCTAAGGAACCGCTGATTAATGAAGGCGGCGACGCGGGGACGTGTAAGTGGCAGGATTTTTTAGCTTGGGCAGCCGGTAAGTTCGACTTTTGCGCTCGATCACGGGGTGAAGGGGCGCTGCTCCAGTCC
>Ga0302319_10024139_pt1 | contig 10821 bp, 14 predicted proteins | sample Bog_T0_2_FD_203319 | JGI IMG/M metagenome (GOLD analysis project Ga0302319, IMG submission 203319) | Peat permafrost microbial communities from Stordalen Mire near Abisko, Sweden - Bog_T0_2 | ecosystem: Environmental > Terrestrial > Soil > Wetlands > Peat | place: Sweden: Abisko, Stordalen Mire... | reverse complement strand
TCCAAACGTTCCGGGAAGAGCAGGGTTTGCGAGCGGTCCAGACCAGTCCGATGATTCATACTTGTCAGAGACCAACCAGCGGAGTAATTGTTCAAATCATGTTTGAGTTTTCACACAGTCTCTCGCTGCAGGCAACGCGGGATGGCCGTTCCAGTTCCGCTTCGCGGTTCACGCTGGTTGGTCCCGCGTGCCTGAGCTCTGGACGTTAGGCGGCTTGTGTGCGTGAGGATTTGTGAGCAGCATTGTCAAAATATTATTATGAAAACATTCATCATGTTGGTTTTATCGTGCGCGTCAGTGCTTGGCGCTGACACTGGCATTCGTGTTGTCACCACTTCGACGACCAACGCGGCATCCGCGAGCATCATTCATACGCAGGATATATTCACGCGAGATGGGCAGACCAATCTCATCCGCATCACGAATACCAAGGACGGTGCTGTGCAGATTCAGATTCACCATTTTTATTGCGACGGCCACTGGGTTGGTAATTTCGAGACCATTCCAGATTCGTCTGCGTCCGTCTCCGGGCCTGGCTCCGACTATTCATTGAGTTTTATATTTGGGCCGTCCAAAGATGTGAAGGCAGCCGTGATTGGAACGAAGGGTGGCGTCGTTGTTGATGCGTTCACTTGCACCAACGGCGTTTTCATTCCGGTTGAGAGTTCGCTCATCAAGACATATTCTGTTGGTTCACCAGATGCGGATAGAGCGCTTCATCAGTGGCAGGATCAGTGGAATGAGCAAGCTAGAAATAAGTGATTACTCTTGAAGACGCCGCCTAACCGGTCGCCGGAGCCCCTAACCGCCGATGCCGCTTTGGGTTTGCGGTTGAGCGTTTCGGCACGCCATGTTTCGAGTCGGCTGCGGCTCAGCTTTGTTCGTTAGGCATCGTCAGACATTATGAAAATCACACCACAACTAATCGCAGTTTGCCTGCTGCCAGTTTTGGCAGGCTGCCACAAACCTCAAGCCAGCGAAGAAATCGGAGCGGCGGAAGCCACCTTCAAGACTACCGCGCTAACATCCATCTCTGCGAAATATCCAGATGTGGGTTCATCCGAGTTGAGGTTTAGCCAGATGAGCATACTGGCTATGCCTGACGACAAGGAACTGATATATGTGACTTATATCATTCCAGCATCTTCGACGACGAGCACAGAAGGCAAGAAAACGACAACCACTACGAAAACAATTGACGTGAGGATGTCGTCATCCGGGAAGGTTGAGAGTGTTTCCGAGAGCACACAACAGAAAATTTACAATGTTGCGCATTAATAGAAAGTCGATGTCTAACAATTCGCTGCAGGCAACAGCCACCGCCCTTTCAGTTTTGACCGGGACATGATATTTGAACATCATCATTCCATTACTGGCGTGGCACTCCGGTGGCTGTGCCTGAGCTCTGGACGTTAGGCAGCACTACACGCATTGGCATTATGACACCCAGACTACTACTACATATTGAGGGCGCAGCGGCTTTGCTCGCTGCTTGTCTTTTTTACCATCAGTTGCACGGCAGTTGGCTTTGGTTTGCCGTGCTTTTCCTCACACCTGATTTATTTATGTTGGGTTATCTTGCGGGCAAGAAAGCGGGCGCGATTAGTTACAATCTGGTCCACACTTATTCAGTTCCAGTTTTGGTATTGTCAGCTCTGTGGTTTTCAGGACAGACTTCATACTACTGGCTGGTGTTGATTTGGTTTGCACATATTGGCTGGGATCGGCTGATTGGTTACGGATTGAAGTATGAGACCGCTTTCAAAGACACCCATTTGCAACGAGTATGATTAGCTGTTGCCGTGATCCCCAGCTTATGAAGCATACTCCGTTTCACGGTATAGGGAGACAGAGAAAGAAGTTTCTTTCTTTGTATCGGGGAAGTGACTTTCTAACTCGTTGCAATTCAAGGAAGCGACTTTTGACTTCCCCGATAGGACGGATTCAAGGGAAGTGCGGCAGTTTTCCCAAACGATTTCGTTGTGCTTGTCCGTGCCGGGATTCCAGCAACCGGGCGCACGCATCCCTTTTCCATCAATGCTTGCCGTGTAAGGGTAGGTCATACTTTTTGCCCTCTGAACTCAATTTGTTTTCTTGCGTGAAGCCTCGGTCAGCGAAATGACATTCTTTGCCGCTTCAGCCGGAATGACGTTGAACCATTTTTCCGCCTCGGCTTTCGTCGCCAGCCCTTTGTAATGCGCGTGAATCATCGCGGGCGAGTTGCCCGCTTGCGCGGCAGTCAAATTTTCGTTGGTGTGCAATGCGAAGTGAAACGAGCAAAAACTGTGGCGCAGCCCGTTGGCTTTCCGTGTCACTGCAACCTTTTTACCTTTGATTTCAACTTTGGCATTTGTGCAGAGTTTCGCGTAGTAATCCAAGAATGTCCGTTCTTCCCCAGGCCAGAATTTGCCCGTCTTGCGAGCGCGGTAAGTGTCTAGCCATGCCTGCAAAGCCGGGCAGATTTCCACAAGCCGACGCTGGCGGGTTTTGCTTTTGCCCGCCGTGATCTCAATGTGTCCCGGCACGCGCCACACGTCCGCCCAATCCAAGCGCATCAATTCTTTCGACCGCAATCCGGCCAGCCCGCCCATGGCAATAACTGGACGCAAATTGTTATCGGCATTTTCGAGCAACGCGGCCAGTTCAAGCGGCGTGTAAAAGCTGATTTCGGCAGTGTTCGCGTGTTCGGGGCGCAGTCCATCGGCCTCGCCCAGGCGATGCGTGACCGGCAGATAATCTTTGCGAACCGACCAGCGCAAAAACTGCCCGACGGCGGCGCGGTAATGGTTTTTCGTTTTAGGCGCAAAATCTTTCAGTGAGGCAATGAAGGTGTCCAGATGTTCCTTGCTCAAATCACAAACGGCGGTGTTCGGAAACGTTGCGGCAAACCGGCGCAGTTGGATTTTACGATGGTTGGCATAATCAGCGGCAAGTTGCGGACGTTGACCGTTGACGGCTTTAGTGCGCGGCTCATCGGTTAGAAGAAATTCTTTGACTGCTTCGCCGATGTCTATGCGTTTCACGCTGACAACGGAGCGCAGATAGCCGGTGACGGCTTCGCCCAACGCCCGCCCGCCCAACTGGGCGGATGCTTCGACAAACTCGCTGACAGCGGCCAATAGCGAGACACGGCGTCCGCTGGCCTGATAGAATCCTTGCAACCGTTCAAACGCGGCCAGAGCATCGCGGGATTGCGTAGCGTTGAGCGCGGCAGCTTGTGAACCGTTCGCCAGTTCGCGCACAATGCGTTCGGCGGCTGACTTGGCGTCGGAATAGTTGGCGAAGGTTTGCATCCGGCGTTTGCCCGCCGTGGCATAAGCCAGCCGGTAGTAAGCGAACTTTCCGCCCGGCGCATAGATTTTCGCCTTGCTGGTGCGGTGTCGTATGGTGACTGGGAATTTCACGCGACGGTCAGCGGTTCGGGCGATATTCTGTGCAAACTCTGTGCAAACATTTTGAGAATCGCCTGATTTCTCAATAAACAATGGTGCGCGCGAGAGGACTTGAACCTCCAATCCTTGCGGAACCAGATCCTAAGTCTGGCGTGTCTGCCAATTCCACCACGCGCGCTAGAAAATTAACGACATATAGCCGAAGTCTCCGAACTTTCTATCTTGTATCCAAGTTTTGTATACCGCGCAAGCAAAACGGACAATAGTGACCTTGACCCTGTAAAAGGGGATTATGTATCGTTTGCGTGACGTGTATTTAAAATATTTATCAGATTTTTATTGAAAGTAATAAAATATCGGATAAAATGTCTTAGCATGATCAAAAGTTAATTTAATCATAGGGCTCCTTCTGTGCCAGCGTGTCCAGACAGGTTTTCGCCCCGCGGGTCAGCGTTTCCCGTTCCTTGCCACTCAAACCTTGGGCTTGCTTCGAAAAAACGGACATAGAAATCGGGTCATTGGTTTAGTTATTTAGGAGTTCGAAGTCAACGGGTGAATGATAGTCCAGGGCGCTATGGGCGCGTTGGCGATTATAGAACACTTCGATGTAATCGAAGATTTGCGTTTGGGCCTGGGCGTGCGTCTCAAAGCAAGAGCGATAGACCAGTTCCAGTTTGAGGGTGGCCCAAAAGCTTTCCATGGTGGCGTTGTCGTAACAATTGCCTCTGCGGCTCATGGAGGCGATCAAGCCGGCCTCGCCGAGCGCTCGGCGATAATCGCCGCTGGCGTATTGGACACCGCGATCGGTATGGAAGAGCAGCTTGGCTGGAGGGCAGCGATGTAGCAGCGCCATGGCTAGGGCTTTTAAAACCAGAACCGTGTCGATGTGCTCGCTCATAGCCCAACCGACGATCTTGCGGCTGTAGAGATCCAGGATGGCGGCCAGGTAAAGCCAGCCTTCCTTGGTTTCAATATAGGTAATGTCGGCCACCCAGAGCTGGTTGGGCGCGGTGGCCTTGGGGGCTGCGGCCATCGGCCGACCGCTTTCGGTTTGTAAGACCTGGGTAAAGGCAAACCGCTGGCCACGCACCGGCAGGTTCACGCGTAGCGGCTGCACCTTGGCGGTTAGGATTTCTTGAGATTGCTGGAGTTTTTGCCATTGCTCTCCGGCGGCGGCGCTGTCGTAGAGTGAATTAACGACGCCGTTCTGACCAGATTCGCCGCCGGTCGCGGATATCGCACCATAATTGCGGACGCTGAAATCATTTTGTGCGTTGATGAGGTTGCTCGCCTGCGCGGACTTCAGGTCGCTTTCCAGTTTTTTTACGATGTCGCCGGTGTCCTTGTCGGCGGGAAACTTCGCCTTGGCACGGTTGAAATTTTCCGTCGCCACACGCGTATTACCTTCGGATAGTTGCCGACGCGCCTCGCTCACGTCCCGATCCACTTCGACCTTCTCTGATGCCCGCTTGACCTGTTCCATGCGCGAATAATCAAGGATGGAAAAACTCGACGAGGCCGTTTCCACTGCCGGGGCTAATTCCCGCGTCATCGTGCCAGAAAATTTTTGATAGTCAAAATCCGGCGGCAGATAAACTTCCCAACGTGCATTCTTCAACGGCACGTCGAACCGCGGTGAAGCAAATCCAATGTTTCCTCGTGCATGCGGAAATGAATTTGTGCCGACATAAGTTAATTCTACGGATAACGCGTCATCGTCCGCGCCGGATTGTTGGATGGGCAAAAGCAATTTGCCCTCGCGCAGGCTTGGCCGCACCGGCTGGCCCGCGACGAACGCCGACCAGACGTTCGCGCCGGCAGGCAGTGCGATTTCCAGAAACTGTCGGCCGTTGTCGCGCACGGACAGCGACATCTCGGTCATCATCTGGCCGTCGTCCGCCACGACGCTGGTGAACTGCGCGTTGTCAATGAGCGCCAGCAAAACTTCCATCTCGTCAAATCGCCGAACATCAAGGGCAATTTTATACCCCGGCCGCACGTAGCGATACGCGAGTGCCATGGCATTGTCCGGACTTCCAGCCCAATCAGGGAAATCACCTGGATCCACGCGCTGCAAATCGGCGGTGCTCGATTCACTGACTTGCAAGGGCGCTTTCGCGGAAATCGCAAGCATGCCGGTTTCCCGTTCCACGCCGTCGGCGGAGATTCCCGCCAGTTCTAGGATGTGGTTTTTATCCGCACTCGGCTCATCCCAAGTCACGTTCAACAGATAGAATCCATGCACAGGACTTTGTAGTTCCACGTGCCAGACATCACCATCCTGGCTACGGCTGCGGATGTTCGCGCCGGTGATCTCGACATTCTTGAACATCTCCGGTACGCGCACACGCAGCTCCTTCACCGGTGCATTTGCGATGTCGTAACGCACCTGGGCGCGGCCGTTCACCAACGTTTCGGTGAGCGTATGCGATACGACCAGACGCGTTTCTTCAAGCCGCGTACTGACGCGGTCAACCACGCCAATGACCGGTTCAATAGGCTTGAGCCGGAGTGATAGCGTGAAAGGTCGGGAATTAAATTGGTAGGCCGACAGCGCGTTCCCTGTGGCGTTGACTTGGCGCAACCCAGCCAGTGCGGCGGTTTCCACGAGCGTGTCCTCGGCGGAAATCGTGAACGATCCGGACTCGCGCTCGACATTCAGTGGCTGCGGCGGATTCAACGCCGAATTTTCCGTCTTGCCGTCAACAACCTGTTCAGAATAGAGCGTGAGGTCGTAGGCATTTTCCACCGGCTTGATCAATTCCACGGTCAATGTCTGCCGGTCGCCATCCGTCGTCGTATGCCAGTCGCGAATCTGCTCCCCTTCCAGTTTCGTGAGTGATTGCGCCGCCGGCAGCGTGAGCGTGAGTTGCGCCGCGTTACCTTGGACAATCTCGTAATGAAACCTGCCCGTGTATTTGATGACGGTGGGCGTGATTTGCGCGGTGATGGTGGAATCCGCCGTGAGCAGTGTCTTGTGCGCAATCTGTGCGACCTTGCTTTGCCAGCGCAACGCCACCGTCTGGTCCGCGCCGAGAAACCCATTCACCCTCGAAATACCGTTGGTCTTGATAGAATCGAGCAGCGTGCCATTTAACAACTGAACTTCCGTATCTGCACCAACCGCCTGTGCCGTAATGGCGGTGATCGTCGCCAAGGGGCCAGTGAAGAAAACCTGGTTCCAAGGCTCCTCCCGTTGGATTTTGGCGACAACTTCAAGTTTTAAATTGAATTGTCCCGGCTGCGCCGCGACGAGCAGGTAGCGATTGCCATCGCGAACTATTTTCAACGAGTCGGGCAGGCGACCGGGCAGGATCGCCACGTCGCCTTGTAGGATTTCAACGGAACTTGCGCCCGTACCCAGGGCCATGGCAGCAATATCCAGGGTGAATCTGGCCTCATCGTCGGTGAGTCGGCTACCTGGCCAGATGAATTGAAGCCAGCATTTACTCCGCCACCTACAAAACCGCTAGCTATCGGAAATAATACTAACGGACTACCGCCAATCACACCTCCAACCCCGATGGAAAATTGCCATTCAAGTCCAAACGGGTCGTAAAAGTTGACCGGATCATTGCCCACATAGCCGTAGAGGTTTAGTCCTCCAAGTTCCCCGATGGGGTCACGATTTAGCCAGTTGCCCCGACCCGATGCGGTTTTGTAAACACACCCCCGCGAACCCGGCGTGATTATTGGACGGCAACGGCGTCGCGATGAAGTCTGACCCGATGCACGACGGCGAAAACCCCGGACGCGAGTTTTTCGGGATGAGGTCGGCATGGCATCCAGCGGCTGACGGGGAGCCGCCGCTAAATCAAAAAAGCCGCTGGGATGATGTGCGACCACGTTTTCAAGCTGCCTCATTTACCGGCGCGATGGAAGCGGTTTTTACAACCGTTTGCGCCAGTAGCCCGGTTTCCGTTTGGCGTGCATCACCGCGACGATCCACACGCGGTCGGGCTGCTCCAGATAAACCACCGAATACGGGAACTCGCGGGACAACATGCGCCGGGCGGGCGGACTAAAAAGCAGGAAGCGGTCGGGGCGGTCGCACACGGCCTGAATGAGCCGTTCGATTTCGCGGTAAAACCGGACGCCCAACTGCGGGTCGGCGTCGGCATAATAACGAACGGCCTCGGCGAACTCGGCATCCGCTGCGGGATGGATCGCGTGTCTCACAGCCCGGCGATTTTGCGGATGCGGGCGAGGGATTGGTCAAGCGGGATGCCCTGCACCTGGCCGGATTGGATTTCCTCCACGCGCCGGTCAACCTCGGTTTTCCACGCGGCTTTGATTTCCGGGTCGCTGGTGTGCAGGTCTTCGCTCAAACGCCCCACCAGTTCGCCCACCTTCTCCGGCGGCCAGTGGCGGGTTTCTTCAACGATTTGATCGAGTGTCATCGGCACGGTGTTGATCATACGCGATTTCGGGTTTGGATTCAACGGGCAAGTGGGCCGACGGATGGCAGCGGGCATGAACCTCCTGAAGCTGCTTGATGCTGACCTCGGTGTAAATCGCGGTCGTGTCGAGTTTTTCATGCCCCAGCAACTGCTGGATAAACCGGATGTCCGCCCCGTTTTCCAGCATGTGGGTCGCGCAGGTGTGCCGCAGGATGTGGCAGCAGCCTTTGCGCTTCAACCCGGCCTTGGCCAGCCGCGCGGCGACCATGCGGGACACGACATCAGGATTGAATGGCCCGCCGTAGCCGGTCAGGAACAACGCCTGCGTGCGCGTGTCCAGGCACAGCCGCGGACGCACGGCCTGCAAGTAATGTTCCAGCCAGTGAACGGCACGAGCGCCGATGGGCACGACCCGGTCTTTTTTCCCTTTGCCCAAACGGACGTGCAACGTGCGCCGTTCGGTGTTCACGTCGGGAAGCTCGATGCGGCAAAGCTCGGTGCGCCGGATGCCCGTCGAGTAAAAAACTTCCAGCATCGTCCGGTCACGGATGCCCAGCGGATCGGTCACGTCCGGCACGGCGAGCAACCGTTCGACTTCGGGCAGGGTCAGCACGGCCTGGGGCAGCCGCTTTTCCATCCGGGGCAGTTCCACTTCGCTGGCTGGGTTGTGCAGGATGACATCCTGCCGCGTCACCCAGCGGAAAAAATCTTTGAGCGTGCCCAGCCGGTTACGCTGCGTGCTCCACCCTAACCGCTGCCCGTTGGCCTTGAGGCAACGCCAGAGCCAGCGCTGGTAACTTTCCAAAATCGGGCGCGTGATTTGCGAAGCCCGCGTCAGATCGCGCTCGGCTGCCCAGGCCAGGAACACTTTAAGGGCATCGCGCCGCCCCTCCAGCGTGCCTTCCGCGTAGTTTCGTGCGCCGAGGGATTCAAGGTAGGCGTCACGCCACAAGGCGAGCGCGTCGGGCGCGCTGCGGTCGAAGTGATCGGGTCGGCGGTCGTTGCCCCCGCGTTGCGCCTGCGTGCGCCGGGCGAGTTTTTCGACGGCGGCAAAGCCTTTGTTTCCGGCCATAGTTACGATGAGTTTTTACGGTTATGATGCGGTGTTTTTCGGCGCGTTCCTGATTCGTGATTCCGTCACCCCGTCAGGTTCGCGCCAAGCCGTTGACTGCCAATGGTGCAACGGGTAACGGGGGCATTTCGACACCCCCCGACACCTGCCCGTTTTGCCCCGACACCCCCCGGCTAAAACCCGTCAGGGTGGCAGCGCCACCGGCCACTTGGGTTTTGTAGTCGTGCCGTAACTTGGCAACTTCAATCAGGCCGATGTGGGCGACGGCCTCCGGCGTGTCCAGGTTAAACAAGATTTCATAAACGAACGCACTGCCCAAACGTCCATGCCGCAACACCAGATATTCGAGCGCCACGAGCCTTTCGAGATGCACGCTCACTTGCGTCAGGCTCCAGCCGCAGAGGTCGCGGATTTCCTTGCGGCTAAAGCAGGCGGTGTCTGCACCCACTTTTTTTGATTTCATTAACTCACGGATATATCCCAGCAAGCGGCGCGTCTGTGGCGGCAACTCGTCCAGCGAACGTCCCAAAATTTCCGGGGCGAGTTCGTTCGCCAGCGCGATGTCATCCAGCGTCACCTCAATGAAGCGGCAGGCGGTGCCTGCACCCCATTGCCCTGCGGGCAGCGTTTTGATTTCTCGCTGGTGCTGGTGCAGCAGCGCGATGGCGTCAATGAGCGTGAGATATTTTTCGTGGTCGCGCCGGTTGCGCGTGCGCGCCGTGGCGAACGTCAGACTGGGCGCATACGGATTGGGGGCGGTGGCGGGAGCCGGGCGCAGCCCGGCCCCGCTGCCGCTCTTAACCTTGTTTAATACGCTAATAACTGTCCCGGAAAAACGCTCGCTGGTAACATGACCGCCGGGCGCGAAGCGCCCTTCCTTGTCTCTTTGTAACATCTCAAACAAAGGTAGCTACCTTTCAACATGACCATGAAGCGGCAATCACTGAAACTAGATGAGATTGACTGGCAGGTTTTAATGGGCATCGCCGCCGATTGCGGCTGCGAGTATCGCGGCACACCGTCCTGGCGTCGGCTGTTCGATGACATCGCCAGCGGCAAACTGTCCGTGGTCAATAAGCCAGACAAGCGCGTGCGCGACTTTCAAGCGAAGCTGCGACAGCCCCTGATCGAGCAACGGCAAAAACAGCAGGCGGTGAACTGGACGGCACGCGGCGAGCGCGACCGCTTGCGGCAGGAGCAAAAGCGGCGTGCCGCTGGCATCCCTATTTGGCCATTCATGCCGACCCGACACGGTTTTGTAAACACACCCCCGCGAACCGGGCGTGAACATTGAACGGCAACGGCGGCGCGATGAAGTCTGACCCGATGGGCACTGCGGAAAAAACCCGACGCGAGTTTTGCGGGGGGAGGTCGGCCATGTGGTGGCGGCCAGCGGCTGACGGGGAGCCGCCGCTAAAGCAAAAAAGCCGCTGGGATGATTTGCGACCACGCGGCGAGCTTATGCCTTTGCCGGCGGCGGCGGAAGCGGATTTTACAACCGATTGCGCCAGTAGCCCGGCTGCCGTTTCATGTGCATCACCGCCACGATCCATACGCGCTCCGGTTCGTCCAGGTAGATGACGGCGTAAGGAAACACATCCGAGAAGTGGCGGCGGGCGGGGACATCAAACAGGCGAAAACGATCCGGCTGGCGGCGGATGTCCAGGATCAGCCCTTCCACCTCGTCATAAAAGCGCCCGCCCAACTCACCCCGGATGCGGGCGTAATATTCGGCCGCCTCCGTGTATTCACGGCCGGCGGCGGGATGGAAAACGTGCGGCTTCACCGGCCCACGATCTCGCGGATGCGGGCGGACATTTCCTCACCGGGAATGCCCTGCACCTGGCCGGATTGGATTTCTTGCACACGCTTGGCCACCTCGGTTTTCCAGGCGGTTTCCACGGCGGGTTCCATCGCCTGATGCAACGACAGCGTCAGGTGATCCACTAGCTCGGCC
>Ga0302319_10024137_pt1 | contig 10822 bp, 8 predicted proteins | sample Bog_T0_2_FD_203319 | JGI IMG/M metagenome (GOLD analysis project Ga0302319, IMG submission 203319) | Peat permafrost microbial communities from Stordalen Mire near Abisko, Sweden - Bog_T0_2 | ecosystem: Environmental > Terrestrial > Soil > Wetlands > Peat | place: Sweden: Abisko, Stordalen Mire... | reverse complement strand
TAGCGGAAAAATCACGATGCCCGGCGTGGTGGTCTTGTATACCAGATAGGCGATCATGAAAACGACCATGATCAGGAAAGCCAGCAACGACTCCGAATTGTGCACCGAGGCGGTGGCGAGCTGACCATTTTGGACGATCGCCTCGGTCAGAGAAACGAGGTGAAAGACCATTCCCAGGTACGAGGCGTGGAGCGCGATCTTGCCGAGGAGTTCAGATGTGCGGGTGAGCGCCACCAGGGCGTAGAGCAATCCCGCGGCATAAAAGACGAGCGCGACCCGCAGCCAGACTAAAGTCATCATTTACAAAGCTTGCTTGTTGTTAGTGCTTTCCCGGGCCGGTTCGTTACGTCCCCACCCCGCTCGGGTGATTATAGTTTGCCGGGGGACAAAGGGACGGGGAAACGGAGGCGGTCACAGTGATATGTGATCTTGGTCACACCAAGGGCAAAGCCGGCTGCCTGTTCTCAAGACCTTTTTGCAGACCAGATCTCGCCTGTTCAATTCGTTGTAAACGGCTGCGCAGGACTAGGTAGTGTCCTACGACTGCAAAAAAGTGGAGAACCTGAAAGCAGCCGTGGCACTGCATTTCGCGTGGTACAACTTCGTGTGTGTTCACGCTTCGTTACGTATCACACCCGCGATGCAGGCTGGACTCGCGGATCACGTATGGTCTGTAGCGGAACTAATTGGATAGATGATTTCGGGCGACTAAATCTTGGAGATACTGCACCGCCCTGTTTGGATCAAAACCTTTAATGTCACCATTGATGACTTTTGCGAAACTTTGCTTCTCGGCCTCATCCTCTTGGGTTGGAGGTAGGTCTTGCACCAACTGCCGACGCAGATAATCGGCAGTCACAACTAAATCTCTTATCCTCGATTGATAGACTCGCTGTTCGTTATCTTCTTCTAGGTTTGCCTGTTTCCGTATTTCTGGCCATTGGGCAGATCGCGACATATCGGACAATGGAGCGTCAAAGTGAGCAGCTATTGCTCTCCATCTGTTTCGTGATTCATCTGCCTCAAACCTAAACTGCTTTGCTAGTTCCGGCACCAAAGTGACAGCCAACCGCTTGGAAGCTGCGGCCGCTTCCGCCCGCGCCTCATCGACCTTGCCCTGAAATTTTGTTATCAGCGCTGCGTCGTTTCTCTGCTGGGCGTCATGAAGCTGGGATAGAGCGGAAGCTAGATTGGTATTGGCAGTCACGATCTGAGGAGTCAACAAACTGACCTGAAGTACCAATTCTTTTGTGTTCCTCGTCAGTTCGTTGCTGTCAGCGACCAGCTTGTCCTGAATGCCTTCGGCCTTGGTTCTATCTGTATCAATGGATTGGTTCTCCAACACGGCTAAGACGAAAATTATCAAAATCCATATGGCCTTGTATTCCCGATTCATCTCGGACAACGTCATGAGGGCCGCCGCGATCCCAATCGCCATGACGCACTTTCCCGGGGCTGGCAAATGGGCGTAAAAATATCCGCACAAGGCGACAAATAATATCTGGGAAACTGTATGGAATGTATGAGCTGACTTGCTAAGTGGAGGCATAGATCCGCGGCAGAAATTATAGCCGCTAGGCCCAGAAATGGCATCAACGCACTAATTAGGACACTACCCAGGACTGCCTTTAACAAATCCTTAATAACACCTTGCTAGATTTACGAAAATCGTGCGTGGGGACGTGCGACCCGCCGGAACTCAATTTCTTCCAAAATCTATGAAGGAGATTTCTATGTTCGTCAGGCTGTCGAAAAAAGAAGGTTTTCGCCGTTCGCTCACGAAATCGATTTCCGATTCGTCAGGCCGGTTTTAAAGAGGTGCTGAGAGGTGTTTCGTTTACGCCGGGCAGCTAGGTGCAAGCGATAGTTGAAATCGATGGCGGGAGCGGGCCATGGCTTCCGCCATTTTTCTTTGTTTATCTTTATGCTTTAGCTATTCGACGCCGAGAGAGGCGAGCGATTCTTCCAGTGACGGAGAATCGATCTGCAGTCGCCATCCGTGAGCCTGTGGGTCTTGGACTTCGTCGAAAGCGCGAAATAGGCGCATCTTGACGGCAGCGTACTGCTCGGAATCGGAGAGGGGGCGGCCGTGGACATTGGCCCACTCGGCTACGACTTGGCGCGAGAGAAGTATGCTGACGGCATAGGTTAACTTGCGGTCGCTGGTTACATCGAAGATGTATTCGTCGGCTTCGGACCGTCCAACACTCGACGCATTAGACGGCGCGCTCGAGCGTTTCCCCACAAAGTAGTACTGGTAGACGTAGCCTTGCGATCCGGTATAGGTCTTTAGGCGACGGATGGTCATAGAGAGTCGTCGTTGGTCGTTGGTCGTTGGTCGTTCGCCATTCGTCGTTCGCTCGTGGCTGGCTGACGCTATCGGCGAAAAACCATTCACCCGGAACGTATCACTACCGGCTGCCGTTTCCGGGAGAGATGACTCGTCCATAATCGCTGGCGCGCGCAAGGCGATCGAAGACTCGCCAGGCTTCGAGCGAGATTTTGCTGATGGCTTCTTCCCCATCGCGCTCGCGATGCAGGTAGGTTGTCATCACGCAGAGGATGTATGGGCGCTTCTCCACGAAGATCACGCCGGAATCGTTACGGACGCCTTCAAGAGCGCCGGGCTTGTTCGCAATTTTGAGATCGTCGGGAAGGTCGCGCGGGATCCAGCTGTCTTTGTGCGTCGAGAGAACTTTGAAGAAGTCGTCGGTCATCTCTTTATTGAGAATCTGGCCGCGATAGAGGGCTTGCAACAAGCTGGTCATTTCGTTGGGCGTCGAGACGTTCTCGCGACCCTCGGAGGCGGCTTTGAGGTCCATCATCTTGCGGCGAAGTTTTGTTTCGTGCAGGCCCTGCGCGGACAGGAAAGCGTTCACGTTGTCCATGCCGACGCGGTCGATGAGGACGTTGGTCGCAGAGTTGTCGCTGACGGCGACCATCATGGTTGCGAGATCACGGAGAGTGATCTGCGTAACGCCGGGGGTTAGGCCGCCCATGATGTCGCTGTCCGGTACGAGGTCGGCGGAGTTGACGGTGTAGAGATCGGTGAGTTTGAGCTTCCCCTGTTGCGCCTGGCGGTAGAGTTCGGCGAGAACGCAGATTTTGATCGAACTGGCTTGGGGAAAGACGTCGTTCGGGTGCAGCTGATACTTATGGCCGTCGGTTAAATCGACAATGGACACACCCATTACGCCGTCGAGGTTGCGATCCACGTCAAGAATCGACTTTTCGAGTTTCATCCAGAGAACTTGCTGCTTTTCGCTTGGCGGTGGAGGGGAAGTTTGAGCGGAGAGTGAACCCGCCAGAGCTGCAATCACGATGACAACCAAAGAAAAGGTAAGTAGTCTGACGATTGTTTTCCGCAACAGAAGGTTTCGCATTAGTAGATCTTTGCCTCGCGCAGACGTTTTACGGCTGTCTCGGAAGTTACGGGAGAATAGTAAATCTCTTTGAAGGTGTACGACCGGGCTTTGGACTCAAGGATGGGAAGAATTTCGATGTGCCAGTGATAGTCGTCGTCGAGTGTCTTCCAGTATCCGAGGGTTTCGGAAGGATGCTGGCTGTTGGGCGAAGTGTGGAGGACGAGGTGAAAGGCCTCGGTTACGGAGCGAATCCTTTGTAGAGTGCGGCGCAGGAGCGCTGCGAGGTCGGTCACGTTGCCGACGCGTGAGGCGCCAGTACGCTCGAAAGATGATTCGTGACTGCGGGGGATGATCCATGTTTCGTACGGCACACGCGGAGCGTAGGGGCAGAAGGCCAGGTAGTCACCGCGAATTTCGACGATGCGCAGGTTTTGCCGCTCCTCCTGCGCCAGAATGTCGCAGAAGACACAGCGCTCTTTGCTCTGGTAGTAGTCGCGTCCGGCGCGGAGCTCGTAGAGGACGCGGCGCGGGACAAATGTTGTGGCCGTGAGCTGGGAGGTGGGATGCTCAAATTCTTGTCCGGCGGCATCTCCATGATTCTTGAAAATGCTGACGTATTTTAGACGGCTATCGCGCTTTAAATCCTGGATGCGTTGCGCGCCTAGACGCAAGAATTGCTCGACTTCAAAATCACTCGCATTCCAGATGTGGCCGTCGTGGCGAGGATTTTCCAGAAGCACCTCGTGAGCTCCGACGGAACCCATGCGGTCGTAAAGGCCGTCGCCGCGGCGTTCCGCTTCGCCTTCGATGTGGTAGAACGCATGGGGATGGACGATAGAACGCGCCGACCAGGTCGAGCCATCCAAACCGGGCATATTGGCGATTACTTGCGTTGGCTGAGTCGCGGGATCGCAAAAGGGACAGGCTTGCGGGCGTGGCTTGGGCTCGATGACATCGTCGCCGGTGATCACCCACGAGCGGGTGATCGGATCTTTCCGAAGTTCCATGGCAGTAAGAAGAACAAAACAATCTATGATTTGCAATTGGTAATTTGCAATTGAAGCGATGGGCTCTCGCGTCGACTGTGCCGGCGCTCAGACCGTTAGCATAGAATTGCGAATTACCCAATTAGAGATTACAAAATTACCAATTCCTCCATGTCCGAGTTCTCGACGCCGCTGATGCGGCAATATGCCGCGATTAAGAAGGATCATCCCAATGCTCTGCTCTTTTTTCGGCTGGGAGATTTCTACGAGCTTTTCTTTGATGATGCGGTGCTGGCGGCGCGCGAATTGCAGATCACTTTGACGTCGCGCAACAAAGAAAAGGGCCTGGAAATCCCAATGTGTGGCGTGCCCTACCACGCCGCGGAAGGCTATATCGCGAAGCTGATCCGTCGTGGATTCAAGGTTGCAGTCTGTGAACAAGTCGAGGATCCGCGCGAGGCGAAGAAGCTTGTCCGGCGAGAGGTGACGCGGGTTGTGACGCCGGGAACGGCCGCGGATTCTTCGCTGAACGCGGAGGAGAACAATTTTCTGGCGGCGGTGGCGACGGTGGGAGATCGCGTCGGTTTTGCAGCGCTTGATCTTTCGACGGGCGAATTTCGCGCGACGGAGTTTCGCGGCGAAACGGCGGGACAGCGCATTCAAGACGAACTGGAGCAACTGCGTCCGAAGGAGATGCTGTATGGGTCTTCGGCGCCGTTGCTGGAACTGGCGGTGACGGGTAGAGCGGGCAGTTTGGCTGGGCAAAGTGTTGCGGACACGCGCCTGCAACTTGGCTCCCAGGCCGACACCATTACGGGCCCGTCAACGGGTCCAGCGCCCATTGTTCGGATTTCCGGCTCGGGATGGGCGGAGACTCCGCTGGACGATTGGATTTTTGCCCCGGATCATGCGATTCCACTGGTCGAAAATCATTTTGGAGTGCTTTCACTGGAGGGCTTCGGGCTGGCTGGCAAGCAGGCGGCGGCTTCAGCGGCGGGAGCGATCCTTTATTACATTCGCTCGACGCAGCGGGGCACACTGGATCACGTCGACCGCATCGGGTTCTACGAGCGGCAGAACTGCCTGGTTCTGGACGCGGTCACGGTGAGAAATCTCGAACTGATCGAACCGCTCTTTGCCGGGACGGACTCGGGCGTCACTCTATTCCGCTGTCTCGACGCTACTGTCACTCCGATGGGCAAGCGGTTGCTGCGCACATGGATGTTGCGGCCGTCGCTTGATCGCACCGAGATTGAGGGGCGATTGGACGCGGTCGCAATCCAGGTCAAAGACACGGTGCGGCGGGAGGAGTTGCGGCGGGCGCTGGACGGCATTCTTGACCTGGAGCGACTGCTTAGCCGGGTCACGTTAGAGACGGCGAATCCGCGCGACGTGCTGGCGCTAGCGGCCTCGCTCAATCGGATCCCGAGAGTTCGAGAGATACTGGCGGGACTGCCGGCATCGCGGCTGTCGGCTTTGCACAAGCTGGTCGATGCGCTGAGCGATTTGGGCGCAAGGATCGATAGCACGCTGGTTCCGGAACCCCCGTTGACGCTGAACGATGGTGGAGTTATAGCCCCTGGCGTTGACAAGGATTTGGACGAACTCCGCGATCTGAACCGCAACTCAAAACAATATCTGGCGCAGGTGGAGACGCGCGAACGCGAGCGGACTGGGATCGGGTCGCTCAAGGTGAAGTTCAATTCTATTTTTGGTTACTACATCGAGATTTCAAAGGCGAACCTGCATCTTGCGCCCGCGGACTACGAGCGTAAGCAGACGTTGGTGAATGCGGAACGATTCACGACTCCTGAACTGAAGGAGTACGAGTCGAAGATTCTGGATGCGCAGGAGAAGATCGTCGAGATTGAGCGACGTTTGTTTAGCGAGCTGCGCTCGGCGATCGCGGCCGAAGCCAAGCGGATACGGCAAACGGCGCTAGCACTGGCGGAGGTCGATGTGCTCGGCTGCCTGGCGCACATTGCGGCGCTGCGCAACTATTGCCGTCCGCAGTTTGAGTCCGTGGATAACTCCGCGAACGAGCATGCGGGAGATCTGGAGATTGTCGAGGGCCGGCATCCCGTAATTGAGTTGCAGGAGATGTCGGTGGCGGGCGACCGCTTTGTGCCTAACGATCTGTTCTTGAATTCGTCGCCCCTGAGCGCTGGTCAATCGGCGGCGGGGTCTTCGCAGAATATTGTGCTGCTCACTGGGCCGAACATGGGCGGCAAGAGCACTTATCTGCGGCAAGCGGCTCTCATCGTCATCATGGCACAAATGGGGTCGTTCGTTCCGGCGCGGTCGGCGCGAATGGGCATCGTGGACCGCGTATTTACGCGGATTGGTGCGAGTGACAACGTGGCGCGAGGGCGGTCGACATTCATGGTCGAGATGACGGAGACGGCGGCGATTTTGCATACGGCGACGGCACGGTCGCTGATCTTGTTGGACGAGGTCGGCCGCGGTACCTCGACCTACGACGGATTGGCCATTGCCTGGGCTGCGGTCGAATATCTGCATGCGCGGGTTCGGGCGAAGACTCTATTCGCTACGCACTACTTTGAACTCACCGAATTAGCCGAGCAGCTCAGCGGAGTGAAGAACTATCACGTGTCCGTAAAAGAAGCGGGAGGAAGCGTGGTGTTTCTCCGGCGCGTGGAACCGGGCGCGGCGGATCGCAGCTATGGAATCGAGGTCGCCAAACTCGCGGGGCTGCCGAACGAAGTCGTCGTACGAGCGCGGGAAGTGCTGGCCGAGCACGAGTCGTCGGAGCACCGGTTGACGGGGCATCTGACTCCGGGTGCGTCGACGGCGCCGGATCGTCCGACACAGTTGACGATTTTTACTCCGCTGTCGCAGCCCGTGCTCGATAAGCTTCGCGAGGTGGATTTGAACCGCCTGACGCCGCTCGAGGCGCTAAACTTGCTGGCGGAGCTGAAGAAAGAAATCTAACCGCCGAGACGCATCGAACATCGCCTTAGCAAAGCATGACCGAATGATCGACTGGAATCGGTATCACGAAATCAACGCGCTTCGAGAATCAGGCCGTCCGGCTGAAGCCCTGGTGAAGTTCAGGGTCCTTCGCGAGAGCGCGACGGATGCAGAGGAAATAGCTTCGATACTTCTAGGAGAATCGATTTCCTATCGCGATCTACGACGGTTCGCCGAAGCGACCGAGGCGGCTTCGAAGGCTGTAAGCCAGATCCCAGAGAATAGTCCGAGCCGATTGCACGCAGAGTTTTGTCTTGGATGTTGTCACGAGTGCGAAGGAAAATTTGGGCTCTCAGTGCAGGAGTTCAAGTCACTCCTTCAGAGGTACGCGGATCTTTTGAAATCTTCGGCTGAATTCATCCAGTTCAGACGTGGCATTCAATTTCGTCTGATCGCAAACCTAATTATGGTTGGCCACGCTATCGAGCCATTGTCAATCTCCACTGCTCTCAGATCGGAAGACATTTCCGCCGAAGAACGATCAGAACTTTTGTATCGGGAGGCGGTGGCTCATGGACTCCTTGAACGTCACGATCGCGCTCTGAAACTATACCAAGAGGCTCTTTGCGGGCCGCTGGATAGCTCGCTGGTCGCACTTGCGCACTTCCACATAGGAGAAGTTCTGTACAGCCGAGGTGAGTTCTCTCGCGCTCTAGATGAATTCAGATCGGCCGAAGCCCTAGCTGAACCTAACACCCCGGACAAGGAATGTTTCGCGAACTGGGTCAAGAACACTCTTCGGGCCGTGGCGGAGGGTCGGAAAGAGGAAGCTGGTTTTTAGCGGACTCAAACAAACATGCGGAACTCGACACTTAGCATCGGTCAGCTTCTGATCATCGGCTTCGATGGAACGGAAATGTCTGCTCGGCTGGCTTCCCTGCTCGGGAAGATTCAGCCGGCGGGGGTGATTCTGTTTGCGCGCAATATCGAGAGTACCGAGCAGACGCAGACGCTTCTGGGGGAATGCCGGAAGCAGGTGGCGACTCCGCTGTTTACTTGCGTCGATCTGGAGGGGGGTACGGTCGATCGGTTTCGGAGGGTGCTGGGTGCGGCGCCTTCTCCGGCGGAGGTGTTTGCTAAGGGGAGCCGCGCGCTCTTTCGCAAGCATGGAAGGGTGATCGGGGAGAACTGCCGGGCGCTTGGGTTTAACGTGAATTTTGCTCCGGTTCTTGATTTGGTGCGTGAGGCTTCGCGCTCGGTGCTGAGTTCGCGGGCAGTTTCGGATGATCCGAAGCGGGTCGTGGTTTATGCGCGTGAGTTTCTGGGTGGACTGCGCGACGCGGGCGTGCTGGGGTGCGGCAAACACTTTCCGGGGCTTGGCGAGGGCAATCTCGACAGCCATCATGAGCTGCCGGTGATCGAGAAGCCGCTTAAGAAGATGTGGGCGGAGGATATTTATCCCTTTCGGATGTTGCGGGCGGCGATGCCTTTCGTCATGGTTTCGCACGCTGCGTATCCGAAGGTTACGGCGGACCCCACGCCGGCTTCGTTGTCGAAGAAGTGGATCACAGACATTTTGCGAAAGAAGGTCGGCTACAACGGGCTGATCGCCTCCGACGATTTGGAGATGGGAGCGGTGCTGAAGTTTGCTCCGATCGAGGAGACGGTCGTGCGACACATTCGCGCCGGCGGAGATCTCGCGTTGATCTGTCACCAGGAAGAGATGATTGCGCGGGCGTATGAAGCGTTGGTTCGTGAAGTGGAACGGGACCGCAAGTTTTCGGCACGCGTGGCCGAAGTTGTGAGGCGGAATCAAAAGCTACGACAAAGGCTTCTTGGTGTGTTTCTCAAGGGCAAAGGGCCATCGCGCGGTGCGCCGAAGGCGGAACGACTTTCGCGCAAATTGTGGGAGTTCGGAGAAGAAGTGCGGCTGGCTGCGCTAGGTCGTGGGGCGGAACATCAGGCGGATCGTCGCTCGGGCCATAAGCGGACGGCCAGTAAGAAGGAACGCGGATGATTGTGGCTGGGGTGATGAGCGGCACTTCGGCGGATGGGATCAACGTCGCGCTGGTGCGGTTTGCGGGGGAGAGCGGACGGGCGAGACGCCCGTCCCCACACGGCCGGTCTCCACACGCGAATTGGCATTCTGCTTTCACATTGCTGGGGCATGGCGAATATCCTTTCCCTGCGGCGGTTCGGCGGACGATTCTGGAGATGATGAATGCGGAACTGGCGCGGGTGGCGGATTTGGCGCGGCTGAACTTTCTTCTGGGTGAGTTGTACGCGGAGGCCGTAGAGAAAACGGCGCGCAAGCATCGTGTGAAGGTTGACCTTGTGGGCTGCCACGGGCAGACGCTCTATCATCAGGGAACGGCAGAGCGCTTTCTGGGACGAAAGCTGGCGGTGACCTGGCAGACGGGCGAAGGCGCGGTGATCGCGGCGCGGCTGGGAGTTCCGGTCGTTTCTGATTTTCGGCTGGCGGATATGGCGGCGGGGGGCACGGGCGCTCCGCTGGTTCCCTTCCTTGATTACTTCGCCTATCGGGATGCGCGCGTTGCGCGTATTGCACAAAATATCGGCGGGATTGCGAATCTGACGGCGATTCCTGCGGCCGCGTCTGCGGCGCAGGTCGTGGCCTTCGACACTGGGCCTGGGAACATGGTGATGGATGCGGCGATGGAAGAGCTGTTTCATAAACCTTTCGATCGCGATGGCGCGGTTGCTGGGTCGGGGCGTGTGTTGGATGGCGTCGTGGCGCAGTTGCTGCGAGCAAAGTTTTTTCGGCAGAAACCTCCGCGGACGGCGGGCCGCGAAGAATTTGGCCGTGAATATGTCAGCCGGCTGCTCCGGATTTGTCACGGAGCGAGCAAGCCTGACGTCGTGGCGACCGCGACGGCGCTGACGGCGCGATCGATTGCGGACGCGGTGCAGAGGTTTGTGTTGCCGCGATTCGGGGTACGGGGAGCCGCTGGGCGCATGAAAAGTGGCTGCCAGATGATTGTTTCGGGCGGTGGGGCGAAAAATGCGACGCTGATGGCGATGTTGCGGAATGAAATCGCTCCGCTGGGCATTGAGCTGCATTTTTCGGACGAGTTCGGGCTTCCTGCGGAGGCGAAAGAAGCGGTCGCGTTTGCGGTGATGGCGCATGAGAGCTGGCACCGGCGGCCGAGCAATGTCCCATCGGCGACGGGGGCGAAGCGGGCGGCGATTCTGGGGAAGGTTTCGTATGCGTGAAGCGGAGCGTTCGGAGCGGATGAGAACGAGATCCCTCGCTTCGCTCGGGATGACAATCTTACTTTTCTCGCTCGGCATTTGCCTTGTGACGCTTCTCTCCTGCTCGCAGGCTCCCGATCCGAATACGCTGGTGATGATTATTGAGAGCAGTCCGACGAATCTCGATCCGCGGGTTGGAGTGGACGGGCAATCGGAGCGGATTGACGAGCTTTTGTTCGACGCGCTGCTGACGCGGGATGAACATTTCAGCGTGCAGCCGGGACTGGCGGAGCGTTGGGAAAATCCTGATCCGCTGACCTACATTTT
>Ga0302319_10024136_pt1 | contig 10822 bp, 10 predicted proteins | sample Bog_T0_2_FD_203319 | JGI IMG/M metagenome (GOLD analysis project Ga0302319, IMG submission 203319) | Peat permafrost microbial communities from Stordalen Mire near Abisko, Sweden - Bog_T0_2 | ecosystem: Environmental > Terrestrial > Soil > Wetlands > Peat | place: Sweden: Abisko, Stordalen Mire... | reverse complement strand
GTGCGACGGTGGCGAACGATCTCGCCCGCCAAGGACGTTCTGTGCTGCTGCTCGATCGCGCGGGCCGCATCAAACCCTGCGGCGGGGCGATCCCGCCGCGGCTGATCCGGGATTTCGAGATTCCTGATGATCTGTTGTGCGCCAAGATCACCTCGGCCCGCATGATCTCGCCGTCCGGCGCCGAGGTCGACATGCCCGTGGGCAAGGGCTTTGTCGGCATGGTCAACCGCGACGAATTCGACGAATTCCTGCGGGCGCGGGCGCAGACGAGCGGCGCGGAACGGCGCACCGGCACCTTCTCGTCGCTGTCGCGCGATCCAGACGGCACGCTGGTGGTGAACTATGCCGGCAAGAAGGATGGCGCCACCAATAGCATCCGCACCCGCTTCCTGATCGGCGCCGATGGCGCCAATTCGGCGGTCCGCCGCGAGGCGCTGGCCGATGTTCGCAAACCCAAATTTGTCTTCGCCTATCATGAAATCGTCAAGGCGCCGACGGATGCCGTCACCGCCGCCACCGCGTCCTATGACAGTTCGCGCTGCGATGTCTATTACGACGGCAGGACCTCGCCGGACTTCTATGCCTGGGTGTTTCCGCACGGCGCCACCATGAGCGTCGGCAATGGCAGCGCCAACAAAGGGTTCAGCCTGCGCGACGCAGTCGCCGAGCTGCGCGGCCGGCGCGGCCTTGCCGATCTCGAAACCATCCGACATGAAGGCGCGCCGATTCCATTGAAGCCGATGCGGCGCTGGGACAATGGCAAAGACGTGATCGTGATTGGCGATGCCGCCGGCGTGGTGGCACCGGCGTCCGGCGAGGGCATCTATTACGCCATGGCCTGCGCGCGCTTTGCCGGCGAGGCGGTCGAACAGGCGCTCTTGACCGGCAACGCCAAGGCGCTGCGGCTGGCCCGCAAGAAGTTCATGAAGGCCCATGGCAAGGTCTTCCTGGTGCTCGGGATCATGCAGTATTTCTGGTATTCCAGCGACAAGCGCCGCGAGAAATTCGTCTCGATCTGCCGCGACAAGGACGTCCAGCAAATGACCTGGGAGTCCTACATGAACAAGGAACTGACGCGCAAAAAGCCGGTCGCCCAAGTCCGGATCTTCTTCAAGGATCTCGGTCAGCTGGTCGGCATCGGCGCGAGCTGAGCGAGGCGCACCGCGAGTTTGCAACCTCTCCCCGCTTGCGGACCGCTTGCGGGGAGAGGTTTATAAGCATCTCGAAGCTCGCGATATGATTCGAACTTCGGGATCGCTGAACTAGCGCGGTCCCTCGCCGCTCGCGCGCAGCGCGGTCAGACCTTCGCGGTAGCTCGGATAGCGCAGCGCGACGCCGAGCTCGCCGCGGATCAGGTGATTGCGGACCCGCTTGTTCTCGCTGTAGAAGCTCTTCGCCATCGGCGACAAGTCGGCCGCCGCGAACGGAATGTCGGGCGGCGCCGGCAGGCCGCACAATTGAGCGGCAAAAGCGACAACGTCCTGCGGCGGCGCCGGCTCGTCGTCGGTGACGTTGTAAACCGCGCCCGCGCGCGGACGCCGCAGCGACGCTTCGATCACGGCGGCGATATCGTCGACGTGAACCCGGTTGAACACCTGTCCCGGCTTGACGATGCGCCGCGCGGTTCCGGCCGCCAATTGCGCCAGCGGATTGCGCCCCGGGCCGTAAATGCCGGCGAGCCGGAAGATCTGGACGGCCACGCCCTTGGCGGTGCCCAAACCAAGCCAGGCCTGCTCGGCCTCCGCCCGGACCCGCGACCGCGGCTCGACCGGCCTGAGCGGCGTTGCTTCATCGACAAAGCCGCCCTGGTGGTCGCCATAGACGCCGATGGTCGAGAGATAGCCAACCCAGGCGAGATGCGGCGCGGCGGCGATCGCCTCCGCAAACGCGGCCAGTACGGGATCGCCGGCCGCATCCGGTGGCACCGACGACAGGATGGCGTCGCTCGAAGCGATATCCTCAGCGATGCCCGGATCACTGAACTCAGCCGAAAACACCCGCGCCGCGACGCCCGCACGCGCGAGCTGCTCGGCCTTGGCCGGTTTGCGAACCGTCGCCGTCACTGCGACACCGTCGGCGCGCAACCGCGCCGCGATATGTTGCGACGAATAGCCAAATCCGAACACCATGAGCTTCATGGATAACTCTCCCGCTCTCTCCGCCGTCATTGCGAGGAGCCCTTGCGACGAAGCAATCCAGTTCTCCGGCTGCGGCGCGATGGTTGCCTCGCCCAAGGAAACGCTTCGCGTCTCCCAGGGCTAACAATGACGGCGCTGCTATGGCTCGACTGATACCCTCATCCCGCCCGTCGCCCTGCTCGTCATGTACGTCCGCTGGAACATCCGCGAAAGGTGATTTCTGGATGAACCAATGATCCTGGCGCCCCGGCGCCATTGACGGCCCTTCCCTGCACCGCAGCATTCGCCGCCCAAAGAGTTGAGAAACCCGCCATTTCGTGACAAGACGGCACCTCCCTAACCCCGCGAGATCACGGCCATGACCTACCGCGCGCCGATCAATGACATGCTGCTGTCCCTCAACCATGGCGCGGGGCTGCAGGCCGCAGTCCAAGCCGGCCATTATGGCGATTTCGACGCCGAGATCACCGCAGCGGTGCTGGAGGAGGCCGGACGGTTTGCCAGCGAGGTGCTGGCGCCGTTGAACAAGGTTGGCGACCGGAACGGCATCAAGCTCGAGGCCGGCCAGGTCACCACCGCGCCGGGCTGGCCGGACGCCTACCGGCGCTGGACCGAGGCCGGCTGGAACGCGGTGTCCGGACCGGAGGCTTTCGGCGGCCAGGGACTGCCGCTGGCCGTCAATGCCGCCTGCACCGAGATCTGGAGCGCCTCGAACATCGCCTTCGGGCTCTGCCCGCTATTGACCCTGAGCGCGATCGAGGCGCTCGACGCCCATGGCAGCGCTGAGCTCAAGCAGATCTATCTGGCCAAGCTGATCTCAGGCGAATGGACCGGCACCATGCAACTGACCGAGCCGCAGGCCGGCTCCGATGTCGGCGCGCTGCGCACCCGCGCCGAGCGCGCCTCCGACGGCAGCTACCGGATTTCCGGCACCAAGATCTTCATCACCTATGGCGAGCACGATATGACCGACAATATCGTGCATTTTGTCCTGGCCCGGCTGCCGGATGCCCCAGTTGGCACCAAGGGCATCTCGCTGTTCCTGATTCCGAAATTCCTGGTCAATGGCGACGGCTCGCTGGGGCTGCGCAACGACATCTACGCCAGCGGCGTCGAACACAAGCTCGGCATGCATGCCTCGCCGACCTGCACCATGACCATGGGCGATCATGGCGGCGCCATCGGCTATCTGATCGGCGAGGAAAACCGCGGCATGCAATGCATGTTCACGATGATGAACCAGGCCCGGCTCGGCGTCGGCCTGGAGGGTGTCGGCATCGCCGACCGCGCCTATCAGCAGGCGCTGGCGTTCGCGCAGGAGCGCCGCCAGGGCCGCGGCATCGGCAAGGCGGGCGACGGTTCGGACCCCATCATCGTGCATCCCGACGTCAAGCGCATGCTGATGCAGATGCGGGCGCTGACGGCGGCCGCCCGCAGCATCTGCTACGCCACCGCGGTGGCGCTGGATATTTCGGTACGCGCCAGTGAGCCCTCCATCCGCAGCGAGGCCGCGGCGCGCGGCGCGCTGCTGACGCCGATTGCAAAGGCGTTTTCCACCGACATTGGCAATGAGGTGACCTCGCTTGGCGTCCAGATCCATGGCGGCATGGGTTTTATTGAGGAAACCGGCGCCGCGCAGCACTACCGCGATGCCCGCATCACCGCGATCTATGAGGGCACCAACGGCATCCAGTCGATCGATCTGGTCACCCGCAAGCTCGCCGCCCATGGCGGCGCCGCGGTGTTTGCCCTGATCGAGGAGCTCTCAGGCATCGTCAAGCAAATCGAGGCCTCCAACGATCCCGGTTTCGGCACCACCGGCGCCAAGCTGCGCGACGGCCTCGGCGCGCTCGACCGTACTAGCCGCTGGCTGTTGCAGCGCATGAGCTCGGCGCCGAACGATGCGCTGGCCGGCGCGACGCCCTATCTGCGGCTGTTCGGATCGACCTTGGGCGGCTGCATGCTGGCGGGCGAAGCGCTGGCGGCGCGCGATCTCGGCGACGGCGCCTCGCAGCGCTATGTCACACTGGCGCGGTTTTTCGCCGAAAACATCACGGTGCAGGCGGGATCGCTGGAGCACATGGTGACCGACAGCGCCGATGCGGTGAACGGCGCGGACGCGGTGCTGATGGCGTAGAGAGGGATGCGGTTGCGGCGGCTATGGGCTGAGCCGCTTGAGGCGGACTATCTGACGCCCAGCGAGCTGAGGTCGACTGTGCTCCAAGGATCGGGGAGATCGGACTGCTTGCAATAGCGATAAGCGGCCTTCTCGAACAGGGTTGTGCTGATAGATTCGGTGCGACTGAGAACAGCATAACTCGTTATGAAAGCTGTCCACGGGCCGCCGGGCCCCTGCATATCCCTGCACTGTTCGGTGATCTGATATGACCCGTCAGGCTTCTTCCGGACGCCGGGCCTACGGCATTCAATATGTGCACGACCGAACGATATGCCGTTGAAGAGCGTGACCGTCGCATTCGACGCCTGCTGACAGGAAGTGTCGCTCCGAACGTAGTAGCCTCTTTCGATCGTCAGCGAGTCGGCCTGTACCGCCGTCGCCACGCTCAGGGTCAAAGCGAATGCGAGCACCGTGACCTGTTTCATTCCCGGGCTCCTTCATGAATCGAACCCAGCGGCTGGGGCGCGACGCCTCACACGCCGGCTCTCGCGCGATAGCGGCGCACCGCATCATGCAGGCGATCATTGACCGGCTGAGGGTTGAGCAGCGCATCAACGAATGCCTCGCTGTCACGAACGGAGAGTGAGAGCTGCTGATGTTCCGCGATCGCGCGCCGAGCGGCATCCTGCAGGCTTGCGAGCACGAAATCCGTGAGCGTCCGGCGCTGAAGCGCGGCTGTCCGTTCAATCAAGCTCTTCTGCTCCGGCATGATCCGGACCTCAAGGCGCTCTGCCCGGGCCCGGCCGCGGGGCGCCCTTGAAACTGCAGCTTCCATTGGTTTTCTCCTATCCTGCTTTACCGCCAATTGCCGGCCACTTCATGGGCGCGCCCTTATAGGCCGCATCGGCATATGCTACCACAGCAAGGTCGCGTGACGTTCAGCAGTCGCCATCACTAAAGGTCCAATTGTCTTGCCTAATCCATTCGATTTTCACACCCCGCAATCCTCCTACAGCAAGGAAGATCTGCTCAAATCAAGCGACGGCGGCTATTTCGGTCCCGGCAATGCGCAGTTGCCCGCGCCACCCATGCTGATGATGGACCGCATCACCGAGATCAGCATCGACGGCGGTGAATTAGGCAAGGGCCATATCATCGCCGAGTTGGACATTCTGCCTAACCTTTGGTTCTTCAGTTGCCTGTTTCCTGGCGACCCGGTGATGCCGGGATGTCTGGGATTGGACGCCATGTGGCAGATGATCGGCTATTGGCTGGGCTGGTGGGCTCACCGGGCAAAGGCCGCGCCATCGGCGTCGGCGAGGTGGGATTGATCGGGCAGATCACGCCAGACGTCAAACGCGTGCGCTATGAAATTGATATGCGCCAGGTCAGGCGCGGCAAACTGGTTCTTGGTATCGCCAATGGCAGAGTGCTGGCCGATGACGGCTGCGTCTATGTGGCCAAGGATATGCGGGTGGGTCTGACGGCGGCGGCGAGCTGAGCTGAAGCTTGGTTACTTTGCATGGGGTTGTTTTCGATATTTTTGTGGTCCGGCCCGGAGGCCTCAGGGCGGAGCCGAAGTCATCATGATCCGGCGGACCAAAACCGGCCACCTCCACGCGTTGACGGACGGCAATCGTCCGATCCTGGTGCCATGGCAGCGCCCAATTCGTGACAGCGGTCTTGTCGAACAGAATGGCCCTGACAGGTCGGGCGTCATTGCCAAGGACCGCGGCGGCGACGCTGCCAATGCCGCCGGGTGCGGCCAGAAAGGGCCGCAATCCTTCAATCCCGTGCAGCCTGATGCCCGCCTGATCCGGCGGCAAACCGGCCATCGACTGCTCAAGACCCCTGCAGGTCCGAGCGGCCGAGCACCGCGCAGCAGCGCCCTGCACCGTCCCGGGCGAAGACGAGATCATTGGCGTCGACGCGCCGCACCCCTCACCCGATCGGCTTCAGCCCGGCCTCGATCTCGGCACGGCGCGGTTCCAGGAAGGGCGGCAGCGCCAGCTTCTCGCCGAGCGTTTCCATGGGCTCGTCGGTCGCAAAACCGGGGCCGTCGGTGGCGATCTCGAACAGGATGCCGTTGGGCTCGCGGAAATACAGGCTGCGGAAATAGAACCGGTCGATCTCGCCGCTGTGGGGAATGCCAATCTCGCTCAGCCGCCGCGTCCAGGCATGGTACGCTTCCTCGTTGGGGGTGCGGAACGCGACATGATGCACGCCGCCCGCGCCCTGCCGCGCCACTGGGGCCTGCTTCTGCTCGATCACATGGAGTTCGGCGGCCGGACCGCCCTCGCCCATCGCAAACACCTGGACAGGCAAGGCTGTATCCGGGGCGAGGTAGTCGCGCTCATGCCGCATGTTCATCACCGCGGTCAGCAGCATGGAGGTGCGCGACAGATCGTGCACGCTGAGCACGATCGGGCCGAGGCCACGAATCTGGTGTTCAGGCGGCACCGGACTGCGTTCCCAGGGCGAGGCTGAACCGAGGCCGCCATCATCGACCAGCGCCAGCCGCTGGCCCTCGCCATCCTCGAACGGCAGCGTCAGCCGGCCATCGACTTCCACCGCCTCGCCCACCTGGCCGCCGGCCTGCCGCAGGCGATCGTGCCAATAGGCGATGCTGCTGTCACCGGCCACCCGCAACGAGGTGCGGGAAATGCTGTTGCTGCCGCGGCGCTCGGGGGCGGCGGGAAAATCGAAGAAGGTGAGATCGGTGCCGGGGTTGGCCTTGCCGTCGGCGTAGAACAGATGATAGGCGCTGACATCATCCTGGTTGACGGTCTTCTTGACCAGCCGCAGGCCGAGCAGACCGGTATAAAAAGCCACGTTCTGCCGCGGCTGCGCGGAAATCGCGGTCAAATGGTGGATTCCCGTCAGCTGCATCGTAGCGTCCTCGCCTGTCATTCAGTGCCTCGCTGGGGCCACCGATGTTGGGGCGCCATGGCAGATCATGTAGGATATGCGAGTCCAACCCGCCAGCCGGACCTTCGCCGAGGATTGCCTCACCAAGGCATCGGATGCGAGCGGCGAAGGCGGTGAGAGCTTTCCGGGTGTTTCTTGGCGCGCAACAAGACTTGAACGGCAGGCTTCGTGAAATGGTTACGCGGCAGGTCTAGGGTTGGCCGATGAAACATTTGTTGTCCACCCTCTTCGCCGTGCTTTGGCTGGTCGCGCCGACGCTGACCTCGCGCGCTTGGGCCCAGGATCAGACCAAAACCCAGGACCAAGTCCAAGTCCAAGTCCAAGCCGCACCGGTCGCGGTGCGCATTCTCGCCATCAATGATTTCCACGGCAATTTGCGGCCGCCGGCCGGCGGGATCCGGATCAGCGATCCCGACGACGCCAGCAAAAAGATCGCGGTGCCGGCCGGTGGCAGTGAGGCCATGGCGACGCTGGTCCGGCAGTTGCGGCAGGCGAACCGCAACAATATCTTCGTCGCCGCCGGCGATCTGATCGGCGCCAGCCCGCTGTTGTCGGCGCTGTTTCACGACGAGCCGACCATCGAGGCGCTGTCGCTGATGGGGCTCGAGATCAGCGCCGTCGGCAATCACGAATTCGACGAGGGCAAGGACGAATTGCTGCGCATGCAGAATGGCGGCTGCCATCCCTCAGATGGCTGCCAGGGACCGCGGCCGTTCACGGGCGCCAGGTTCCACTATCTGGCAGCCAGCACCTTCGACAAGACGACCGGCAAGACGCTGTTTCCGCCGTATGAGATCCGGTGGTTCGACGGCATTCCGATCGGCTTCATCGGCCTGACCTTGAAAGGCACGGCCGAGATCGTCTCGCCCACCGGCATCGCCGATCTTGAATTCCACGATGAGGCCGACACGGTCAACGCCGCAGTCGCGGAACTGCGGGCGCGCGGTGTCGAGGCGATCGTGGTGTTGATCCACGAAGGCGGCTATCCCACCGGCGACTATAATGAATGCCCTGATATCTCCGGCGCGATTGTCGATATCGTCAAGAAATTCGATCGCGCCGTCGACCTCGTAATCAGCGGCCATACCCATCAGGCCTATGTCTGCGAGATCGATGGACGGCTGGTCACATCAGGCGACAAGTTCGGCACCCTTGTCACGTCGATCGACCTCACGATTGATCCCGCGACCCGTGACGTCATTGCCGCCAAGGCCGACAATGTCATCGTCCGCACCAAGACCACTGCCGGCGACCCGGAACAGACCGCGTTGCTGAGGTCCTACGAGCGGTTGGCCGCGCCGATCGCCAACCGGTCGTCCGGTTCGGTCACGGCAACGCTGTCGCGCACGCCCAACGCCGCCGGCGAAAGCGTGCTCGGCGATATCATCGCCGACGCCCAGCTGGAGGCGACCCACACCGATAAGGATGGCGCGGCGATCGCCCTGACCAATCCGGGCGGCATCCGCACCGATATCTCCGGGCAGGACGAAGGCCGGGTGAGCTATGCCGATCTGTTCGCCAGCCAGCCGTTCCGCAATCAGCTGGTCACGCTGACGCTGACGGGACAACAGATCAAGGACCTGCTCGAGCAGCAATGGCTGGATCCGAAGCGGCCGCGGATCCTGCAGGTCTCGCGTGGATTCAGCTATGCCTGGGATGCTTTGAGGCCGGCGGGCGACCACGTCATCGCCGAGCGCCTGCAACTGAACGGTCAGCCTCTCGATCCGATCGCCATCTACCGGGTCACGGTGAACAATTATCTCGCGGCCGGCGGCGATGGCTTCAGCATTCTCAAAGCTGGCACTGCGCCGCGCTTCAGCATCTACGACGCCGACGCCCTGCACGGCTACTTCCAGGCGCACAGCCCGATCGCGCCAGGGAACGCCGACCGCATCCTGCGATTGAACTGAAATCGCCGGCATATCCACCGCGCGGCTCTTTCCGAGCGGCCGGCGACCCCGTAAGATCACAGAGGATCTTAGGAAAGCGCGGGCCTTGCGCTTGAGGTATGGCATGACGACGCTGCTGCTCTCCCACCCGGCCTCGCTGGAACATGTCACGCCGCCGGGTCATCCGGAACGCGCCGAACGGATCCGCGCGGTCCATGAGGTGCTCGCGCAGGCGCGGTTTGCGCCGCTGGTGCGCGGCGAGGCGCCGCTGGGCAGCCTCGATCGGGTCACGCTCTGTCACCACGAGGAATATGTCGCTGAACTTCGCCACGTCGCCCCGACCTCCGGCCTGGTCTATCTCGACGGCGATACCTCGATGTCGTCAGGCACCTGGGAGGCGGTCATGCGCGGCGTCGGCGGCGCGGTCGCCGCCACCGATGCTGTCATGTCGGGCCAGCACCAGAACGCGTTCGTCGCCATCCGCCCGCCGGGCCACCATGCCGAGATCAACAAGCCGATGGGCTTCTGCTTTTTCGACAACGCCGCCATCGCGGCGCGACATGCGCAGCGCAAATACGGCATCGGCCGCGCCGCCGTGGTCGATTTCGATGTCCATCACGGCAACGGCACCCAGGATATTTTCTGGGCCGACAAGACGGTGATGTATTGTTCGACGCACCAGATGCCGCTGTTCCCCGGCACCGGCGCCAGCGGCGAACGCGGCGAGCACGACACCATCGTCAACGCACCCCTGGCCTCCGAAGATGGCGGCGTCCAGTTCCGCGCCGCCTTTAAGTCGATCATCCTGCCGCAGTTGAAGAAATTCGCTCCGGAGCTGATCATCATTTCGGCCGGCTTCGATGCGCATTATCGCGATCCGCTGGCCTCCCTCAATCTGAAGGCGGAGGACTTCCGCTGGGTGACGCAACAACTGATGGAGGTCGCAGATGGCAGCGCCGGCGGCCGAATTGTCTCGGTGCTCGAGGGCGGCTATGATCTGCAGGGCTTGCAGGAATCGGTTGCGGCTCATGTCGGCGCCTTGATGGGCGCGTGACGCCGTCCATTTCTCCGTCGCACTCCAACCCGTCCGACCCTCCATTTCAGAAATCAGGTCTTGAAATCAAGTCTTGAAATCAAATCTTGCGCCCGCCTGCGGGCCGCCTCCGGGAAAGCACCATGGCCGAACAAACCCCCGTCGACGTCAAGAAACTGAGCTTCGAGCGCGCGCTCGAGGAGCTCGAAACGATTGTCAAACGGCTTGAGGATGGCAAGGTGCCGTTGGAAGAATCGGTTGCGATCTACGAGCGAGGCGAATCCTTGAAGCGACGCTGCGAGGAGCTGCTGCGGCAGGCGGAGGCGCGGGTCGACAAGATCACCACCGATGCCTCAGGCCAGGCGATCGGCACCGAACCGCTCGACGTTCAATGATTGCGCCGCCACGGCCCAACCTGGCGAGCGCGTGGGTCACCGCTTCGCCACAATAACAATTCAATATCGGTTGGGTCTCGTAACCAAGCGAGCTGCAAGACAGCCGAACGAGCGCTTGGCGGCCGGCGCGGCCTGATTTCGTCCGCAAGGCCCGGCCCGGGGACCAGCCGTCAGTGCGCCTGCAGCACCGCCACATCGTCTTTGTGCAGGGATATGATCCGCGCGGACTCGCGCAGTATTACCGCATGTTCCGCACCGAACTGCGCAAGTTTGGCCGGCTTTATCAGCTTAACGCCAGCATCAGCCGCCCGCAGGTGGCG
>Ga0302319_10024135_pt1 | contig 10824 bp, 11 predicted proteins | sample Bog_T0_2_FD_203319 | JGI IMG/M metagenome (GOLD analysis project Ga0302319, IMG submission 203319) | Peat permafrost microbial communities from Stordalen Mire near Abisko, Sweden - Bog_T0_2 | ecosystem: Environmental > Terrestrial > Soil > Wetlands > Peat | place: Sweden: Abisko, Stordalen Mire... | reverse complement strand
GGGCAGTGCGGCTGGCCCACGCTCGCATACAGCAGCCGCAGGTAGTCGTAGATCTCTGTGATGGTGCCCACCGTCGAGCGCGGGCTTCGCGAGGTCGTCTTCTGCTCAATCGAGATCGCTGGGCTCAGCCCATCAATCGAGTCCACATCCGGCCGCTCCATCTGGTCCAGAAACTGCCGCGCGTAGGCGCTCAGGGTCTCCACATACCGCCGCTGCCCCTCGGCGTAGATGGTGTCAAAGGCCAGCGAACTCTTGCCCGACCCCGACAGGCCGGTCACCACGGTCAACGTATTCCGCGGGATGGATACCGACACATCCTGCAGGTTGTGCTGCCGCGCCCCCCGCACCTCAATGTGGGTCAGGTTCATCCGCCGGGATTGGGTCGCAGAGGCCAAGTCTCAAGAATACAAGATGTGGCAACTCTGGATGATTCCGCTCATCCATTGTCATCCTCAGCGACCCTGAGCGAAGCGAAGGGGGTGTCACACCCATGCATTGTCATCCTGAGCGTAGGCTCTCGCAGTTTCACCGAGAGAGCCGCAGTCGAAGGACCTTGCTCCCCATGCATTGTCATCCTGAGCGGAGCGTCTCGAAGAGACGCGCAGTCGAAGGATCTGCTGTTCGCTCGTCGCGGCGTCCGCCATCGATGGCTTCGTCATCCCCCCGAACCGCAATCGTCAATAACTTCCCCAGACATTCCCACGATTTCGCTCGCCAAACCGCGCGCAATCCTCCAAACTGGAGATGTCGTACCCGGATGGAGAGACTGTCTTGCTTGCCACAATCATGTTGATCTGCGCCGTCCTGGCGTCCCTGGCCCTGGGTGTGCTTCTGGCTTACGGCCTCTGCCTGTTGCTCTTTCGCCTCTTCCGCGCACACGCCACCTCGGTCGCGGAGCGCCGCGTCCCCACCGCCACGGCCCCTGTCCAGAATTAGCTCCACCTCAGCTGCGGCCTTCCCACCTCAGCTGTGTCATCTCGACCGGAGCCTCGCAGCCTTATCGCGAGGAGCAGTGGAGAGACCCCTGTATTGGCCGTTGCTTTTCTTGGTTGTCATTCCCCTGAGCGAAGTCGAATGGGGAATCTGCGTTTGACGGGTGGCCAAGGCCTGAATCCTTCTCCGCCACGGGACGACCCGCAAACCCACACAACGCCCTAGTGTGGTGAATCACTGCCTTCCTCCGCGCCCTTTGCGCCTTCCTTGGCGTCCTTTGCGTTCGTTGTTGCCCTTTGCAGAGGCAGTGGGTGGGGAGTACCACTTCCCTACGGCGGCGTCGTCCCACCCTGCTGCTTCTGCTGTTGCTGTTTTTGCAGTTGCAGCAGTTGCTGGTAGATGGTCTCCGGCGTAGCAACCCCGTTGGGCGACTGCGAGGTCGTGCTGCCCGGCGGCGGCGGATTGGGCGTGTCCACAATGCCGTTGCTCGACGGCGTCGTCGAAGGCGTCGGCAGTGAGTCCAGCGGCACAGAGTTGGTGGTCGGGATCTGCGACGCCGTGGGCGTCACATTCGCGGAACTTCCATTCACGTTGTTGTAGGGCTGCGGAACGCTCACGGGCCCGTAGCTCCCGGGCCCAGCGTTCTCCTGCCGAGTTGGTCGCAGAGGCTCTCCACCGCTTGCAGACGGCGTTGCGCTCCTGCCGTCGACCGTATCGTCATTCATGGTCATGTCCAGGGTGGGCGGGGAAGCCCCGCCTGTCAGCGGCGTCAGCACCAGGCTCACCGGCACCTGTGCCGGCGTGGTCTGCAACAGTATGTTCACTCCGGTGCCGTCCAGCAGCGTAGCCAGCACGGACGACGCCGGTGCCGGCCCATAGTTGCCGAAGACCCGCTGGTCCGCCACGCCGCCGGTAATCTTCATCCCGGTGCGCCGCGCCACCGAGCGCAGAATCTGGTGCAGGCTGGAGTCGTTGGCGCGCACCTCCAGCAGGCCGTCCGCAAAGCTCACCTGCGCAGGGTGCGGTGTGGTGCTGGAGGTCTCTCCACCGGTCATCGTGGCGACCGTGGGTGAGGGAACTGCCGTCAGGCCGGGAGCCGGCGTCCCCGTGGCTGGACTGGGTTGCGGCGGAGCCTGCGTCGGCGCGGTCGGTGGCAACCGGGACTCCGGCGTGCCCGGCCGCGGCGGCAGCGGCGGATACCCCTGCCGCTGCATCGCGCGTGGGCCCAAGTCAGTGGGGGGCACCCCCTGCTGCGGCGCAGTCTCCGCAACCCGCGCCCAGCCCAGCCCACAACTCAGCGCCATCGCCGCCACCACAGCCGCTGCAACGGCTGGTCTCCGGCCCTGCGCCACCGCTCTGGACTCTCTCAGCATCTGCATCATGGGACTCACCTGCTCCCCCTCGGGTAGCTTGTCTGTTCAGAATAGCTTGACATGCCTGATAAACTAATAAGTGGGATGAGGCATTCTGGTGGTTCGTGGTCTCTTCTGTTCTGTCCCCGGCCATTCTGTATAGCTGAGACGTACAGCGAGACCCACCCCTAAGTCCAATCGGCTGCGGTTCTTAGCCCAAAAAGGGTGGGGGAGGGTGGCCGCCGACGGAGCTGGGCGAATCCAGCCGCGCCGGTGCCACGTCTCATCTGAGGCACGCCGCAGGAGTCAGTACGCAGTGATTCGTCGTTGTCTCAGCCTCGGATTCGTTGCCGCCTCGTTAGGAGCGGCTCTGCTGCTGGCCTCCGCTCTGCCGGCCCAGACCTGCATTACGCAGGCCAACCTCGCCCCCGAGCTGCGTGACCGCCTGGCCGACACCGCCCTCGCCCTGGCCGTCGCCGTGCAGGCCGGGGACAGCACCAGGGTCCAGTCGCTGGCCACGCCGGAGTTTGCGGCGAACTTCACTCAGACCGCCACGCTCATCGCCGCCCTGGCTCCGGCGCTCACCACGGACAAGCTCCGCGTCACGCATCTCTTTCAGCTGGATGCCACCAGCCGCAAGCCAGGCGACGGCTCGGACGCTGACTTCAGTTGTCCGCTGGCCGCCACCGCCTCGGAGACCGACTTCTCCATCGCCGCCCTTCCGCCCGGCCTCTACGCCTTTGCCACCGTCGCGGCTACCGATGGCCCCCGGCCCTGGCAGCTCTCATTTCTATTGCAGCAGCAGCCGGCCGCGTCCGGCACCGCGGCCACATGGAAGATGGCCGGCTTCTATCCGCGCGAGTCCACCGTCGCCGGCCACGATGGTCTATGGTTCTGGCGCGCCGCCCGCGACGCCAAGGCAAAGGATCCGCTGCTCGCCTGGCTGCTCTACGGCGAGGCCGACGACCTGCTGCGGCCGTCCAACTTCATCACCAGCACCAACCTCGACAAGTTGCGCGCCGAGCGCCATGCCGCCGCGCCGCCGGAGCTGGGCGACGGCATCAGCGCCGCCACCCCCTTGGTCGTGAAATCGGCGGACACGGAGTATAGCTTCACCGCCATCGCCGCGCAGCCCTCCGACGACGGCAAGCAGCTGATCCTGGCGCTGCACTATGACGCCGCGTATCTGGCCGATCCAGTGGCCGGGCGGACGCGCAACATCGCCGCCGCTCAGGCCTTGCTCAGCGCCCACAAGCCGCTGCGCACCGCCTTTGACCGGGTACTGGTCATCGCAGACTCCGCCGGCCACAGCCCCTTCGTCAACGACTACCCCATGGCCCAGATTCCATGAGCCGCAGAAGTAACGTGCAACAATTTCAGCCGAACAAGCACGGTGCGCTCAGCTGCGGCGGTTGCGTACGTTGTCCTCTCAATTGCTGTAGTTTTGTAACTGCCTGAACCTCTGAAGTTTCACTGCAGCACGCTTCCCGGAGTATTCGCCCATGGCACGATCGCCCAAATCCCTGGCCCAGGCCATTCATGACCGCCGCGCAACCCCCAGCTTCGACGGCAATCCGGTTCCACCGGCGGATCTTCGGCAGATTCTCGAGGCAGGCCTCCACGCTCCCAGCGGCTACAACCTGCAACCCTGGCGCTTCATCGTGGTGCAGCACCCGGAGCAGCGCAAGCGCCTGCGCGCCGCCAGCTACAACCAGGCCAAGGTGGAAGAGGCTTCGGCAGTGATCGTTGCCTGCGGCGACCGCGACGGTTGGCGCAAGGACCTTGATGAGATGCTGCGCCTTGGACGCGCCGGTGGCATGCCAGAGAGTTATGCCGCGCAGGCTGCCGACAGCGTTCCTGACTACCTCTCCGGCTTCACGGACCACCAGATGCAGGCCTGGCTCAATAAGCAGGTCATGCTGGCCTTCACCTCCATGATGCTGATGGCCGAGGTCCTGGGCTACGACACCGCACCGATGGAGGGCTTTGAGCAGGACAAGGTCTGCGAGACCCTCCGGCTCCCCATGAGCTACTGGGTAGTCGCACTGCTGGCCATCGGGCATCTCAAGGGCGCGGACAAGTTCGACGGAGGCCGCTTCGATCTGGCCCACACAGTCTTCGCCGAGGAATATGGCAAGCCGCTCCGGTAGATATCGCAGCTGTGTGCATCGGCTTGCTCCCGTGTGCATCTCAACCCTGGAACTACATTCGACGAGGGCATGCATGAGGTTTTTGCTGCGGTGGTTTCTGGTGGTCGTGCTGTTGGGTCTGGTGGTCGCGCTGACCGTCTTTCTACAACCGCTTTGGGTACAGCAGGAGGCCACACACTTCGGCCTGTTTCTGGACCATGTGCAGAGCAACTACGTCATGACGCCGGAGGGCCGCGTGCACTATTACGAGGCCGAGCCGGATATCCCCGGCGGCGGAGTTCCGCTGGTTCTGGTGCATGGGCTCGGTGATCGCGCGGAGGCTTGGGCGCCGATGATCAAGCGGCTCAAGGCGGCGGGGTTCCACGTGTATGCACCGGATCTGCTGGGCTATGGCCGCTCGCCGAAGCCAGCCGGTTCGGACTACTCCATCGCCACCCAGGAGCAGTTCGTCGTCGACTTCCTCCATGCCCTCGGCTTGCAGAAGACCGACATTGGAGGCTGGTCCATGGGCGGCTGGATTACCCTGAAGCTGGCGCTGGACCACCCCGAGATGGTCGACCGCGTGGTGGTCTATGATGCCGCCGGGCTCAGGTATGACACCCGCTTCCCGCAGACTGTCTTTCACCCCACGGACGCTGCGGGCCTCCGTCAACTCCAGTTGCTGCTGGAGCCCGGCTCCAAGCCGCTACCGGGCTTTATCGCCCGCGGCGCGCTGCGCAAGTTCGCCGGCCAGCAGTGGGTGATCGACCGCAGCATGGACTCGATGCTCACCGGCCGCGACCTGGTCGGTGACCGGCTGAGTGGCTTCACCGCGCCGCTGCTGATCGTCTGGGGTTCGGAGGACCGACTAATCCCGCTGTCCGTGGCTGAACAGATGCACAGCCTTGACCCGCGCTCGGAGCTGGACGTGGTTGAGGGCTGCGGGCATCTCGCCCCGGGGCTCTGCAGCAGCGGAGTTGCTGCCGCCACCGATGCTTTTCTCAAGGCGAATCCAGCACCGAGCGGCGGCATGAAGACGTTGAGCGAAGCCACGGTCCAATAGAGCCGGGGACAGATCCCTCTAACCGGCCTCGGAGTCTTGTCCCCAGGCAAACGCGCCTGCCTGTGGAAAACCTATGTGCAAAAGTACGCGCTGTGCATAGGTTTTTGTAATCTCTTCAATGGTTTGCGGGTGATTGTAGAACGTGGGGATGACCGGGAAAATCGTGGCGCCGGCCTCTGTGACCGCTGCCATGTTACGCAGATGGATCAGGTTCAGTGGAGTCTCGCGGACGCACAGCACCAGCCGTCGCCGCTCCTTCAGGCAAACATCGGCCGCGCGCTCGATTAGGTTTCCCGCCATGCCATGCGCAATCCCCGCCAAGGTGCCCATGGAGCAGGGCAGCACAATCATCCCAGCGGTAGGGTAAGAGCCGCTGGCAATGGAAGCCCCAATATCCTCATGTTCAAGTAAGTGTATCTTGCTGGAGCGACTGATTCCATGAGGTTTGCCTATGTGCAGCAGGCGTTCCAGAAGGCCGCTTCTTCCGCTGCCGCCAGCCTCCTCCGCCAGTACCCTCAGCGCGCTGGGAGAGACCACAAGCTCCACCTTGTCAATACGCTCCTCGGCCTCCAGCGCGCGCAGCAACTCGATGGCGAAGATGGAGCCACTGGCCCCGGTGACAGCCACGATCAGGGTACGGCTCTGAGCCTTGTCCTGTGAGGGGTTCGGACGGGCCTGGATTTCGGTTTCTGCGTTCGCGAAAGACATCACATCTGATTATCACGCAACCGTCTCCAATTGTTTCGGCGACCTTTGATTCAACTCGGCGCGGTCAAATTTGTCCTGCAATCCGGCGACCAAGCAACCATCCGGCCCGCGGTTGTGGTCAGATAAAGAAAACATGGACTATCACGAGACACCTCTGGGCAAGAACGTGCGTTTCCTTCTTCCCTCGCTCAAGTTGAAACAGCCGTCGCCCAGCGGGGACACCGTCGAGCAGTTGGTGCACATTTTCTTGATGGAGAACTTCGGCGGTTATACCGCGACCTCCGCCAACCTCTTCGGCTACTGGAAGGAAGAAGGTGGTGAGCACTCCTACGGTGAGCACCGTGAGTTTGTCGTTGCACTGCCCGACGACAAAGGCCTGCCTGAGCTCAAGGACTTTCTGGGCCGCACCGCACTTACGCTGGACGAGAAGTGCATCTACTTCGAGGTCGCCGGCGTTGCCGTGCTGCTCTACGGCCAGCCCAACGGCAACGATCAGAAGTTGTGCTGAAGCTGTCGCCTAACCTGCCGCCAGAACGCGGGCGAAGACTGCATCGATGTTAGTTAACTGGCGATGGTAGTCGAACGCGGCGGCCAGCTTTTGCGGCGAGAGCTTCGCCGTGATTGCTGGATCGGCCTCCACCAGCGAACGGAAGTTCAGATCGTTCTGCCACGCGTTCATGGCGTGGGCCTGCACCAGCTTGTAGGCGTCCTCGCGGCTCATTCCGGCCTCAGAGAGATCCAGCAGCAACTGCCCGGAGAAGATCAGGCCGCCGGTCAACTCCAGGTTCTTCATCATGCGCGCCGGATAGACCAGGAGCTTCTCTATCAAACCCGCGCTTCGGTCCAGCAGATAGTCGGCCAGGATGGTCGTGTCGGGCAGGATGACACGCTCCGCCGACGAGTGGGATATGTCGCGCTCATGCCACAGTGCAATGTCCTCCAGCGCCACTTGCGCATTGCCGCGCACCACCCGCGCCAGTCCGCAGATGTTCTCGCTGGTAATCGGGTTGCGCTTGTGCGGCATGGCGCTGGATCCCTTCTGTCCGGCGGAGAAGAACTCCTCGGCCTCGCGTACCTCGGTGCGTTGCAGGTGTCGGATCTCGGTGGCCATCTTGTCCAGTGTGGAGCACAGCACCGCCAGCGTCGTCACGTACGCTGCGTGGCGGTCGCGCTGCAACACCTGGGTGGAGATGAGCGCCGCCTTCAGCCCAAGCTCGTCAAGGATTGCCGCCTCATGCTCCGGTTTCAGGTGGCCAAAGCTGCCCACAGCGCCGGAGATCTTGCCTACGCGCAGATCCTCCGCGGCGTCGTCAAAGCGGCGCAGGTTGCGGCCCATCTCGGAGTACCACAGCAGCAGCTTCATGCCGAAGGTCGTCGGCTCAGCATGAACGCCATGCGTGCGGCCAATGGTCGGCGTGTGCTGGAATTCGACGGCGCGCTTACGCAGCACCTCCCGGAGCCGCACAATGCCCTCGCGGATGAGTACAGAGGCCTCCGTCAGTGCCAGCGCCTGGGCGGTGTCCACCACGTCGGTCGAGGTGAGACCGTAGTGCAGCCAGCGCGCGTCGGGACCCACGCTCTCCGCGACCGCAGTGGTAAACGCAAGAACATCATGGTGCGTCTCGGCTTCAATCTGGTGGATGCGTTCCACGGTGAAGCCGGCACGTTGCCGCAACGTCTCCGCCGCTGCCGCCGGAACGATGCCAAACTTTGACAGAGCCGTGGTCGCGGCCAGTTCCACGCGCAGCCAGTTCTCGTACCTCCGCTGCTCGGACCAGATGGCGGCCATCGCTGGCCGAGTGTAGCGGGCGATCATGAACTCTCCTGAACCGGATGCAGGCAAGACATCGGACGCAGACTTCGTCGTCGGATGAGCATTCCATGCTTAGTGTAACGAGTTCCAGGAGCCAACTGCGGGCGAATCATCGCGCTGCGATATAATAGAAACAATTCGCGAATGAACATCGTCAAACATAGTTACGTGCCCCCCCAGAGTCTGCGAAGCTTGGCGGAGTTTCGCTACCAGCTGCGACGTTTTCTCAGCTTCAGCGAATCCGCATCAGAGAGTTGCGGAATCGGCGCGCAACAGTATCAGCTGATGCAAGTGATCGCCGCGATGCCCCCAGACCAGCAGTCCTCTATCAGCTATCTGGCTGAGCGAATGGTTCTTCGCCACAACAGCATGGTGGAGCTGGTTGACCGTGCTGAGCGGTCGGGTCTGGTCCGCCGCGAGCACGATGAGAAGGATCTGCGCCGCTCATTGGTGCAGTTGACAACCAAAGGAACGACCCTGCTGGAGCGGCTGGTCCTGCAACATCTGGACGAACTGGTACCGCAATGCCAACGTCTTATCTCCTCCCTTCAGGATCTTCAAAAGGCCGGTGAGGACGACGCCGGCTCGAAAGCCTAGGCCCATTCGATGACATCAGGCACCGCGGCCAAGCTTCGAGACTACTCCGCGGACAGCCGCATCTTGTATACAAGCGCGCTGGCCTCTGTTCTGGGAGCCGTCAGTGCTCTGGCAGCATGGACGCTGCTGGAGATGATCGCGCTCTGCACGAACCTCTTCTACTTCCATCACTGGAGCTTCATCGACCACGATCCCTGGCAGGCAGGCCGCCACTGGTGGCTGGTGCTGATGCCGGTACTCGGCGGCCTCATCGTGGGTCTGATCGCCCGCTACCTCTCTCCCAGGGTGCGCGGCCACGGCATGCCGGAGGCGGTGGAGACCATCGTCTTCGGCCATGGCAAGGTGCAGCCGCGCGTCGCCGTGCTTAAGCCCATTGCCACGGCCATCTCCATCGGCTCCGGCGGACCGTTTGGCGCGGAGGGTCCGGTGATCATTACCGGCGGAGCCGTCGGCTCCGTGCTGGGCCAGTTGCTGCCCATGACCGACTCCGAGCGCACGGTGCTGATGGTCGCCGGCGCCTCGGCTGGCATGGCTGCGACCTTCAACTGCCCCATGTCCGCGACCCTTCTCGCCGTGGAGATACTGCTCTTCGAGTGGAAGCCGCGCTCGCTGGTTCCGGTGGCCATCGCCTGTGTCACGGCAGGTGCGGTGCGGCGGCTGCTGCTCGGCCCGCAGAGCCTGCTGGAGATGTCCACCACCATCGGCCCGGTCTATCACTCCGCGATGCTTGGCGCTCTGGTTCTGGGCGTGATCGCCGCCTTCGTGGCCGCCTTGCTGAGCAAGTCCGTACACCTGTGCGAACGCTGGTTTGAGAGCTTACCCATCCACTGGATGTGGTGGCCGGCGATCGGCGGCCTTGGCGTGGGCCTTGGCGGGCTGCTCTTTCCCCGCGCTCTGGGCGTCGGCTACAGCGTCATCCAGGAGATGATCGGCGGCAACGCTGGCTGGAAGCTGCTGGCCGGCGTTCTTATCGTCAAGAGCGTCATCTGGGTTTTCTCGCTCGGCTCGAATACTGCGGGTGGCATTCTGGCACCGTTGTTGATGATCGGGGGTGCCCTGGGTGCGGCGCTGGGCCACCTGATGCCGTGGATGCCGACCGGAGCGTGGGTGCTGGTCGGGATGACGGCGGTGCTCTCGGCGGCCATTGGGGCACCGCTCACCTCGGCCATGCTGGCGCTGGAGCTGACCCACAACGGCGGTCTGATGCTGCCGGTGCTGCTGTCGTGCGTGGCAGCCTACGCGGTGAGCGTGCTGGTGATGCCGCGCTCCATGCTCACCGAAGGCCTGAGCCGCCGCGGCCTGCACCTGAGCCGCGAGTTCGGCGTCGATCCGCTGGAGACCATGCTGGTCTCGCAGGCCATGCACACCAGCGTCTTCGCGCTGTCCGACAGTGCCACGCGCCAGGACGCGGCCAACTGGCTCCAGAAGATGGATGAGCGGGGTGCCGAGGCCTGGTCGCACTGGCAGCGCGTTTTCCCGCTGGTGGACGCTGAGGGCAAACTCACGGCCATGCTGACGCGCGGCCAGATGATCCTCGCGGCGCGGCAGCCGGATCTGTCACAGCCGCTGGCCGGCGACGGCAACCCGGAGCCGGTGACCGTCTCGCCCTTCAACACACTGCGCCGCTGCGCGGAGATGATGGCGGAGAGCAAGCTCACGTCCTATCCGGTGGTCACGGCGGACGGCAAACTACAGGGCGTAGTGACCATCAACGATCTGTTGCAGGGCCGCAGCCAGCAGGCCCACCGCGAGAGCGACCGCGAACGCGTTCTGCGGCTGCGCTGGCCCTTCAGCGGCAAGGCCGCCGAAAAGACTCCCAGGCCGAAGGACGACGTTCCGTCGCCGCCGGACGAGACCGGCGCAGCGCCTTAGTTGTCCGTCACACCCAGCAGCTGGGCCATCTCCTCGTGGAGAAAGCCTTCGCCTGGACGGTAGGGCTGAATCCATTTGCCGTCGAGGACGAACTGCGGGATGGCCCGTTTGCCGGTGGCGGCGATCAGCGTGTCGGCTGCGCCGGGTGTGGTCTCAATATTGACCTCAGTGTAGGGAATCGAGTGTTTGGCGAGGAAGCGCTTTGCTTCGCGGCAGTCGCGGCACCATTCTGCGGAGTAGACCAGAAGTTCCATGTTTCTATTGTCTCCGATACCTTGAAAATCGCTCTTCACCGGCCGGGATTGGTTCGCGGGACGGCTACCCCTCCCCCACCCTTTTTGGCCTAAGAACCGCAGC
>Ga0302319_10024133_pt1 | contig 10824 bp, 7 predicted proteins | sample Bog_T0_2_FD_203319 | JGI IMG/M metagenome (GOLD analysis project Ga0302319, IMG submission 203319) | Peat permafrost microbial communities from Stordalen Mire near Abisko, Sweden - Bog_T0_2 | ecosystem: Environmental > Terrestrial > Soil > Wetlands > Peat | place: Sweden: Abisko, Stordalen Mire... | reverse complement strand
AGCCGCTCGAGGCCGGCGACATATTCCGGAAGAGCGCGTCCACGCAAATGCAGCTCTGCCCGAATTCCGGAAACGCCAATAGCGCGCACCACATCTTCAAGCCCGCGTCCCGCGCCAATCGTCTGGCTGAACCAATAGAGTCGAAGGGCATCACCCGATGACGGTTCGGGATCGGGCGCCTGAGCAGGCAGTGGGAATGTATTGTGGATGGGCAACACGGGAATGCCGTAAACTCTTTCGTACTGTGCGGCGATGGCGCTGCTGCCCGCGGTCACGAACGCGGCTTCCGGCAACACCTGGCGCAGCATCCCGCGGACTAACTGGCGCGGATGGTCGGATGCGGGCCCATCCTCAAACTGGCCTTCGTGGAAGTCCTCGAGATCGAGCCCGTAAGGAACCCCGGCGGCCCGCGCGGCGAGCGCCGCAACCGCCAGTCCACCACATGTACCGCCATAGAAGAGATCGACGGGTTGAGCCTTGGCATGTCTCAAGAGGTCGCGAAAGGCCCGCCCGTTCGCGGCGGCGCACGCGGCGAGAGATGCGCGGTCCGGGTCCAGCATCCGCACCCACTTGCGCGCCGCATGGAAGCGCAGACCGGTTTTCCAATACGTTGCGGGAGCCTGGTTGCGCCGGTAGTCGACTACGCTCCGCTGCCAGCCTCGCGTCTCGAGCAGCTCTTTATCGGCCTGGGTAGCCCAATCCATGAACTGGGCGGACACCAGGCGCACTGAGTAACCGGCCTCCAGGAACGCGTCAGCAGCCTTCAACATTCGGGGACACGTCGATAAGTGGCCCGCTGTTACGACGCACACTCGCTTCTTCATACTGGTCTACCCGGCAATGGAACATAGGCCAACAACTCCCGCGTTTCCCGGGGACATACTCCTCGCATGACTAACACATACACGACACTGAACAGGACGATCACGCCGCAGACCGATCGCACCGACGTCATTGGCGGCAGAAAAGCGCCGGCACGGCACAACGCGCACACCAACCAACCCGCTGCTCCAGCCCCCAGAGGAACTAACACGCCCCGGCCAACCGCCTCGAGAGCAAGCGCGCCGGTGCGACTTAGTGACCAGAGCATCCAAAGGAGTACGATTCCCTGCACCACAGCCACCGCGCCAAGGTACGGTGCGATGCCGTGAGGCAACACCACAATCAGGCAGATCACCAGACTGCCGAGCGTCAGGAATTCGGCGACGGCACAACCCCTATGCTGGACGTCGGCCAGCATGAGCAACGTCGCAGCCTGATAGAGTGCGCCGGCGGTACCTCCCGCAAGGGCCCAGGGGAGCAGCGGAATAGCGGCGTCCCATCTGGAGCCGTAAACCAGGCGGACCACTGGAGGCGCGATCATCGAAAACAGGATGGCGCAAGGTATTGCCAGCCAGCCCACCAGCCGCAATACCAGGCCACTGGCACGCTCGAAAGCTTCCGTCTTGCGGGGGATTCGCGTGAGAACCGGATAGAGAGTCGTAGTCAGGAATGACGGAACCTTCTGGCAGCAGAGTACCGCCAGTCCGACCGCGCGGCTCATAACCCCTAGTTGTGAGAACCCGGTGAACTGGACGATGACAGCGCCTTCGATCAACGGCCGGGCTGTAGTCAGCATTCCCGCCATGATACGAGTCAGGCCGTAGCTCCAGGCGGTGCGGTAATATGCCGAATCCCACTTCCAGTTGGGGCGCCACCCGAGTCTCACAAACAAGTCCCAGATAAATGGCACAGTCACCATCATTCCGGGCAATACAAGGGCGTAGACGCCGCAGCCGACCTTCGCCAGTACAATGGCCAGCATCGCGTTGCCGACCAGCCCGGTAGCTTCCAAGGTCCGCAGTCGTCTCCAGTTGAGATCGCGCTCCAGCATTTTCTTGCGCAGTTCACTAGCCCAGTCAAGCAGAAAGAAGACGGATGTTACATGCAGAACCGGGGCAATCTCGGAGTATTTTGGAGAATACCGCAACACAGTCGCAGTCAGGTTCACAAGGCCGCACATGCCGAATTGCATGAAGCAACCGGCTGTGAAGTGGCTCTGATAGTCCACCGCCTGGCCAGGGCGGAGTTGCAGGGTGTGTTCCAGGAAACTGCGGAAGGAAAAGACGGTGAAGAACACCATCACTGAACTGATCAGGCTGAACTCGCCGTAGGCCTTCGGTTCGAGCAGGCGGACCAACACCAGCATGGTGCCGAACTGAAGCAGATCCCGGAGAATGTTGAGGCCGATAACCCAAAGGACGCCGGAGCGAGCCTGTTTCGCGAGTCCGGGGGCCTCGGACGCCGCACCATCGACTACCATTTCCGGGCAGGCTTGGGCGCTCACGTCAGTTCCTGCCGCAGGGTGGCGCCCAGTACGACCATGGCCCACGCCTGGGACCAGTGCAAGCGCCCAGCCTCGAACGCCTGAAACAGGCGGCCGGTTTCGCGACGGTCCAACTGGTCGGATTGGAGCGCCATTTCCCGCATCGGCTCGGAATTATCCAGGAGCCAGCGGCCGATCGGAAACGTGAAGCCCATTTTGGCCCTCGCGCCGGCCGCGGCGACGATTGGATGGGGCACGGCGCCCAGCAGCGCGGGTTTATTGGTCCCGTTTGGCTGCTTCATCGCTGCCGGTAGACATGCTACCCGGCATACAAGTTCGTGGTCGAGAAACGGAAGCCGGGTTTCGATTGAATGCGCCATGCTGAAGACATCCGCGTCGCGCAGTAGCTGGTCATGCAGGTAACGTTTCACTTCGAGATAATTGAACGCCGCTCCATCTACTCGCGCGCCTGGCTGGAGACGCGGATCGGTCGACAGCACTTCTTCCGCCAGGGTCTTCAACTCGTTGGGACTCAAGCCGACCAATTGTGAGACCTGAGCAAGGTGGAAGAATCCACGAGTCATGGAATAGAGTCCACCGACAGTCGGCTGATCCCGAAGATACTCAAGACGGCGCCACCGTTCATGACCCGCAGTCCGGCCGTAAAGCGCCGAGGCGGACAGGATGGGGCCGCGTAAAGCCTTCGGGAGACCGAGTAACATTCTTAGCCAGGGCGTCTGGCCGTCCAGCCAGGAGTAGTGCCGATATCCCCAGAACACTTCATCCGCTCCCACGCCGGAGAGAACCACCTTTAAGCCTGCTTGCCGGGCGGCCTTGGAGACGAAGTAGGTGTTGACGCCATCATTAGTCGGCTGGTCCATCGCCGCCAGAAACGCGGGCAGCTCAGACATGAAATCCGCCGATGTGACGCGCAATTCGTGGTGGTCGGTGCCGAATGCCCGGGCGGCCAACCGGGCCTCCGCGGCCTCGTTGTAAGCGTCCTCCTCGAAAGTGATGGTGAGGGTTTTCAGAGGACCCGCATGGATACGGCTGGCGAGCGCCACAACCGCGGCTGAATCCATGCCGCCGCTCAGGAAGACACCGAGGGGGGCATGACTTACTAAGTGACTCGCCACGGCCTCTTGTAAGGTCTCGGCGATCGAAGGGAGCGAACCGTGCCGCTGCCGTTCGCGCTCCGCGGCGGTGGCCTCCGCGAGGTCCCAGTAACGATGGATTGCCAAGTCGCGGCCGGGAGACAGGACGATGTAATGACCCGGCTGCAGACAGCTTATCTGTTTCCGGATGGTCCAGGGAGAAGCGATCGATCCGAACAGCAGGAAACCCGCCAGTGCGCGGCGATCCGGTTCCGGCGAAGCCAGGCCGGCCGCGACCAGCGCCTTAGTCTCCGATGCGAAGGCCGTCCAGCGATCCCCCGCTCCCTGGACATAATAGAGCGGTTTGATGCCTAGACGGTCTCGTGCGAGAATCAGTTGAGAGTTGGATGAGTCGTACAGGGCGAAAGCAAACATGCCCCTGAGTTTTTCCAGCAGTCTGGCGATTCCCCATTCCTCATAACCATGAATCAGGACTTCGGTATCGGAGCGTGAACGGAAACGATGGCCGCTATCCGCTAATGTCTTCCTGAGTTCCAGATAGTTATAGATCTCGCCATTGAATGCGATCCGGACCGTCGAGTTTTCGTTCGACATCGGCTGGCGCCCGTCGGCCGAAAGGTCGAGAATCGATAAACGACGGTGGCCCAGCACCACCGCGCTGTCGTGGAAGAGGCCGGAATCGTCCGGACCGCGATGGGCCAGCGCCGATGTGACGCGTTCAATCGCGGCGATGTTCTCGGGGCCGATTGGGCCGGACGAACTGTAGTAACCGGCAATTCCACACATCAGGAATTCACTTCCGCGCCGCTTTGGTAATGTAATGTCAACGGTAGAGGTACCGCACCGCGCCCCTCACGCGCGGCGCGGCGTTTCCTGATGATGGTACTGCTTGTAATATTTCCGGTAATAACCGTCATAAGAATAGCCCTCGCTGGTAGAGGAGGTGACTTCGTTCAAAACCAGGCCCAACACGTTGGCGTGAAGACGATGCAGGGTAGTCAGGGCTGCGTCGAGCGCTTTCCGGCTGGTTTCACCCGCCACCGCGACAATCGCCACCCCATCGACCGCCGCCGCCATGTGCAAGGGCTCCGAAAAGCCCAGCACCGGAGGAGAGTCCACGATAATGAGGTCGTACTCGGATTCGGCTTGCGCGAGTATTCTCTTCAGGCCCGCGCCAATCAGGTCGGCGCAACAGCGCGAGGACGGTCCGGCGGGTAGCAGAGTCAGGCCGGGGATGTTTTCGAACCGGATCAGTGTTTCGCGCCAGTCCGCGCCATTCATCAACGCCGCGCTTAAGCCGGTTTCCGGGGTCAAGCCCAGCATGGTGTGTACTCCGGGACGCCTCAGGTCACAATCGATCAGGAGCGTCTTACTCTTCTGCTGCGCATGGGCGATCGCGAAGTGGACGGCGACGGTGGTTTTGCCTTCGGAGGGCGCCACGCTGGTTACCATCACGCTCTTCAGAGGACGGCCTGAATTGCCGAGCAGAATAGAGGCGCGCAATGTGCGAACGGCTTCCTCGAATCCTTCCGTGGAGCAGGCTGCCGGCCGATTGGCGTTTTTGACCGTCGCCATGCCGCGATCCGCCCGGTTCAGGTTTGCCTGAATCAGTTTGCCTTTCCAACCCCGCACCATGGGCAGGCTCCCCATGACTTCCGTGCCAAGCAACGATCGCGCTTGTTCGGAGCCGCGAATCGTATCGTCGATCTCATCGCTGAATAGGGACGCGACTATCCCCAAGAACAGGGAGACGAGGAATGCCATGGAGAGATTCGAGGAAGTGTTGGGATAGACGGGCGTTGCGCTTGGCCGGGCGGGGTCCGAAATGTTGATGGTATTGTTTTGGAAACCGGCGTTGATGCCAGCTTCTTCGATCTTTCGCACCAGTTCGTCGTAGAGGCCGCGATTTGTGTCGGCTTCGCGCTTCAGGGCGGTATATTGGAACGAGCGCGAGTTCAACACATCGAATTCGGCCTTCGCGGCCAGAAATTCGTTCTTCAGCATCTCTTCCCGCGCGAGCGTTTGCCGATACTCGGCTTCCACGCGCCTGGCGACGTTCAGCCGCAAAGTTTCGAATTGTTTTTCGAGCTCCGAAACCTGCAGGGCGGCTTTGATGGATTCGGGATGCCTGGCGCCCAGATGAGTGTGCAAGTCGGCCAATTTCTGTTTGGCATCGGCTACCCGCTCACTGGCCGCCTGGAGCGCGGCGCCCTGTGTGGAGACCTGGAGCGATTCCAAGGTTCCGGACTGGACCGATCGCCAGACTGACTCCTTGGCGACCCTCTCGCCTTCGGCGGCGCCGTAGTCGGTGTTCAACTGGAGCAGGCGCGCCGACATGATGCTGATCTTCTGCTCGGGATCGATCATGCCGAGGGCCTGCTCGAACTTGGATAGTGCGGCGCCGGAGCGCTCGGTTTTGGCCTTGAGTTCCTCCATCTGCTTTTCCATGAAGGTGGAAAGGTTAGCGGTGGCGCGATAGCGGGTCTCGTAGGTATAGTCGCGATACGACTTGGCGATGGCGTTGGCGACAGCGGCAGAGAGGTTCGGATCGGGCGAACGGTAGCTGGTCAGCAGCAGAAAAGTGCCGGGAACGCGCGTCACTTTCAGGCCAGCCAACGCGACGGGAGTTTCGGACGTCTGGCTTGCCCGCTCCGCAGGCATGAGGTGAAACTGCTGCATGACGGGGCGTATCACCGAATCCGATTGAATGAGCTTCACCTGGGTGAGGAGAAACTGGTCGGAATCGTTTCCCATGGCCCGGGTAGCGTCCTGCCCAACGACACCGGTGGGCATCTGACGGTCGATGTTGATGGTGACGGTGGACTCGTATATCGGGGTGATGCGCTTGGAGACCACGTAGGCACAGATGACCGCGGCCACCACGAAACTCGCAATCTTCCAGACATGCCGCCGTAGGACCCAAAGATAGTGCGGGAGGGCAAGAGCAGACCGGGCCGTTTCCATCTCCGGCTTATCCGTGTCGGCCCAATAGAGTTCGATGGGCACGGGCAGTTTGGCGCCCTGCTGCGGCATGGGAGCAGGAAGCTTCTTAGGTTTGGTCATGATGTGGCGCTAAAACCGGTCAAACCGGCGCCGCCGCGCAGGCTTCCGCCCTTGCGAGTCCCAACGGGGCGGTTTCCCGAGTCGAGCCTAGCTGCTTCTGGTGTAGGCTACAGCAGCACAAATGGCCGCTACGCCCACGATCAGCAGTCTCTAATCTTCAGCTCCATAGTGGTAATGGAACGTACATCGTCTCGGAAAAATGGGGAGGGCTCCAAGCATGCAGCCCGGCGCCACCTTACGCTAGTCTGGGGGCTGGGTCACGGACTTTCAGCCGATTCAAACGCCCCTTAAAGGGCGGCTGCGGGCTGCACCGGTGGTCGCAAGCATGGCGCCGGTGAGGGTAAAGCTTCGCAAACAAAATCCACGGCGCCGCGTCGTGGGAGCACCCGGCGTCGAGTTGCCGCAGGTCTGCCATCACTCCCAGCTCGGGCCGATTCAGACCTGCGATACCTGCATCGTGGAGGTCAACGGAGAATTGGTTCGCGCCTGCGGGGTCGAGACTCCGAACTCCTGATGTCGCGGAACTTGTGGCAAGCCCGGAGGTGGGGCAGGCGGTGCTCGCCTGCCAGCTCGTGCTCGCTGAACCAAGCCCGCTGCCTAAACGGGATAGAGGGCAGGCGAGCACCGCCTGGCCCACCGAGGAAAAAACGGGTCAGCGCATTTTCCCAAGCCACCCGCCCCCCCCGGTCGACATCAGGAGTCCAGAGGCGCAGCAGACTTGAGAGTCTGCGCCACGACGCTTGCGGCGAAGTTATTCTAGCCCGATTCCTAAGCGAGATCTCACTCGACAGAGACCGGCCTTCTTGTGGAAGCCGCGACCGTAAGCGTGCCGTACTTGCGAGTCCGTGTCCGCCCGGAAGGAGCCTACACGCGAATGTGACATGCGCCGCCCGCCCGGCAGCCGATCTTCTCCGCGGCCGAGCCCTGATTCACCGAGACCTCCAGGTATCCCGAACTGCCCGCGATCGCTACCAGTTCTCCCGCCCCCGCTTCCGTGTAACTCCGCACCAGCCGCCGCGCTTTTCCCCGCCCGATGGAGATCTGCTCCAGCGCCGGAAAATCGTCCGCGTGGAAATTGGTGATGACGTTGCCGAAGCGGTCGACGTTCAGAATCTGGCCCGTCCATGTGCGCGCGCCGGTCTGCCGCGGCCGTTCGAAGGGCGGGCGCACATAATCCGCGATGACCTTCCCCATGCGCGATGGCGCTACGCCGCTCGCCAGGTGGGCGGCCACGGGAGCGAAGATGTCACGGCCGTGAAACGTCCGGCTCACCGGTTGGCGGAAATACCGCTGGTTCGAAATCAGCCGGACCTTGTGCTTCTCGCGCGCGAATATCAAGGCCAGCACGCCGTTATCGGGCGCCACAAAATACTGCCCCGCGGCCTCCGTCAGGATGGGCCTTCGATCACTGCCCACGCCGGGGTCCACCACCACCACATGCACCGTTCCCCGCGGAAACGAGCGGTAGGCCTGGCCAATCAGGAAAGCGCCTTCGGCAATCGCATAAGGGCTCACCTGGTGACTGATGTCCACCAGTTGGGCGCGCGGGCAAATGCCCAGAATCACGCCTTTCATGCTGCCCACATAATGGTCGGAAAGGCCGAAATCCGTGGTCAGAGTAAGGATAGGCGCCGGCATTGCTAAAATGGCAGTAAGTGCAGCATTTCTATTTCGACCACAACGCCACAACCCCCGTCGCTCCCGAAGTCCTGGAGACGGCGATGTCGTGTCTCAGTCAAGTGTATGGTAACGCTTCCAGCATCCATCATTTCGGCCAGGCCGCCAAACAGAAGCTGGAAGCCGCCCGCCGGCAGGTGGCGGCGCTGATCCACGCCAGCCCCGCGGAGGTCGTCTTCACGAGTGGCGGCACCGAGGCCGACAACCTGGCGATCCTGGGAGTGGTCCGCGCGCCCAGCCGTCCGCAGGCCCACCTGATCACCAGCGCCATCGAGCATTCCGCCGTGCTGGCCACCGCGGCCCAACTGGAGCGCGAAGGCGTGGCCGTCACGCACCTGCCGGTAAGCGCCGCCGGAACGGTGAATCCCGACGACCTACGCCGCGCACTGCGCCCCGAGACCGTGCTGGTCTCCATCATGCACGCCAATAACGAACTGGGCACCGTGCAGCCCATCGCCGATATCGCGCGCATCGCCCATGAGGCCGGAGTGCCGCTGCATGTGGACGGCGTTCAGGCGCTCGGCAAAATTGCGGTCGACGTGGACTCGCTCGCGGTCGACCTCTATAGCATGAGCGGCCACAAGCTGTACGCTCCCAAGGGCGTGGGAGCGCTCTACGTGCGCAAGGGGACCAGGCTCGCGCCGACGACTTTCGGCGGCCACCATGAGCGCGACCGCCGTCCCGGCACCGAAAACGTGCCCGGCATCGCCGCTCTGGGCGCTGCCGCGGAACTGGCCGGGCGCACGCTCACCGCCGAGTCCGAGCGGCTGGCGGCGCTGCGCGATCGCCTCGAAGCCAGCGTGCTCGACCGCATTTCCGGCGCCGGCATCAACGGCGCGCGCTGGAATCGCACGCCCAACACCAGCAACATCTACTTCGACGGCGTGGATGGCGAGGCCATGGTCATCGCGCTCGATCTGCGCGGCTTTGCCGTGTCCACCGGCTCGGCTTGCTCCTCGGGCGCCATCACGCCGTCACATGTGCTGATCGCCCTGGGCCTCTCGGCCGACCGCGCGCGATCCAGCCTGCGATTTTCGCTGGGCCGCTCCAACACCGCCGAACAGGTGGACGCACTGGCCGACGCGCTGGCGGCTTCGGTAACCCACCTGCGCAGAATCTCCGTACATGCCTGAGCAACCACCCATCGCCGTCGCCATGAGCGGTGGAGTCGACAGCTCCACGGTCGCCGCGCTACTGGTGCGCCAGGGCCACAAGATTGTCGGGATGACCATGCAGTTGTGGAATCAACGGCGCTTGCCGGAACTGGTCCCCGAGACAGCGGGCCACGGGCGCTGCTGCTCGCTGGACGATGTGTACGACGCCCGCAGAGTGGCCGAGCAAGTGGGCATCCCCTACTACGTGGTCAACTTCGAAAAGCAGTTCGAGGAGCAGGTGGTGCAGCCTTTTGTGGAGGAGTATCTGGCCGGCCGCACGCCGATTCCGTGCACGTTGTGCAATAACTACATCAAATTCGACCGCTTTCTGGAAATGGCCGACGCCGTGGGCGCGCACTACATCGCCACCGGCCACTACGCCCGCGTGCGATACGACGAACCCACTGGCCGGTATCAGCTTCTGCGGGCCCGCGACGAGTCCAAGGACCAGACTTATTTCCTCTTCGGCTTGACCCAAAAGCAGCTCGCGCGGACGCTATTCCCGTTGGGGGAGATGGTGAAGACCGAGGTCCGCGAACTGGCGCGCGCGATGGATCTTTCGGTGGCCGATAAGGGCGACAGCCAGGAGATTTGCTTCGTACCCAATGGCGACTACGCTGCCTTCATGAGCGCCTATTTGAAGGACAAGGGCATTGCACCGCAAGCCACGCGCGGCGCCATCGTCACCACCGATGGACGGACCATCGGTGAGCATGAGGGCGTCCACCACTTCACCGTAGGCCAGCGGCGCGGCCTGGGGATTGCCGCCCGCGAGCCGCTGTACGTGATTTCTACCGATCCCGAGACGCAGCGCGTGGTAGTGGGCGGCAACGACGACCTGCTCCGCGGCCGGTTCATCGCCCGGCGCGTGAATTGGATTTCGATTGAGGGCGTGACCGCGCCGGTCCGCGCGCAGGTGAAGATCCGCAATAAGCATGCGGCCGCGCCGGCGACTGTGCAGGCCACCGCCGACCCCACCTGCGTAGAGGTGGTCTTCGAGGATGCGCAGCGCGCCGTCACTCCCGGTCAGGGCGCCGTTTTTTACGATGGCGACCTGGTGCTGGGCGGCGGCTGGATCGGGTGATGTGGATCATCGAACCCTCTATCGCCGGGATACTGGCCGCATTCCGTGACCAGGTAACAGCCAGCGGAGTCAGTGACGAAGAATTAGACAGCATCTTTTCGCAAGCACGCGAGGAAGCTTACTGGGAGCGCGGTCAACTCCCGATTGATGAGCCCTGATCATGCGGGCGTGCGGGCTGTATTCTAGCGATTCCCGCGATTTCCGGGAAGGTTGAACGGGCATCTGCCTTGAGATATCCTTAAATGATCCAGCGCCATATGCGATTCTTGCGGACAACAGGCACGACCCCGCCGCAGTCCGCCAATCGTTGGAGATGGCCTCGGCTCTCCAAGATTAGAGCCTTCCGCGCCGGAGCTGAATGAGGCTCGCACTCGATGAATTGCGGTCGGTACACCCCGCTCTGCGAGGGGACCCAATCGATCTTTC
>Ga0302319_10024129_pt1 | contig 10825 bp, 3 predicted proteins | sample Bog_T0_2_FD_203319 | JGI IMG/M metagenome (GOLD analysis project Ga0302319, IMG submission 203319) | Peat permafrost microbial communities from Stordalen Mire near Abisko, Sweden - Bog_T0_2 | ecosystem: Environmental > Terrestrial > Soil > Wetlands > Peat | place: Sweden: Abisko, Stordalen Mire... | reverse complement strand
TCGTTTTATCGTCGTTGGATATGGACGTTTTGGTCGCATTTCATCATTCCCCGATTACAGCAAATTTTTTATAGCCAAGAACAAGCGCTTGGAAAGACTGATTCACCCGCGCCCGCTCGATTACTCGATCTGGCCTCCCTCCGCTTTTCGACTTTTTCATCGATAACAGGGATAGTCTCTACTCGCATGTCGTTATAATTCAGCATTATAGGCTCTAATTCGAGGATCGGAAAGCAATCTTCAAGCCGTTTCCTCGTCGAGAGAGAGTCTTCAACTCGAGCGTCGCAGGAAAAGGTGCTTAAATGCCTTCGAGCGTCCGGCGCATCCGCTCGGCCATGACCGATGTGTATCGGGTGATGCAGGTATGGTGATTGCCCGGCACCATCTCGACCACAATTTTCTCCGGGATATTCCGGCTGGCGCGCTTCACCCAGGAAAGGCGCGCAGGCGGAGATTCTTCCGGAAAATAGAGCGTCGCCGGAACCGAGAACGGTCTCAGGCGGTAGAGGCGATAAGCGAGAAAGTAGACCGCGTAATCGAGGCTGTTGAGAATCTCCGCATCGCCCACGCCCGCGACACCTCCCACGGCGGCCGCTCCGTCAGATCCGGTGCCGGCTAGACCGAGGCGGCCAAGCAGAGGCTTCCACTTATTGCGCGCTGGTTTATGGAGCCAGCGCGAGAGGGAAACCGGGTAGCGGTCGAAATAATAGATCCGCTTTTGCAAATCCCAATGATTCAACTCGCCCAGTTTGTTGATGATCGGCCACACGTAATGGAGCCAGCGGGCTCCGGTCTGGGGATGATCAATCAGCAGCAAACGTGTGACCGTTTCGCCCTGCCTGACCAGTTGCCGCGCGACCTCGATGGCGACCGTCGCGCCGATGCAATAGCCGCCCAAAAGATACGGGCCGTGCGGGGTATGTTCCCGGATGGCGGCGATATGATACGCGGCCACTTCCTCCAAACTCTGGACGCCCTGCTTTCCCGAGCGATGGGGAGGCAGCGCGTAAAAGGGCTGGTCCTCGCCCAACTGATGCGCGAGAGGGCCGCAATAATAGCCCCCGCCCGCCCAATCGCCGTGCAGGAAAAAAAGCGGGGGGCGATTGCCCTTGCCCTGGACCGTAATCAGCGGCGCGGTCGACTCGCTGTTGGCTTCGATGATATGGCGGGCGAGATTGGCGATGGTCGCGCCGGTGAGGAGCAACGAAAGCGGCAGGGGGCGTCCGCAAAGTTTCTCAATCTGCGTCATCATCCGCAGGGCCAGAAGGGAACTTCCACCCAGCGCAAAAAAATTATCCTCGATGGTGAGGTGCGGGACCTTGAGGATATCCATCCAGATTTCGATCAGCTGCTGATATAAAATCGCCTCCAGCGGCATCTTCTCGTCGCGGACCATTTTCGCCGGCGCAGGCTCCGGCAAAAGTTCGATCACCACCTCGCCGCTCGCATCCCTGGGCATCACCGGGACGGTCACGATATGGGCCGGAAGACTGAAATCACTGACCTTGCCTTCAAGAAACGCGAGCAACTCCTTTTCCGTCGGCGTGCAACCCGGCTTGGGCACAATGTAACAATCGAGCTCCTTGTCGCCACCAGCCACAGGAAAAGCAGCGACGGCTGCTTCCTGGATACCGGGATGACGCAGGAGCAGGGCCTTGACCTGGCGCAGATTGACTTGAAAGCCATTGGCTCGCACGAAATCATCGGCGCGTCCCAGCAATTCGACTTTTCCCTCTTCAGTCGTGCGGGCCAGAAAGTTCGTCTGCAGCAGAGGAATGGGCGACGGAGCGTCCTGTGGCCCCGAAACGAGCGGGTTTCCAGGCACGGGCGTGGAAGAAACCCCGCCGAGATAAAGCGTGCCTGGTATTCCCGCAGGCAGCGAACGCAAGTGGGCATCGAGCACGATGGGCACGACGCCCGGCGGAACTTCGATCGGGGCGGCGTGCGGCTCGGCGGCTTCGAGGAAGTGACGTTCGAGCTGGCTTTGCAAATCCTTGAGCATTGGCCCGGCGTCGACGCTCGTGGCCGCGGCGTTCGCCGACGGCTCTCCCGGTTCCGATAGCGAGTCCGCCTGCGCCTGCTCCTCCGCGGTGAGCAAGGCCAGTTCGCTCACCGACGTATCGGGGTTCAGCACCGCGGATTCCAACAGCCTCTGGAAATGGCGCAACATGCGGCGGATGGTCGAATTCCGGTAGAGAGTGGTGTGATACTCCATCTGCAAACGAATGCCCTCTGGCCGCTCCACAATGCCGTAAGTCAGCTCGAAGGTTGAACCCGGACTGACCGAGCGCAACGGCTTGATGGTCATGTCGCCGTAAGTGGCCGGCTCCATGAAGGCTTTCTGGTAAAGGAAATGGGTTTGCAGCGTCGGTTTGCGCCGGCCGCCCCGGCTCTCCTGCAGTTCCTCCAGAACGATTTCGAACGGGACTTCCTGCCGCGCAAAGCCCTCGAGCGACTGATCTCGCAGTTGCACGGCCAGTTCGCGGAACGTCGCCTCGCCCGAAATCTTCGGATGCAGAATCAGCGGATTCGCGAAGAGCCCGATGAGGTGCTCCAGTTCGGTGCGGTTGCGGTTGGCCGCCGTCGTGCCGATCAGGAAATCGCGCTGGCCGGTATAGCGGTAAAGCAGCGTGACATAGGTCGCGAAGAAAATCATGAAAAGCGTGACGTCCAGTTCAACGCAAAGGCGCTTGATCGCCCCTGTCAGCCCCGACGGCAGGAGCAGGCTTTCGATGAATGCCGTGTAGGTCTGTCCTTGCCGGCGCGGAAAGTCGGTCGGCATGTCCAGCACGGGAAGATCGCCTTCAAGCGTCTCTTTCCAATAGGCCACTTGCTTTTGATACTGGGCCGACTTGAGCCATTCCTGCTGCCAGATCGCGTAGTCGGCATACTGGAAAGAGAGAGCAGGGAGATCAGGCTCTTTCCCGCGCCGTAAGGCATCATAAAAAAGTCCCAATTCGCGGACGATCAGGCCGTTCGACCATCCATCGCAAATGATGTGCTGGAGGGTGAGCATCACGACATTTTCCTCCGCGCTCAATCTCAGCAGGACTGTGCGGAAAATCGGAGCATGCCCCAGCGAAAGCGGACGCGCAGCCTCGGCGATCATCTCCCGGTCGATCCGTTCCTGGCGCTTTTCCGCCGGCTCATCCCTCGCGTCGATGACGCTCAAGACCTGACGGATTTCCGGGTGAATAATCTGCCTGGCCGTGCCGTCGACCTGGGAAAAATCGGTCCGTAGAATTTCGTGTCGGGCGACGATGGCGTTGAGCGCGCGCTCCAAAACGCTGGCATCGAGCGGTCCGCTGAATTGGACGGCCAGGGGAATAATCAGCGCCGGGTTGTTGGGATAAAGCTGGTCGAGCAGCCAGAACCGGCTCTGGCTGATCGAGCACGGCATGACAAAAACGTCCGCCTCCTTCGGTGGAAGGACCGCGTCGGCCGCCGGCAGGGCCGATTCCAGGAGACGCTCCGTCATGGCGTCAGAGTAACGGATGAACCTTTCTTGTCACCACCCGGCTGGGACCGGCGATAGGCGTCCCGGGAAACCGCCGTGAGGGAGGGCGCGGCGGACGCGACCGCCTGGGATTCCGCGGGTCCGATTTGGTCCACTATGTCGGCGATCGTCCGATGTTGGAAAAACTGGCGGATGGTGATGGGCAGCCCGGCCTCGTTGGCGCGCGCCGCGATGCGGAAAATGAGAAGCGAGTCGCCGCCGATTTCGAAAATATTGTCCTCAATGCCGACGTGATCGCGGCCCAGTACCTCGGCCCAGATTTCCGCCAGCTTCGTCTCGATCGCATTGCGCGGCGCGACGTAGGGACGAATCGCAACCGCCGCCTGGGTCTTCGGCGCGGGCAGCGCTTTGCGGTTGATCTTGTTATTCGGTGTGCGTGGCAGAGCGGCGAGTTCCTCAAAGAAAGCCGGGATCATGTAGTCGGGCAGCTTCGCTTCGAGAAAAGTGCGCAGTTCGGAAGAAATCGGCGTGGCGGGCGACGGCGTGTGAAGCACGAGATAGGCGACGAGTTGCTTGCGGCCCGGCACGTCTTCGCGCGCCGTGACGACGACTTCCTTCACCGCCGGAAACTCCCCGATGCGTGCCTCGATTTCGCCCAGCTCGATGCGGAAGCCGCGGATTTTGACTTGGTGATCGAGCCGGCCAAGGACTTCAATCTGCCCCTTCCCGCGCAGCCGAGCGACGTCGCCCGTCTTGTAGAGCCGCGCGCCGGGCTCGCCGGAAAAGGGATCGGGGACAAATCGTTCCGCGGTCAACTCGGGCCGGTTGCGGTAACCGCGGGCAAGGCCGAGCCCGCCGATGTGAAGTTCGCCGGCGACACCGATCGGCACGGGCTGAAGATGCGGGTCGAGAATGTGGAGCTGCGTGTTGGCGATGGGCTGGCCGATATTGATCGCCACGTCGTCGCGCGTGACCCGCGCGGCGGAGGACCAGATGGTCGTCTCGGTCGGCCCGTACATGTTCCAAAGCTCGCCGCCCTTATCGAGTAGCTGGAGGGCCAGTTCACGCGGGAGCGCCTCGCCGCCGCACAGCATTTTCAACTGCGGACTGCCCGGCCATTTTGCGTCGATCAACATGCGCCAGGTCGACGGCGTCGCCTGCAGGATGGTGGCGTTCTGCGCCGTCAAATGATGAAGAATACGGAAGCCATCGGCGGCATCGTCGCGACCGAGGAAGATGAGCCGCGCGCCGGTGACGAGCGGCAAAAAGATTTCCAGCCCCGCGATATCGAAGGAAAACGTGGTCACGGCGACGAGCACGTCCTTCGCCGTCAGACCGGGCCGCTCCTGCATCGAGACGAGAAAATTCACCAGCGCCTCGTGCGGAATTTCAACGCCCTTGGGCACTCCGGTCGAACCGGAGGTGTACATGACGTAGGCGAGATTCTTTCCCGTGACGCGTCCCGGAAGATTCTCGCCGCTCCCGCTTTCAAGGCCGGCGCGTTCCGCATCCATAACGAAAATAGGCGCAGTCTCCGGCGGCAATTCGGCTTGAAGCAACGTCTCGGTGATCAGGACGACCGGCCTCGCGTCGTCGAGCATCAGCGCCTGCCTTTCGCGCGGCAGTGCCGGATCGACTGGAAGGTAAGCGCCGCCCGCCTTGAGAATCGCCAGCAGCGCGACGATCAGGTCGAACGAGCGTTCCAGGCAAACCGCGGCCACTTTGTCCGGCCCCACACCGAGTTTTTCCAGCCGATGCGCAAGTTGATTGGCCCGGACATTGAGCTGGGCATACGTGAGCGCCTTTTCGTCACAGACGACCGCTGTTGCCTCGGGCGTCGCCCGGACCTGTTCCTCAAACCATTCAGTTACTGAAACGTGAGGGAGAATGTCCATAGTCGAGTTTTATCAACTGGCGGAAGCCGTGGCGATTTGTTTGCCGGAGACTACCAGCTCCTGCTGTTCCTCGTGCGTCATCAGCGGAATGAGCACGGCGAGCTGGTTCGGATCGGCCACGATTCCCTGCAGCAGCGTGCGATAATGCTGCAACCAGCGCTGCAGCGTTTCCGGCGCGATCAGGTCTGCGTTGTGGTCGCACTGCACGTGGATTTCGCCGTTCTTGCGCTCCGCTGCATTCAGGTAAAGCTCGAACATCGCGGTGCCGACGGGGCTGCGATACGGCACGCCTTCGGTCTCGAGTTTGATCTCCAGGCCGGGCAGCGACTGGTGCAGCTCGCCCGATTCGAGATTGAAGGTGACGTTGAAAAACGGCGATCGGGACGGATCGCGCGGGAGGCCGAGTTTGTGGATAAGATTGCCGAAGAAATAGTCCTGATGTTCCGAGCACGCCACGACGAGATTTTTGATCTGCGCCAGGTGGTCGATAAAGCTGCTGCCTTCGTAGAGAATGCTGCGCAGTGGCATCATGTTCGTCGTATTGGCGAACAGATTTTTGTCGCTTTCCTCCATCCGGATCGGGCTATCGAACGGCACGCCGATGATAAGGTCATCCTGGCCGGAAAGCCGGTGCAGCAAAATGCTATAGGCCGTGAGCATCACCATGAACGGCGAACTGCGATGCGCCGAGCCGAGCTTCTTCAGCGCCGCATTCAGTTCCGGCTCGATGACAACCTCACGCCGTGTGCCGCCATAAGTCAGATCAGCGGGCCGGGGATAATCGACCGGCAGTTCGAGCACGGGCACGCCGCCCTCCATTTGCTTGAGCCAGAAAGCCTCGGCCTCCCTGCCCGCCTCGGTCTCAGGAAATTCCCGGCGATGGCGGACATATTCGGCCAGCGGCAGCGGCTCGGGCAGCTTTGCCGTTTCGCCCAGCGCCTTCTCGCGATAAAGCGCGATCAGTTCGTCGAGGAAAATCCAGTACGAGGGACCGTTGCCCTGCAAGTGGTGAAACGTCAGCACGAGAAGATGCTTTTCCGCCTCGCACTTCAGCAGGCTGGCATGGAGAAACGGCCCGCGCAGTTCGGGAAAGAGATAGCCGCGGATTTCCTCGAGCTTCGCGTCGATGGCGGCGGTGCGTTCCAGCGGCGCAACGACCGAAATATCGGTTTGTTCCAGTTGGAAATCGTGCTTCGCGTGCACCAGTTGATAACGCCCGTCCTCCTCAATAGTTGTGCGCAAACCGTCATGACGATCGACGACCCCTTGCAACGCGGCGTGCAGCGCATCGACGTTCAGCTTGCCGGTGAATGAGAGCGTGACGAACTCATGGTAAGGCCGCGCCGCATCAGGCGAGGAATTGCAGAGCAGCCAGACGCCGACCTGCGCCTCGTGCATCGGCAATTGGTAGCCGTCGCGGGCCCCGCGACGGTCCGCCGCCGGGCCGGAGGCTACCTGATCGAGTTCCGGCAAAACCCCCCCCTCGCGCATTTCGAGCACGGTCTCCTTGAACGCCCGAATGATGAATTCCACGTCCTCGTCGGTGTGCGCCGTCGAGAGAAAGAGCGGGCGCGCCTCCCACACATGCAGCCCTTTCAGGCGCAGATGAAAATAGAGCAGGCTCGAATACTTGAATTGCTCCTGGAACGCGTAGTACATGATCGAGCGGAAACGGGTCAGCCGCATCGGCACACCGTTCTGCTCGAAGAAGGCGTTGAGCGTGTCGACCATGTAGGCGCAACGGTCGGCGAGGCGGTCCTGCAACGCCGGGCTTTCGCGCTTCAGCTTGGTCAGCACGGAAAGCGCCGTGCGAATCCCGAGCGGATGCCGCACAAACGTCCCCGCGAAAAAGGTCATGCCGATCTCAGGGAACGATGCGTCCCCGTAGCCCCAGTTCCCGCCATCGAGCGCGTCGAGGTACATCGCCTTGCCGCAAATCGCGCCGATCGGAATACCGCCGCCGATGACCTTGCCGTACGTCGCAATGTCGGCCTTGATCCCGAAGAGCGCCTGGCAACCACCCGGATGCGTGCGAAAGCCGGTGACGATCTCGTCGAAGACGAGAGCCGTTTCCGATTCCTCGGTGATGCGCCGCACTTCCTTGAGAAATTCAACCGGCACCAATTCGGGATGGCGGCTCTGCACCGGCTCGACCAGCACGGCGGCCAGCTCATGCGCGTGCTTCTGCAAAAGCTCCAGCGCGGCGGGCGATCCGTAATCGAGCACGAGCACGTCCTGGACATTTTCCTCCGGAATGCCGGGCGCGACGGGCACCGTCTTCGGCTTGCCGTCGGCCATCGTGCCGCGAATCAGCACCTCATCGTTGATGCCATGATAAGCGCCCGACATCGTCGCGATTTTATTGCGCCCGGTGACGGTGCGCGCGACACGGATGGCCGCGAGCACCGCTTCGGAGCCGGTGTTGCAAAAGGCCACGCGCTCCATGCCGCTGAATTCGCACATCAGCTCGGCGACCTTTCCGGCGATGGCCGATTGCGGCCCGACCTCGATGCCATGCGCGACCTGCGCCTTGATCGCGCGCTCGACAAACGGCGGCAGATGCCCGAACAGATTCGTGCCAAAGCCCATGGTCACATCGACGTATTCGTTGTTGTCGATATCCCTAAACCGCGCGCCCCGCGAATGCTTGACCACGATGGGATAAACCATCTCCTTCCAGTTGTTGCGGAAACCGGCAACCGTGCGCGGATCGGCAAAGTGGTGTCGATGCTTCGCGGTGTATTGCTTCGAGCGCGGCGTCTTCGCGACGTATTCGGTGATGAGTTGGTCGAGGTGCTTCTGCTGGCGCTCGGTCAATCCGCCGCCCGGACTTTTATCGACCGGCTTGAAAGGACCAAAGTAAACGGGCGCATGCACCGGCACGGATGAGGCCGCCGCATCAGGCGCGGAAGGCGTCGCCGGCGTCTCAACCGCAGGCACATTTTCGGCCACCGCGACCGGTACAGACGATTCGCCATTCAGCGGCACTGGCACGGCGGAAGCAACACCCCGCAACGCCTCCAGTTGCTGAGCCATGATCTGCAACTGCATCTTCACCAGCCGCTCAATCGAACTTCCCGTGGCCGTGGAAAACAACGCCGGACTGGCAACGTTGGATAACGGAGCCATCGGTCGCGGAGGCGGTGCCCCCAGCCCGGCAACAACCGGAGTCGGAGTCGGTGCCGCTGCTTTGGCTGCAGGAGTCGGTGCAGCCGCAAATTTATCCGCCGGAATTTTCTCGTCCAGATAAGCCGACAGCGTCGCGATGCTGATCAAATCCTCCAGCAGTTGCCGGAACGAAATCTTCACGCCAAATTTCTGGCGCAACGACTGGCTTGCCTGCGTCAGGAGAAGCGAATCGAAGCCAAGATCAAAAAACGTGGCCGACGTGTCGATGCCATCCAGGTCGCGCCCGGAAAGATTCTTCAGGACGCCTTTCACCTCAGCCTCGATCAGCGGATAACGCGCCGATTTCTCACTCATGGCCAGACCCTCCATTCTGGTCAGGAGGCCCAGGAATCTGCGCGCCGCGCAGGGCCTCGATCTGCTTCGCCATGATTTGCAGTTGTCCCTCGATAAGCGCCTCCAGCTCGGAAGACGGCTCGCCGAGCCTCTCGGTCACTGACGCGCCGTTCGTCATCGCGGCAAGATAGTCCACGAGCGCCACGCCCGCATCCCGCGCGGGCAGGCCATTGGCGTCGCCGTTCGAGCGCCCCGCTTCAGACTTGGCCGCGCTCGTCGGGCCGGCGGGGCGGCAAGCCTCAACCCAGTGCCGTTTTCGTTCGAAGGGATAAGTTGGCAATGGAACGCGCCGGCAAGTCGATCCGCCGTGCAACGCTGCCCAATCAATCTCAACGCCAGCCAGCCAGAGCTGCCCGACCGCGGAGAGCAGTTCCTCCCGTTCGGAGCCCGTGCGCGGGCTGGAATGAATCGTGACCTGGCCCGGCTGCCGGGCGGGATTCTGCCGCGCGAGCGTCGTCAGCGTCTGTCCCGGCCCGACTTCGAGCAGCGCGAGGTCGGCCTGCGGCAAAAGCTGCCCCACCGCATCGGCGAACCGCACCGTGTGCCGCAACTGCGCCGACCAGTAGCCCGGACTCATCCACTCCTCATCGCTCGCCATGCGACCGTACAGGGTCGAGACGATGGGAATCCGCGGTTTGTTCCGCGGCACGCGCGCGACCTCCGCCTCAAACTCGGCCAGGATCGGATCCATCATGGCCGAGTGAAACGCGTGCGATGTTTGCAGCTCGCGGCTGGCCACGCCCCGTTCGGAAAGTTTTTGGCGCAACGCGGCCACGGCGGCATCCGGGCCGGAAACGACGCACAGCTTCGGCCCGTTCACCGTGGCCAGGCTCAATCCCTTGCTCCCCTCCCCGAGCATCGCCGTCACTTCCTCCTCCGGCAGCGTCACGGCCAGCATCGTGCCGCTGGGCATCGACTGGATCAGCCGTCCGCGCACAGCGAGCAAATGAAGCGCGTCTTCCAGCGAAAAAATCCCGGCCAGCACCGCCGCGACATATTCACCGAGGCTGTGGCCGATCATGACCTGCGGACGCACGCCGAGCGAAATCCAAACCTGCGCCAGCGCGTATTCGACGACAAAAAGCGCGGGCTGGGTCAGCGCCGTCTGCATCAGCCGGTCGCGCGCCTCGATCGATTTCGAGTCGGCTGGATAAAGCACGTCGCGCAAATCGAGCCCAAGGTCGGGCGCCAACCGCTCGGAGCAAAGATCGACCTGCTCGCGGAAAATCGGGTTCGTCTCGTAAAGCTCGCGCCCCATGTCGACCTGCTGCGCACCCTGCCCTGGAAAAAGGAACGCCACGCCCGCCTTCCGACCCTGCGAGTCGGCGGTGCGAATCCTTGGCGATTTCGGCTGTGTCAGAAACTCCACGCTTTCCTCCGTTGTACGGCCCACCCAGGCACGCCGATGGCGGAACGCGCGCCGTCCGGTTTGGAGCGTATAGGCAATATCGGCAGGAGAAAGCGCGGGATTAGCCCGAAGATGCGCCGCGAGGCGACGGGTGGCCTCGTCGAGGGCGGCGGGAGTCCGGGCCGAAAGCACAAAAAGCTGGGGCGTGGCCGGGATCGCCGCGCTCGTGACCGCCGGCGCTTCCTCCAGCACGACATGCGCATTTGTGCCGCCGACGCCAAATGAACTGACCCCGGCACGGCGCGGGATTTCCGATGCCGGCCAGGGCTGAAGCTTCGAGCAGACGTAGAACGGGCTCGACGCAAAATCGATCCGCGGATTCGGCGCGGAGAAATTGAGCGTCGGCGGAATCTCGCCCCGATCGAGGACCATGATCGCCTTCATCAACCCGGCCACGCCCGATGCCGATTCGAGATGCCCGATATTTCCCTTCACCGCGCCGAGCGCGCAAAATTGTTTCTCCGCCGTGCCCGCGCGGAAAGCCTTCGTCAGCGCCGCGATCTCAATCGGATCGCCCAGCGCCGTCCCGGTGCCGTGCGCCTC
>Ga0302319_10024128_pt1 | contig 10825 bp, 6 predicted proteins | sample Bog_T0_2_FD_203319 | JGI IMG/M metagenome (GOLD analysis project Ga0302319, IMG submission 203319) | Peat permafrost microbial communities from Stordalen Mire near Abisko, Sweden - Bog_T0_2 | ecosystem: Environmental > Terrestrial > Soil > Wetlands > Peat | place: Sweden: Abisko, Stordalen Mire... | reverse complement strand
GGAGAATAAATGTGCACGGTGACGAGGTCTTCAACGGGCTCACCGTTGGAAAGGGAGTGCACGACGACTCCAGGATCGATTGTGATTTGGCCCGGGCCCAGGCGGATCGCGGTCGTTTTGCGGACACGGCCATCCCGCGCGTCGTCGAAGAGCTGCTCGATAAGAGAGCCTTGAACGACCTTAAGGCCGCACAGAGAGCCCGAGTGGTCGTGTGCGACGCTGCCCTGCGTCGAAGCCCAGGTGAGCACCAACACCTCATAGTTCTCACGCCGAACAACGCAGCGCCGTGCGTAGGTCTCGGCTCGCTGTTCCACGTATGGGGCCACCTCGGCTCGGTCCAGATTCGCCTCGGTCAGCAGCTTGCGAACCGTGGACTCGTCCAGCAACCCGCCATGGGCGTCGAGTTCCTCAACCAGCCACGCCAGCCCGCGATGGTTGTTCTTGGTCCAATTGGCTTCTGGCATAATATCGATACCCCACACGGAGAGTTTAGTATGCTCGCTTCCAAAAATATGACCTGTGAGCCCGTGTTCGTGAAAGTTTCCAGTTTCCAAAGGGCTTTAGTTTGTATTGACGTAATGGACATAAGTGAATCGACTTTACCCTCAGGGCAATACACAGCAAATGGTACAAAAGTAATCGCAGCAGGTTGCTTCAATTGCTAATACTGCATCAGCAACGGGCGACAGCATCCGAGGAGAGAGTCTTTTTTCAGTCGAGTGCAGGAAGAAATTGGGCTGTAATGGATGTTCTTGAACAACTAAATGGCGGAGAGCGAGGGATTCGAACCCCCGATACCCTTTCGGGTACGTCGGTTTTCAAGACCGATGCCATCAACCACTCGGCCAGCTCTCCGCGGCGGGGATGCCAATGACTGCAACCAGTTTACCGTAAATGCAGCCGCGGGCGACGCGCAGGAGAAGGCGAGAAGGCATTCATGGAAGGATTCTCATTGAGCGGGCGGACCTCTGCGGGCGGATCTTTGAAGCGGAGTTTGACGCGACGAGAGCGCCAAAGAGAACGATCATGGCCTGGCTTTGATCCATGCCTTTCGCAAGCGGATTAACTGCTTGATGTAGTCGAGCGACCGGGCGCCGGTGGCTTTGCTTGCGCCACGCTCGCGTTCGCGCATGTGGTAAGGGAGTTCGGCGACGGTGCGAATTCTGCCGCGGACCAGGATTTCGATGAGGCTCTTGTAGCCGAGAGGATTCAGCTCCACGTCTACGATTGCGTCGCGGCGGAACATGTAACAGCCGCTGAGAGGGTCGGTGACGCGGTTATAGACCTGAGGAAGAACGATCTGGCCGATCAGGGTGGCGCCACGAGAGAGAACTCTTCGCGTGATCGACCAGTTGCCCACGCCGCCACCCTTGCAATAGCGGCTGGCGACGACGAGGTCGTGGGTCTGGAGCAACTGCCAGAGCCCGGCGATCAGCGCGGGCGGGTGCTGGAAGTCGGCATTGATGGTAGAGAGTGCCTGCCCACGCGCGAGCTGCCAGCCGCGGATGACGGCGGTGGAGAGCTCGCGCTTGTTGACGCGCTTGACCAGGCGAACCTGAGGGCGGGAGGCAGCAACCGCGGCAGCGACTTCAAGCGTGCCGTCGGGGCTATCGTCATCCATCACCACGATCTCATAGGTGCCGGGGAGAACCGGGTCGAGCGAATCGCACAGGGCCTCGAGAAAGAGGCCGATGTTTTCCGACTCCTTGAACGTGGGCACGACCACGGAGAGCGCGAGCGCGTCGTCTGAAGGAGGGATGATGAGCGGGCCGTCCGCCGCGAGGGTGATCGGGACCTCGCTCACACATGAGCTCCGAGAGAGGCCGGCGCAAGCACAGATGCTCTGCTGAGATCGAGCACGGGAAGGCCGCTGGCGCGGATCCGGCTGATGGTTTCAGGAGGCGCCGATTGCGTAAGCGCGATGCCATCGATGTTGCTCAGCCATGATTCGAGGCTGGGTGAAAGGCGATTGAGAACATCCTCGGCAACCTCGATGGCGGGAGAGTCCTGCTGAACGGCGAGGATTGTGGGATCGAAGAGGTGAACTTCGATGCCGCGATGGTCGAGCTCCTGGACCAGAGTCAGAGCCGGGCTCTGGCGGAAGTCGTCGGTGCCGCCCTTAAAGGAGATGCCGTAGACGCCGATGCGCTTCAAGCCGAGATCGGTGACTGCATCGATGGCCCGGCGAAGGTGAAGATCGTTACTGGGCAGGATGGAGGCGAGCAGCGGAAGGTCGAGGCCAAGATCCGTAGCGCATACATGGAGAGCGCGGGTGTCCTTGGGCAGGCAATAGCCGCCGAAGGCGAAGCCGGGGCGGAGATACGCAGGAGAGGCGTTGAGCTTGGTATCGCTGCGCAGCACATCCATCACGCCCTGGCCATCGATCTCAAACGCGCCACACAGGTCGCCGATTTCGTTGGCGAAGGCGATTTTGAGGGCATGAAAGACGTTGCAGGCGTACTTGACGATCTCGGCTTCGCGCAGGCCAACCATGGTAACGGCGCAGGAAATGGGTGAATAAAGATCGGCGACCGATTGAATGTGATCAGGATTCTCACCTCCAACGACGATCATGGAGGGTTCCATGAAGTCCGTGACGGAGGAGCCCTCGCGCAGGAACTCGGGATTCGAGGCGAGTCCGAGTTGGGAGGGGCGGAGCATGGGCAGGATCAGTTGATCGCAGGTGCCCGGAGGGACCGTGCTGCGAATGACGATGGTGCCGTTAAAGATGCCCTCGCGATGGGCCTCAAGGATGTCGTTGACGAGGTCGACGAGACCGCGGAGACGAGGATCCGTAATCGAGGAGGCCTCAGTATTGATGCAGACCATCGCGACCGAGGAGTTGGAAAGCGCGAGGCGCAGATCGGCAGTTGCCACGAGCTTCCCTGCTTTGACGGCGCGCTCAATGATCGGCTGCAAAAGATTCTCGTGGAACGGAGGGCTTCCGGCGGCGACAGAAGCGACGCGGGCAGCGTTGGAGTCGACTCCCCAAACCCGATGGCCAGTTTCGGCAAAGCAACCGGCCGTCACGCACCCGATGCGGCCCAGGCCAATGACGGTGATACCGCCCTGCACAACTTTTTTTGAATGCATTTCTACTCTTTCGTCAGACCCGTCCTTCAAGTGGGGGGAGCCCAATCAAACCAGTTTATCAAGCCGGAATACTTTCGCCGGAGGAACTTTCGCCTCGGAGAGAAGCCTAATCTGAAGCTCGGCCATGCGGGATCGCGATCATGCGTCTCTTCAAGAGATCGGGCATGCCGCGAACTCCCGGATTCCTATGTTTGGGAGCTATTCGGTATCAGCAGGATGAAAAGCAAGAGGCCGCATGAATCCGTTGATGTAGAGTGGTGCCCAAGGGCAACGAGGGGTAACCGGGGGTTAACCGAAATCGGGCCAATGCGGGCATCTTGGTGGTACAACATTGAGCAATGGTCAAGCGAAGGAAGAACGGTGTTGAACCGCAGCCTGGGCAGCCGATCAGCCTGCGGACGCTGGGAGAGTATCTCAATCTGTCTCCGGCGACGATCTCGCTGGTGCTGAATAACGCGCCCGGAGTGCGGTCGATTCCGCAGGATACGCGGGACCGCGTGAAGGATGCGGCAGCGAAGTTCGGCTACCGGCCCAGCTTTTATGCGCGATCCCTGCGCAAGCGGCAGAGCTTCTCAGTCGGCGTGCTGGTGCCCGACCTGAACGATCAGTATGCGACCCAGGTGTTGAGCGGCATGGAAGAGTTGTTGATGGAGGAGGGGTACTTTTATCTGACGGCAAGCCATCGCCGCAAGCCGGACCTGATTGAAGAGTACCCGCGCCTGCTTCTCGATCGGGCTGTGGAGGGGTTCATCCTGGTGGACACCGTGCTGGAGCACAGCATGAATGTTCCGGTGGTGGCCGTGGCAGGGCACAGGCAATTCGAGGGCGTGACCAACGTGGTGCTGGATCAGCGTCGCGCCGCGGAACTCCTTCTTCGCCACCTGTATCAGCTTGGGCACCGGAAGATCGCGTTCATGCGCGGCGGGAGCCACAGTTCGGATGCGGACGAGCGGTGGGAGTGCATGATGGCGGTGGCCAAAGAGTTGAGGCTGGAGGTTCCGGCTTCGATGACGGCGGCAATTGAAACGCGCGAGTCTTCTCCGGCCATGGGTGTGGGGCCGGCGACAGAACTGGTCGACCGGGGCGTCGAGTTCACTGCGCTGGTTTGCTTCAACGACATGTCGGCATTCGGAGCAATTCGTGCCCTGAAGGATCATGGGCTGACTGTTCCCGACGATGTGTCGGTGGTGGGATTTGACGACATCCAGGGCGCGGCTTACCACAACCCAAGCCTGACGACCATTCGCCAGCCGCTGCAGCACATGGGCAAGGTGGCGGCGCGCATTCTGTTGCAGAGGATTCGCGGCCAGGCGACGTTTCCCGACACGGTGCCGATTCTGCCGGAGCTGGTGATTCGGGAGTCGACGTGCCCGCCGCGACAGAGACGACCCAAACGGCCCTGAGCGCGCAGGAAAACAACAAGAAGAGGAGCCGGCCTGGGCCCCTTATTTGTGTTGCGTGGCGCCGCGTTTATTTGCCCTGTATCTCGTCGGCGAGAGCGCCTGCGCCGTAAATCTTGCGCAGTGCTTCAATCATCGCTGAGGAGTGGACTGCGACGGTCCGATTCTTTGCGCCGTCGTAGACGAAGTCGCCGGCCAGCGACTCGATGTTTCCATCGAATTCGATGCCGACCAACTCGCCGTCGCGGTTAACCACGGGCGAACCCGAGTTGCCGCCGACAGTGTCGGCGGAGTTGACAAAGTCGAGCGGAGTGCTGAGGTCGATCTTGTCGCGCGCAGCCTCTTCTTTCGGGGTCAGGTCGAAGGGCGACTTGTCGCTGAAGCTGTAGGCGCGGTCGTAGAGGCCATAGAAGGTGGTGAATGGCGGGGCGATGGTGCCGTTGTAGGGATAACCTTCCACGGGGCCATAGCTGAGGCGCAGGGTGAAGGTGGCATCGGGATAGACATCCTTCCCGTAGACCAGGAAGCGCGCCTTGCCAAGCTTCTCTTCCGCCGGGACGATGGCGCTGGAGAAGGTGTCCTGCAGGTGATGGTATTCGGCGCGCAAGATTGGATCGACGCGGCGGGCCGCCATAATCAACGGGTCGGTGGATGCCGCGACCGCGGCTTCTCCACCCTCGATGAGGGATTTGCGGAGTGCTGGATCGGCGAGCCTGGTGCCATCGACGAGGGCATCCACCGCGGTATCGACCGGCTGGCCCTGGACAATCGCCTGCACGTACGGATCTTTTTCCCCGAGCCTCTCCTGGGCCATCTTTACAGCGTCTTTCATGTGGAGCTTCTCGATGGAGACATTGATCGGCGCCGGAGACTCGAGCCGGAAAAGAAGGGACGCGAGCTTTGCGTCATGGTAGTCCTCAAGGCGATCGGCGTCGGGTTTCCTGGCCTCTGTGACATAGTGGACAATGTCGAGCGCCAGGCCGAAGAGCTGGAAGCCCATGCGCCGGGCGTCAGTCCGATGGAAGAGCTGGGCATTGAAAGCAGCTTTGTAATCCACATCGGCGCGGGCGATCGTGTCCCAGGCATCGCCGTAAAGTTTCTTCCACTCGGGGTGGGCATCGATCTTCCTGCGGAAGTCTTCTTCCTCCGCCTGCTTCTTGGCGAGGATTGCCTTGTCCGCGAGGGCATCGCGGCGGCCGTAGTAAACCTTGAGGCCATTCTGCAGGCTGAGGATCGCGGTGCCGACGAGGCGGGCATTCTCGGGGCTCTTCGCGGCGAATGCCTGGGCGGTGGCAATGCGGCGCTCGAGGAATGCAATGAAGGTGGGTCCGATCACGTCGCGCTGCATCAGCAACTGATCCACCGTGTCGTCGCGTTCGGTTAAGCCCGGATGGCCGGAGATGAATGTCAGCTCGCCCGGCGCGGCGCCTTTGGCGCTCCACTTGAGGTAGTTGCCGGTGTGGAGCGGCTTGCCGTCCTTATAAACGCGAAAGATCGCCATGTCGATGTCATAGCGGGGATAGGTGAAGTTGTCGGGGTCGCCGCCGAAGAAAGCCGCCTCCTGCTCGGGAGCGAAGACAATGCGCACATCGGTGTATACCTCGTATTGGTAGAGCCAGAACTCTTCGCCGTTGTAGAACGTCACGACATCGGAGCGCAGGCCGCCGGAGGACTCCTTGCCTTCTTTGGCGATGGCGGCGATTTCAGCGTCGCGAGCCTTGAGGGCCTTTGCCGGGTCGGCGATGCCCTTAGCCGCGCCCAGAACGCGTGCGGTAACGTCCTTCATGGCAACCAGTACGTTGACTTCGAGGTCGGGAGACTTCATCTCCTGATCGGGGGTCGCTGCATAGAAGCCGTCGCGGATGTAGTCATGCTCCGCCGTGGAGTTCTTCTGGAGCTGGCCGCGCGCCACGTGGTGATTGGTGAGCAGCAGTCCATTGGGGCTGACGAACGAGCCCGACCCGCCGTCGTTCAGGCGGACGCTCGATAGGCGCAGATGATCGAGCCATGCCTGGGTGGGAACGAAATTGTACTTCTCCTTCAACAGTTTCAAGGGCGGGTTGTCGAAGGTCCACATGCCTTCTTCGGCATGGAGGATTGGCAGGGCGGCTGCGAGAAGCGCTGCGGGAAGCAAAACGATCGAACGAAAACGTCGAGTTGGCATAGGCCCTCATTGCGGATTGGCATTCAGGATAGACAGGCAGTCGCCAGCTCCTGGCCGAACTCTCCATTATCAAGGTTCGGCCTGGTTGCCTGCGTGGCCGCAATCAGAACTTCACTCAGCTCTGCGGCAGGACGAGCACTTCGACTCCGGAAGCCGCATCCTTTTGGCGCAGGATTTGCTCGGTCGCCTTCTGGAAGTCAGACGGTTTGGCGTTGGGAATGTCGGTGAAGGTCTGCGGGTTTCGGTCGGTGAGAGGGAACCAGGAACTCTGCACCTGAATCATGATGCGATGTCCGCGGCGGAATGTGTGGAAGAGATCGGGCATGGTGAAGTTCAGGTCGGCCTCTTTGCCGGGGACGAGCGGCTCAGGCTTCTCCCAACTGTTACGGAACTTCGCGCGGAACGGCTCACCGCGCAGCAGTTGCTGGTAGCTGCCCATGTGGAGCGGTGGGTTGTCGAGGATGCGCTTGTTGCCGGCGGCCGAATCGTCGGCGTCGGGGTCGTTGTCCGGATAGACATCGATCAGCTTCACATCGAAGTCGGAGTCGGTGGCAGTGCTCACGACCTTGAGCCTGGGCGAGATGGGGCCAGCGATGGTGACGTCCTGCTCAAGCGGATCGGTCTCGTAGACGAGCACATCGGGGCGATAGGAGGCGAAGCGCTGATCGTCGACCATATATCGCTGCGGCACGGTGTCAGTGGTGTAGCCGACAAACGGCACGGGATGGTCGGGGTCGGAGACGTACTCGTCCGCTCCATTCGCTTCGCTCGGCGGATCGAAGCTGAGCTTGCCGCCGGCGTGGAAGTAGAGGGTCTGCGGCGTGGTGGCCTTCGGCGGCCAGGCATCGAAGCTGCGCCAGACGTTTGTGCCGGTCTCAAAGACGACAGCCTTGTTGAGCGCGGGTCCTTTGCCCTTGAGGTAGTGCTCGAAGAAGGGGAACTGCAGGTTGGCGCGAAAGTACTCGCTGGTTTTGGCGTTGAACTGTACGTCGCCGAGGTGCGAGCCGTCGCCGCGCGACCAACCGCCGTGAACCCATGGTCCTTCGACAAGCGTGGTGGGCGTGGAGGGGTTGAATTTGTTGATGGCGTAGAAGGTGCGGTAGGGGCCTTCGAGATCTTCGGCGTCAAACCATCCACCCACGACGAGTACGGCGCACTTGACGTTCTTCATGTGGCGGGAAAGATCGCGGGCCTGCCAGTAGGCATCGTAGGTGTTGTGATTGAGCTGGTCGTTGAAAAGCCAGTTGGAGCCCTTGAGGTAGAGTTTGTCGAGGTTTGCCGTGTTGCCGGCGTGGAGAAAGAATCTGTAGTGGTCGGGCGTTCCGTAATCAAAAGGGACCATGGGCTTGGGGGTCTGCGGACCGTCTTGCGGATGAAAGAACGGCGCGTAGAAGCCGAAGTTGGCCTCGAGCATGAAGGCTCCGCCGTGGTAGCCGTCATCGCCGAGGAAGAGGTCGGTCATGGGCGCCTGGGGACTTGCTGCGACCAGAGCCGGATGCGAGTCGATGATGGACGCGGAAGTGTAGAAGCCGGGATAGGAGATGCCCCAGATGCCGACTTTGCCGTTGTTGTTGGGAATGTGCTTGACCAGGAACTCAATTGTGTCGTAGGTGTCGGAGGCGTCGTCGACGTCCTGCGGGGATCTTTTGTCGTCGATGTGGGGACGCATCTCGAGGAACTCGCCCTCGCTCATCCAGCGGCCGCGAACATCCTGATAGACGAAGATGTAGCCGCTGTTTTGAAACTCGGGCGAAGGGCCGAGGGACTTCGGGTAGCGGTCTTCGCCGTACGGCCCGACGTTGTAAGGGGTACGGTCCATCAGGAAGGGAAACGGGCCGGCGGTTGCATCCTTGGGGACGTAGACCGCGGTGAAGAGGCGCTTGCCATCGCGCATGGGGATGCGGAACTCGTACTTGGTGTAGTGGGCGCGCACGACGTCTTCCGGCGGAGGAGTGGGCGCAGTAGGCGGCGCCTGCGCCGCAATCGGGAGTGAAGCGGCAAGGGCGGTGAGAACCAGGGCAAGCACAGCTACCGGTGGGCAAACACGCATGAGTTTGAACGGCCTCCTGTATTGACCAGATTAGATTACCGAAGCGGACGGCCCATGTGGGAACGCTGGGCCGATCCTTCGTCCATCCTGATGGCTCTCTTAGGCTGCTTGTGTTAAACCAAAGGAACAGGGCTGGTTCGAGGCAGTTTGCGGTCCGGGGGGCGCGGAGTTTGGCAAGCCCTCCCAGCAGCAATCCTCTCGCTACCGAGGCCTTGAAATCCAGAGAAGTGAAGCCGCAGGCACGCATGAGCGCTGGACCCACCGAGGAACTCGAGACTCTCTTCGGAGACTATCCGCTGGACAAGGCATTCGATGAGATGCGCGAGTCCACCGGCGAAGTGCGTCCGCACTATCGGGCGCTGGCCGAGGCTCTGGCCAGGCTGCCGCAGGAAGAACTCCAGCGGCGCAAGCAATCGGCCGATCTTTCGTTTCTTACCCAGGGCATCACGTTTACGGTCTACGGGCGCGACGAGGGCACGGAGCGGATCTTTCCCTACGACCTGCTGCCGCGGCTGGTGACAGCGGCCGAATGGGACCGCATTGAGCGCGGGCTCACGCAGCGCATCATGGCGCTTAACCAGTTCCTGAAGGACGTCTATTCCGATGCAAAGATCCTGAGCGACAAGGTTGTGCCGCGCGACCTGGTTTACAGTTGCAAGCACTACCGCCGCCAGATGCGCGGGTTGCAGGTGCCGCGCAACGTTTACATTGCGGTGGTGGGCAGCGACCTGCTGCGTGTTGGCGAGGGCGAGTACGTCGTGCTCGAGGACAACCTGCGTGTGCCGTCGGGCGTGAGCTACATGCTTACCAACCGGCGCGTGATGAAGCGGACGTTTCCTCAACTGTTCCACAGCTACGGCGTGCGGCCGATCGAGCACTATCCGCAGTTGCTGCTGGCGACGCTGCGCTCGCTGGCGCCGGAGGGACGGCCCGAGCCGAACATCGTGCTGCTGACGCCGGGCGTATTCAACTCGGCGTACTTCGAGCACACCTATCTGGCGCGGCAGATGGGCATCGACCTGGTGGAAGGCCGCGACCTGGTGACCCACGACAACGTGGTCTACATGCGCACCACCGATGGGCTTAGGCGGGTGGACGTGATCTATCGCCGCGTCGACGACGACTTCAGCGATCCGCTCATCTTTCGGGCGGATTCGGCGCTGGGCTGCGCGGGCCTGTTCAATGCGTATCGCGCCGGCAACGTGACCGTGACGAACGCCTTCGGGACGGGGCTCGCGGATGACAAGGCGGTGTATGCCTATGTGCCGAAGATCATCAAATATTACCTGGATGAGGATCCGATTCTGCCCAACGTGGAGACCTATCTGCTGAGCGAAGAGAAGGAGCGGCAACACGTGCTGGCCAACCTCGACAAACTCGTGGTGAAGGCGGTGGGCGAGAGCGGCGGCTACGGGATGCTGATCGGGCCCAAGTCGACCGCGCGCCAGCGCGAAGAGTTCGCGAAGCAGATTGAGGCGAATCCGCGCAACTACATCGCGCAGCCGACGCTTGACTTCTCTCGGGCGCCCTGCCTGATCGGCAATCATCTTGAGCCGCGCCACGTGGACCTGCGGCCCTATGTTCTGTTCGGTGACAAGGTGAACATTGTCCCCGGGGGACTGACGCGGGTGGCGCTGGAGAAGGGTTCGCTGGTGGTGAACTCCTCACAAGGCGGCGGGAGCAAAGATACCTGGGTACTGGAGAATTAGGGTTGAAGTTCCAGCATCCCACCCTAGGCGCAAATACAAAGACGCGCCGAGGGTGGGGCGCCCGAGATTGATGCAGCCCATCCTTTTCGGTCGCTGCAGCGACAACGCGAAGAGGATGGGGCACCCAAACAGGGAGAGTGGGACGATGTTATCGCGGGTTGCCGACAGCTTGTACTGGATGAGCCGCTACCTTGAGCGCGCCGAGAACACCGTGCGCCAGCTCGACGTGACGATGGGCCTGATGCTGGAAACGGGCAACTCTTCGCTTGAAGAGCGGTGGCAACGGCTGATGTCGGCACTGGGCCGGCCGGAAGACATGGAGTGGAACGGCGATTTGGAGGCGATGGCGCGCGACCTGGTATTCGATAGCCTGAACCCGCTCTCCGTGACCTTCGCGGTCAATGGGGCC
>Ga0302319_10024127_pt1 | contig 10826 bp, 10 predicted proteins | sample Bog_T0_2_FD_203319 | JGI IMG/M metagenome (GOLD analysis project Ga0302319, IMG submission 203319) | Peat permafrost microbial communities from Stordalen Mire near Abisko, Sweden - Bog_T0_2 | ecosystem: Environmental > Terrestrial > Soil > Wetlands > Peat | place: Sweden: Abisko, Stordalen Mire... | reverse complement strand
TGGTGGTAAGGATATTTTTTAGCAGATTAAATGGTTTTTTTGCAATAATGATAGAGGTTTCACCTTTAATGCCTGCCAAGGGTTTTTTGAATTTCACCAAACGGTGTGCATCGGTAGCTACAAAAATCATTCCTGTTTCGGAGAAGCTGCAATAAACTCCTGACATTACCGGGCGCAGGTCGTCATTGGCAACGGCAAAAATTGTTTTGTTGATTGCAGATACCAAGGTATCTGCATCAATTTCCAGCGTGGTTGGATTATCCACCGTGAGCATTTTAGGGAACTCTTCGGGGTCGTGTCCTATAATTTTAAACTTGCCGGATTCGGAATTGATTTCAATGCTATATTTATCGGTATCTACCTTAAAGGTAAGGGGTTGATCGGCGAAATTTTTAAGCATTTCCATTAACAACTTGGCCGGAATAGTTATCTCCCCTGTATCGTTTGATTCTACCTGAACAGTGGTATTAATAGTCGTTTCAATATCGGAAGCAAAAATGCTTAGTTCATTCTTTTTCAAATGGAAAAGGAAATCATCAAGAATAGGCAGGGCATTACTTGTATTTAAAACACCGCTAATAAGCTGCAACTCTTTAAATAGCGTATTACTGGAAACAACAAATTTCATCATTTTTATTGGTATTAATTACGAAAGGCAGCAAAAGTAGAAACTTAGGAATCAAATGAAGGCTACGCCTAACTATAGTTATTCACTTTTTTTCAACAAAATGTGGGTTGGGACGTATTACCTGAAAAAGTACGAGACAGGCTGTAAAATTTTGCCAAAAACAAAAAACTGGACCAATACAAAATCTTTGTCATTTACCAGGGCGAATAACCTATCCGGATCGTAGGTATAGTTTATCCCGTACTTTTCCTGTTGTTGTTCAGTCGCCAAGCGGTGGAATAATTTCAGTGTAGTTACTTTACCCTGCACATCCTCTACCCTTATAACAGCGCAGGGAGGGGAGTGTATAATAGAATCCATTTTTGTAAGCGGGGCGGTTACTTCCCACGATACACTTTGATAATAGGTAAGATATTGCTTTACTGCAATGGTATCGAAACTGCGGGCTCGCTGATTGGTGCGGGGATTATCGAGCATAAACTGGTTTTTTCCGGCAATGGTAATACGGAAGGAAGAATCGGCACCCGGATATTCCATCGTAATTGTTTTAAGGTCGTAAGGAAAATATTGAAAAATGGTACGGTCGCGCCAGTCCTCTTCTTTAATAAAGAAGCGGGAGGTAAGATATCCGTCAAATCCGGGAATATACGTTATGTAAGGTTGCTTATAGTTTTCTTCAGTCTTCGAATTGGCCATCAGCATATAAGTTCCCAGTTCATCGGCTGTTTCCTGACCCACGTAATAAACTTTTACGCGGTCATCGCCTTCGTATATCTCTACCTTAATAGCAACCGCGCTAAGGTTTTTTATAACCGTATACCAGGAATGGGGATCAATAATGCTTTTTACCGTAACCATGTTAATAGTATAGAGTAGCGTATTAATACAATCGGGCCGGACGACATAATGATTGTTTACCATCCATTTGCCTTTAGATACCCTGGTAAGTGTTACGGACTGATTATTTTTATTGGCAATAAATATTTTAGTAATGCTGCCCGTATCCTTCACTGAAAAATCATTATCTCTTTCCCCAATGGTGGAAAAACCGCTTTTAAAAATGAGAAAATAACCCGATACTAATGCAAGCGAAACGACAATGATAATAGTGGTACGGTTCTTTTTCATATTCTATAAGTAATCAAGAGGCTAAAATAGTATATTTAAAATAAATGGAAGTCCTATATGAACACCTAATTAACAAATTTTAGCTATTTAAACATATTATTCCTTAAGACAACCTATTACTTTGTTTATATATTCGCTACTAGAAATTATCCTTTGCCAGCCAGTCCATAAACACATATAGGTCTTGTAAAATTGTGAATAATCAATCTAAATACACTGGAATACTTTTATTTGCGGTCCTTTTGCTTGCCTCTATTCTAAGGCTTATCCATCCTTTTGATATACCCTATACCGGAGATGAATTTAATGCCTTGCTTCGCACACATTTTAGTTCATTTTCAGAACTCATAACAAAAGGCGTAATTGTGGATGCACACCCCGCCGGGGTGCAAGTTTTTCTTTATTATTGGACAAAATTATTTGGCTACTCTGAAATAGCTGTCAAACTGCCCTTTATTCTCTGCGGAATACTTGCTGTACTTTATATTTTTCTCATCGGTAAAGAGTGGTTTAATTCTACTGTTGGATTAATCTGCGCAGCTTTCCTGGCCACCCTGCAATATACAGTAATGTATAGTCAGATAGCAAGACCTTATTCAAGCGGACTATTTTTTACTTTGGCCATGGTATATTATTGGAGCAAGATTATTTTTAAACCAGAGGAACGTTCCTTCTACAGTAATTGTGCACTATATATACTATTCAGCGCCGCTTGCGCCTATAACCATTATTTCTCCCTTCTGGTTGCGGCTATGGTTGGATTAACGGGGTTGCTTTTTATTTCCAGAAAAAACATAGTAAAATATGTCATGATAGGTATTATCATTTTTATCCTATACATCCCCCATCTTCATATTTTCTTTTATCAGTTTGGTATAGGGGGTATTGATAAACAACTGGCAAAGCCAACAAACAATTTTATTTTAGAGTACCTTAACTACGTATTCCATTTTTCGGCATTTATCTTTTTTACGGTGGGTGTTCTGTTTCTTTTCGGAATAGTTCATACTATCCGGAATAAAATACGAGTTGGTACCTATCAGTTTATTTCATTATGCTGGTTTTTAATTCCTTTTTTAGTGGGCTTTTTTTATTCGCGATATTTACATTCAGTACTGCAGTATTCTGTATTGATATTTAGCTTTCCATTTTTACTTTTATTCTTATTTGGATGGCTTCCTGAGCTTTCTGGAAAAGTGAAAATATTTCTGATCTTTATAATTTGTTCCATTAACACTATTTCATTACTGGTCGAAAGAGACTACTATTCTATTTTCTATACTTCCCGCTATGAACAAATAGTTTTAAAAAGCAACTCTGTCAACAATAATATTAATCCGGATAGTTGTATAAGCCTGCTGCAATCGAGTGCTGAATTACCGGAAGATTATTACATAAAAAAAGACCATATAGATACTTCTTCTTTCCATTTTATAAATAACTCGCCCAAGAAACAGCCAATCATACAATTTATTGAACAGCAACACAAGCCCTACTTATCATGGGGCGCTTTAGCGAGTGCCGACCCGGTTTATATAGCTCTATTTTTAAATTATTATCCGTTTATTATTAAGCAATGTAATTTTTACGGAGGAACTTTTTATCTTTTTTCCTCCCATCCTGGCAAGGTGTTTTCGCCTTACATTTTTCAGGATGCTGATGATTTTAAAAATCCCGGCCCATTTTGGTCTGCAACAGATAAATCATTCCTTTCCGATTCTATTTCTTTAGCAGGCAAAAGTTCTTATAAAATGGATTCCTTGCACGAGTGGGGCCCGGGCTTTACCTGTAGCCTGGAAAAAATAATATCCAACCATCATACTTCTATTTATGTTTCTGTTGAATTATTGCCTCTTGAAACGCTCAACGATGTATTTATTGTTTCCACTTTTGAGTCAGGGGGCAAAACTATTGATTGGAGATCAACCCCGGTAAATGATTTTACTATTACCTATACTACGCCCAAATGGCAAAAAGCATATCACGCCATACGGTTATCAGATATTGACATTAATTATCCAAATGTGACAGCCAAAATCTATATTTGGAACAAAGGAAAAAAGAATTTCTACCTGAATAGCTTTGAAATTAAAACAATAGAAGATAATCCTATACTATATGGCTTGTTCGAAAAGATATGAGTAATGTTTCCAAATACCCGCATAATTACACATTGAACCGGAAATGCATGATATCGCCGTCTTTCACCACATACTCTTTGCCTTGTATCATTAACTTACCCACTTCCCGGCAGGCGGCTTCTGAACCTAAGCGAATAAAATCTTCATAAGCAATTACTTCGGCTTTAATAAAACCTTTTTCAAAATCGGTGTGAATTACTGCAGCAGCTTGAGGAGCCCTATCGCCTATATGGATGGTCCATGCCCTAACTTCTACTTCTCCTACGGTGAAGTAAGTCTGTAAATTCAATAGGCGATAGGCTGCTTTAATCAGCTTGTTAACGCCGGGCTCATCCAGGCCCATATCATCCAAAAATATCTTGCGGTCTTCTTCACTTTCCATCTGGCATATTTCAGCTTCAATTCCCGCATCAATTATCAGTACTTCAGCGTTTTCATCTTTCACCGCTTCCTTTACGGCATCAGTATATTTATTTCCTTTCAGGGAAGTTTGGTCCACGTTGCATACGTATAATACCGGCTTTACAGTGAGTAAGTGCAAATCTGCTATTACCGCCTTATCTTCATCCGATAAAACCACGGTACGAGCCGATTTCCCTTCGGACAGGCATTTGAAATACATATTTAATATCACTAATTCTTTTTGCGCTTCTTTGTCAGTGCCAACCTTAGCAGCTTTAGATACGCGTTGCAATCTTTTTTCTACCGTTTCAAAATCCTTTAGCTGGAGCTCCGTATCAATAATTTCCTTATCGCGGATAGGATTAACATTGCCCTCCACATGAATTACATTGCCATCGTCAAAACAACGTAAAACGTGAATAATCGCATTTGTATCGCGAATATTCCCAAGAAACTGATTGCCTAATCCTTCCCCTTTGCTGGCGCCTTTCACTAACCCCGCAATATCCACAATCTCAATAGTGGCAGGCACTATTTTTTGAGGATTGGCAATAGCGGCCAACTTGCCAAGCCTGTCATCAGGAACGCTGATAACCCCGATGTTCGGTTCTATTGTGCAAAAAGGAAAATTCGCCGCCTGAGCCTTTGCATTGGAAAGGCAATTAAACAAAGTCGATTTCCCAACATTCGGCAAACCAACTATACCACACTGTAAACCCACTTTTTTAAAATTTTGGCAAAAATAGGGTATTGCTTTGATTCGAGCATATAAATTCAATTAACTACCTTTGCTTTTGTGATTTTAAACCGTTTATCTCTTATAACTCATATCTTATAGCTAACTTTTTATCTTATGAAAGACGCATTTATAATTAATGGAGTCCGTACGGCAGTCGGTAATTTTGGAGGTACTTTATCTACCGTCCGCACCGACGATCTGGCAGCTCTCGTTCTAAAAAAACTACTGGAAAAGAATCCATCTATAGATCCAGCTGCAATTGGAGACGTAATACTCGGCTGCGCCAACCAGAGTGGTGAAGACAACCGTAATATAGCCCGTATGGCTCTATTGCTGGCGGGTATCCCCTACTCCGTTCCCGGTGAAACGGTAAATAGATTATGTGCCTCGGGACTTTCGGCTAGTATTAATGCTGCGCGGATGATCAACACCGGCGATGCAGAGCTGGTTATTGCAGGCGGTGTGGAAAATATGACTCGCGGACCCTGGGTCATTTCAAAAGCATCGACTCCTTTTGGAAGAGATGCGCAAATGTTCGATTCCAGTTTCGGTTGGAGATTCATTAACCCTAAAATGCAGGAACTATATGGCACCGATGCCATGGGCGAAACGGCCGAGAACCTTGCTGAAATGTATAAAATAAGCCGCGAGGATCAGGATAAATTTGCATATAATTCCCAGCATAAAGCTGCCAAAGCAAGAACTGCCGGGCGTTTTAATAGAGAAATAATTCCCGTTGAAATACCGCAACGTAAAGGCGAACCTAAGATATTCGCTGAAGATGAATTTATAAAAGCTAATACTACTATGGAAGCATTGGCGGGCTTAAAGCCCGCATTCCGGAAAGGAGGCAGTGTTACGGCAGGCAATGCATCCGGACTGAATGACGGAGCTGCTGCGTTATTATTAGCTTCTGAAAATGCTATTAAAAAATACGCCCTAAAGCCCTTAGCAAGAATTGTATCGTCGGCTGTGGTTGGAGTTGAACCACGCATTATGGGTATTGGTCCAGTGGAAGCAAGCAATGTAGCCCTCAAAAAAGCAGGTATCACTTTTAAAGACGTGGATATTATTGAGCTTAATGAAGCCTTTGCAGCACAAAGCCTCGCCTGCATCAGGCAATGGAAACTGGCGGACGACGATGCCCGCATCAACCCGAATGGCGGAGCCATTGCCATTGGGCATCCATTAGGAATGAGCGGTGCACGTATATTAAACTCAGCCGCAATTGAACTGCATGAAAAAAACAAACGTTATGCGCTTGTAACGCTCTGCATTGGAGTAGGACAAGGTTATGCAGCTGTGATTGAGAAAGTGTGAGAAAACTAAAAGCGAATATAAGCCGGATTATTATTGCAACATTGCTTGTAAGTTTCTTTGTATCATGCAATACTGACAATAAAGTAGTCTCCTCTTTTGGAAAAAGAAAATATACCAAGGGATTTTATTCTGCTTCATCGCCCAATAAAAAATCAGTGCTGCCGGTCAAAATTTCACAAGCAAATAAATCAATAAGCACTAATAATAATATTAATTCCTCTCTTGTTCAAAGGGCAGCTATTCCTGTAAATGATAAAAAAAATCCAATAGTTACTTCGCTTATTTCCATCGCTGCAAAAGAAAAAAAAGCTCCACCTTCCTTGCCTTTAGCAACAAATGTTTCAAAAAACATACATACTTCTCCTGATGGCATCCCGGGTCACAGCACTGGCCCTGCTGCCTCAGACAGCAGCGGCTACGACGGTATAGCAACCGCCGCAATGATTCTTGGCTTAGCAGCATTATTTCTTCTATTAGGTGCCCTGGTTTTTTCATCAGTATTATTTGTAGAAGGATCTGGTGATTTCTATGCAGCAATTATGTACCTGTGTGCTCTTTTTGCAACAATTTTCGGATTTATTGGACACAAAAGCGAAAGATACCGGGGCAGGGCAACAGCCGGAAAAATCATAGGCTTAATTATACTTATAGGAAGTTTAATTCTACTTATTGCTTTAATTATTATCTTTATTGCGGTGGTTTTAGGTTAATCGAAAAATCCTGTATTATAGAAGGCATTATCCCCCCACTTTTATACGTTAAATTCATTAAGCCTTTGCCAATAAAATAAAAATACCTTTTTTTAGGTAGAACCGGTTAGTGGTAATACATTATTTTTGCAATGCTTTACATAAAACCAAAACATATAAATGGACCCCATAAAAATAGTTGTAGCCGGAGATAATTACTTATTTTCAAAAGGTATAGAATGCCTTATAGAGGAAACTCCTTACTTTGAGTTGTCGGCAAGTGTGCAAAGTGAGGCTGAATTGATTGACAAATTATCGAATAAAAAAGCAGATGTTTTAGCTATTGACGTATCTTCCATAGGCTGGAACCAAGGTATTCTTACCCGGCTTAAAAAATATGCACCTCTTCTTAAAGTACTGGCATTTAATACAGTACAAAATAAAAGCGCTATTTCAGGCATACTTGGCGATGGAGTTACCAGTTACCTGCTATTATGTTGTGATAAAGAAGAAATTACCGAAGCCCTTATTAAAACATCTAAAGGGGAAAGATTCCTCTGCGGCAAAGTGGTTGATGCGCTCATTAATATCAAAAACCCTAATACTCCGGATACCTGCCCGTTATATTCTGTTTGTGGCGGAGTGAATATTAGCGAGCGCGAAATGGAAATCATACGGTATGTATCCGAAGGCTTATCTAATCAGGAGATTGCAGATAAACTTTTCCTGAGTGTACATACCATTAATACACATCGAAAAAACATCATGAGCAAACTGGGAATTACCAACACAGCCGGACTGGTAATGTATGCTGTACGCAACCAACTCATTACCACCAATTAAACAAAAATCCTAAAGAATTCAGTTCACCTTTCAGGTGAAAGCCATTACTACGGTGAGTAGTGAGAAGAAAAGGGCAATACCGATAACCGCTGCAAGTCTTTCAAATGCACTTTCATCGGCTACTTCATATCTAAAAAATAGAAATGTTTTGCGCATAAGGGGATAATAAATGATAACAACAGGTCGCGAATAATGATGTAAAAGTAACAACAATTTATTAGATGAAGGTGATTTACATCAGTTTTAATGTAATAATTCTAAAAAAAGTGCTTCAATTAATACTATTCAGTTGAAATCTTCCCTTTATGTGAAGCTAAGGAATTTAATCTCCTGTGGGTTGTATGGTGCTTGTTTCCACCATTAGCATTACAGTCTTTTTGGGGGCCCGTGGCCTGTGCATTATTCCTTTGGTGATTGTAACGCCCTGACCGGGATTTAATTCAATGGTACGATCTTCCATATCTATCAGCAATTGCCCTTCTAGCACCAGGAAGAACTCGTCGTCTTTGTCATGCTTATGCCAATGGTATTCACCTTCAACAATTCCAATCCTCACAACGCTATCGTTAACTTGCGTTAAGCTCTGGTTAAACCATTTATCCTTGCACTCCTTCACCATTTGGGGAATGTCAATGCGTTGTAAATGATCGAACTTGATGTCCAGTTTTGTTACATAATTAAACTCTTTTTCCATGCTATATTTTTTAATCCTTTTGCTGTTTCCATGTTTGGTAAAAATCTGCCTGCTTGCGCCTGAATTTAGGAACAGAACGCAATGGCTCACATGGCTTTAAGGTATTGAATAAATCCTTTGGCAATGCCTGGTAAATATGGGTGCCTTTCTTTTTCCAGCTTTTCATTTCTTCACTTACTTCTTTAATAATTTTAGCCGGTGTGCCTACAACCAGCATACCCGGAGGTATTATCATATCTTCAGGCACAAAGCAAAGTGCGCCAATTATGCTGCCCTCTCCAATATCGGCCCTGTCCATAATAACGGCATTCATACCTACCAGTACATCCTTGCCCACATGCGCCCCATGAATAATGGCGCCATGGCCAATATGGGCATTTTCTTCCAGTACTACCGTAACGCCCGGGAACATATGTATAGTACAATTTTCCTGTACGTTACAGCCGTCCTTAATTATTATTTCGCCCCAATCACCGCGAATGGCAGCTCCGGGAGCCACATACACATTTTTGCCAATAATAACATTACCTGTAACGCATGCCTGCGGATGCACAAAACTCGACTTGTGCACAACAGGACGGTATCCGTTAAATTCGTAGATCATTTTCTGTGTTTATTCTTTAATTCGTATTTTTCTTTCATCTTCCTGTTCTCTGCAATCATATCTATCACTTTTTTAATCCGTCGTTCTTTCGTTTCACTTTGTTTTGCATCGGCAATATATTCAGCGTATTCCCGGCGATGCGAAGGAGCCATTTTCTCAAAATACATTTTCAATCCGGTATGTTTATTCAAGGCTCTCAACAAATCTTCAGGCACGTCAATAACAACTGCTTTTTTATCCGGTTTGGCACCTGATTTATTCAAGGCGGCGGCTTCTTTCAGATACTCTGTAATCTTTTCATCATCAATTATTGAGTTTTCAGTAAAGTGTATGCTTCTATTGCCTACGTTACCTTCACCATCATTAAATAGTGCATAGGGATCTTCCATCAGGCTTCCTTTAAAAAACACAAGCTTTACATGATTTTTAAAACCCCACAAACCACAAACCATACCATTTAAATTGAAGTTGGGACCCCATTTCCAGTCTTCTTTCACCTCAGGCAAAGCCTTATGAATAAGCGCCCGCAGGTGGTTGCAAAACTCCCGCTGAAAGCCGGTGAAGTTGGCAAACGCTTTGTCAATGTCCTTGGATGCGTTTGAGTTTATGGTAGGCATGAGAAATTAGTTTATAGGCAATTTAGAATCGATGGCAAGAAAAATAATACAGCAAAAATAATCACATTAACTATCTCAACAACCGATATTCCTTATTTTTGCAAATAAACTTAGGCATATTCAAAAATCATGATTAATTTAAGCAAAGAACCTACTGAATCGGATAAAAGTGTTGATAGAAAAAGTACAGAAGCAGAGACGGAAAACCTTACCGAAGATCTGGCTTCGCTTCAAACCCTTTTGTTCGCCGAAAAGAAACATAGTTTATTAATTGTATTACAAGGCATGGATGCAGCGGGAAAAGACGGGACCATAAAACATGTGTTTTCTTCTATGAACCCCATGGGTGTAAATGTTAAGGCCTTTAAAGAGCCCACTGAGGAAGAAAAAGCCTATGATTTTTTATGGAGGGTATATCCACATACCCCTGCTAAAGGCATGATTGAAATCTTCAACCGCTCGCATTATGAAGATATACTTGTTCCGAGTGTTCATAAAACAACAGATAAAAAATTGCTTGAAAGAAGGTATGATATTATTAACTCTTTTGAGCAAAATCTTTTTGACAATGGAACCATTATTCTGAAATTCTTCCTGCATATATCTAAAGAAGAGCAAAAAAAACGGATTGATGAAAGACAAAAAGATCCTCAGAAAAGATGGAAATATGATCCTGCAGATTCAACGGAGGCCGGACATTGGGATGCCTATATGGAAATATATGAAAAAATATTTGAGCGTTGCGGTCCGGCCATTCCATGGATCATTATACCGGCCGACCACAAATGGTACAGAAATTATTTTATTGCAAAGGAAATTGTGAAAACATTGAAATCACTGAAGATGAAATACCCCGAATAAAAAACAACCAATAGCTAAAAAGCATACTTTAGTGTTTTATTAATTTGAAAATAATGTACAACGATCTACTGCAAGACATTCCTCCGGATCTTATCCACTTTGTGCTTGTGGTTGTTTTCTCTTTGTTAATTGGGCTGGAACAAAGAAGGCACTATATTAA
>Ga0302319_10024126_pt1 | contig 10826 bp, 7 predicted proteins | sample Bog_T0_2_FD_203319 | JGI IMG/M metagenome (GOLD analysis project Ga0302319, IMG submission 203319) | Peat permafrost microbial communities from Stordalen Mire near Abisko, Sweden - Bog_T0_2 | ecosystem: Environmental > Terrestrial > Soil > Wetlands > Peat | place: Sweden: Abisko, Stordalen Mire... | reverse complement strand
TACCACGCCAGGGGTAGGGGCGGGCAGGTCTATCGGTACTATAAGTCCACTCGATCCCAGCACAGCGGTCCGGCGGCCTGCCCCCATGGCAAGGTGGCAGCCCCCGTGCTCGAGGGCGCGGTCCTGGACCAGCTCAAACGCCTGGCCGATGCCCCAGGCTCCCTGAACCGCGCCCTGGCCAAAGCCCAAGCCATGGTCGATGAACGCCTGCCCAAGCTGGCAAGGGAGCTGAGGCTCAAGGAGGCGGAGGAACGACAGACCCGGCAGGAGGCTGACAGGCTCCTGGCGGCCATGGTCAAAAACCGCCTGTCGGACAACCCCCTGGCGGCAGGCCGCCTGAACGCCCTGGCTGAGGCCTCCAAAGCCCAAGCAGCCCAGGTAGCCACCCTAAAGGCGAAGATCGCCGACTGCCAGGCCCAGGCTCCCGACCCGACCGACCTGCGGAAGACCCTGGCCGCCTTCCTCGATTCCTTCAAACACCTCGCCCCCGAAGAACGGGCGCGGATGATCCGCCTGGTGGTCAAGGACGTGACCTACGACGGAAAGAACGGCTCTATAACGACAAACCTCCGTCCACTTGGATCTGTGGACGGAGGTTTGAGGTCTACTCACGTGCAGAGCGTGAGTAAGGATTGGCTCCTCGACCTGGACTCGAACCAGGAACCCTCCGATTAACAGTCGGATGCTCCACCATTGAGCTATCGAGGAACGCTCGGCTTTCCGGGGCCTGCTGGCTGCTCCGCCCCCCATTTTACCTGCAGAAGGGACCGTTTTTATATCCATTTTTGGGCCCCGGGTCAAGGCAGCTGAGGGCCGGCGGGGGCCAAAAAGGCTTTGCGCCCCAAGCCGGTTTCGGCGGACAATGCCGCCCATGGACCTGCGCAAGAAGCTGGGCACGATCTTCGCCATGCTGGCCACCCTGCTGGCCACGGGGGCCACCGGCTTCCACTTTTTGGAAGGCTGGGCCTGGCCCAACGCCCTCTACGCCACCGTCGTCACCCTGAGCACGGTCGGCTACGGCGACTTCGTGCCCGTGACCGCCGCCGGACGCTGGTTCACGATGGGCCTCATCGTCGTGGGACTGGGCGTCTTTTCGTACGCGCTCGTGGAGCTGACGGCCATCGTCGTGGCCGGGCACTTGAACCGCCTCTTGCGGGTGAGAAGGGTGGACCAGATGATCAAGAAAGTCAGCGGACACTACATCGTGTGCGGGGCCGGCAGGACCGGCAAGCACATCGTCGACGAGCTCATCAAGAACAAGGTGCCCTTCGTGCTCATCGACCGCGACGAGGCCCGTCTGGACGCAAAGCTGCTGGAACACCCTCACCTGATCGGCGACGCCACGGACGACGCGATTCTGGAGCGCGCCGGGGTGCGCAAGGCCAAGGCTCTAGCCACCACGCTGGAAACCGACGAGGCCAACCTGTTCCTGATCCTCACGGCCAAGAACCTGAACCCGTCGCTGCGGGTCGTCACCAAGGTCGTCAATGACCCGGCCCGTCCCAAGCTGCTGCGCGCCGGCGCCGACGCGGTCGTGGCCCCCAACGCCATCGGCGGCCTGCGCCTTGCCAGCGAGATGCTGCGCCCCAACGTGGTCAGCTTTCTGGACATCATGCTTCGCCACAGCGAGGGCTACCGTTTCGAGGAGGCCACCGTCACGGCGGCCAGCCCCGCCGCCGGCAAGACCCTTCACAGCCTCGATTTCTACGGCCGCTTCGGCATACAGCCGGTGGCCATCCGCGAGAGCGGCAAGAGCTTCCACTACAACCCGGCGCCCGGGCACGTGCTCAAGGCCGGGGACACCCTGGTCGTGATCGCGGAGCCCGCCAAGCTGGCCAAGCTGCGCAAGTTCGTGGCCGCCTAACCCCGGTCCCCCCGCTTCGTTTCGCGCGTTGTGGTCGCACCCTTCAGTTCGCCAGCGCTTTGAGCACCAAGTCCGGGGTGATCACCTCGGGCAGGACCACCGCGTCCCCCTTCACCGGATAGACCACATACAGGGGCACTCCACTGCGACCATGGCTCCTGAGCTCGGCTGTCACTGCCGGGTCTTGGCGGGTCCAGTCCGCCTTGAGCAGGGCCACCTTGCCTTTGGCAAAGGCGTCTCGCACGGCTGCCGAGGCCAGGGTCCCGCGCTCGTTCACCTTGCAGGTCCAGCACCAGTCCGCGCTGAAATCCACGAAGATCGGCCGGCCCTGCGCCCTCAAGGCATCTACGGTCGGAGCGCTCCAGGCCTGCCAGCCGTCCTCAAGGGCGCCCCCGGCCGCCTTTCCGTTGAGCACCTTCGGCCAGAGGCCCGCCCCGGAGCCGCCCACAAGCAGCAGCACGGCCAGGGCCGCCGCGGCGCGCCTGCCGCTTCCCTGCCCGAGGTCCGCAATGCGTCCCCAAAGCCAGCCGGCCACCGCGACCGCCAACAGCCACAGCCCTGCCCAGCCTTCGGCGTCGACGCCCACCTGCTTGCCCAGCAGCCACAGCAGCCACAGCACCGTCGCAAGCAGCAGGAAGCCCATGGCCTCCTTGAAGCGCAGCATCCAGGGCCCCGGCTTCGGCAGCCAGGCCCGGGCCCCGGGCAGCGCCGCGAGGGCGACGTAGGGCAGAGCCAGGCCCACGCCAACTGCCGTGAACACGCCCAGAAGCTGCAGGGCCGGAGCGGCGAAGGCAAAGCCCAGAGCGGTCCCCAAAAAGGGGGCGGTGCAGGGGGTCGCCAGCAGCGTCATCACCAGCCCATGGCCAAAGGAGCCCGCAAGGCCGCCGCCCTGGCCCGCCTTGGACAGCCCCGTCATGGCCCCGCCCGGCAGCCACACCTCGAAGAGGCCGAAGAGGTTGAGGCTGAAGGCCAGCACCACGCCGGCCATGAACAGCACGAAGCCCGGCTGCTGGAACTGGAAGCCCCAGCCCACGGCCGCGCCCCCTTGCTTCAGGGCCAGCACCACGGCCGCCAGGGCCCAGAAGCTGCACAGCACCCCCGCGGCGTATGCCCCCGCGAGGAGTAGGCCCCGGGAACGGCCCTGGTGGGACTGCTCGATGAAGCTGAGGGCCTTGAGGCTCAGGACCGGGAGCACGCAAGGCATGAGATTGAGAAGCACGCCGCCGGCAAGGGCTAGAAACAGCATCCAGCCCAAGCCCGGGGAAGGCCCAGCTTGCCCCTGCGCCGGCGTGGCGCCGCCGCCCTGGGGACCTGGCCCTGCGCCCGCCACCGCCACCGGGGCCCCGGGGGCGCCTTGGGCGCCCTGGTACCCGTCCGGGGGCAGGCCCAGTCCGGGCCGCAGGGCCGAAAAGGCGGGCGCGTCGTCTGAGGGCTGCAGGGCTGCGCCGCGGGCCAGGGTGAGCGTGGCGCCGCCCTTGCCTGGGATACACACGTCCTTGCACACCAGCCAGCTGGCGTCGGCCTGCAGCTTCAGGTCCGCGCCCGCGTAATCCCCGGGGACCCGTATCTCGGCCAGGATCAGGGCCGGGTCCTCGTAGCCGTAGCAGGTGAGGCCGCCGGGGTCCTTGAACACCAGGGGCTTGGGCCAGATCAGGGGCGAGGCCTGGACCCCCTTGGGCAGCGTGAAGCGCACGGTGGTGGGCAGGCCGGCATCGCCGGGGTCGCTCCAGTAGGTGTGCCAGCCCGGGTCCTGCTTCAGGCGCAGTGCCACCGTGAAGGCCTGCCCGGGGACGAAATCGCGGACTTCGGACACCAGGGACGCGACCGCGGGTTCGCTGGGGCTGGCCGGCGCCAGGGCCGGCAGCAGGGACGTCAGAAGCGCGAAGGACAGGGTCCGGATGGCGGAAAAAGGCACGGCGCTACCTCAGGGGGTCCGATATTGCTTCACACTTGATCTACGCGCCCGGGCGCCCCGGCGGATTCGCTCAGGGCTTGGGCGGCTTGCCGTCCTCATGCTCGTCGAAGCGGGACATGAAGCGCTTGAGCTCGTCGCTGAAGGCCTTGACGTCCTTGAACTGGCGGTACACCGAGGCGAAGCGCACATAGGCCACTTCGTCGAGCAGGTAGAGCTTCTGCATGATCAGTTCGCCGATGGCGTGGCTGGGGTATTCCTTGTCGAACCGCAGCTCTAGCTCGCGCTGGATGTCGTCGACCAGGCCCTCAAGGGCCTCTTCGCTGATGGGGCGCTTCTCGCAGGCCTTGCGCAGCCCGCCCAGGACCTTGATGCGGTCGAAGGGCTCCCGGCGCTCGTCCTTCTTGACCACCATCGGCTGGATGTCCTCGAGCTGCTCGTAGGTGGTGAAGCGCTTGCCGCACTTCAGGCATTCCCGCCGCCGCCGGATGGCGTCCCCCGACTTCGAGGAGCGCGAGTCGACGACCTTGTCCTCGAGGGTGGAGCAGAACGGGCATTTCATGCCGGCACTCCGATCACGAGGCGCCCAGCTTCTTGAGCAGCTCAAGGGCCTGGGGCTGGTTGGGCGTGTTCTGCAGCAGGCGGTGCAGCACGGCGATCGCGTCGGGCTTGCGCTGCAGGTGCAGGTCGGCGTCCGCCAGGCGCAGGTAGGCGTCCGCCAGGCCAGGGTTGCTCTCGACCGCCGTCTGGAAGGCGCCGGCGGCGTCCTGCCAGCGCTTGGCGCGCCCGTAGAGCAGGCCCAGGTTGGTGGCGGCGAGGCTGCGCGAGCCTTGGTCGCCCTTCCAGTCTGCGGCGACGGCCTTTTCGAAGAGCGCCGTGGCGTCCGCGTCCTGGCCCGCCTGCATTTTCATGAAGCCGGCGTAGCTGTAGGGCGAGGCGAAGTCGGGGAACTTCTGCATCAGCTCGGCGCACACCGCGAAGCTCTCGGGCACCCGGCCGAGGTTGAGCAGGGTGTTGGCCTTATCGAGGTTGAAATAGACATTGTTGACGTCGAGGCCGATGGCCTTGTTGTAGTGCTCCAGCGCCTTCTCAAAGTACTCCGGCTGCCGGAAGGCCTCGCCCATGCTCTTGAGCACGCGCCCCTTGTTGTTGTAGTTGTAGCCGTTGATGGGGTTCATCTCAAGGGTCAGCTGGTGCACGGCCAGCGCCGTGCGGTAGTACTCCAGCTTCTTGTTGGGATCGGGCTCCTCGGCCGCCGCGTTCTCGAAGGCGATGCCCATCTTGACCCAGTAGAGTTCCTGGTCCGGATTGAGGCCGGGATGCACCTTCAGGCGCCTCGCGGGGTCCGTGGGCACGGCCGCCTCGTGGATGGACCGCAGGTCGTCGTCGGTCAAGGGGCCTTCGATCTGGCCGGCGGCCTTCTGGTACATGATGGCGGCGTAGCCCGGCTGCCCGGCGTTGATGCCCACCTGGCCCTGCTTGTAGAAGCTGTCCGCCACCCAGATCTTGACGGAATACCAGGAATAGCTGAACACGCCAATGAAGCAGGCGGCGACCAGCACCCAGCCGCGGGCGCCGGGGCCCTTGGGATCCCCATGCCCGCGCGCGAGCACGAGGAACAGGCACACCAGCCCGGCCGCTGCGGCCAGGAGGCCGATGATGTTGGCGCCTTCGTCGGCGAAGAAGGCCGGTCCGGCCGCGGCGCAGGCCAGCAGCGAGGCCGCCAGGAACACCACGCCGGCGACCCAGGCTCCGTTCGCGCCGCCCCAGGAACCGGTTCCAGCGGGAACGCCGCCCTGGGCCGCGGAAAGGGGCGCAAGCGCGGGCGCCGCAAGGGCGCCCGCAGACACCGCAGGCGCGGCCGCGGAAAGCACGGCTCCCGCGGGCGCCTGCGCCGCGGAGACGGCCGTCAAGGCCGGGTGGGCGCCGGGCTGCGCTTCCGCCTGGCGCAGGGACCCGGATTCCTGCTCCCAGGTGTGCTGCATGGCGGCCAGAAGGCCCCACAGGATCCACCACAGGCTGCCGTATCCGACCACGGTGAAGCTGAAGAGGTTCTGCACGAAGAAGCCCAGCCAGGCGCCGAAGCCCGCCAGCAGCAGCAGGCGGCGGCTTTCCACGGCCTGGCGGCGCCAGTCCCTGAGGCTCTGGGCGATCCAGGCCAGGTGCATCCAGGCGAAGGCCAGCAGCCCGGCGAAACCCATGGTGGCGGCGGTCTGCATCACAAAATTGTGGGCCTTCTCGGGGGTGCCGTTCCACTCAAGGATCCAGTACAGCGCCTCGCGATAGGGCGGGAACGAGATCTGGAAGGTGTCCAGGCCCGTGCCGAAGGCCGGGCGGTCGCGCATCATGCGCAGGGCGGATTTCCAGATGAACAGGCGCGGCGTGACCTTGATGTTGGAGGGGTGGAAGAGCTTCGACACCCGCTCCAGCATCTCGAACGTGGTGCCCCGCACCGCGGGTATGAAGAAAAGCGCCCACACCATGGCGAAGAGCACCAGGGCGAAGTCGAGGTTGCGCTTCACCAGGCTGTCCTTGCCCCAGCGGCGGATGGCGTAGCGGACGGCGAAGAGCAGCCCAACAAAGGCCGCCGTGGCCAGGGCCGACTGGGCCCAATGGCCCGTGGTGAACGAGAAGTCGAAGGCCGTCTCCCAGAAGCCGCTGTAGAAGACCGCGACGAAGAGGCCCAGGCCGCCCAGGGTGATGAGCAGCGCGGCCTGCATGCCGAACAGCTCGAAGGCGAAGGTGAAGGCGAAGAGGGCCGCCACCGCCGTCATGGCGAAGACCCCGCCCCGCGACTTGGTGAAGAGGGTCGACATCAGCTGCCCGCCCAGGGACAGCAGCAGGATCCAGCGCAGGCGCCCGTAGTAGAGCAGCACGGCGCAGATCACGGGGAACGCGATGAGCCCCTTGGTGACCCAGAACTTGAGTCCCAGGAGCATGTGCAGCGTGTCGGCCGCGCCGAAGCTGGACGGATCGAGGTTGAAGTAGTCCACGCGGAACAGCAGCGCCAGAAAGCCGGACGCGAAGACGCTGGCGATCACCAGGACCGTGCAGAAGAGCTTGTCCGTCCGGATGCGGTCGGGAAGGTCCAGGAAGATGGCGAAGGTGATCGGCATGCTCATGACCGTGTAGGCGGCCAGGAAGTTCGGGTTGCCCATGGTGCTGAACATGCGTTCCGGGTTGTAGGTGTCGGGGTTCCAGGGCACGAAATCGATGCCGAAATTCTGCAGCAGCCCGTAGAAGCCGGCCACGGTGCCGGCCAGCACCACAGCCCCGATGACCAGGCGTATTTGCCGTTCGGTGCGCACGTGCTGCAGCGGCCACCAGAACAGAAAAACGTACATGAACCAGGTGGTGATGCCCTCGAAGTCCTCGTACACGCCGTGCGTGGACAGGCGCCAGTTGACGGTGACCAGGGGGGAGACGCAGACCAGGCACACCAGCAGCCAGGCCAGAACGGGCACGTCCAGGACGCTGCGGATCAGGGTGAGCGGGCGCACGAACAGAAGCTTGAACAGCATCAGCCCGGCGGCCCCGGTGGTGACCACCCGCAGGACCGTGATCTTGTTGAACTCGAAGACGTCGTAGCCGCGCGTGTAGAAGATCAGCGGGGCGCCGAGCAGGGTGAAGACCAGCAGCAGGTCCAGCAGCTGGTCCACCGCGCGCGCGACGCGCCCGTCGGCCGGGTAATGGTTCAAGTCGTCTCCAGAAGCTTCAAGCGTAGACCGGGAACTTGCCGCAGAGCCTGGCCACGTCCTTCTTGACACGGGCCTTGAGCTTCGCGTCCTCGCGCCGCATGAGCACAGCGTCCATCCATTCCGCGATCTGGCGCATCTGCTTTTCCTTCATGCCCCGGGTGGTGATCCCGGCGCTGCCCAGCCGGATGCCGCTGGTGACCTGGGGCGGCGCGTCGTCGAAGGGCACGCCGTTCTTGTTCAGGATCATGCCGGCCTCCTCGAGCGCCTGGGCGGCGTCCTTGCCCGTGACGCCCTTGGAGCGCAGGTCCACCAGCATCAGGTGGTTATCCGTGCCGCCGGTGGTGACGGCGTAGCCGCGCTGAAGCAGGGCGGCGGCCAGGGCCTGGGCGTTCTTGACGACCTGAGAGGCGTAGCGCTTGAACGAGGGCCGCAGCGCCTCGCCGAAGGCCACCGCCTTGGCCGTGACCGCGTGCATGAGGGGGCCGCCCTGGACGCCCGGGAAGACCTTGCTGTCGATCTTCTTGGCCCAGGCTTCCTTGCACAGGATCAGCCCGCCGCGGGGCCCGCGCAGGGTCTTGTGGGTGGTGGTGGTGACGATGTCCGCGTAGGGGAAGGGGGAGGCGTGGACCCCGCCTGCGACCAGGCCGGCGATGTGGGCGATGTCGGCCATGAGCACGGCCCCCACCTCGTCGGCGATGCGCCGGAAGGCGGCGAAGTCGATGGCCCGCGGATAGGCGCTGGCGCCGCAGATGATCAGCTTGGGCCGGGCCTCCTTGGCGAGCTCCAGGATCTGCCCGTAGTCCAGCCGGAAGTCGTCCTTGCGCACGGGATAGCTGGCCACCTTGAAGAGGATGCCGCTGTAATTGAGGCGCATGCCGTGGGTCAGGTGGCCGCCGCAGGCCAGGTCCATGCCCATGAGGGTGTCGCCGTGGTCGAGCACCGCCAGGGTGGCCGCCATGTTCGCCTGGGAGCCCGAACTGGGCTGCACATTGGCGTGCTCGGCGCCGAAGATCTTCTTGGCGCGCTCGATGGCAAGGTTCTCGACCGCGTCGTAATTGACCATGCCCTGATAGTAGCGCCTTCCGGGGTAGCCCTCGGCGTACTTGTTGGTCATCACCGAGCCCTGGGCCTCCATTACGGCTTCGCTGGCGTAGTTCTCGCTGGCGATGAGCTGCAGCTCGTCCTCCTGGCGGCGGGTCTCGGCCTTGAGGATCTTGTAGACGGCGGGGTCGGCTTTCTTGATGACGGGATATTTCATCGCGGGCTTCCTTTGAGTCAGGCTTCGGGGGCGGAGGGGGCGTGGCAGTCCAGCTTCATCATCTTTTCGACCCGGGCAGCGTGCCGGCCCCCCTCGAATGCCGTGGACAGGAACAGCTGGGTCATCTCGATCGATATGGCCAGGGCGAGCAGGCGGCTGGGCAGCACCAGCACGTTGGCGTCGTTGTGGCTGCGGGCCATGCGGGCGGTGTAGAGGTCGTGGCACAACGCGGCGCGCACGCCGGGGACCTTGTTGGCGGCGATGCTCATGCCGATGCCGCTGCCGCAGACCAGGATGCCCAGGGCCGATTTGCCGCTGACGACGTGGGCGCCCAGCAGCGCGGCGTAGTCGGGATAGTCGCAGGGGCTGCGATCATGGGTTCCGAGGTCCACGACCTCGTGGCCGTCCTGCTTCAGGAACGCCATCAGGCCTTCCTTGAAATCGTAGCCCGCGTGGTCGGTGGCGATCGACAGTTTCATGGGGTCCCTAGAAGCTGCAGGCGAGCTGGGCGCCGCCGGGAAAGGGCAGAAGCGCGAGGCCCTTGTCCTTGTTCAGTTGGGCGGCCTCAAGCGGCGAGAACATGTCCCAGACCCAGGTCACCAGGAAGATGCCCGCGCCGGTGGCGATGAGCACCTTCGACGCGCCCTGGTCCTCGCTGAGGTTGGTGTTGTCCGGGTTGGCGTTGATGTAGGCTCCGAAGACCCCCACCACGACGCCGAAGAGCTCCGCGCCGGCCAGGTCCACAAACATGCCGTTGTCCCCGGCGTAACGGTAGCCGGAGCCGTGCAGCAGGACGCCCGGCCAGAAGGCCGCACCCAGGGCATGGCCCGGGTCCCGGGGCGCCACAATGCTGCCCACGAGGGCGGGATCGCCGGTGATGTTGCCGCGCATGAGGGCCAGGTCCGCCCCGGCGTCGGGCCCTTCGACCGCGGCCACTTCGGCCCAGGGGATGTCAAAGCTGGTCCCCTTGGGGTTGACCGCCGTGAGGAAGAAGCGGTCGTAGCGCAGCAGCGCCAAATGCGCCACCTGGCCGTCCTTGAGCGTCACTGTGATGGCCGAACCCGGCGTCGGCACGGGCGTGGCGGCCGCGGCGGGAGCAGGCGCCGGAGCAGGCGCCGAAGCGGCGGCGGACGCCGTCGGTGACGCCGCGGCTGCGTCCACTGCTGCGGCCGGGGTGAGCGCCGTGGCAGACGGGGCCGTGGCCGCGCTGTCCGCCCTCAGGGCTCCGAGGCCGGGCCCCAGGACAAGCAGCAGGGAGAGGGTCAACATTGAGCGCATGGGCGCCTCTGTGAGTGCGCGCATCAGCCCCGGGCCAGGGCCCGGTGGCCGATATCGCGACGGAAATGCATGCCTTCGAACTGGATCCTTGCGCCGGCCAGGTAGGCATTGTCCAGGGCCGCCCGCAGGTCGGTGCCCCAGCCGGTCACCGCCAGCACCCGGCCGCCCTTGGCGCTCCAGGCGCCTCCCTGGCGGGCCGTGCCGGAATGGAACACCACCGTGTCGGGCACGGCCGAGGCTTCGTCCAGCCCCCTGAGCTCCTGGACGGGTCCGGTTGAGGCCGGGTAGCCCTTCGACGCCCACACCACGGCGGCGCAGGCTCCGGGCTTCCAGGCCAGGGGCGGCTGGGCCGCGAGCCGGCCCTCGGCGCAGGCCAGCAGGGTCTCCAGCAGGTCGAAATCCATGCGGGGCACCACGGCCTGGGTCTCGGGGTCGCCGAAGCGCACGTTGTACTCCACCACCCTGGGCCCCATGGGGGTGAGCATCAGCCCGACGTAGAGGCAGCCCCGGAAGTCGAGCCCTTCGGACACTAGGCCGGACAGGCTGGGCGCCAGGACGCGCTCCCAGACCTGGTTGAGCGTCCCGGCGTCGAGCGCGGGCGCCGGGCTGTAGGCGCCCATGCCGCCGGTGTTGGGGCCGGTGTCCCCTTCGCCCACCCGCTTGTGGTCCTGGGCCGAGGCCATGGGGCGCAGCACCTTGCCGTCGCAGAAGCAGAGCAGGGACGCCTCTTCCCCGGCCATGAATTCCTCGACCAGGACGCTCGCCCCGGCCGCGCCAAAGACCTTCTGTTCCAGGCTGTCGGACAGGGCCCGGTCC
>Ga0302319_10024124_pt1 | contig 10829 bp, 9 predicted proteins | sample Bog_T0_2_FD_203319 | JGI IMG/M metagenome (GOLD analysis project Ga0302319, IMG submission 203319) | Peat permafrost microbial communities from Stordalen Mire near Abisko, Sweden - Bog_T0_2 | ecosystem: Environmental > Terrestrial > Soil > Wetlands > Peat | place: Sweden: Abisko, Stordalen Mire... | reverse complement strand
CCGCGCCGCGAATGAGGGGCGCAATCTCTTCGTAATGGCAAATATCGGCGTGGTGGAACTCGATCGACTGCCGCACTTCCTCCAGGTTGGATTCGTGCCCGCTGAGCAGGTTGTCGATCACCACCACGCGCCCGGCGCCCTGCTTCAGCAGGCTACGCACGATCGCCGAACCGATGAATCCCGCACCCCCCGTAACGACGTAATGGCTCATGAATCACCAGTGTACGACGTTCCACGCCACACCTGAACTCCTTATTCCGCATTCCGCCCGGATCCCCCGAGCGCGGATTTTGCGCCAAATTGTGGGGCGGTTAACCGGCCAACGGGGCTGCCGTTACCAAAGGGCTACTGACATCCACGATAAAGTGGTGCTAATATCTTTTTGGGCCTACCAGCCCAGATTTGGGAGGTTGAACCAACCGGTTCAAGGAGACAATATGATTCGGAAATTGGTATTGGCTTTTGCCCTTGTGGCGCTCATCGCGTCCGCGGGAACAGCGCCTACGGGCGCGCATTACACCATTACGCTGGTGCAGCCGGCCACCGTGCAAGGGACCGTGCTGAAGGCGGGAGAGTATCGCCTCGTTCTGTTGAATTCCATGGTCACCATCACCAACGAGTACGGAAAGAACCCGGTACAAGTGCCGGTGAAAGTGGAAACGGAAGACAAGAAATTCGATAATACCCTCGTTCGCCTCGATACCGGAAGCGGCAAGGCGGTCATTTCGGAGATCCGGCTGGGCGGCACCAAGACCCGGCTGGTCTTCAATTAGCACTCTTCATTCATTTGGAAGCAACGGATGCCGCGGGGGGAGGGTCTTGCGCCTTCTCCTCGCCGTCTTCCTCGTCCGCGCCGGCGGGCTTGCGAAAACCGGCAATCAACCACAGATTGCGCATCTGGCGATAACCCAGGTTTTCCCGAATCGCCGCCGCGAAGAGGGCCGCCGTACGCTTTTCGTCCGGAGAGCTCGGCGCTGCCACTTCCCGCAGAACCACCGCAGCCATGGAGAGCACCATCCCCATCCCCACGGTCGCCAGCAAGACCAGTAGCGCGGTGGAAACGTCTACCCAGCCCATCAGCAGCCCGAAAATGGCCAACACATAGGCCGCCATCTCCAGCCAGGGGCGCACGAACTGTTCGAAGTAGAGGCCGCGCAAAACAGGCCATCCGAACGGTCCGGCAATCGCTACGCGATTCCGAAAGGCATGGACGATCTCGCTCTGGTCCTTCCCCGTCCGCAGGCGAAGATCGGCGAAGGTATGCGCCGGGCGGCTATAGCTGACCGGTTCGGGCAGGAAGGCGATGCGATACGGCTTTCCCGTCGCCAAGGCCAAGCCGTGCAGGCGCACAAAAAGCGCTAGCCAGCCGCCGGTAAAGCCGCCTGCCTGCAGGATGGCGCCGCGCCGCACCAGCAGGGCGCAACCGGGAAACGGCAGGGTCAGATTGCGGCCGGCGAACGCCGCTCCGCGGGTCAACCAGGCGCGTAACGATTCGAGCGCCCCCAATTGTCCTGCCGCACCGGCGGTAGGCGGGGCGGACACGCCGCCGGAAACGGCGAGGATCTCATCCGTGGAATCCAGCATCGGCTGGATGAGGCGCAACAGAACATCGGGAGAGAATTCGCTGGCCGGATCCAACAATCCGATTACCGGCGAAGTGGCGGCGTTCACCCCCGCATTCCACGCATCCACCGTGCCACCGCGCTCCTTATCGATCACCACCACACGGACCGGATCGCGCGATTCGTAAACACCGCGCACCGCGGCGGTTTGCAATTTTTGTCCCATGCTGCGCGTGGAAGCACACAAGCGGAATTCGCGGCTCCAGGTCTCGAGCTCCGCTTCCGTGGGGCCGTCCAGCACGATCACCACTTCGTTGCGGCCGAAGTGGAGGTCGAGGAGCCGGCGGGTAAATTGGCGCGATTCGGCCGAATCGTCAGGGGGAACGGCGATAGTGGAAACGGCCGGCACCAGGGGAGATTTGAGGATCACCGGGCTGTGGTCCTGCCGGCCCGCGCGGGTCATGCGCCGCAGCACGAAAGAACCTTTCAACAGGGTGACAAAGGTAACTATTCCCATGGCGAACAGCGACACTGCCATGACCTGCACCGCCAGGAAAACCACCCACCCCGCCGCCTGCATTAAACCCCTGCCTTTCGCCGCCCGCGCTCCAACGCCGCCGCGGCGATGAGAGCCGAGCTGTTGGAACCGTTGGCGATTTCCTGCAAGGTTTGCCACCCTTTGGGGGGCATCTCGGCCAAGGCGGCGGCGGAGATGCGCGCCAGTTCGGCGGTTCCCAAGCGGGTACAGCGCGCCAGGGCGGGCAACGCCTCCTGCAAGCGGAGCCGTCCCGCGGTGATGGCGGCTACGGTGCTCTCTTCCGGGTCGCCCTCGCGCAGCAGCCGTATGATCCCCGACCGATTCTCCGGCGTCAACGGAACCAGCGGCGCCACGCGCAGCGCCTCAATGCGGATCTCGCGGTTGCCGCTCTCGAATAGCTTGTGAATGTCGGCGAGGGGAAGCGCCCGTTCCCAGGCCGATAGGATCTGCAGCGCTGCCAGCGCCTGGCGTTGATTGTCGGCGCCCAGCACCACGGGGATGGCGTTCTGGCACAATTCGGCGGCATGGCGGCGCAGGTCTTCCGCCAACAGGACGCGGATCAAGGGGCTTTGCGAGACGGCCAGGCGGAAGACCTGGCCCAATTCGTCGAGGGTTCCGCACTGCACCAGCGCGCGGGCGGCGGCCAGGCGCACCTCGCGATCGCTATCGTCCAGCGCCAGCGCCAGCAGATCGCCGGCCACGCGCCGGCAGGGTTCGTAGGCACAGACAAAAGACAGCCGGACATAGGCTTTGCGGCGCTCGAACTGGTTCTTGGAATGGGCATCCTGGCACCACTCGTGGACCAGGGAGAATTCCAATGCCAGGTCGCACAGGCGGTCGCGCGCGCTACCTCCCACGGTTCCGTGAAAATCGAGGATGGCATCGGTCACTTCGCGGCGATTGGTGCGCACGAAGTCGCGAATGCGTGCCTGGTCGTTGCTGCCCGCCAGGTAATCCACCAGTGCGTCGCGAATTTGCGGAGTCTGGTCTTGGGCGGCCACGGCGTGCCGGCGGCGGCCGGATCCCCGCATCCACAGGCCCAGGAACATGGCCGTCAGAAAGAGCGCGTAAGCGCCCAGGAGAAGCGCGGCCACCGAAAGTTCGACGCGGGTCATCGCCAGAGAAGCCGTTTCATGCGTGCGACCAACTCCATGGGGCTAAATGGCTTGACGACATAGTCGTCGGCGCCCAGCGTGAAACCACGGATCACGTCGCTTTCCTGCTGGCGCGCCGTAAGCAGCAGGACACGCACCGGGATCTCCTCCGCGCGCACCGCCGACAGCACTTCGTACCCGTCCATGCCGGGCATGTTGACATCCAAAACAGCGGCGTGCGGACGGTACCGCCGGATCACTTCCAATGCACTGGGACCGTCGGCGGCGGTATAGCACTCCATGCCGAAATTAGCCAGGGCGGTGCGGACCAAGGCCAGCACCGTGGGATCGTCATCCGCAATGGCAACTCGCGTCCGCTCCGAACTGGCGCCGATCGGGCTGATCTTGGGCACGCCGTGACGCTGTTGCGAAAGCGCCAGACTCAAGCGCACGAGCGCCTCCTCCGGCTGCCAGGAATCCATGAGGAACTCGCTGGCCAACGATTGCACCGACTGGTCCAGGGAGAGCAAGTGGTCGCGGCTGCCCACGAACACCAGCGGAAGCAGGAATGGCGTGCCTGGCTCCAGCCATCGCGAACTGCCCATTTCGGGACGAATGAAGACCACGGCAAGATGGCATTCCAGCACGGCCTTGGAATCGGGCGGTTCGGTGATTTCGAAAAACACGGGCACCGACTGCGTCCGCTCTAGCGCCACGCACATGCGCTGCGCATCGCTCGGAGGCAGGCCCACTACCGCAACCCGTTTTCCCGACAGCGCCTGCACGATGGTTTCCGAGAGCGGGGCGTCGCGCGCCTCGCGCGGGCTGTTGAAGGCCAGGGCCAGGTTGGTGAGGGAGTCGCGCAACTGGTCGTTCTCGAGCGGCCGTTCCAGCAGCACGGCTTCCACCTCGCGCGCCAGACGGCTGATGGCCGAATACCCCAGCAAGCCGCCCGTGCCGATCCAGTTATGCACGGCCTTGGCCGCGTCGTTGGCGTTGAACTGCCCGTCCATGTCGAGAAGCATCTGCCGCGCGGCTTCCTGCCCTTCGGTGAGGAAGCGGCGGCGCAGCATCAGCATTTCGGCGGCCGGGAGGGACGCGTCTCCCTTCGTCGCGGGCTGCGCGGCGGGAGCGGAACCCGGCGATTCCGCGCGGCGGTTGAGATGCTCGCGGATGCGCGCGCCCAGCGAACGCGTGTCGATGGGTTTGGTGATGTAGCCGTCGCATCCCGCCTCCACCGCCTTCTGCTCGTCCCCCTTCATGGCGAAAGCCGTGAGTGCCACCACGGTGATGTCGCGCGTCTCTTCGTTCTTCTTGATGCGCCGCGTCAGCTCCAAGCCATCCATGCCCGGCAACTGGATGTCCGCCAGGATTAATTTCGGATGGTAGCCGCGGAGCAGTTCCAGCGCTTCTTCGGCGCTGGCCGCAGTCATCACCTTATAACCCTCGTTCACCAGCAGGATGCGGGTGAGCTTGAGGTTTACGGGCGTATCGTCAACGATTAATATAGATTCGCCTGCCATGGCTATTGTATTTTAGCCTACCGTGCGGCAATTCACAGTCCTGGACGGCACATCTCATAACTATCGTGGAACCCCAATCGATATGGGCATGCTAACTAAAGGAAACACCGCGGCGAATACGCTGCCGCTCCCGGGTACGCTGCGCACCGAGACCGAGCCTCCCTGCGCCTCTACGATGTGGCGGGTCAGAGCCAACCCCAGCCCGGTCCCTTGTTCGGCCTTCCGGCTGTTCGGGAGTTGTTGAAATTCCTGGAATAATTTGGATAATTCTTCGGGCGAAATGCCGATTCCGGTGTCCTCCACCTCCAGGCGGAACGAGGTCTTTTCCTCGACGGTGATGCGCACCGACACGCGGCCGCTCTCCGGCGTGAATTTCACCGCGTTGGAGAGATAGTTATACAAAACCTGCTTGAAGCGCGAGGGATCCAGCACCGCAACCAGATTATCCGGCACGTCGATGGACAGCCGGAGATGTTTCTTCTCGGCGAGGGGCCGCACCACGTCGCGCACTTCGTAGACCAAGGTGTCGATCCGGCTGGGCTCGGGACGGAATTCCATTTTGCCGGCTTCCACTTTGGACAGGTCGAGGATGTCGTTGATCAACTGCAGCAGGTGGCGCGCGCTCGTCAGAATGTCGCTGAGCACGTCCTTGTGGTCGTCGCTCACGGGCCCCAGCTTGGCATCGTACATCAGCTCGGAAAACCCGATGATGCCGTTGAGGGGTGTACGCAGTTCATGCGAGACGCCGGCCAGAAAACGGCTCTTGGCTTCGGTGGCCAAACGCGCGGCTTCCAGGGCCCGCGCCAATTGCTCGTTCTTATTGCGCAACTCCATGGCATACTGTGAGACCTTGCGGGCAGCCACGGCAGCCAGGTTGCGCTCGGTTACGTCCAGCAGGGAGCGAACCACTCCGGTCACTTCGCCGTGGTCCCCGCGGATGAAGTTTTCGCGCACTTCCACCGTGATCCGCGACCCGTCGTCGAGCATGTAATCGCACTCGAACGGGCCGGCTTCCGTACCGGCCACCATCCGTTCGGTCATCGCCACGCGAAAATTTTCCTGCTGATCGGGCGCCACGAAACCCCACGCCTTGCGCCCCCTGATGTGATCCTCAGAACATTTGAGCAGGTTGCAGACCGCCAGGTTGAAACGCCGGATCACGCCGTCGCGATCGGTCTCTTCGAAGGCGATGGGGGCGCGGTCGAATAAGTCGCGATAGCGCTGCACGTTATCCTTTACCTCGCGTTCCCGCTTGCGCAACAGGTAGGCGGCGTCTTCAATCTGCCGCGCCAGCGCGGAGATTTCGTCGCTGCCTTGCTTGAAGACCTCCAGGGGCAGCCCGTGCGCCAGCCGGCGGGCGTTCTCCTCGACCGCCTGAATCCTCTTGGAAAGCCGCCCGGCAACGATCAGATTCATGAATAACGCACCGAGCGGTCCCAATATGCCGCAGACCATCAAGGTGGTGAAGAGCGTCTGGCGCTCCCGCTCGCGCTGGTTGCGGATCTCGGCCAGCCGCCGGTCCTCCTCGGCCACCAGGTCCGCGACTGCCGCCAGTGCGCCATCCATGGCATTCCGCGCCTTGCGCAACTGCGACGCGGCACCGGCGGCATCGGCATGCGACGATCGCAACCCTCCCAGTATCTTCAGTTCCTCGTCGGTCTGGTGTTGCAGGACCTGCCAAGCCGCAGCTTCCTCCGGACTCCACACAAGCAGCGAAGAGAGGCGCTCCAGCGACTGGTTGCTGGTGTCGCGGGCCTGGTCGAACATGGCGCCGAACTGCCGTTCCCCGCTTGCCAGGTATCCGCCGGTTGCCGCCTCCGCGCCGCCTAGCGAACTGCGGAGCTGCAGCAGCTCGGCGCGGGTTTCATGGGAGCGGACCACCCGCTGCTCGAAAGCGGCCACGTTGCCGTCCACGCGAAAGATGGCGAATTGCGCCACCACCAGAGCGGCCAGGGGCAGAGTCAGCACCACCACGCCCTTGGAGCGCAGGGAAAGGCGCGTCCACCGCGACAGGTAGCTCTTCTTGCCGGTGCTCCTTTCGGGCATCATCTCTGAAGTTCCATTTTAAGACTGCGGACCTCCAGAACGGCAAGCACCCATTGCGCTGGAAGGGAAGTATTGCACACGATTATTGCAGAACGCGGCCCTGGCTGCATGGTGGATCGTGGCAGGCGCGCCGTCTCCCTATGTGCTATCACTAGAACTGAATGGACCGCATCGGGCGCTACAAAATCGTCAGGGAACTCGGACGAGGCGCCATGGGTGTGGTCTATCATGCCATCGATCCGAACATCGGCAGGCCGGTTGCCATCAAGACGATCAACCTGGGGGCGGTACTGAAGCCCGATGAGCAGGAACGCATGCGCGAGCGGCTGTTCCGCGAAGCCCGGTCGGCCGGCATCCTGTCGCATCCCGGCATCGTCACCATCTACGACGTGGAACAGCAGGGCGACCTGGCGTATATTGCCATGGAGTACGTGGACGGGCCCACCCTCGACCAGGTGCTCTCGCAGCCGCAGCCACTGGCGCCGGACCGCATGTTCAGTATCCTCGCCCAGACCGCGGTGGCGCTCGACTACGCCCACGGCAAGGGCATCGTGCATCGCGACGTCAAGCCGGCGAACATTATGATCGCGGGCGATGGCACAGCCAAAATCACCGATTTCGGCATAGCCAAGATTACCGCGTCGGAGCAGTTCACCATGACCGGCTCCATCGTGGGCACCCCGCATTATATGTCGCCGGAACAGGTGCAGGGCCAGCCGGTGGATGGGCGCTCCGATCAGTTTTCGCTGGCCGTCATCGCCTTCGAGATGTTGACCGGCGAGAAGCCCTACACCGGCGAACACCTCACCACCGTGGTCTACAAGATTGTGGCCGAAGAGCCGCCGGCGCCGCACCGCATCAACTCCAGCCTGGGCGGCGCCATCGAAACCGTCCTGCGAAAAGGCCTGAGCAAGAGACCGGACGGGCGCTACGCCAATTGCCAGGGGTTCATCGAGGCCCTCGAGAAAGCCTGCGCCGATACCAAAGGCTGGCAGAGTCTGCCGCGCGGCGGCAGCTTGAACGCGCCTACGGTTGCCGATAAGGTATTGGAGCCGGTGGTCCTGCCGCCCAGCCGGCGGTCCCGCCGCGCCGAGGTCACCGGCGGCGGCACGGCCACCACCGAGCGCACGCGCAAGCAGAAGTCCGGCTTCCTGCCGTTCCTGGCGGCCATCCTGATGGCCGCGGCTCTGCTGGCGATTGTGGCGTGGGAAGTGAAGCCAGGCTGGCTGGGCATCAACAACCCGCCGGAGCAACCGGGCAACCCGGTGGAGGCACAGAAGCCGCCGCAGGCGCCCGTGGTAACTCCGCCCACCGAGATCGCGGCGGCGCCCGCCGAAACCAAGCCCAGCGCCATGCCGCCGCCCGCGGCAGAGAAACCTTCGCCGCTGGAAGCGCCCATGAAGCCGGCTCCCAAGACGGCCGCTCGCACCGAACCCCCGGCTCGACGCCCGCCGCCAACCCGCGTCTCGACGGCCCCGCAACCGGTCCTGGTGGTCAGCAGTCCGGGAGGCGCCATCGCCACCTTGGACGGACAGGCGGACACCGCCTGCACCACGCCGTGTACGCTGGAAGCCGCTCCCGGACGTCACACCGTGGAAATCAAGAAGTCGGGATACGATCTGGAGCGCAAAGAAGTGGATGTAGCCACAGGGGGGATCGAACTGCCCGCGGTCGTCCTGCGGTCGGTATTGGGCACGCTGATGCTCAGCAGCGATCCGCCCGGCGCCGCTCTCCTGGTGAACGGCAAGCGGCAGGCCCTGACCAGCGGCAAGGCGCAGATCCAGTTAGCCCCCGGCCCTTACGAGATCACGGTGGAATGGAAAGACGGCAAACAGGCCACGCGCACCGTGCAGATTAAGGACGGCATCAACTTTCAGAAGTTTTTGCTGGGCCAGTAAGCCGGCTGGATCCGGTTCACGCCCGGGAAACCGCCCTCCGGAAAATGGCGGATATCGGTGAACGGAGTCGCTAGCGGCCGGTTAGTTTCTCGGCGCTATCCCACTACCGCGCCCGCATTCCGCAGCCCGGTTTCCACTTCTTCCTTTCCCATAGCCGTACTGATGAAAAGCTCCTGACGCGCGCCGGCGCTCAGCGCGATCGCCTTCCAGCCGTTTTGCGTCGGCACGGTGACGCGCACCCGCACTTTTCCGCGGGCATCGCGCACCGGGCGGATCACGCCCGGGATCACCGACCGGATGGCGGGATTGGCGGCCAACAATTCCTCCAGAATCTCGCGTACGCCATCGATGATGCTGTGTTCGATTTTGAGGCGGTCTTTCGCCGTTCGCAGACGCATCTATCCCCAGCCCCCGCCGCCGCGCAACGGAACGAAACGGCATAACGTGGCCACGCGATAATCTATGCGCCCCTGGCGCTTCGATACCACGCGCAATTCCTGGCCGTCGCCCTCTCCCACGGGAATCACCAGCCGCCCGGGATCGGCGAGTTGCCGCAGCAGCGCCGCCGGGATCTCCCGCGGGGCCGCGGCAACCGAAATCGCACGGTACGGAGCCAGTGGCGGATAGCCGAACCAGCCGTCGCCTTCCAAAACCGTGATATTGCCATCGCGCCCCGTGCGCCGCAGATTCTCGCGCGCCAGTTGCGCCAGCGCCGCGATCAGTTCCAGAGCCACCACGCGCCCCGCCAGACGCCCCAGCACGGCGGCGGCGTATCCGCAGCCGGCGCCCACTTCCAGCACGGTCTCGCTACCGTCGATCTCCAGCGCTTCCGCCATCAGCGCGGTCATATAGGGTTGGGAAATCGTCTGACCGTATCCCACGGGGATGGGATTATCGGCATAGGCCACCACGCGCGATTCCGCGGGCACAAATTCCTCGCGCGGGATCTCGTTCATGGCGGCCAGGACGCGTTCATCCCGGATGGCGCGCCGGCGCAGTTGCACCTCAACCATGGTGCGGCGTTCTGTGGGCCAATCGGGAATCACGTCCGCTCAACTCTATAATAGCTGTGATGGCCCATCAAGTTACTCTTATACCCGGAGACGGCATTGGACCCGAGGTGGCGGACGCCACCGTACGCGCGGTGGAGGCTACCGGCGTCTTCATCGAGTGGGAACGCGTGGAAGCCGGCGCCCGCGCTTTGGCCGAACAAGGCCAGTTGATCCCCGACGATGTCTTTGCCTCGCTGGAGGTGACGCGCGTGGGCCTGAAAGGGCCCACTGCCACACCCATCGCCGGCGGCCACCAGAGCATCAACGTGGCGCTACGCAAGAAGCTGGGGCTGTACACCAATTTCCGGCCGGTACGCATGCTGCCCGGCTTGAAAACGCGGTTTCAAGATCTCCCTATCGACCTCAACATCTTCCGCGAGAATACGGAGGACCTGTATTCCGGGCTGGAGCACGAGGTGGTGCCGGGCGTGGTGGAGAGCCTCAAAATCATCACCCGCCACGCTTCCATGAAGATTGCGCGAGCCGCGTTCGAATATTCCCGCCGCGAGGGGAGGCGCAAGGTCACCGCCATTCACAAGGCCAACATCATGAAGATGAGCGACGGCCTCTTCCTCAAGTGTTGCCGCGAAGTGGCTTCGGAGTTTCCCGAAATCACCTACCTGGAGTTGATTGTGGACAACGCCTGCATGCAACTGGTGATGCGGCCCGAAACCTTCGACGTCCTGGTATTGCCCAACCTTTATGGCGACATCATCTCCGACCTGGCGGCGGGGCTGGTCGGTGGTTTGGGAATCGTCCCCGGCGCCAATATCGGAGACCATCACGCCATTTTCGAAGCGGTTCACGGAACGGCTCCGGATATCGCCGGCAAGGGGCTGGCAAACCCCACCGCGCTGATGCAATCCGCGGTGCTGATGCTGGCGCATCTGGGCGAGCGCGACGCGTCGGCGCGTTTGCACAATGCCATCTACCAGGTCTATGCGGAAGGGCGGCAACTCACTGGCGATGTGGGCGGAAGCGCGTCTACAGGCGAGTTCACCGCGGCCGTGATCGGCCACCTGTCTTAGCGGACCCGCTATTTTTCAATTCGCAAGTTATTGGTAACGCCAAATACCCCCGGGACGGTATTGGCCGTGAGCTTTACCAGATCGGAAT
>Ga0302319_10024122_pt1 | contig 10830 bp, 12 predicted proteins | sample Bog_T0_2_FD_203319 | JGI IMG/M metagenome (GOLD analysis project Ga0302319, IMG submission 203319) | Peat permafrost microbial communities from Stordalen Mire near Abisko, Sweden - Bog_T0_2 | ecosystem: Environmental > Terrestrial > Soil > Wetlands > Peat | place: Sweden: Abisko, Stordalen Mire... | reverse complement strand
GGGCCGTCGCATAGGAGTCACTGGAGTCGCCACCGAATTTCAACAGCGCTCGGGACGTCGCCGCGGCTTCGTCCATGGAGCGTTTTCGGCACACTTCAGACCGTACAGTGACGTTGGAACGCGGACTGATTTGGGGGTGCGTCTGGAATTGGTCACGTAGGTCCGCGATTCCGTCCGGAGCGTAACGCTTCGAAGGATGTGTGACTCGCGGACGGGACGAGGCCCCGTCTTCCTCGGCGAAGGGGGCAAGGATCACCTGCCCGCCGCGTCGACCCGCGACATCGAAGTCAGAGGAGAGCTCCGCGACGCTCCCGCGCGTCCCGCAAGAAACGCCGACCACGCGCGATGGTCCGCATGCTGCAGTCCGGGACTCCATGCGGAACCGACTCTTCGCTTGCGCCGCACTTCTCGCTGTCTTCCTTTCGATCGGATGCCACTCCAGCAACGACTGCAGCCCGCCGAGTGAGCCGACGTACTCGTGCTCGCCCCTCCCCGCAGGCAGCGAGGGGTGCGCGCCGTACGGGAGCGCCGGAGACGCAGCGTCGAGCGTCGCGTATCCCATCGGCTGCACGGTCACCCTCCCCGAGTGCGCCGGGGCTTATCCCAGCGAGGTACAGACGTGCTCGTGCGACCGCGTCGGCGCGGCCGACGGCGGAGCGGCCCCCGAATGGGCGTGCGGGGTCTGAGCGCGAAGTTCGCGGCCACGGCGTCACTCCGGCGGACGGCTCTCCCCCTTCAGCGGAACCCACAGCCTCGCCCTCGTCCCGTGCCCCCGCGCGGACGCGATCTCCACCGTCCCCCCGATGTGCACGATCTGCTCGCGCAGGCTGAGGAGGCCGAAGCCGGCGGTCCCGTCTCCCGGCGCACGCGCGCCCGTCTCGAAGCCGACGCCCCTGTCCTCCACGGCCACCTCGAGCAGGTCGCCCGTTCGGGCGAGCGACACGTTCGCCTCCAGCGCGCCGGCGTGCTTGAACACGTTCAGCAGCAGCTCGCGGACGGCGCGGAACACGATGGCCCTCGTCGTGTCGTCGAGCGGCGGGTCCGCGTCGTCGTCCGTCACGGTCACGCGCATCCCTTGGTTCTTCGCGAGCTCGTCGACGAGCCACGCGAGCGCCGCCCGGAGCCCGAGGTCGTAGAGCACCGGCGGGCTCAGCTCGAAGACGAGCGAACGGCTCTCGCTGATCGACTGCGACAGGAGCGTCACGGCCGCGTCCATCGCGGCGCGATGCGGGTCCTCGAGCGACGCTCGAACGGAGAGCAGCTTGATCTTGGAGAGCGCGAGCTGCTGGCCGATGCCGTCGTGCAGGATCAGGGCGAGCCGACGCCGCGCGCGCTCCTCGGCGACGGCGGCTTCGAAGGCCATGTGCTGAACCCGCTCGTGCGCGCGGCGAAGCTGCTCTTCGAAACGCAGCCGCTCGGTCGCGTCGCGCGCGATGGAGAGGACGATGCGCTCTCCGCCGCCCACGTCGACGACCGTCCGCGACGTCTCGATGCGAACCACGCTCCCGTCGGGTCGCACGTAGGGCCAAGGATCTTCGGCGTGAAAAAGCGAGGGAGTGCTCTCGACGTCGGACCCTGCCCCCACTGCGGCTTCAGCAGCCGCCGTCGCGGGATCAGCTCGCCTTCGCTGTAGCGAGGGCGGCTCAGGAGAGCTGCATACGCGCGAGCCGATCGCGGAGCCGTCGCTCGAGCAGCTGCTTCTCGCCTTCGTTCGTCGCGAGCGAAATCGCTCTCGCCAAGTCGGACCGTGGGTCGCCCCCCGTGCGCTCGAGCATGTCTGCGCGCGTCGCGTAGAAGAGGTGGTAGTCCGCGAGCGGCCGCTCGAGCGACTTCAGCGCCGCGAGGCCCGCAGAGGGTCCGGCGAGCATCGAGACGGCGACCGCTCGGTTCAGCGCCACGACCGGTGAAGGCGAGACCTCCGCAAGCGCATCGTATGCAGCGACGATCGTCGCCCAGTCGGTGCTTTCCCACTTCGGCGCCGTCACGTGCGCCGCCGCGATCTCGGCTTGCAAGACGTACGGACCTCGCCCTCCCAGCGAGCGCGCGCGCCGAAGAGCCATCAGCCCTTCGCGGAGGAGCTCCCGATTCCATCGCGATCGATCCTGCGCGTCGAGCAGGATCGGCATCCCCTCGTCGTCGACGCGCGTGTGCGCGCGCGCAGCGCCGAACGCCATGATCGCCAGCGCACCGAACGCCTCGGGGGCGGCACGAGGTCGCAGAGCAGCCGCGCGAGTCGCAGCGCCTCCGCCTGGAGGTCGAGCCGCATCAACGGGCCGCTCCGCCCGGTGTGCCCCTCGTTGAACATCGCGTAGAGGACGGCCAGCGCCGCCTCCACGCGCTCCGCGAGCTCCTTGCGATCCGGCATCGCGTATCCGACGCTCTCGTCCGCGAGCGTCTGCTTCGCGCGCAAGATCCGCTGCGACACGGTCGCCTCCGAGCAGACGAACGCTCGCGCGATCTCCTCGGTCGAGAAACCCGCGACCACCTTCAGCGTGAGGGCGATCTGGTTGTCGATCGACAGCTCGGGATGACAGCAGGTGAAGATGAGCCGGAGATAGTCGTCGCTCAATGTGTCGATCGTGTCTCGCGGGTCCATTTCGTCCTCGACCAGAAGCGGCGCCTTCGCTTCCGCAACCACTCGCCGGCGTCGCGCATCCTTCGCTCTGTTCTTCGCGGCCGTCATCAGCCATGCGCCGGGGTTCGAGGGGACCTCTTCGCGCCACGCTTGCACCGCCGCGAGCGCCGCCTCCTGGAATGCCTCCTCCGCAGCGTCGAGGCTCCCGCACAGGCGCAGGAGGCCCCCCACGATGCGCCCGCGCTCGGTGCGCACCGTGTCGTCGACGATCGACGTCAGGTCCGCCACAGCTCGCGGATCTCCAGCGCGCCGTGCACGACGAAGGGGGTCTCGGCGGCCCAGCGCACCGCGTCTTCGATGCTCGTCATGCGCACGAAGAATAGTCCGCCGATGACCTCCTTGCTCTCGAGGAACGGCCCGTCGAACGTCGCGCGCTTCTCGCCGCGCGTCACGATGCGCCGTCCGCTCCTCGGCGACTCGAGGCGAAGGCCCCCGAGCATCGACGCTTCCGGGAAGCGACCGCGTGTCTCCTCGTCGATCCGGTCCATCACGTCGACCCACGCCTCTTCCGTCTTGGTGCTCCCGAGCACCGCACAGGCGAAGATCTTTCCCGGCTTCGCCTCCTTGTCCTTCGGGCACATGCCCTTCATCACCGGGCGCACCTCGATCTCGTCGGTCGGAAGCAGGGGAGCCTTCGCCGCGAGCTCCGTCGCCTCGTCGAAGCTGCTCGCCTGGACCCAGTAATAACCGCCGAGAGCCTTGCCCTCCTCGGCGAAGGGCCCGTCGCGGACCTCGAGGCGGTCGCCCTCGCGACGAACGCGCTTGCCCTCCTTGCTAGGGCGAAGATGGCCGCTGTCCTCGAGCCGCCCCGCGCGTCGCAGCTCGTCGGCGCAGGCGGCGCTCTCTTCGATGAGCTCCGACATCGCCTTCGGCGACTGCGACGCGTGGGCGTGCTCGTCTTCCCGTGTCATCAGCAGGTACTCGGTCACCGGCTCACCTCAGCGAGTCGTGCGCGCGCTGCTCGCCGCGACTCTTCGCCCGACTCGGACGACGCTCGTCCGTGGGCGCTCGAAGACCTTTCTCCGCACCGCTCGTCGCGACTCGTCGTCCCTGAACGCGAGCGACGTAGCCCTCGCCGATGCGCAGATAGCAGTTCCCAGCTAGGTCGATGAAATTGACGCCGGCCTGCGCGAACTCCTCGCCAAGATCTCGTCCGACGACGGGCGCGAGAACGAGGAGGCCCGGGAGGGACCTCGCCAGGTGAACGAGACGGTGCCCGAGGTCGCGCGTGAGGTGGCTGCGCTTCAGCTCGGCGGGCAGACGCACCGAACGATTCGGCGTGCGCACCACGACGAGGGCATCGACTTCACCATGCGGTTTGCGGGGGTCGATGCTGACCGCACGCACGAAGGACAGCTCGCGCAAACGTTCGAGGTACGGCTCGAAGTCGGGAGTCGCGATCATTTCTGCCAGAGAAGTCCGTCTATTACTAATGGACAAGTCAATCTAGCGAACGGCGGGACCCCGGCGGAGCAACCCAGAGAAGCGCCCCCTCCGGCAGTGGCCAACGCTGGCCCCCGCTCGCGCAGAGCACCGTTCCCCGAGGCCTTCCCGTAGCCCCCCGCGATCTACACGCCGGTATCGAGTCCAAGCTGCTCCCGCAGCCCCGCAACGTCGAAGCGCTCCGCCTCCGGGAGCCGTCCCTCGCTGTTCTCGATCTCGCGCAGCAGCAGGTCGAGCTCGCGCCGCAGCCGTGCGCTCTTCGCCGCCTGTCGCGGCGTCTTCCCCGCGAGAGCCGGAATCGGGGAGTCGAGCCAGGACGCGTAGTGCTTCGCCTTGTACTCTTGGATGATCGCGCCCGCACCTTCGAGCTTGGGCGGCGGCGGACGAGAGGGCGCGTTGCGCGCGCGCTCGAGGAGTACCTCGGGATCGGAGTGATCGCGGACACGATACCGAACCAAGCCCGCGCACGCCGTCTCGATCTGGCTGCGGAGCGCATCGGCTCGCTTGATCGAGTTCGTCTCGAGCGTGAGGCGCGCGTCGTGGACGCGCACCCTGCCGAGGAGGGTGCTCGGCATAGCTTTGTTCATCGCATTTCCCTCTCGCACGAAGCCGATCACCATCGCGCCCCCATCCGCGTCGGGTGATTGCGCGTGCTCGAGGCGAGAGACGCGCGCGATCACTTCGGCGCGCGTTCCGACGAGATCGAATCGATCGACGGTGAGGAGAAGCTCGTCGCCGTCAGTGTTCATCAGCTTTGGGACCGGGCGCGAGTCGAAGGCTTCGAGCTCGTCCTCCCACACCTCGATGAGGAGGGACGACACGCTCGGCTCGCGAAGCCGGTCGCGTGAGATCGCACCACGGCGGGCGCGCAGCTCGGCGCGCACTTCGCCGACGACCTCCGCCGCGGAACGCGGTGCCAGCGAACGCGGGTACATCCCGCAGAACACCGAGGTGTTCTCACAGTCGACGACGCGCCCGAGCACCGCGTCGCGGACGCCAAGCGATCGCGAGCCGAGGACCTCGTGCACGAAGCGCTCATCGTTGGTGAAGAGGTCTCGAAGTTGGATCCCTCGATCACGCTCGACGCATAGCACCTCCCAGATCGAAATCGACGCGCGCTGCTGTGCCTCGAGCCATCCGCGCTCGCGCGCCGTGAGCGTCGCCGCGAGCTCCTCGTAGAACCAGGTGACGATCGGCCGCCCTTCGACGTGCTGCTCGTAGAGCATCCACGGGCCCGCGAGCGCGAGCTCGACCCCATCGCCGTGATCGAGCGTGCCGGGGTACTCGTCCCGCGACTTCCACGTCGGGAAGCGCTGCTTCCCCCACCGGAGCATCGCGAGCGCGAGGCGGTTGTCGAGATCGTGGAGGTCGTTGCGCTTCGTCGTCGTTTCGACGAGCGCGCAACAGCGCTTAAACTTCTTGCCGCTCCCGCAGGGACACGGCTCGTTGCGTCCAACGCGAGCCATCGAGCGACACGGCTAGACCGTGCTCGGCGCGCTGGCAAGCGGCGACGGTCGTGGGGCGAGATGCAGCCTCACCGCCCGCCAACCCACTGCCGGTAGGCGACGATCCACTCCGCGCCGCTCGGTTTCGACGTCGGGAGCGGCAGATCGGCGATGGCGATCGCCTGCCTCGCCTTTCCCCGCATGCAAACTGCCACGATGCAATTGTCGTCGCGCTGCTCGAGCCGCACGACGTTGACGCGAAGACCAAGAACTTCTGTCTCGAACGGCAGCTCGAGATGCTCCTCGAGCATCGTGAACCAGCCCGTCGCTTGCTCGCGCTCGCCGTACGCGTCAACCGTCGCCTCCTCGATCATCTCCGCCAACCTCGACGCGCCAAGCCCCTGGTGCGCCTTACGAGCCGTCGTCGTCTTGCCCCTGACCGTCTTCATCACGAAGCCCCTTGCTGTGATCTGCTTCAATCCGTCGCCTGCTTCTGATCCCGCTCGCCACTCATGATCGCTGAGGCTCATTCTCGCGCCTCCAGCGATCGAAGAACCCACGGCGCCGGAGGTGTCGCTTGCGCATGGCCTCGAACCGCGCAGTGAACGGGACGGAAGCGCCGTCGCGACTGCCGAGGTCGCGAAGATCGGTCGCGAGCTTGATCGCCTTCTCGTAATCACTCTTCTCGACGAGCGCTTCGAGCTCCGCCCACGCGGCCTCGACGCGCTTCGCGAGCACGTCGAGACGCTTCTTCCGCGCGACGTCGGCTACGCTCTTCGCTTTCGCCGCGCGATCGGCTTGGGCACGTTCGCGCTTTTCCCGATACCCCTCTGCAAGGGCGAGGAGTTCGCCGACCGTCCGCCTGCCGTTGGCCTGCGCCGGTCGTGCCTTCACACGGAATGCGCGTAGGATTTCGGCGCCAAGCGCGAGATCGGGATCGTCGATTGCGCGACGCAGCCATTCGTCCTTCACTCCTGGAGCCAAGGCGAGGGCCCACTTCCGTACGGCGGAGCGCTCGCCGGAAGGTCGAGCGATGCCGTGTGCGGCCGCCGCAATCAGGTCCACATCGATGCGGAGGAACTCGACCATCGCCGCCTGCGCTGCGGTGAGCTGGGAGAGACCCGGCGGTGCCGGCGGTTCGACGTCCTTCTCGGCAGCGTCGCCCATTTGAAGGGCGAGGAGCCATGCCAGATACGCGACGCGCAGATCGCCGCGCGTCAGCTCCGTGCGGAGAGCGGCAAGCGTGGTGAGCGAGCCTTGGCTCTCCCCGTCGTCGTCCCGATCTTCGTCCTCGCTGCGGAGATCGAGGATGAGGTGCTCGCCTGCGACCCGAGCGCGTGCCGCGTCGCCCACGAAGTACGCGCGAAGACCCTTTCGGTCCACGCGGGCGGCGGGAACGCGCAGCATCAGTCGATGCGTTCCCCAATTCGCGAAGTGGAGGTGCGCGTCGAAAAACCGCTCCACGAGGTCGGCTGGATCCGCCTTGAGATCGCCCCACTCGTACTCGTTCCAGAAGCGCGTCGGCGTGATCTCCGCGCGCGTCGAGATCGCACGAAGCTCCGCCATCTGCTTGGACGTAAGCGGTCGATCGAGGGCGACGAATTCGTAGGACTGGTACTCGCTCATCACGCATCTCCGAGGCGTGGACGTCATCGCTGCTGCTTCTTTCCGGATCTACACGAGGCCGGGTGCGGCGCGTAGGATGCGCGCGTGGCGGCACCGACGAAGAAACCCACGCGCCAATGGCGCGACTACCGGACTGCGGCCGGCGGTCGTCCCGTGAAGACGTTCATCGAGAGCCTCACCGACGAAGAGGTCGCGTCGATCATCGCTGGAATGAAGGACGTCGTCGAGCGAGGGCTCGCGGTGGCGAAGCATCTTCGCGGTGATGTCTACGAAGTGAGGGCGGACGCGTCGAGCCGGAGCTTCCGCCTCTTGTTCTCAGCGGAGGGGAGCTATAGCCAGGTCCTCCTGTCTCTTTCCGTCTTCGAGAAGCGTACGCAGAAGACACCGTCTCGCGAGCTCGATCTCGCCGAAACTCGGCTCAGGGATTGGCGACTGCGCGGCACCGCAAAGAGGAAGGCCGGTGCGCGGGCGACGAAATCTCCCCGTTGACTCGCCGGAGCCGAGCGATGGCCTTGACGCCATAGCTTTGAAGCTACAGGCTTACGAGATGGCGAAGGACTTTCTCGCAGAAATCGTCGAGGAGCGGACGGGGCGCAACCCCAAGTTCCCGCACATGGTGGCTGAGGCCGAAGTGCGCCGGAAGCTCGCTCGGAAGCTGGCGGCGCTTCGCGAGAAAAAGGCACTCTCGCAGACCGTCGTCGCGGCCCGCATGGGAACCGCGGCGTCCGTCGTGAGTAAGCTCGAGGCGGGCGGCGACGTGAAGGTTTCGACGCTGCAGCGCTACTGCGCGGCGATTGGAGAGAAATTCTCCGTCGCGGTGTGATCGAATCCCGCGCATCCACGCGGAGAGACTCGCTTGGTGCTCTTCCCTTCTCTGCAGACGCTTGGAGACAGCCCTCTCTCTGCGCGCGCAGGCTGCATTCCCTGAGGCCGGCATTCTCTGAGGCTCCCTCGTCTTCACGGTCGTCTCCAAAATAGTCTCCAAGACCACGACCGATCCGAGCGGACGGCCGTGGACTGGAGTGGACATCTCGCGACGCCCAACGCCCGGAAATCGAACCCTTTCACGCCGAAAGACGAGCGCCATCGCCAACTTACGATTCACTCATTGAGAGGGTTCGATTCCCGGCGCCTCCACCACAATCTGGCTGACAACAAGGTACTTCGTCACTCTTAGGACGTCGTGGGCAGCCCGTGGGCGCGGCCACGGCTAGTCTTCGCTCATGGCGCCTACGCCCGACTTGGTCGTGGTTCCGCTCGGGCGGACGAGCCATCGCAGACCGGACGCCGCTCGGGCGCATTGGATCGCAGGCGCAATAAGTGACCGAAGTGCGCTTCACCTCGCGTGAGGGATTGGCTGGCAGAGCGCGCGTCGAGCCGTTGGCGCGACGCGCTCCCTGGCGGGAGAGTCTTTCGGACACGCATGAGTCGTGGCGACGCTCCATCGACTGAGAACACGAGCGATCACGTCTGGCACGATGCCTGCTCAATCGATGAGAGATGTGCAGAGGCGAAATCAACTCGCCGCGGAGGAGAAGAAGCCATGAAGCTCAATGCATTCGGGCGCGTCGTAGGGGTGGGTGCCGTCGTCGCCTCCGCGCTTGCGGCTGGCTGTGCGCACGACGCCGTTCCGCCACAGTCGCCGGTCGCGCAAACCACGTCATCGACGACGATTACGAGCGGCGTTGCCCCGGCGACCAAGGGGGTCGTCGTCTCCGACGAACTACGAAAGGCATGCAACATCGACCTGAACAACGAGCAGACTGCGCCGAAGTTCGACTTCGACAACAGCGCGATTCGCGCGGACGATCGTGCCATCCTCGATCAGATCGCGCGTTGCGTGACGAGCGGACCGCTGAAGGGGCGGTCGCTGCATCTCGTCGGGCGCGCCGATCCGCGCGGCGAGGACGAATACAACATGGTGCTCGGTTCGTCGCGGGCGTCGAGCGTTGCTAGCTACCTTGCCGCGCTGGGCGTCTCCCGCTCGCAGATGGCGGAAACGTCGCGCGGCAAGCTCGACGCGACGGGTACCGACGACACGAGTTGGCAGCTCGATCGTCGGGTAGACATCGAGTGACGTTTGCCATGCTCCCGGGGTGCGGCTCCCTGGAGCCCCGACGCGGGACGGCAAACAGCTCCTCATCCAATCGAGGTTAGAGACGACAATGAACGGTTTCCATCACGCTGGGCTCCTTGCCATAGCGGTCCTCGCGGGCGCGTGTGTCCCGCAGGGCAAGTACGACGCGGCACTGAAAGACGCGCAGACGGCGCACGCGGACGCGCAGACGGCGCACGCGGACGCGCAACAGCGGTCGGCCGATCTTGCGAACGCGCAGGCCCAGATCGATCACCTCAATGCCTCGATCAGGGATCTGCAGGCGCGAGCGGCGGCGTGCGACAAGGACCTGCAGACCGCGCAGGGGAGCGCGCACGATCTCCAGGCGAAGGCCGACGGCGCGATCGCCGAGAACGAGCAGCTGCGAAAGGAGCTCACGCGTCTCGGCAAGAACGCCGACGCGCTGCTCGCGGAGAAGGGGTCGCTCGCGAGCGCGCTCGCCGACGCCAAGGCGCGCCTCGAGGAGTTGCGCCGGGCCCAGGCGGCCTCCGATGCGCGCGCCGCACTCTTCCGTCAGCTCGCGCTCAAGTTCCAGAAGATGATCGACGCGGGTCAGCTCAAGGTGGTTCTGCGGAACGGCCGCATGGTGCTCCAGCTGCCGGACGACGTGCTCTTCGACTCGGGGCAGACCGTCATCAAGCCCACGGGACGACAGGCGCTCGCGCAGGTCGCGACCATCCTTCGAACGATCTCGGATCGACACTTTCAGGTCGCTGGGGACACGGACAACGTGCCGATCAACACGCAACTGTTCCCGTCGAACTGGGAGCTGTCCACGAGGCGGGCCGTCGAGGTCGTGAACTTCCTCGTCGACCAGGGCATGAAGCCTGACCTGCTTTCGGCAGCCGGCTACGGCGAGTTCGATCCCGTCGCGACGAACGACGCGCCCGAAGGGCGGAAGCGGAATCGCCGGATCGAGATCTCGCTTCAGCCCAACATCGACGAGCTCGTGTCGATGCCGACCACGCCTTGACGATCAGCGCGCAGGGTCACCCGCGTCCGAATCCATCTTTCGAGACGGGACCGCCTGCGCTTGGGGAGGCGCAGCGACGGGTGCCGACGCCGACGGAGCCGCCGACGCGGGCGCTTTGGACGCCGTGCTCTGCACCACCGGCAGCGAGCACGCGGGCCGCGCGACCAGCGAATCAACCTTGTCCTCGAGCCCCCCGATACGAGCTCGCAGCTCGGCGAACCGCGCATCGAACGAGGCGGTGGTCTCGTCGATCCGGTGCGCCGCCCCCTCCAGGTCCTTCAGGCTAGCCGGGAGAGAGCGAAGGTCCGCGAGCTCCCCTTCGACCGAGGCGATCCCCTTCTCCATGGCCACGGTGTGCGCGCTGAGATCCTTCTGTGCCTCGTCCGTGCGGGCGACGTACTCACCCACGATCTTGCCCTGCTTCGCGAGCGCTGTGTTCATCTGGTCGACAATCAACTGCGCCTTCCGCTGCTCGTCCGGCGGCAGCTTCCCCACGAGCGCGCGAATGTCGCCGGCCGTCGACTCGATGGCCTGAAGGTTGTGCCGCTGCTCGTCCAGCGCCCCTTCCTCTTCCTCCGTGCGCATCGCCAGG
>Ga0302319_10024121_pt1 | contig 10831 bp, 7 predicted proteins | sample Bog_T0_2_FD_203319 | JGI IMG/M metagenome (GOLD analysis project Ga0302319, IMG submission 203319) | Peat permafrost microbial communities from Stordalen Mire near Abisko, Sweden - Bog_T0_2 | ecosystem: Environmental > Terrestrial > Soil > Wetlands > Peat | place: Sweden: Abisko, Stordalen Mire... | reverse complement strand
GCACGTGTGGTTGAATGAAACCAATGAATGGATTTATCCGCATTTGCAGATCGCCCAGGAACGGATGACCGAACTGGCCCAACGTTACCCCGAGGCAACCGGCTTGACCGCCCGGGCCCTGCGCCAGGCCGCCCGCGAATTATTGCTGGCCCAGGCCAGTGACTGGCCGTTCATTTTGCGCGCCGGCACCAGCCCGGACTACGCGCGCCGGCGGGTCAAAGATCATTTGCTGCGCTTCATTGCCCTGCACGAACAGCTCACGTTTTCCCAAGTCGATGAGCCATGGCTGGCGGAAATTGAAGCGCGGGATAATTTGTTTCCCGATATCCATTGGAATTATTGGAGGTAATCTTCTTTGTCTTGGGACGACAACGAAATGAAATCAGAGTTGAAACCCGCCGGCGCCAAAGCGCGGGCTTTGCTGAAGAAACTGGAAGCGTTGGCCGAGCGGGGAGTCGACGGTGAGAAGATTTCCGCGCAAGGCAAGATTGCCCGGCTCAAAGCGCGCTTCGATTTCACGGTAAATGATCCCACCGGGGGCTGTGATTTGTTTTTCGGTAACTTCAAACGTTCCGCCACGGCCAGGCGGGTCTATACTTTCCGGGCCGATGAATTTGATCTCGCCAATGCCGTGAAATGGGCGATCGAATCGGCCACGGAGATCCCTTGCGTGTACCGGGACGGCGACCTCCTGGCTGAAGCAAATCCCGCGACGGTAAAACGTTTGGTGGACATCGCCACGCACATCGCCGGCACTTTCCGCGCGCTTCTGGAAAAATTTAGCGCGGTGTATGGCGTCAAGCTCCATGATCGGACTGCTTTCGTCATGGGGTTGTATGATGGCATGATGAATGAAGCGCGGAATGCCGGGCAACGACTGCCCAGCCCGGCGGGAACGAAAAGACGGGTAAAGGTGAAGAAGAATGCCGTGACTCACGCTCCCGGACTCCATATTCACCCCTACACGATTGCTTTAAGCCTCGGTAAACAAATTCGTTTCTCGGCGCCGCTGACCCAAATGGCGGCTGAATTGGATGGTGTGATCCAGAAGCACCTGACGCATGCGTCAACGGAAGAGGGTTCTCCGAAAAAGTTCTCGCCTTGAACCTGGGAATTCGGGCTACCATGATTCATCCATGAAACTTGCCCTCTTCCTCTCGATCACCCTGTCGGTTTTCGGCTGGTTCATTCAATGCTCCCCGCTCCCTGCCGCCGATTATCCACCGCCCAAATTGCCGCCCGTCAAGATTATCTTTGACACCGATGTCGGCAACGACGTCGATGACGTGCTTGCCCTTTCGCTGCTGCACGCCTTGGAAAGCCGTGGCGAATGTGAATTGCTGGCCGTGACCATAACCAAGCCCGATGAATTGGCCGGCCCGTTCATCAACGCAATGGACACGTTCTATGGCCGCCCGGGCATTCCCATCGGCTTCACCCAGGCAAAGTTGAAAAATGATCCCAGTAAATTTCTCTCGTTGGTCGAAGTGGTGGACGACGGCAAACTGCGTTATCCCCACCTCCTCAAGCAAAGTTCTGACGCGCCCCCCGCGACCCGGCTTTTGCGAAAGATTTTGAGCCGGCAGGCGGATCATTCTGTGGCGCTGATTCAAGTCGGCTATTTTTCCAATTTCGCCGCCCTATTGGACACGCCGCCGGATGAGTTCTCGGCGTTGACCGGACGCGACTTGGTGCGACAAAAAGTGAAACTGCTCTCGGTCATGGCCGGGAATTTTGATGCGAGCAAACAGGAACATTTTCTGGAATATAATGTGACGCAGGATTTGCCGGCGGCCAAAAAGCTCGCGCAGGAGTGGCCGACGCCCATCGTGTGGAGCGGATATGAGATTGGCGCGGCGCTGCCTTATCCTGCCGTGAGCATTGAACGCGATTTTTCCTATGTTCCCCATCACCCCGCCGCCGAGGCCTATTATCGGTACAATCCGCCGCCGCACGAACGTCCGACCTGGGATTTAACTGCCTCACTTTATGCCGTCCGCCCGGATCGCGGTTATTTTGATCTTTCGCCACCCGGCCGCGTTGCCATTGAGCCCGATGGCTTCACGCGTTTCACACCCGAACCGCAAGGCCGTGACCGCTATTTGATTGTCCCTGATGCCCAAATCCCGCGCGTGAAGGAAGCTTTGGTCCAGCTCGCCAGCCAGCCGCCCGGCCAATAGAACCATGAGCATCGTTCCGAAGGACTCGTTTTTTTGCGATTTAGTCCGAACGCGCGCCGGAGATCCGGACCCTTTTGCCTTGAAAATGTTTTCGGCGTAGTCGAAGCTCGTTTGAGCCCAAATTAAAATATTATCCCTCATCTTATGAAACGATTCATCGCGGTCGCGGCAATACTGGCCTGGTTCACCGTTTCCACGCTGGCCGACGACTTGGCCCAGCTGGAAGGAAAATGGTCGTTGAAGAAAACCAATGCCGAAGGCCAGAACATTACCCAGACATTGGAGATCAAAACCAACACGTTTAAATTTAGAATAATTCGCGGCGACGAAACCACCATCTATGCCGAGGGTAAGTTAAAACTCGAAAAGTCCGGCCCGTTTAACGTAGTTAAATTCACCGATATCAAGGCCGGTTCCTCCGAATCCGATCTCGACGACATCAACGACGACCACCTCTCCATCTATGTGCTGGCCGATGAGGCGTGGACAATGGCGGCCAATTTTGACAAGGATCGCGAAGACCAAAAGCCCAGCCTCGATCGCTACACTAAAGCATCCAATTAATGTCGTTGCAAAATCTCCCGCGCCGGAAAAACGTGGGCGGATGGGCAAAAGGACTTGCAAATCTTCCAAGCAGGGAGAAAATCTCGCAACGCTGGTCGGGGAGGCAAGAAATCATATGGGAAATGTGAGCTAATGGTTTTCGCCCTTCGCTCATAATTTGCCAACGTCACTCGCCGGTCGCAGCGTTCATCCACGCGGGACAACGCCAGAGCTCGCGCGGACGGCCATTCAAATTATGAAGAGTATCGTCATAGGACTTTTGATCGGAGCGGGCCTTGCGGCCGGTCAACTTCATGCGCAATATCAACCGTTGGCGGGGGAAGCCCCCTCGGCGGAAGCGGCGCTCACTCCCGGGTTGCTGAAATCACTGGAACAATCGTTTCCGATGACGCCACAACTGCGGGCCGTCCGGGATGCGCTGGCCCGCAACAGCGTAGGCTCGCTGGTGATCAACCCGGACGTGGAGAATGGCGCCGATGCGCTGTTTACCAAGGAGATCGCTGAACCCGGCTCCATCGCCGACCAGAAGGATTCCGGGCGTTGCTGGCTTTTCGCCGGCCTCAACGTCCTGCGCCCGGGAGTCATCGCCCGGCAAAGGATGAAAGACTTCATGCTCTCGCAGGCTTATGAACAGTTTTATGAAGAGCTGGAAGCGGCCAACCGTTCCCTCGAGCTTGCCATCACCCTGCGCCAGGAACCAATTCACAGCCGCCGCCTGGACACCTTCCTCCAAAATCTGATCAGCGACGGCGGCAATTGGAACTACGTCCGCGCCTTGATCCAAAAATACGGGGCAGTGCCGGAGTCGGTCATGCCGGATGACTATGCCGCCTCGCATTCAGGCGAAATGGCCGGGCTGCTGTCGGCGCGCCTGCACAAGGCCGTGATCGAGATCCGCCAGCCGTCCCACGATGGCGCCACCGTGGCTGAACTTCGCCAATTGAAAATGGCCGCCCTGCAGGACGTCTACAAAATTCTCGTGCTTTGCCTGGGCAAACCGCCCGAGACCTTCGAGTGGCGGTACGAAACCAAGGACGGCAAAGTCAGTCCCCTGGCAAGCTTCACGCCCGCATCCTTCCGCCACAAATTTTTGGAAGCAGACCTGGACCGATACGTGAGCTTTGCCAACTATCCGGGCCAGCCCATGCATGCCCACCTGGAATGGGCCTGGGAGCGGAACATGGCCGACCAGCCGGACCTTGAGGCGGTCAACATTGACATGACGGAAATGGTGGACATGACCCTCAAATCCGTGCTCGCGGACCAGCCCGTCTGGTTTGCCGCCGACTCCTCCGCGGAGGGCGATAGGGAAAAGGGACTCTGGCTCAAGGACCTTCAGGACAAGTCAGATTTGTTTGGCATGGATTTCGCGATGAGCAAGGCGGATGCACTCGCCTATGATGGCGGCTCCCCCGACCACGCCATGGTGATTACCGGTGTGGACCTGCGCCAGGGCAAACCCGACAAATGGAAGATCGAAAATTCGTGGGGAAAAAAGGCCGGCAACGATGGCTGGTTTATCATCGATAGTAATTGGTTTAACCTCCATGTCTACCAGATCATCATTGACCGTCGTTTCGTCCCCCCTTCATTGTTGGCCTTGACCGCACAGAAAAAGATCCTGCTGCCGCCTTGGGATCCCTTCACGGATTGGACGAAGGGACACTGATCGATTGACTTGGTAAAAGGCGAAAGTTGCTTGCCTCGACAGTGTCTGGAACCGCTCACCGGTTTAGGTGATGGGCCAATAACCAGTTTTAGGGATAGGTGTGCGCCCGTTTTTAGTCTAGTATTGGGAGGTTCGATAACCGAAATCGATTCAGAGCGGCAGGGTTCGTCTTTGCTAAAATCAAAACAGACGACTGTCCGGCCTGTCCCAAAACCTGAGTGGAAGAGGGAGAACGAATCCGCCAGACGATTTCGCCCCATAATTTTTTGGCGCTCGATATTTCGAGAAAGAAAACATGATTTTAGAACATAAATAGACAAATGACGGGTCCCTTTGAGATTGCCGCGTCAGTAGAAAGTGAAATTTTCCTGCCAGCGAACGGTTTCAGAATCGGAATTGAGATTGCTTCCAAATTCTTTTCGGTGTTGGGGCGCCTCCTCCAGCCAGTCACCTCCCTTAGTTTATTAAAATTCAATGAACGTTCATTTGCATTCAATTAAGAGTCGGATCACTTTGTCGGCAATCCTCTTGGCGCTGGTCTCCGGAGTTTTTAGCTTGAATGCGCAAGCGACCTTTCAGCCGGTCAATTTACGGTGCGCCCTGCGCACCAACCCTTGGGGAATCGGCGATGCCAATCCCCGGCTGTCCTGGCAACTGCAAAGTGATGGCCATGTGCGAAGCGAGACGCAAACTGCCTACCAGATCCAAGTGGGGTCGACGCCTGGCGCATCCGGCCTGTGGGACAGCGGCAAGGTCGCCAGCCGTCAAACGGTGGATGTTCTGTACGGCGGACAGGCATTGACCAGCGGAGAATTGTGCTATTGGCAGGTGCGCGTTTATGACGGCAGTAATAATGTGTCCGCTTGGAGCGCGCCCGCCCATTGGTCCATGGGATTGTTGAACCCCTCAGACTGGACGGCGCAATGGATCGGTTATGACGCCGCCTACAGTCCCCCACCTTCGGAGGCGGCCAGCAATGCCCTGTTTAACACCTCGGGATTGAGCTGGGTTAGTTATTCCCCCTCCGGGCAAACCTCGCAAGGGGGATTTTCCGAGTCCGCCTTGCGCAAACAAGTTATCTTGCCCGCCGGTCAGACCATTACCAATGCGGTAATGGCCCTTTACGCGGACAATGCTTGCAAAGTCTATGTGAACGGGCACGAAATGACCAATTCGGCGAAACGCTGGGAAGCCACCGCCCGGATCGGGGTCACCCCCTGGTTGCATTCGGGAACCAATGAGATCGCGCTCGATGCCACCAGCGGTGACGCGCAGGAGACGGCGACCGTGATCGGCCAATTGGTGGTTCAGTTTGCCTCCGGAAGCGTCTCCAACCTGCCGGTCGATACCACGTGGAAAGCCGCCGCATGGCCGTCCGGCTCCTGGACGGCGACCAATTATAATGATTCCGCCTGGGCGACGCCCTCCACCAGCGGCTCGCCGTGGGGAACGCCCGCCTTGAATGACCTGGCCCGCGTGCCCGCGCCGTTTTTACGCAAGAATTTTTCCGTCGCCCGGACCGTCACCCGGGCGACCATTTATGTCACCGCCCTGGGCGTTTACGAATTGCGCCTGAACGGCCAAAAGGTTGGCAACGATGTGTTGACGCCGGGTTGGACTCAGTTCACCAAACGCGTGTATTATCAGACGTATGATGTGACCGGCTTCGTTCAGGGCGGTTCGAACACAATCAGCGCGATTTTGGGAGACGGTTGGTATGCGAGCGATATCGCCTTCAAGGGCCAGCGGCTCAACTACGGCGGGACCCCGCGATTTATCGCCCAACTCGTCCTCCAGCTTTCTGACGGCACGACGCAAACGATCGCGACGGATTCCTCTTGGAAAGCCACTTATGGTCCCATCCTATGGAGTGATCTCCTCCTGGGTTCCGGCTATGATGCCCGTTCGGAGCTGCCCGGCTGGGACACAACTAATTTTGACGACAGCGCTTGGTCGCCGGTGACCACCGGCCTGGGCGCCGGCGCCCTCGGTTTTACCAATGTCACCGGCGTCCTCGATGGCTTCGTGGTTAACAATGTGCTCAATTTCGTCGTCAATAATACGGATATGGGCGGCGACCCCGCATACGGTATCGCTAAAACCCTGCAAGTGAATTACCGGTTGGGTGGCACGAACCTCACTTCGTCTTTTGCGGAAAATTCGACGGTGACCATCGGTGGCGGGGGCCAGGTTTTGGTTATTCTTCAGGCACTGTATGGAAATGCGGCGGCGTTTCCGGGTGTCGGTGGATTGCAAGTTCAACCGGCAGTTACCGAGCCGTCGCGCCCGCTGGAAACCAGGGCGGCCCAGACCTTGACCGTGCCCCAAGCCGGTTGTTATACGTTCGACCTTGGCCAGAACATGGTGGGCTGGGTGCGCCTGAATATCAGCGGCAGTATCGGTGACCGCATTACTGTGCGCCACGGCGAAATGTTGAACCCCAACGGCACCGTTTACACCGCCAATCTGCGCGGCGCCACCGCCACGGATTTTTATACTTTTGCCACCAATGGCACGATCACGTACGAGCCCCGCTTCACCTTCCACGGCTTCCGTTATGTGGAAATCCGCGGTTTGACTGTGCCGCCGACCTTGAGTTCGGTCACGGGTATTGTGGTGCATTCGGACATGCCGCAAACCGGCGCTTTTGCTTGTTCCGAGCCCATGGTAAATCAGCTCTATAGCAACATTGTCTGGGGCCATAAAGGCAACTATCTTGAAGTGCCGAGCGACTGCCCTCAACGGGACGAGCGCATGGGATGGACCGGGGACACGGAGTTTTTTGTGCCGACGGCCGCCTATAATTTTGACGTCCAATCGTTCTTCCGCCGCCACCTGGTCACTTTCTGTAATGACTCGCAAACGCCGGGCGGCGCCTATCCTGTCGTGGTGCCCGACATGGGCGTCGGCGATGGCGGAACCGCCTGGGGCGATGCCGGCTGGATTTGCCCTTACAACATGTACCTCGCCTACGGCGATACTAACATAATCTCTGACCACTATGCCTCGTTCATAAAGTGCGGACAATTCGATGCCGCCAATGCGACGGGCTATGAGATCACCAGTCTGCCCGGTGATTTTGGCGACTGGCTGAGCATGGGCGGCACGGTGTCGTCCACCGTGATTGACACTGCCTACTATGCCTATTACGCGCAGGCGATGTCCGACATGGCCGCTGCCATTGGGGATAGCGCGGATGCGGCCACATATTCCACATTGCATAACAACATCGTTGCCCGGTTTGCCACTTTCTTTAATCCTGACGGCTCCTTCACCGATGGCAGCGATCAAACGGGCTATGCATTGGCTTTCACCTTGAATCTGGTTCCCGCCAATTTGCGCGCCTTGGCCGCCCAACAATTCGCCAACTCCATCGCCAAATTTAACGGACATCTGGCTACGGGCTTTATCGGCACGCCCCGGCTTCTGCCGGCCTTGCATGCCGCCGGTCGCGATGACCTGGCTTACCAGCTGTTGCTGCAGAAAACCTTTCCGTCGTGGCTTTACCAGGTCACCCTCGGCGCCACGACGATGTGGGAGCGCTGGGACGGCTGGACGCCCGGCGCCGGTTTCGAGACGGTCGCTATGAACTCCTTCAACCACTATTCCTTCGGCGCCGTGGGCCAATACTTATATAGCGCCGTCGGTGGCATCAGTCCCGCCAGCCCGGGATATCAATCCATTCGTATTCAGCCGGTCCCGGGCATTGGCTTGACGTGGGCCAATACCAGCTACAATTCCACCCGCGGCCTCATTTCAACCGCCTGGACCAATCTGGGCAATGCCTTCAATCTGGCGGTGGTCATCCCACCCAATACCACCGCCCAGATTTTCGTGCCCACTACCAATGCCGCGGCCATTTCCGAAAGTGGATTGCCCGCGGCCAGCGCGCCGGGAGTCACCTATGTTGGGATCACCAACGGCGCCGCGGTCTTTAACGTGGGTTCCGGCCATTATTTTTGGTCATCGCCGCTGCCGTTTCCGGCCGGGCCCGCGAATCTGGCGGTCACGGAAACCGATGCCGCATTTTCCTCGGCAAATTTCCCGCCCCTGCCGGCGGGTGATCTGCTGACCAATGCCTCGGTCACCGTTCCCGTCAACACGACCGTCCCGGCGGCGGAGAATCATCTGACCGATTTGGCGCTGAAAGACGGGATCACTGGCGCTCCCCTTACGACCAACCGCAGCTACGAGATTTCCGGTGGCGCCATTACCTTTTATCTCGGCCCGGGGGCCAACGGCACCGGCTTCACTATTACCAATTTAAACACCTATACTGCCTGGCAGGACGATGGACGCGAAGACGCGAATTATGGGGTCAATTATTCGATCGACGGCACCAACTTTTTCCCGATCGCCACCGTGGCTTATAATCCTTCACCTTATCCCACCAAAGATGGCACCGGTGGAACCTTGACGTCCTTGTCGGTATCCAATTTGACCGGCGTCCGTTATCTCCAATGGAGTTTTTCCGCCAGTCAACAGAACAGCGGCGTGGGATACACGGAAGTGGCCGCCTTTGGCGGGCCCAGCCGGTCGTCCGCGCCCGCGACGGTGAGCGGATCGCCCGCCGCCGGGTTGACCGGTTTTGTCATGAATATCAGCGGACTTTCCATCGGTGAAAATTATCTCGTCCAGAGCACCACCAACCTCCTTTCCGGCAGCTGGATCACGGAAACCAATTTTAACGCCACTCAAGCTGCCACGACATTTTCTAATTCCGCGATTCAGGCGCCCCGGAAGTTTTACCGCTTGATCGGAGAGTAAAGGTCTCCCGCCTCACTGCTGCAATCAACGTTCGGAAATAAAAAAATTCCCGCTGGGTACCCAGCGGGAATTTTTGTTTTTCAAGCCTGGCTTTCGCCAGCAGTCCATTTACGCCACGCCGGCCTTTTCCGCGCTGGTCGCCTTGGGCGGCGTCGATTCGCCCGTGCTGGAGATGTCTTCCGCACCGGCAGCGTGGAAGATCGCCTTGGCGCGACGGATCTCATTGGAATTATCGGTGTGAACCGAGATCAGGATGTTGCCGTTTTTTATTTTTCCTTCGTACCGCTTGGCTTCGTACTCGGGAATTCCCAAGCCGATCAGTGCGCCGACGATGCCGCCGGCCGCCCCGCCGACCGCCGCGCCACCCAAGGCTGCCATGATCGGCCCAGCGGCGATAAATGGACCTACCCCGGGAATGGCCAGCGCGCCGATCCCCACCAGCCAGCCCAATGCGCCCCCAAGAATCCCGCCGGTGACACCGCCGGTGGTCGCGCCTTCGGGCGCTTTGGTGTGCTGTTCATGGGCGAAATCCTTGGTTCCTCCCTTGTCCGGCATCAGAACCGAGATATCGTTGTTAGAAAAATTCGCGGCCTTCAATTGGTCCACGATGTTGATGGCTTGCGTTTGCGTTTTGGCAATGCAAATGACGGATGATTTTGACATAAGACTATTAGTTAGGTTGTGGTTGATGGTTAACGATGAAATCAGGGATTGGTTTTGACCTCAAGCTGGTCGGTCACGTTGTTTTCGCCCGCGGCACTCTTGGCCAGCGCGTCGATGCTGGTTTTTTCCGAGTCATTTTCGACCGGACCACGGAGAGTCACCTGGCCATTTTGCGTGATTATTTTAATATTCTGCGCTGCCACCGAAAAATTATTCGTGCCGTTCACCACCAGCTTCCGGATCTGTTGGGTAAGCTGGATATCTGCGGACGAATTGCCCTGGTCGATGGGGGTCTGATTGACCCCGTTTCGGTCCCGCGCATTATTTTGACTATTGTCGGCGGAATTTGAATTCGTCCCGTTCCCCGGGGAATTGGTTACGACAAACAGAGTGTTCGTCGAAGAGTCGTCCGCCGTCCCATTCTTTATCTGGCAACCCGAAACCGCCAAAACCAGAGGTATGCCTGCCACCGAAACCAAGTTCGCCAATTTTATTTTTTTGTTCATGTTGTTTTTCCTTTTCCTTTGACCATAACTTTTTAATAAGGGTTAAAAGTCGGTTTAACTGGTTTTAGCAGGTGAAATGCCACCGATGAATTGGGCCATTTCCCTCGGAAATTGGGGTCTTTCGCTTGCGAACCGCGGAAATATGCACGGTCCATTCGTCATTGTGCATGATTGTCCCGCTGCTTCGTTTAGCGGTTTATCGATCGAGATGGGGAATAGGAAGGGGCGAGAATTGAACCGAAGCAAGGCCATGCGGGCGCCATTTCAATCATAGTTCATAATTTAGACTTCATAATTTTACCCCTTCCGGCCCGCTGACCCGGTTGTAAAACTCTTTTGCGGCCGCCACCCGCCTTTGATAAGCTGAACCGATGCGAATTTTTGTTTCGACTTTCAGTCTGTTGCTGGCGCTGTCGGCGTCCGGTGCGGAACTGCATTTTAATTTCGGTGATTTCTCCATTGGCAGCGTGCTTACCAATTTT
>Ga0302319_10024120_pt1 | contig 10831 bp, 6 predicted proteins | sample Bog_T0_2_FD_203319 | JGI IMG/M metagenome (GOLD analysis project Ga0302319, IMG submission 203319) | Peat permafrost microbial communities from Stordalen Mire near Abisko, Sweden - Bog_T0_2 | ecosystem: Environmental > Terrestrial > Soil > Wetlands > Peat | place: Sweden: Abisko, Stordalen Mire... | reverse complement strand
AATTGCGTCGTTGCGGGGGCGGGATCAGGCTTTCCCTCGCAGGTGATGTACTTGCCGGATAAGAACAGATCATTGACGACGATCAGACGTGTAGCCCGCATGGGCTCTGCCATCGTGATGCTGTAATAGCCGCCGGCCCCAAAATCCTTCAAAGCGCGCTGACGTTGCGATGCGCTCAACCCCTCGGCAACGATCTTGCCAGTCTCGGACAAAAAGTCGCTTCCCGCATCCAGTTTATAGTCGCCGCAGCCGCTGTCGTTATTGCCGAGGGCGACGTAAACCGGCATTTCGGGAAATGAACCACGCAACTCCCCTAACACGAAGCTGAGAGTCTTCAGAACGAAGGCTTGATAATCTCCAGGTTTCGCGTCTGGGAAAAGCGTCGAGTAACGGCAAGTGAATGCGTGAGAGATCAGGTCGCCGCTCACCATCATGAACTTCGCATCGGGCTGCCTGGTATGCATTGCGTCCAGACTGGAATGCAATAGCGTCAAAGGCGTATCGACCCCCCGCGCATGGCAAGTCTGCTGAAGGGCGTCGAACGCCTGCTGCTGATTCGGCGAAGCCGTTGCTGAGAGGATTCGCTGCCACTCGGCCACAGGCGCGGCCACAAGGTCTTTAACCTTCGCAGGATCGTGAAACGGATCGAAATGGATATCGCTGACAAAAAGCGCGGGAATTGTTACAGCGTCGGCATTCGAAGCGACCGCTTGCTTTAACCCCTGCGCCTGCGCCGAGGGGATCGGTTCGAATACGATCGAGATGCATAGCAGCGCGAAGATCGTCAGGGACAACGAGCGAAAAGAAAAGCACATGGAGAGAACCCCTGTTGTGCCTCCATATTAAAGGCTTCTACGTCCGTTCACGAAAACCCCGACGAAGAGCTGACCGAAAATCATCCCCATTAAATCTCTAAGCTGCGAAATCTGCTTTTTCGATTTGAACCTGTTTGACAACGCTAATTAAAGTGAACGCACTCGGCCCGCTCAAGCGCATGGTTGTTTGAATTCTGCCGCCCGCAAGTATCTGCGAAGTGCCTTCGTTCGCGGGCGATGAAACCGGCGCGTCTCCATTGTCGTCAAATTGAATTGCTCCGAAGCTGAATCTCAAGTCGGGTTCTCCGTCGACAATATTCTGCGGTTCTCCCAGATTGAAATGAGCCTTGACGGTTAGGCGAACGTGATCTGAGAAAGTCAGACTTTTGTCCGCATCACTTCTAATGGCTCTCATACTTTTGTGCATATTCACCTCACACGCTGGTTTATCTGCATGCACAACACCAAACTCAGCATTAGGAGACAGCAATCGAGTTTGGGCGCATTTGTGGGCCGGAATTTCCAGTGAATTGCTGTCCCAATTCTGTTTGTGAGGCGAAATTAACGATTAATGATCATGGTGCCGTGGCTTCCTGGATCTCCACTCTTTCACCTCTAATCTCTAACTCATTTTCTTCGATTAAAGCGCTTTGAAATGTTTGTAAGCCCTTTTGGATCAATAAATCACGAATTTCAAAGGGTGCTGCTGACGGTTTGGCCCGATTCGTGCTTAAGCGGAAGTACGGCACCGACCATCTAAACAAAATGCTCTGAGTCTGGCGTCAGGAAGGCGACAACGGAATGGGGATCAAGCGGGAAAGGCGATTCGCCGACCCTCATGCAGGTGAATTAGGCAGCGCGCGAACTGATGCACCACTACTGTTTACATCGAAAATGGCCCCGCTTGAAGTAGGCGATGTGACCGATGCGGATAGTCGTGGGACGCAGACGCTGCGCGGCATCCACTCTCAAACGGTTACCAAGATTCCCCCTCGCACTTCGTGGACGAGGTCGCGGCCATCGGATTTGACGGACCATCCGGCGTCTTCTCCGATGAACCCGTTTCGCGTAGGTGCCATTGGAAATTCGCATAGGCGTGTGCTTGTCGCTGAGAGTGATCCAGAAATCCGAATGATGCTTCAGGAATGGCTCCAGGGATGGGGCTACCAGGTTGTCATCGCCAGGGGTGGTATTGAAGCATGGGACATCCTGCAGCAGGAACGCCCGCCTGAATTGGTGATCATGGATCGAACGATGCCGGAGATCGAGGGCGTGGAGCTTTCCCGCAGATTGCGCCGCGACCAGCGCGATTACTATCACTACATCCTGCTGATTACAGATAAATGCTCGAAGAACGATATTGATCATGCATTGGAATCGGGAGCCGACGACTACCTGGTCAAGCCATTCGGCAAGGACGAAATGAAGGCACGTCTTGCGGCGGCAAACCGCATTCTCTTGCTGCAGGACAACCTGATCCAGGCACGCGAAAGCCTGCTCGATCAAGCGACCAAGGATGGTCTCACCGGCGTTTGGAATCGAGCTGCTTTGTTGGAGCTATTTCAGAGAGAACTCGATCGCGCTTCCCGCGTCAAAACTCCGACAGGCCTGTTGATCCTCGATTTGGATCATTTCAAATCGGTCAACGATACCTATGGGCACTTGACGGGAGATCTGGCGCTGAAGGAAACGGCGAGCCGCTTGAAACGCGCGGTCCGATCCTACGATGTGGTTGGCCGGTATGGCGGTGAGGAATTCCTCATCGTGTTTCCGGACTGCAACAGGGAGCAACTTTGCAGGATTGCGGAAAACATTCGCTCCGCCATTGCCAACAAGCCGATGGTTCTGGGTACGGTTGAGATTCCGATCAGCATCAGCATAGGCGCAATTTCTGTCGGTTTTGAAGATAGGTCCGCGCGCAACATGATTGCCGTTGCCGATGTGGCTCTTTATCGAGCCAAGAACACGGGACGCAATCGCACTGTTTATTGCGAGAGGCCTTCGATCGAAATCCTGCGGACGAAGGATACGCACCAGGGCTTTTGTGCAAGGTGCGAATGCGGGTCAGCGAAGAAGTGTGCTGTTCAATCACACGCGGCAATCGAAAAGAATCAAAGAATCGAGCCAGGAGTAATGGCTCCCGGTGCAGGGCTGGTTCAGATCCCAATCCGAGCCATTCCGTCGATTGACGCGCCAGCGGTTTTTCTCCCGTAGCTCCAGGCTCAGGATGCTGGAAATGTTGCTAGTAAGCTGCAATTCCGGTGAGGTGCTGGCCGAGGATCAGCGCATGAATGTCGTGGGTACCTTCGTAGGTCTTCACTGACTCAAGGTTCATCATGTGCCGCATGATCGGGTAGTCCTCGGTGATCCCATTTGCGCCGAGAATGTCGCGAGCCATGCGCGCGGCTTTCAAAGCCATCCACACGTTGTTGCGCTTGGCCATCGAGATGTGCTGGTGGCCGACCTTGCCTCCATCCTTGAGCCGGCCAACATGAAGCGATAGCAACTGCGCCTTTGAAATCTCCGAAGCCATCCATACGAGTTTTTCCTGGATCAGCTGGTGTCCGGCGATCGGCTGCCCATGAAACTGCTTGCGTGCTTTTGCGTATTGCAGTGCCGTGTCGTAACAGGACATGGCCGCGCCGATTGCGCCCCAGCTGATGCCGTAGCGCGCCTGGTTCAGGCACATGAGCGGGCTCTTCAGTCCGCCCGTCTTGGGTAGCAAATTTGCAACGGGAATGTGTACGTCCTGCATTGAAAGCCCGCTGGTAACAGAGGCGCGCAGGCTCCATTTGCCGTGAACATCCTTGGCAGAGAAGCCCGCGCGGTCGGTCTCGACCAGGAAGCCTCGCACCGTGTTGTCTTCGTCTTCAACCTTGGCCCAGATGATGGCCACGTCGGCAATGGAGCCGGAGGTGATCCACATTTTTTCGCCGTTGAGAATGTATTCATCGCCGGATTTGCGGGCGGTGGTAGTCATTCCTCCTGGATTGGACCCGAAGCCGGGTTCGGTCAACCCGAAGCAGCCAAGCTTTTCGCCGCTGGCCAGGGCCGGCAGCCAGGTGTTCTTCTGCTCTTCAGACCCGAAGGTGTATATGGGATACATGACCAGCGCTGACTGCACGCTGACAAAGCTGCGCAGGCCGGAGTCGCCGCGCTCCAACTCCTGTGTGACGAGGCCATATTCGACGTTGGACATTCCAGCGCATCCGTAGCCTTCGAGGTTGGCGCCGAAGAATCCCAGCTCGCCCATCAGCGGAACCAGTTCACGCGGGAAGCGGCCTTCGCGGAAGCAGTCTTCAATGATGGGGATGATGTTGTCTTCGACGAAGTCGCGCGCCGTGCGGCGGACGAGGAGTTCGTCTTCGGAAAAGCCTGCGTCAAGGTTAAGAAAATCGAAGTTCTGGAACTTGAAACCCATGATTGCACCTGCCGTTCTGCAAATAAATCAAAACAAGCAAGGGTAGCAGATGGAGCGGTTGAGGGACCAGTAAGCCGTGGATCGAGAAACTGGGACTTGGGACGGAGCAGTATCGACGCATCGTCAGTATCTGCTGGGTTACCGGCATTCCAGGAACGACCTCGATTCCAGACAATACGGCGCTTTTCGAGGTGAAATTTGGCCAAAAAGTCCGGCTTTTTGGATGAAAATGGGCGGTTTTTGAGGAGTTTTATTTACAGTTTGGTTACTGGATTATGGAAGCAAACTGCTGATTAAAGGCAACTTAATATTTTGATCGAGCGGAAAAAGGGTAGGGGGGTGCAGCTGGTGAGGAGTTTTGAGGGGTTTTCTATTGCTTGGAGACCAAAAATCCATTGTGCGCGTTTCCGCGAATCAGACTAGAGACATCGCGAAAAGATTGGAGAGATTCTCCAATCAGATTCCGATACTGCCAAATTTAATGCAGCGAGGCGCTGTGCTTCGGTTCATCCATAAAAGAGGTGAAATACCGACTAGTATCCTGCGTTTCCTTGAGGGCGAATGTGCGACGAGAGCCGTGGATTTGAAATCCGCGGCTCTCGTCGATTCGATTTCCGGATCGCCCTATTTCTGGAGCGCGAGCTGGGGACGGCCTGCTCCTACCTGCACAGGGTGCTGATCGGTCCGAGGCAGCTTGCGCGGCGTTCCCATAGTCGCCGGTGCTCCGGGGCCTCCCGGAGAAGACAATTGAGGATGCGCGCGGTGTGGAACGCTGGCGCCCATGGGAGGCATGGCTCGCGCACGTTCGGCGTTGAAGCGCTCGGTCACGTCGGTGAGGCGCTCTGCCTCATAACCGCGCCGCTTGGCTACGATGCGGTAGTCGAAGGAAAGCGACGAAGTGCCCCCCTTGGATTCGCGGACCTCGAAGCTGGTCGCCGTCTTGTTGATGACGTAGAGCCCCTCTGAATCGCCGTTGGGAGTGATGAAGACGTGGTAGCTCGCGTCGGCGGTTACGGTCTGAGCGAAGGCAGTGTCAATCTTGACGATCGCAACGCCCGATTTCAACTCGCCGGCCCCGAAGTCTTCCATCCAGTTCTCGGGAGATTGCACGGAATAGGTTTCGAGCTTGCGAGCGTCCGCAGTGGTGGCTAGGGACTTCACCTGACCGGTGCAAGTCAGGCTTCCGGCGCCGCCAAAGCCGCAAGTGCCGTCCGCAGTCGAAGCCATCAGCGTTTTGAAGAGCCCGGTGGGACCGCTGGAATTGAGATTGGTGACCGAAACTGTAGGATGCCCGCTGTTATTCTCAAACACCGCGGCGGTGATGTCGTCCCCTGTGCCAACGACTCCGGCCACGTAGGTCTCGGTGCCGTCATTGACTTCGCCCGAATCACCCCAGACGCCGGCAACAAAGCCGACGGGGCCCAGTGCCTGGACGACGCTGTAGGTAGCACTGAGTTGGTAAGCATTTCCAAGCACACCCGCCTGGCCTTCAGCGGGGCTGGGGGTGAAACCGGAAACGCCGGTGCCGCCAGTCCCTTTCCCGCTGGTTACTCCAACGCCCAGCGATTCGCCGTATATACCCGTGCCTGAATTCAGATTTTTTGCAAACAGGGCATCTGTTGCCGAGCTGTTGGCGATGAATGCCCCGCCGTAACCGTCGTATGCATCTGTGGTGCCCATCACGGCCGCCGAAAAGTCATTGACCGAGGTCGGGTTGCCGGTTGTATCTCCCCAAACGCCGGCAACGCCAAATCTCCCGACTTCATAGGTGTAGGAGGTGCTTTGCGATGAGCCAGTAAATCCAAGAACGCCGGCATTGCCAGGTTGCGGGGAATCCGCTTCTCCCAAGACACCCGTGGAAGTGATTGTCGGGACGTTGTCGTATGCGCCTGAAAGACCCCAAACGCCTAGACCGGCGCTCGAGTTCCCCCACAAGCCTGCGAGTGTTCCTGAACCGTATGCGCCGATCGACTCTGTGCCTGTCGAAGTCGCATTCAACGCTACAGGAATGTGATTGTTGCCATAACTCGCAGTGTTTTTACTGAAAATGGTCGCATATGTCGCAGCGGCATTGCTGAAATTGCCAGCGTTCCCTGTGTCGGAGGATGCGTTGAGTCCATCGGCTCCGCTGGTGCCGGTTGCGGTAAGCGCATTTGCTCCGGCGCCTGATGTCGCGGCCGAAACAGGCCCCCCAAAGCTTGCGCCCGCCGTAAAAGCGTTCGCCGTCGCCAACTGCGGATAGACACTGTTCAGTGTGGTTTCAAGTGCCGTTGTGCTTAGACCCAGGCTCACAGCTCCCGATGTGGTTGTCGCAGTCACCGGGCTCGTAGCGCTTACGCTCTTAATGGTCCCAGGAAAAGTCTGCGTGGGTGCGAAGGTAATCACGCCTGTTTGTGCGATGGTGAGAATGGTTGGCGTTGCGGCCCCCGCTCCATTTTGAAACTGAATATTGAAACTGCTGGTCGGGCTGGCGCTGTTGTTGCCGGAGTCGGTGACATAAAGCCTCCAGGTATGGGTAACCGGCGCGTTGGTGGTTGTCGACCAGGCACTGTCGCTGAAATCCAGAAGCTGCGAACGGTATCCTGCGGACGCGGTTGCTGTGCTTTCCGCAGGCAATGTCGCCGTCCCGCGAAACATCGAGGTTCCGTTCACGTCCAGCGTGGCGGCTGGAGTGGCTTCGTTGATGCCGATATCGGAGCCGACCTGTGTGATCTCGGAATTGCCTTGTGTCAGCGCGCCGGTCCACAGGGGAACCGTGCCGTTGGTGCCGGAGCCGGTGACTGTGCCCGAGGTATTGGGCTGAATTTCTGGAGTACCTCTCCCTGAATTCACAGACTGAGCGTTTGATTGGGCAAAATCGGCCAACTGCTGCTGGGTTACGAAATCGGCAGCGGGAACGCCGGCCAGTGTCTGCGCATCGGCGGCTTTCATGGCGTAGGCAACCGAAGCGAGCGGCACACGCGGCTGCTCCGATCCGCGCTCGATGCTTACGCCCAGCCATCGGGCTGCACCACCGGCGAAGACAGTTTGCGGTAGGCCACCCTCGGTGACCGATCCCAGCAACACGGAGTACTTTCCGTCCGTGCCCACGCTCACACGCTGAGTCTCGCTCCAGAGAGCCTCTCCACCTTCCGGGCTGGCGTAGATATTGAAGACCATTTCTACTGTTTCGCCGGCAAGGTCCGGGGCCTGGCCGGCATGCGAGGCAATCTGTGGGACGATGGGGTGGTTGGTTATTTCCGGTTGCGCCAGTTGGCTCATTGCTGGAATGCCTGCGGCGAGCAGGACAAGCGCAGCGAGGAAAATGCTGCGCAGGGCGCAGGTATTCGCTTTCATGTTGCAGCCTCCATTGCTGAATGAAACCGATAAGGAATGAATACTGGAAGTTTTCAGGCCGGGAAGCCCATTGGAAATGACCCTAAATATATTCAGATGTTGCGCATGGGTCAAGAAAAATGACGCTAAAGAGTTAATCGTTCGTATACGTGATCAGCCATTCGCTCGATTGAATTCGAAGAGCAGAGTCACAGCAATTTTGGATTTCAGAGCGCTGCTGGAAGGACGGAATTGGCTATTGCTCGGCAGCGGGAAGGCGGCGGAACATGATCTCTCTCACGCGCTCGGGTGTGATGCCGTGGTGGTATTCCTGTGCCAGGGGCACCCAGATCCTTCCTCGTCCCTGCTCTACTCCAGGAACTCCCGCACGAACTTATTGTCGGAGTGAACCAGATCGTGAATCGACCCGTCGAAGATCAGCCGGCCCTCTTCGAGCATGAGGTAGGTGGTGTTGGGGTCGGCCTGACCTTTGGAAAGGGGGACCATGTGGCCTTGTTCCTGGTCAAAGCGGTGGGTGGAGAGGGTGAAGGCGTCCTGCAATCGATGCGTGACGAGAATAGATGGCGTGCGATAGACGTCGCGCTGTTTCATAACCAGTTCGATGATGGTGGTGGAGGTGATGGGGTCGAGGCCGCCGGTGGGCGAGTCGTAGAGGATGAGCTCCGGCTGATGGATGAGGGCGCGGGCGATGGCGACTCGCCGCCTCATGCCGCCCGAGAGGCTGCCGGGAAATAAATCGAAGGTCTGGTCGAGTTCGACAAATTTGAGAGCCTGATGGACGCGGGCATCGATCTCGACATCCGGCACGCGCTCCTGGATAAGTTGGTAGGCAACATTGTCGCGGACAGTGAGGGAATCGAAGAGCGCGCCTTCCTGGAAAACCATACCGGTTCGTGTGCGCAGGGGAAACAGCCGCTCTTCACTCATGGTGGCGATCTCCTGGCCGAAAAGCAGGATGCTGCCCTGGTCGGGACGCAGCAGGCCATTGATCAATTTGAGCAGGACGCTCTTGCCAACGCCGGCGGGGCCGAGCAGGATGCGCGTCTCCCCTGGCGCGATCGAGAAGCTGACGTCGTCCAGAACAGGTGGGCCATCAAACCGCAAGGAAACGTGGCGAAACGCAACCACAGGCAAGGATTCCGCGTCCGCAGCAGGGCCGGACCCAAGCGGAGCGGGATGAGCGGAAGCGGGTGTCTCCGTCATAGTGGTGGGAAGAACGTCAGCAGAACCTGGGTGAGCAGGAAATCGAAGAAAATGATCAACACCGAGGAGAAAACCACGGCATCAATCGTGGAGCGGCCGACGCCCTCCGTTCCGCCGGTTGTTCTCATGCCATAGAAGCAGCCGATGCTGGCGATGAGGAATCCAGAGAAAAGCGGCTTGACCAAACCTTGAATGATGTCGGGATAGCGGAGGTGCTCCCATGCCATCGAGAGGTATTGGGTGCCGTTCTGGTGGTTCATGACGACGGTGACAAATCCCCCGCCTGCGATGCCAAACGCGTCGGAAAGAATCGTGAGGAACAACAGCATGGCAATGCAGGCGAACAGGCGCGGGGTGACGAGTTTGCGCATCGGGTCGACACCCAGGGCGCGCATGGCGTCGATCTGCTCCGTCACTACCATAGACCCGAGTTCGCTGGCCATCGAGGATGCATTGCGGCCCGCGACCATGATGCCGGTGAGCACTGGGCCCAGTTCGCGGATCATGGTGGTTGAAACAAAACGGCCGGTGATGGCCGAAGCGCCAAACTGGGAGAGCGTAGCTGCGGATTGCAGAGCAAGCACGCCGCCTGTGAAGAATCCTGAAAGCAGAACGATGGCCGTGGAACCGACGCCGATGATGTTCGACTGAATCAGGAAATCTGTCCAATAGCGGGGCGGGTGGAACAGGTTCATGACAGCCCGATACGAGAACAGGGAGTAGTCCTGCACGGTGAGCACGATATTCTTGGCGGTTCTTTCGATCGCTTCGAAGGCCATTGGGTGTGTCGCAGGGGCTCGCTGAAAGTCGTTACGCTTCCGAACAAGAAGGTGATGCAAGGACAGAATAGCGCATGAGGCGGGGCATCGCTGGCTGGCAGGCAGGCTGAGCTGCCCCGCCGGCCCCCAGAAAAGCCTTACTACCAGGCAGAAATTTCCGCATCGGAGTAAACAATGCATACTGTTCATCGCTAGTCGGCACGGTTTCCCTTGCGCTTTCAATGTCTTGTCGTATGGAGGGCGCTGTGCTTGCATCTTCTGCATCTAATGGACTGATGAAGGGTCATTTTCAGAGGGTGAGGCCCGCCTAGTTAGGACCGGGAGGAATTACATGCCATTTTTTCGCATGCGGTTGATCCTGGCACTCATTGCGGGCATCACCCTTGTTTCGGTTGGCTCGACATATTTCGATGTCCTGGCCCACAAGCTCGCTCTGCGGAAGGAGCTGGAGCGCAGAAGTGCGTGGCTGGGCGTCAGTATTCAGCCCGAGATCGAGCAGGCAATTGCCAGCGGCCAAATAGATGCGATCAACGCTGCGCTGCTGCGGCTGCATCGGCCGGATGAGACGCTCGGCCTGGCCGTCTATAGCCCCGGCGGACGGCTGCTTGCCTCGGCGGGACCGGTGGACGTGTTTGCCGGGCTCCCTGCTGATCCGCTGGAGCGCGCAATCAAGAAGAATGCGGAGGTGGCGGTTTTCGGGCATAGCGGAGACGCGCAGTGGCTCGAGGATGTGTTTCCGTTGCAGGAAGGCGGGCAACTAAACGGCGTGCTCGTGATTCTTGAAGACGCTCGCTTCATTCGCGCTGAGGGCAACGCGGTTTGGGGGCGCAGCTTTCTGGGGATTGTAGCGTTCGTTGTCCTGATTGTCGGGGTCACCCTGCTTATGGTTCGCTGGTTCTTGATGCGGCCCATGATCCTCGTTGCCGAGCGGCTGCGCCGGTTGCGCATGGGGCATGCGGACAACACTCCCGACGATAGCATCGCCAAGCTCAGCCTCTTTACACCGCTGGCTCGCGAAGTCGAGACCATGGCCGAGAGTCTTATCGAAGCACGCGCAGCCGCACAAGCCGAGGCGCGGCTCCGAGACGCAGGCGAACACCAATGGACGGCGGAACGACTAGCGGTGCACGTGCACGAGCGCTTTGGTTCCAGCAAGATTTTTGTGGTGTCGAACCGCGAGCCATATATGCATGTACGCCAGGGACGAGAGACCGTGTGTGTTGTGCCTCCCAGTGGGCTGGTCACGGCCATTGAGCCAGTTCTGCGCGCCTGTGACG
>Ga0302319_10024118_pt1 | contig 10832 bp, 7 predicted proteins | sample Bog_T0_2_FD_203319 | JGI IMG/M metagenome (GOLD analysis project Ga0302319, IMG submission 203319) | Peat permafrost microbial communities from Stordalen Mire near Abisko, Sweden - Bog_T0_2 | ecosystem: Environmental > Terrestrial > Soil > Wetlands > Peat | place: Sweden: Abisko, Stordalen Mire... | reverse complement strand
TGCCCCAGATCCGGATCGGGACGCCAGACCAGATGCAGCCCCGCGCTGGCGCCGCCGATGTCGGTGGCCGCCCCGAACCGTCGGCGCAACGCCTCCACCATGCGGTCCCGCCGCCCGAGATAGCTTTTGCGCAACTGGTGCAAATGACGGGCGTATCCGCCGCTGTCCAACAGTTCGGCAAGGGCAGCAGCCTCGAGCTGCCCGGAATGGTCGTCCATCAGGCGGCCCGCCGCTCGCGCGGCCGCGATCATTTGGCGCGGCACCGCAAGGTAGCCCAGATGCACGCCCGGACCCAGCGACAGCGCAAACCCGCCGAGGTGAATAACCCGCCCGAGTGGATCGAGTCCCATCAACGGCGTGGCATCCATGGCGTCGTATCGCATCTCACCGTCGATATCGTCAGCGACCACCGTGGCGCCCGAACGCTCCGTCCAGGCCAGCAGGGCCTGCCGCCGTTGCTGGCTCATTACCGCGCCAAGCGGCCGCTGATGTTCGGGTGTGACCAGGATCATCGCGACCGGCGAATCCGGCAGCAGATCGGTCTGGACACCGGCGTGGTCCACAGGCACCCGGATCACGGTCGCGCCTGTGCTGGTGATCAACCGTTCCGAGCGGGGATCGCAAGGCTGTTCGATCGCCACCTGCACGCCCGGGCGCAGCAGCATATGGGCAACGATATGCAGTGCGTGCTGCCGCCCGGCCGACAGGATGATCTGGTCCTGCTCGACCAGAAGCCCGCGCGAACTGGACAGCCAGCGTGCGATGGCCCGTCGCAAGGCTGGATCGCCGTCCGTGTGGTCCGCGTTCAGGCGGGCACCGAGATGATCGAGCGCGGTACGCATCAACGCCCGCCATCGTCCTGCCGGAAACAATCTCGCGTCAGGCCGGCCGGCCCACGCGTCAGCCCCGTCCTCGGTCAATGAACCGCGTTCGGCGGGCGGCGTTGCCCGTGCTGCTGTAACCTGGCTGACAAACGTGCCCTTGGCCCGGACCGTCGTCAGATATCGTTCCGCTGCCAATCGTTCGTAGGTCAGCAGAACGGTGATACGCGAAACCGCAAATTGGTCAGCCAGCATGCGGGTGGACGGCATGCGGGTGCCATGCGCGAGTCGTCCCGAAACGATAAGGTCGCGCAACTGCTCATAGAGCTGTTGCTGCAACGGTTGATCGCGAACCAGTTTGAGCGGAATCAGCATGCCCTATCAATCTTTTTGCTGTTTATGAAATCACCTGCGGCCCTCGGCCGCCTCGAAACGTCTCTTCAAACTCCCCACTCGTTCGGAACGATGGAGAATCGGCAATGCCTCCCGTCGTCCGATTGGTTCGCGGACCGGAAGGATAAGGCCACCTCGGTTGCACGCCTTGATCCACATCAATGAATGCGTGCAGCCGGTGGACCAGAGCGCGCCCTTTCGTATCGCTGCTTGATCCAGGTCAATGATCTTGGACAAGCATGCCAACAGGAATGACGGATAGTTTTCCGTCTCAGCCCATGAGTGCCGACTGTCCCGTGTGGGAGATGAAGCGATGCTATTGATCCTGCTGCTTTCTTGTCTCGCAGTCGCAGCACGCCTGCCGCTCGTCGTCCGGTTGCCGCGACAGTCGCGTCGGGTCGGGGACCGCGGCGACTTCGACCGGGCGGTCCTTCGCGATCGGCTTCCGGAACTGAACTGCGACGTCGCGGGCGGGATGCTGACCGACAGCGAGGCTACCAGCGTTCGGTTGGAGATCCAGCGCCGCCTGATCGCAGCCGATTCGGTGCCGCGTACGACACCGCAACGTCGCGGCCGCAGTCCGGTGCTGGGGTGGGCCGCCGCCGGTGGCGCAGTGGCGCTTTATCTGCTGATGGGCGCGCCCGCGATTCCCGGCTCGCCGTTCGCTGCCCCTGCCGCCGTGGCAAGCGAAGCGCCCGATGCCGGGTCCGGTCCCGCCGGCCACAATGATCTGCCGCTGGCGCTGGACAAGCTGACGCAAAAACTGAAAGCCGATCCGTCCAACACCGATGGCTGGGTTCTGTATGCCCGAACCGCCGGCAGCCTGCGGCGCTGGGACCAGGCCCTGGAGGGCTATCGCCACGCGATGGCACTCGGCGCCGTCAGCCCCGACATCCAGGCCGGCTACGGCGAGACACTGGTGCTTCAGGCTGATGGGGTCGTAACCCCAGCTGCGCATGATGCCTTCGTGGCGGCCCTGAAGGACGATCCGCGGCAGGATGTCGCACAATACTATCTCGCCCTCGCCGCCGGGCAGGGCGGCCAACCCGAGAAGGCGATCGCGCTCTTCCAGGGCTTGCTCGCCAGCATCCCCGAGGATTCGCCGATGCGCGCCGAGATCGGCAAGCGCATCGGTGAAGCGGCCAATGCCGCCGGCCTGCCGGTGCCACCGCTCGCCAAAGGCACGCCAGCCGAGGCCGACGACCCGGATGCTGCCGCGATGGATGCCGTTACCGGACTGCCGAACAATGAACAGAAGACCATGATCGCCGGCATGGTCGCCAAACTGGCGGCGCGCCTGGCGGCCGAACCCCGCGACGTCGATGGCTGGATGCGCCTCGGTCATGCGTATGTGGTGATGAATGAGCGCGACAAGGCGGCGGATGCCTACGATCACGCAGTCGCCCTCACGCCCGGTGACGCGGACATTCGCCTGCAGGCGGCAGAAGGATTGCTGTCCGGACTGAAGCCGGATGACCCGTTGCCGCTGCAAGCGGTTGCCATGCTCCGTCAGGTGGAGACTATCGCGCCTGAGCAGCCGGCGGTGCTGTGGTATCTCGGCATCGTCGCCGCCCGCAATGACCGTCCGGTCGAGGCGAAACAATACTGGACGCGCCTGCTGGCGCGGCTGCCCGGCGACGGTGCCGACGCGAAAATGGTAAAAGGCGCGATGGCCTCCCTGCAAGGCGGGTAGTGCAAACCCGCACCCCGCGCTGATCGGAAGAACGCGATGCAGATCAAGCGCGAGCACCACGTTACCTTCTGGTACGTCATCATCGCCGTTCTGGCGGTCACGTTGATCCAGGACTTCCTGCTGCAGGCAGCGCAAACCAAGATCATCCCCTACAGCGAGTTCCAGCAGCGACTCGATCAGGATGAACTGACCGACCTGGTGGTTGGGCAGACCCGCATCACCGGCACCTTCAAGGATGCCAAACCGAACGAGCCGAAGCAGTTCACCACCTTTCGCGTGCCTCCCGACCTCGCGGACAAGCTGTCCGCCGCCAAGGTGCCGTTCTCCGGCGAACCGCCCCCAGGTATGCTGATGACCGTGCTGGGCTGGATCGTCCCGTCGCTGGGTTTTCTGCTGCTGTGGATGTTCATGATCCGCCCGATGGCCGGCCAGGGCGGCGTCGGCGGCCTGATGTCGATCGGCAAGAGCAAGGCGAAGGTCTATCTGGAAACCGATACCAAGGTCACTTTCGCCGACGTCGCCGGTGTCGATGAAGCCAAGGACGAACTGCGGGAGGTCGTCGATTTCCTCAAGGACCCCACCGCGCACAGCCGGCTGGGCGCCCGCATGCCCAAGGGCGTCCTGCTCGTCGGCCCGCCCGGCACCGGCAAGACCCTGCTCGCCCGCGCCGTTGCCGGTGAGGCCGGCGTGCCGTTCTTCTCGATCTCGGGATCCGAGTTTGTCGAAATGTTCGTCGGCGTCGGCGCCGCCCGGGTCCGCGACCTGTTCGAGCAGGCCCGCCAAAGCGCGCCCGCCATCGTCTTCATCGACGAACTCGACGCGCTTGGCCGCGCCCGCGGCAGCTTCCTGCCTGGCGGCGGCGGCCACGACGAGAAGGAACAGACCCTCAACCAGCTTCTCAGCGAGCTCGACGGCTTCGATCCGACCAGCGGCGTGGTATTGCTCGCCGCCACCAACCGTCCGGAAATCCTCGATACGGCGCTGTTGCGGGCTGGGCGGTTCGACCGGCAGGTGCTGGTGGACCGGCCGGACAAGAAGGGCAGGGTGGAGATCCTTTTGGTGCACCTGAAGAAGATTCAACTCGCACCGGCGGTCTCGGTCGAGGCAATCGCCGCACTGACGCCGGGGTTTTCCGGCGCCGACCTCGCCAACCTGGTCAACGAGGCGGCGCTGCTGGCCACCCGCCGATCCGCAGACAACGTCACCCTGGAGGACTTCACCCAGGCCATCGAACGCATCGTCGCCGGCCTGGAAAAGCGCAACCGCATCCTTAACCCGCACGAGCGCGACATGGTGGCGCACCACGAGATGGGTCATGCGCTGGTCGCAATGTCGCTGCCTGGTGTGGATCCGGTGCAGAAAGTGTCGATCATTCCGCGTGGCATCGCTGCCCTCGGCTACACCATGCAGCGCCCGATCGAGGATCGCTTCCTGATGGACCGCGCCGAACTGGTCAACCGCATGACCGTTCTGCTCGGTGGCCGAGCCGCCGAAAGCCTGACGTACGACGAAGTCTCAACCGGCGCCGGCGACGATCTCGCCAAGGCCACCGACATCGCCCGCAGCATGGTTATGCGCTTCGGCATGGACAAAACCCTGGGCCAGGTCTCCTACGAGCCGGAGCGCTCCGCTCTGCTGGACACGCCGGGTGGCGGAAGCTGGCAGCCGCGCCAGTACGGGGAGGCAACGGCGGAAGCGATCGATGCGGCGGTGCGCACGCTGATCGAGGATGCCTTCCAGCGTGCGATGGCGATCCTCCAGGCAAACCGCGATCTGCTGGACCAGGCGGCGAAGGACCTTCTGGTGCGGGAGACGTTCTCTGCCGATGATCTCCGGCTTATCGCAACCCGGTTGCAGCGGTTCGTCGCCGCCTGATCCGAACCTTTATGGTTCGGCCGACATGACTGCGGGTGCGCATGGCCCGCGAACGCCGGCAACGGCGGTGCCCGGCTCAATATGCACGCACATCGCTCAGGCGGGGTGACCTGGATCAAGGCGCCCATGCTTCGGTCGCCTATGCTGCGGCGGCCGAGGAGACAAGACCGATGCTCCATGCAGTCTTCGCACCCGAAACCATCCGCTGATGAAGCGTTTTGCCATTCCGGCCGCCGTCGTCGTGGCGCTTGCCGCCATTGGCTGGCTGGTCTTCTCGCGTATCGCCGCCGCACCGCCGGCCGGCACCCTGTTCGGCAATGTCGAGATCCGGCAGGTCGATCTCGCCTTCAACAGCGAGGGCACCGTAACCGCCCTGCAGAAACAGGAGGGTGATACCGTCAAACAGGGCGAAATCGTCGCGACGCTCGACGACGCGACCTACCGCAGCGCCGCCGCGCTTGCCCAGGCCCGTCGCGACGCCGCCCAGGCGCAACTCGACAAGCTGGTTCACGGCACCCGCAAGGAAGACATCGACCAGGCGCGGGCCAACGCCGCCGCCGCACAGGCCGTGCTCGCCGATGCCAAAGTCACCTACGAACGCCAGACCGGCCTTGCCGCCACCAATGCCACCACCCGCCAGATGGTGGACGATGCCCGCCGCGGTCTCGACTCCGCCACCGCGCAACTGGCGCAGACCCAGGCGGCCCTGGCGGAAGCCGTCGCCGGTCCCCGCGTCGAGGATATCGACGCCGCCCGCGCGCAGCTGCACGAAGCCGAGTCCGAACTGGATCTGGCGCAAACCCAGCTCGCCCGTACCGTCCTCAAGGCGCCCTGCGACGGCATCGTCATGACACGGGTCATCGAGCCGGGAACGGTCGTGCTGCCCAACTCGGCGGTCTATTCCGTCGCCATCAGCGGCGAGGTCTGGGTGCGGGCCTTCGTGCCGGAACCGATGCTGGCGCGGGTCGCGCCGGATACCCAGGTCCTGATCACCACCGACGGACGCCCGAACCAACCCTATCACGGCCGCATTGGCTATGTCGCACCGGCCGCCGAGTTCACCCCCAAAACCGTGGAAACCCCGGAACTGCGGACCCAGCTTGTCTATCGGATCCGCGTTCGCATCACCGATGCCGATTCCGGCATCCGCCAGGGCCAGCCGGTGACGATCCAGCTTCCCGCCGCCGCCCGTTCGTGACCGAACCCCTTGCCCGGATCGAAGCGCTGTCCCATGCCTTCGACGGCCGTCCCGCCCTGCGCGACATTTCCACAACGATCCAGCCGGGCATCATCACCGGCCTCATCGGCCCGGACGCCGCCGGCAAGACCACGCTGCTGCGTTTGCTCGCCGGTCTGCTGCGCCCGCAGCAAGGCCGGATCACCGTGCTTGGCCACGATATGGCGACCGATGCGGCCAAGGCCCACGAATCGATCGGCTACATGCCGCAGCGCTTCGGCCTCTACGAGGAACTCAGCGTGGCCGAGAACCTCGACCTGTTTGCCGACCTGCACAGCCTGCCGCAGGCCGAACGCGCCCAGCGGTCGGCGCGCCTGCTGCACTTCACCGGCCTGGCCCGCTTCACCACCCGTCTTGCCGGCCAGCTCTCCGGCGGCATGAAGCAGAAACTCGGCCTCGCCTGTGCCTTGCTCGCCCGCCCCCGCTTCCTGCTCCTGGACGAGCCATCGGTCGGCGTCGATCCGGCATCCCGCCGCGAACTCTGGTCGATCGTCTCGACCATCCTGGCCGAAGGCAGCGCCGAGGGGATGGGCGTCATCTGGGCCACCGCCTACCTCGATGAGGCCGCCCGTTGCGGTCGCGTTCTGCTGCTGCACGAAGGCAACCTGCTCGTTGACGCTCCGCCGGCGGATTTTATCGCACCACTGCAAGGCCGCGTGTTCCGTCTCACCGTCCCGCCCGGAACCCGTCGCGCGGTCGCCACGCACGCTGCCGCCGACCCGGCCGTGCTAGACGCCGTCGTCGAGAGCGACGACGTTCGCATCGTGCTCCACAAAAACGCGCCGCCGCCCGATCCGGCCAAATTCGGCGGCCTCGCGCTGTCGCCGCTGCCCCCGCGCTTCGAGGACGGCTTCATTGACCGGATCGGCAACCAACCCGCTCGCGCACCACTGATCCTCGCGCCGCAACAGCGTACGATCACCGGCCCGGCCATCGAGGTCACCGACCTCGTCCGCCGCTTCGGAACCTTCACTGCCGTGGACCGTGTCAGTTTCCAGGTCGCAGCAGGCGAGATCTTCGGCCTGCTCGGTCCCAACGGCGCCGGCAAATCCACCACCTTTCGCATGCTGTGCGGCCTGCTGCGCCCCACCAGCGGCACCGCGCGGGTGGCCGGCCAGGACCTGCTGCACGCGCCCGCCGCCGCCCGAGCGCGCATCGGCTACATGGCGCAGCGCTTCTCGCTGTATGCTGAACTGTCGGGGCTGGAAAACCTGCGCTTCTTCGCCCGAGTCTATGGGCTGGACCGCAAGGCCCGCGCCATCGCCATCGAACAGGCGCTGGACCGGTTCGAGCTGCGCGATATGGCGGAGAACATCGCCGGCGAACTGCCGCTTGGCGTCAAACAGCGCCTCGCTTTGGCCGCCGCGCTGCTGCACGCCCCGGAAATCCTGTTCCTCGACGAACCAACCTCCGGCGTCGATCCAGTCACAAGGCGGGCGTTCTGGACCCGCATAGGGGCGCTCGCCGATTCCGGGGTGGCCGTGCTGGTCACCAGCCATTTCATGGACGAAGCGGAATACTGCGACCGTCTCGGCATTGTCAGCGACGGCCGGTTGATCGCCACCGGCACCCCCGCCGACCTGCGCGCCCGCGTCCGCAGCGCCGCACTCCCGGACCCGTCGCTCGAGGATGCCTTCATCGCGCTGGTTCAGGGCGCCACCCGCCAGGACCAGGCCGCGTGAGCGTCGCCATGCACATGCACGGGCTGGTGTTGAAGGAGATCAAGCAGATCGTCCGGGACCCGTCCGCCATCCTGATTGCCTTTCTGATGCCGGTCGTGCTGCTGATCGTGAACGGCTTCAGCATCAACTTCGACGCCAATCACATGAGGCTTGCCGTCGTCATCGCCGCGCCCGATGAAACCGTGTACGGCATGATGCAGGCCCTGAAAGCCTCGCCCTATCTCGACCCCATAGCCCTTCCCGACGCACAGGCCGCCGAGGCCGCCGTTATAAGCGGCGACGTTCGCGGCATGCTGGTGGTGCGGAATGATTTCAGCCAGCGCCTGGCCCGGTCCAGCCGCTGGCCCGCGCCGGCCGAGCTCGCGATCAACGCCACCGATCCGAACACCGCCCGCATCCTCGAAGGCTACGTGTCCGGTGCCCTCGGCAACTGGCTCGCCGGTCTGTCCACCGAACGCCGCCTGCTCCCCTCCGGCGGCATCGACCTGCAGTACCGCTACTGGTTCAATCCCGAACTGCGCTCCGCCGATGCCATCGTCCCCGGCATCATCGCCATGGTGATCACCATGACCGGCACCCTGCTGACCGCCCTGATCGTCGCCCGCGAGTGGGAACGCGGCACGATGGAGAGCATGCTGGCCTCGCCCGCCGGTATGGCCGAAATCACCTTCGCCAAGCTGGGCTGCTATTTCGTGCTGGGCATGGGCAGCATGACCATGTCGGTGTTCATGGCGATCGGCGTCTTTGGCCTGCCGTTCCGCGGCGGCATCCTTGCCCTCACCGCCGCCTCCGCCCTTTTCCTGGTGTTCGCGCTCGGCCTTGGCCTGTTCATCTCGACCCTCGCCCGCAACCAGTTCGTCGCCGCGCAGGTGGCCTTCCTCGCCACCATGCTGCCGGCGATGATGCTGTCGGGGATGATTTTCGACATCGCTTCCATGCCGCACTGGCTGCAACTCGTCACCTATGCGGTGCCCGCCCGCTACCTGGTGTCGATTCTGCAAACCCTGTTTCTGGCGGGTGACGTCTGGTCGGTCGTGCTGCCGAACCTCCTCGGCCTCGCCGCCGCCGCCGCCATCACCGTCACCGCCACCTTGCTGGTCACCCGCCGGCGGCTCGACTGACATGCTGCAACGTATCCTCGCCCTGCTGGCCAAGGAACTCGCCGGTCTGTGGAAGGACCGGAAGACCCGCTTCGTCATCCTGATCCCGCCGCTGATCCAGGTGATGATCTTCGCCTATGCCGCGACTTACGATGTCACCGACGTGGCGCTTGGCATCTGGAACGAGGATTCCGGCGCGCAAAGCGCCGAAATGGTGCGCCAGTTCGCCGCATCGCCCGCGTTCCATGCCATCGCGATGCTGCAAAGCCCGGCGCAGGCCGCCCAGTCGATCGATTCGAAGCAGGTTGCCGCCGTCCTGCATCTGCCGCGGACCTTCTCCGCTGACATCCTCGCCGGACGCCATGCGCAGGTGCAGCTTCTGATCGATGCCCGCCGCTCCAACACCGCGCTGATGGTCCAAGGCTATGCTACCGCCATCATCGCCGCTTTCTCCACCGAACTGCATCCGGACCAAAGCGCGCCGCTGGTCATCCTCACCCGCGACTGGTTCAATCCCAACCTTGAAAGCCAGTGGTTCATTCTGCCCGGACTCGTTGCCATCCTGTCGATGATGATGGCAATGCTGGTCAGCGCCCTATCGCTGGCCCGCGAGCGTGAACTGGGCACCTTCGAGCAGCTTCTGGTCACCCCGCTGCGTCCAGCCGAGATCCTGGTCGGCAAGGCGCTGCCCGGCATGATCGTCGGCTGGATCGATGCCAATATCGTGATCGCGGCCGCCCTGATTTGGTTCCACGTGCCGTTTCTTGGCAGCATGATCATGATGCAGGCGATGCTGGTGCTCTACATGCTGGCCGGAGTCGCCATCGGGCTCGTCATCTCCTCTATCGCACACACGCAGCAGCAGGCCATGCTGGGCGTCTTCGTCATCGCATCGCCGATGGTCGTGATGTCCGGCTACGCGGCGCCGGTGGAGAACATGCCGGCGCTTGTCGCCTTCCTCGGTCTCGCCGACCCGATCCGCTGGATGCTGCTGATCGCGCGGGGGCTGTTTCTTCAGGATTTGCCGGCGTCTCTGGTATTTCAGAACGCCTGGAAACTGGCCCTGATCGCGGTCGTCGCCTTCAGTGCCGCGTGGGTCGCGGTCCGCCGCGTGGTCACTTGAACGTCACGTTTTGACCCCGATCAAAGACAGCATACAGGATTAGCAGCATTATCGGGCGTGATCTGGAGGAGTCCGCCCATGCCCATAACCGCGGCTGACATCATGACGGCACCAGCCATCGTCGTGCGGCCCGAAACCAACATGGCCGAGATCGCATCGCTTCTCGCCAGCAAGCATTTCAGTGCCGTTCCCGTCTGCAATCCGGACAATTCGCTCGCCGGCATCGTCAGCGAAAGTGATATACTGAAACCATTTCGCGAATCCGTCCGCGCGCGGCGCGACTGGTGGCTGGGGGTTATTGCGGAAGGCGAAGAACTGCCGCAAGATTTCCTCGACTACCTGCGGCGCGATACCCGCACCGCTGCCGACGTCATGGTCCGCCATGTGATTACCGCGGAAGAACACACGCCGCTGCCTCAGCTCGCGGAACTGATTCTGAGCCACGCGATCAAACGCCTGCCCGTGCTGCGCGACGGTAAGGTCGTCGGCATCGTCAGCAGGTCCGATCTGGTGGCTGCGATCGTTCGAACCCCTGCCATGCTCGTTTAGTCGAACGACCGCATGGAAAAAGGAGGAACCTAATGCCCCGCAGAACGCTCAGTGACATGATCCGCCGGCACGACCCGGCCACCCTTCCTGTCACCGCCACGGTTCAAATGGCATGCCGCCTGATGCGGGACCGGCGCATCGGTGCGATTCTGGTGACCGAAAGCGATGGTCGCCTCGCCGGCCTGTTTACCGGCCGCGATGCCGTGGGTCGCGTGGTGGCCGAGGCACTCGACCCCACCACCACCACGCTTGGGGCGGTGATGACGGTCGAGCCCGACACCTTACGGCCGCAGGCCCAGGCCGAGGATGCGTTGCGTATGATGGAGGCCGGCGGATATCGCCACCTGCCGATCGTCGAG